>ERZ827440.2638-NODE-2638-length-15198-cov-5.035330_pt1 | contig 15198 bp, 18 predicted proteins | sample MGYA00519774_ERZ827440 | MGnify/ENA primary metagenome ERZ827440 (study PRJEB31778, sample SAMEA3449302) | human gut metagenome | biome: human gut; feature: human-associated habitat; material: faeces | place: United Kingdom | collected 2010/2012 ... | reverse complement strand
ATCTCGCACTTTCCCGGTGCTTGATACTCAGCCTTTATTTGTTGTCAGCAGCCCCTGTTTCGTGGTCTGCGTGTAGTTCCTTGTAAACTGACCTAACTCTTGCACTAACAGTCCTTTTTTCATGATTAACTTGTTCAGTTCTAAAGAGTGTTCCTTAATGAAACTAACGATTTCAATTTGTTCTTCAATAGGAGGAAGCGGAATTGTAAATGCAAGAACTTTGCTAGAACTTGTACAAGCCAGATTTGTGGTTTTGATAGCCGTTACATCGAAATAGGAACGACCGACATCAGAAGCGGTCAAATACTCCAAAAACTCTGGAAGTAAAATAGTTTCATTGGTTTGGACGGCAAATACATGATTTTGATGCAGACAAGGTTCAATTTCATTATGCCAGACACAACCTCTGCCAAGTTTGTCACGGTCGCCGCCTTCGGTCATAAGAACATCACCAGAATGAAGTCTATACTTCAAATCCTCATCGAGTGTTACTTCAATAGTAGCCAAATCGTTCAAATCAACATAACCGCCCTGCACATTTGCAACTCTTAAATAAGGACGCTCTATTAAAACGGTATCTTTGCTATAACTTTTTCCGAGTGTAATACCAGATTTAACTGTAGCACAGTGACGTAGCTGAGTTTTTCGCCACTCTTTCGGAATCTCCCCAATCCACTCAACCCCGCTATCCTTCATCTCTCGCTTACCATGCACACCCTTGGTAACAGCCTGCGTAATAACAGCTTGCTTGAGCTTTTTGTATTCCTCAATGCTGGAACGAGCTTTTGATAAAAGTGTATCGATTTCAAACGTTCTATTGTCAAGATAGTCGGCAATGCGTTGCTGTTCCACTTTTGGTGGCACAATGGTTTTTATTGCGCCAAAATCAGATTCAGTTAAAGAACTCCGAAGATTTTTAGAAAGATGAACAAAGACTTTTTCGTCATCAATAAAGCGGAGAAGATAATTGTAATAAGCGTTATAAAAGCCGGAATGTATTTTAAAACGGCTATATGCAGGACTGGTTACACCATAGTCTTTTACAAGTCCGACGCATCTTGGAGTAACGTCGATATCAAATAGACAAAGCAACAGGTCGTTGGGGTCAACGAATTGGTAGCCATCGAACGTTGTAGGCATTTTGCCGGACGGATTCTCTAAATCACGCTTGACAACGCCGTTTAATGTCAGAGAAATTACATCTTCACCGCTATAATGCTCACAGATTGACTTTTCTTTGTGCATGATGTATTTATGAGCGAGAACTTCCTACCCCTCTGGAATCTTCCCGATCCATTCAATGCCGCTGGCTTTCATTTTACGCATTTTCAGCACCATGCTTTCCATATTCTGAAACCAGAAAGTTGACGATTGCACTACAAGTGACCATTATGAATTTAGCTTCCTCAAAAGTGACAGTGCTTTCGGTTTCACCCTCACTATGGCGAATGCCACCTTTATCACTGGCATAACCGTATAGACTGCTAATACCTTCTCTTAAAGCATGATGAAGTTCAAGACCACAGTTTTCCAATTTCTTTAGAGCTTTTCCAAGAGTTGCGCTGTCATCCCCAATTATGATCTTACATATAGATTCGACGGCACAGACACTTTCTTTGACACAGTTCTTGTAATCTGGATGTTCACGGTCGGATAAAAAGTTGAGAGCCTTCTCAAGATGTTTGCGAACTCCGTCAAAAGGCGTATGGCAAGCCTGCTCAATTTCTTTTACCTCGGATTTGTCTGTAATAGGGACAATCTCGCCAGATATGAAGCGATAGCCCACATATTCATTTTGAAAAAGCTCATTAAACCATTTTTGAAAAACATCAAAGCAATTGTTAGTGGATAAAATAAGCCAATTGCAAATATACCCAAGCAAGTCTAAAACTTCATTGTAGGGAGCATCCATCAAGACCGCTTCGATTCGGGAATAAAACCTTTCCCAATCATAATGATAGCCAAGAGGTAAATGATTTGAATCTGCAAAAACATTTTGCATTAGATTTTTACAGAAAATATTTGAAAGATTTTGGTCGCTGGGACCATATTTTATGTTACGAGTTTCGCATTCGTTATTAAATGTTATTTGCAGAAAATCGTAAAGTTTATTGCTGATAAATGTCCGAGTTCTTTTGTCGAATTCCGTTATCTGCATTTGGGTATTACAAGGATTGATGCCGGTTTTGTCACTAAATCCACCGCGAACCTTAATCATACTTTTCCGTTTGTTTCTTTCCATAAATTATCCCTCCTTATGGAACAGCTCTGCCAGCCCGGCGGAGATGTCCTGTTCCAGTGCGGTGATGCGTGCCACGATATCCTCCACGGCTTCCGGTACCTGATACTCGTAGAAATAGCGGGTCATGGGGATCTCGTAGCCCACCTTGGTCTTGCTGTGGTCGATCCATGCGTCAGGGGCGTAGGGCAGAACTTCGCGGGCAAAGTAGGCGTCAATATCCTGCACCAGCGGCACGTTTTCGGTGTCCCGCAGGCTGGTGTCCGGCACAGGCTTGCCACGCTTCAGGATAACGTTGCCCGCCTCGTCCCGCTGGGGGCGCTCCACCACGATCTTGTTGTAACCGAACTCCACGCTCTCAAACACCTTGCTCTCGCAGTAGATGCCGTTTTTGTCGCCGTACACCTTGCCGTTGGCAAATTCGCCGTAGGCGGTGACGATCAGCTCCCGGCAGGCATCGGTGATGTCGTTGCGCTTGGTTCCGATGCTCTTGCGGCGGGGCTCGAAGCAGTGGCTGGCGTCAATAAGCTGCACCTTGCCCGCACGGTGGGCGGGCTTATCCTTGCTGAGCACCCAGATGTAGGTGGAGATGCCGGTGTTCATGAACATATCGGTGGAAAGCTGGATGATGCAGTCCAGCCAGTCGTTTTCCAGAATATACTGCCGGATGTTGCTGGGGCCGCTGCCGGCATCGCCGCTGAACAGGGGGGAGCCGTTCTGGATAATGGCCATCTTGCCCTTGTTTGCCAGCTTGGCAAGGCCGTTCAGCACAAAAAGCTGCTGACCATCGCTGATCTTGGGCAGACCGGGCGCAAAACGCCCCATCTCGCCCCGGGCGGCCTCGGCTTCTACCGCTTTCTGCTCCCGCTTCCAGTCGATGCCGAAGGGCGGGTTGGAGATGATGTACTGGAAGGTGAACCCGGGGAACTGATCCTCCGACAAAGTATCACCGAACCGCATATTGTTAGGGTCGCCGCCCCGGATCATCATGTCCGCCTTGGCGATGGCAAAGGTGGAGGGGTTGAACTCCTGCCCGAAGCAGGTCACCTCAATGTCACTGTTCAGCTCGTGGATGCGCTCCTCCATGCAGCTGAGCATCTGGCTGGTTCCCATGGCCATATCGTAAACGGTCATGCTGCTGGTGTCGAGGTCGGCTTCGGACAGCAGCAGGTCGGTCATCAGATAGATGATATCCCGGCTGGTGAAGTGGGCTCCGGCTTCCTCCCCAAAGCTCTCGGAGAACCGCCGCACCAGGTCCTCAAAGATGTAGCCGCAATCCACGGCGCTGATCTTGTCCGGGCCAAGATATCCCTTCTCAGAGCCGAACTCCTTGATAACGAGGTAGAGGGTGTTGCTCTCCACCATCCGCTTGATGATGTTGTCAAAGTCGAACTTTGCCAGCACGTCCTGTGCGTTGGCAGAGAAGCCAGACAGGTAATCCCGGAAGTTGGATTCAATGTTGTTCGGGTCTGCCAGCAGGGTCTCGAAGGTGAACCGGCTGGTGTTATAGAACTGGTAGCCGGAGGCCTTCTGCAAAAAGCCGTCGATGACCTGCAGCTTTTTCACCTTCTCGTAGGTGTCCAGCACCGCCTGATGGGTGGGCAGCAGACAGTCGTGAAACCGTTTCACCACGGTCATGGGCAGAATGACCAGACCGTACTCGTGGGGCTTGAACGGCCCACGCAGCATATCGGCTACGTTCCAGATCATGGCGGCTTTTTCGGCAATGTTGGCACCTACGGCGGTGATCTTATCGTTTGGCATACGTTGCTCCTTATTTTTTGTGATAGGTGGACATCCTGATTTTACAACAATGGGTGTACCATAAATTGGACGGAAGACTGCTTTTCCTGAAAAATGATTCTTACATCTATTGTACCACGGATTTTGCGGAATGACTATATTTTGCCAAAAAGAAATGCCCGTCTGAAAACCAGACGGGCAAACTGTAAATCATATCATCTGAAAATGCTTCAATGCTTCCACAATTGCATCTTCTTTCTCCTTCGGACACTGAGGCTGCTTCACATTTTCGGACTTCGCCTTGTGGTGGTTCTCCCGTACCTCCAGACCGCATTTCTGCTTGACCTGCGAGATATACAGGGAAGAAACCTTCAGCCCAGTCTGTTCCAACACACGGGCCTTGATTTCAGGATAAGTCGCACCCTTTTGCAATCCTGAAGTGTCCATGCCCTCCAAGGAGAACTCTACACGGACTTTTTTGGAGTCAATCTCACCCTTGGAAAGTGCAATGACACATTCGACATGTGTATCACTGTCCAAACTCATTTCCATATCTTCCTCAATAATCGGAAGCTTGAATTTGATGGATTTGAGCCACTGACCGTTTGGCTGTCGTTCCTCATAGATATGGATTTCAGAAATCAGCGATTCCATAATCTGTCGCTTCTCCTGCTCGTCCATGACAGCGTACAGCTTTTCAAAATAAATCAGCACTTTGTAGATATTGTCAGCAGTGAGTTTTTCTGCTTCTATTGCCATTTTCTTTGCTCTGGCTTCAATCAACAGATTCTCCGTATCCTCTATCTTATCATACATTTTATAAAGGCGATCATCAAGGTCTGCTTTACGCTTGATGTAGTGCTTATCATCTGGGTCAAGGGTATCAATCTCATCAATCAAACGGGACTTCGTAGCATAGCTCTGACGAAGCTGTTTTTCATAATTGGCAATCTCCTGTTCAATGGCGGATGTATCTATCTTCATATTGATTTTTTGCTGCATCATCGCCGCAAACTTCGGATTGCTGACCAGTTTGATAATAACCTCTGCAACAGCACCGTCCAGCAATTCCTCATTGATTTGCTTCTTGTATTCACACTTATGACCACGGGTCATAGTGCGGTGTTTGCAGCCATAATAGAAGAAATCCTTATATTTCGTGCCGTCCGGCTTGTGCTTGATGCTTTTGTTGCCGTACATTCCGGCTCCGCAAATAGGACATTTAAGTAATCCGGTCAGCAGGTGTACCTTGTTGTCTTTACCGTTGTTGACCTTTTCATACTTCTTCGCCTGAGCAAGAAGTTTTACTTGGGCTTCATGCCAGAGTCCTTCTGATACAATGGCTTCATGCAGACCGTCAACTAACAGATAATTTTCCTGCTCCACAAGTCGGTAATCATTGCGAGTTCCATGTACCTTTTCTGTTCTTCTCCTGCCGTAAGCAATTTTACCACAGTAAACGGGATTTTTCAAAATTCTGCGAATCAGGGCTGCATCAAACAGAGGATTTTTTCCATTCTGCCGCTGAATTTTGTTGATACCGTGATTGGCAAGGTATTTCGCAAGTCCGTTAGCTCCTATATCGGTATGCACATACTGGTCAAAGATAATGCGGATTGCCTCGGCTTCTTCCTCGTTGATATACAGCATACCTTTTTCCAATTTGTATCCGTAGGGAGCAAAACCACCGTTCCATTTACCCTCACGAGCTTTCTGGATTCTGCCTTCCATCGTCTGAACACGGATATTCTCACGCTCAATCTCGGCAACCGCAGAAAGCACGGAAATCATCAGCTTACCGGCATCTTTGGAAGAATCAATGCCATCCTCCACACAAATCAGATTGACATCGAAATCTTGCATCACCTGTAAGGTAGACAGCACATCTGCCGCATTTCTGCCAAAACGTGATAACTTGAACACCAGCACATAGGACACGCCATCTTTACCGGACTTGATATCCTCCATCATGCGGTTAAATTCCAATCTGCCCTCAATGGACTTTCCCGATTTACCGGCATCCTCATATTCACCGACGATTTCAAAATCGTTGAACTCAGCATAGGCTTTCATTCTTGATTTCTGAGCATCCAAGGAGTAACCGTCTACCTGAACGGCAGTAGATACTCTCGTATAAATATATACTTTTGTTTTTTCTTTCATATCGCCATCCTCATTTGTGCCACAGCCTGTGGCATAATTCAGCTTTCATCGTCTGTTATTTTTTGCCGTCAGTTTTCTGTTCCAACATCTTTATCGAATTTAAATAATCATTTTCCACGTCGCTGAGCGTTCTTGTCTTATATTTTCGATATTCTCCAGTCGCTTTATCAACAGCCTGCTTATGAGTAATGCTTCCATTTCCAATTAAAAGCTGCTCTCCACTCATGGTAAGAATGCGATCCAGATGCTCTGCCCAGTCCTGCATCGTCATTGCCTGTTCACGCTCTGCCTGACGTTCCGCAAAATCCAGATACCCGGATACAAGTTGTCCCATAGCACGAAGCTCTTTCTCATTCAGATAGTTTTTCGCAACAATCGCTTCTTTGAGTGTCGGCTGATTACCGGCAAAGGTGGTAAGTCCCATGAACTCTTTTTCCGCATCCGCTCTTGTATAAATCACTTCTGCCGCAGTCTGTCCGTGAATGGCATAATGAATTTTATTCTGAACCTTTTTGAAAAAACGGATAGAGATTTCCGCTTTCGGGTCGTAGTCAATGCTGGTGGCATAGATTTCAAGCACCTGACGATAAAACACCTTTTCCGATGCACGGATGTCTCTGATTCTTTCAAGCAGTTCCTTGAAATATCCACCGCCGCCCAGATTTTTCAATCGTTCATCATCCAAAGCAAAACCTTTTTTCATGTATTCTTTGAGAATGTTAGTTGCCCAGATTCTGAACTGTGTGCCACGCTTGGATTTTACACGATAGCCGACAGAAATGATAACATCAAGATTATAGTAGTCAACCTGATAGGTTTTTCCATCTGCCGCAGTTGTTGCAAAATTTGCAACAACTGACTCTCGCTGCAGCTCGCCTTCGGAAAATACATTTTTTATATGTCTTGAAATAGTAGATTTATCTCTCTGGAACAACTCTGCCATCTGGTCAATGGATAACCACACGGTATCCTCATCAAATGTGGTTTCAATTTTTGTCAATCCATCTTCTGTTGTGTAAATAATCATATTGGATTTTTGATTCATATCATCATAATTGTTCACCGGAATACCTCATTCCTAATTGTGCAACGGGGCGTTGCACTCTTTTTCTATGTAGCTCTATGCGTAAAGAATAGCAGCTCTCGCATAGAGTTTGGACACTTATTCCACGACTATTATATTGTTGTTTTCCAGTTAATTCAATAGTGTCACTGGGTTCTTCAGATGTGTTTTCTTCCTCCAAACAAGACAACGGCTCCGGAAGATTATCAATATCCAGAACCGCCGCATATTTCTCTACTAAATTTGCAAGTAAATTGGCAAAGCCATTCCAATTATCTGTCAATAGTGTTCTCCTTTCTTTTTCGTCCATGTTCCTGCGGAATGTCCTATACTTCTTTTCCTCTTATTAAAACGGCATTAATAAAAAGCATCCTCACTGGATGCTCATTTACTCAAACTGTATGCAATTGTATTCCTGGCTAAGCACTGCAATCCCAGGAACCATGAATCAATCAGAAGCTTCCCGCCGTCTGACAGATCTTCCCATTCGATCACCGTCATTCCGCTGGCTGTTTCCACCCGGATTCTGTCACCTGTCAGATCTTCCAGGGAATTGATTAGGTTGCAGGTCAGTGCTGATACTGCTGTGCATACCCGGTCAATCCCATCTGGACTCTTCCTACAGGCATGACCATTCATACGGATACTACGATCTGTTATTTTGATCGTTATCATAATACCTCCTAAAAATGAGTGCAAAAATACCACTCACTCCGAAGAATGGGTGGTATCTATTCTTTTATAAATTTCATTCCATTATTACATTCTTTTTCAACTGGCTCCCACAACACATCCTCTGGTATTCCATCTGGAAATGCCTCGCATGTTTCATGCTTACCATCATCCTTGTATCTAGCACATAATTCGCATTTTGGCAATGTTAACATTATTTTTTCCACCTTTCTATGTAGCTTCTTATCAATAATTCAGCTCTAATTGGAATCTTTTCTTTGTTTCTATAGCGAACAAACGCTTCTGCAAGAGATTCTTCGCCTTTTCCGGTTTTGTCAGCATATTGGGAAATTCCCTGCATGAACTGTCTTTCAACAATTCGTTGTCTAGTGCGAAATTCTGCTTCATTTTTACAATCTTGATATGTCATAATGTGCGCCATTTCGTGAGCGATATAATCTTCAATACTTTTTCCTGCAAAGCGCCCTTTATCATATCTTCGCTGAATTTTCTTCTTCACTACATTGTAATCAATATCTTCATTGATTACAAGTGCAAATCTCAGCTTTCCTCTATCGTCCAAATATGGTGCTGCACCAAATATATCTCCTACTTCCATCTTTGCAACTTCAATTAAATCCAACCTAATATCATACTCTTTTTTCAAATTATTGATTGCTGCCTCTATTTCGTGCTTAGCTTCAGAAGTCATTCCTTTAATTTTATATGCATCTCTCGGAACTGATATTTTCATGGTATTCACCACATTAAGCTTCTTGTCGATTCTTCCTGGCGCGACTCTCCAACGGCCATCGATATAAATCCTCTCACGCTCCTGCTTCAGTCCCATCTGTTTGGAGAACCGTGCGTACTCGTCAAGCTGCCCCTGGTACTTGCACTTTGCCAGCATCACATCATCCGGATCAGCATCACCGTCCTGAAGCATCTGCACCTTTTCACGCTGTGCCCTCATGGCTGTTTCCATCTGCCTCTGTCTTTGCTTTGCTTCATACAGTGTATATTCTTTACCACGGAACTCGGTCGGCTCGCTTTCTTTCCGATTCTGTTCGTCTAGCCAGTCATCCGTATAAGTTCGTACCGGTACACCGGGAACAAAAGGGAAATAAGTATGGTAGCAGTTTGCTCCACATAGTCCGATTACTGTACCGAGTCCACAGACATCATACAATTGCTGTTGACTCCACACTCTGCCCTGCCATATCGTATGCGTTGGTCTCGCCCCTGCGTGCCATTCCACTTCAAAATATTCCGTACCGAGCTTTTCAGCATTATATTCCGCAATCTTCCCAGAAAGCTGCGTCAGTCCGGTCATGACAGCCCGTCTTGCTGCGACCTCGATTCGATTTGCATACCCCGATGAATATTCTATCTGCCGAAGTCCGCTATTCGTGAGCTGAGTGACTACCCGCCGGAGAACTGTATTATAATCAAACGCTCCTGTGACAGTGTCCATGCAGGCATTATCGAGATACCTACTGTATACCTGTGACAATGGAGTTAATACCTTTCTGCCGCCGTAATCCAAATAAAAGCCTAGAGATCTTGTAATATTTTCCAAGTCCTCAAGGCTTTGCTTTTTGATAGCTGATGTCACCTGTATCAGATGTTTATTTTCTTCAAAAGGGATGTATTCCGCATTGATCTGTTCATAGATGTCCTTGTTTCTGACATATTCCCAGTCGATCACTTTGTCGTACAGTTCAAACATTTCCAGGTAAGAAGCATTCAGAGTGTCTTTCAATGCATTTTCAATGTCCTCCGAAGAATACCCCGGTATTTTTAACCGGTTAATCTGCCAGTCTGCCGTGCTGGTGATCTTTTCCTTATATTCATTTCTCATATCACTCCATCACCTGATTTTGCTCGGGAAGATTCTGACGAGCCTGCTCAACCAAAAGCAAAAATACACTCTGAAACTTCTCCGTTCTTCCAGGTCACTGGGAAAATATTGGGTGCATCCACATATTCAATTCCAATCTTCCCTGATAGTACGGAGCCGTCCTCGTTCACTTCCGTATCATACAAATACGGAATGTATGCAACTGTTCCGGTGTATGCCTTATACGAGTATTTCTTCGCATTCGCATAGTTCAAATCGCAGAGTGTAGATTTCTTCATATTTTGTGATATAATATTTTGAAGATGCCAGGGTCAAAAGCCCCCAACAATGATGCCATATCTTTGCGGAGGAATATTATTTTCATTGATTCTTCAAGCAAGAAAAACACGAACAAAAACTAGAGATAAATTAAAGGGTGGATCTGATGGATTAAAAGACACCGATGTAATGATGGGGTTAGTCGAAGTGGTTACTGGTGATTGTTTTGATTCTGCACAAGGTACAACTTTTGGAAAATGCACTACGCAATTCAAAACTTGCCAGGATTACGGGACAACCTATATTCCGTTTACCGGCCCTTCGGTTATCAGTTCCTTTAATTCGATAATAATGTAGCAACTCTAGAAAGACTAGAAATCCTTTCACATTACTTAAAGAATCCAACAAATAACGGTAAGTATTCCGTGAAAGATATTAGAGATATGGAAGGAAAAATAATAGACACACGTATGAATGATCTTCGCATTTATGAAGGGCGTTGTCCTACATTAAGAGCACAACGAGACGGTGTATTGTATGTTAAAAACCACACCATATACCAGCTGACTGGGTACGAAACTTTACTTCTTCAAGGCTTTCCTAAAGAATATGCCGACAGAGTTAAGGACGAGGTTTCTGATAGACATCTTCTGATGCAGGCAGGAAACGCAATGACAGTAAATGTAATCAAACTACTTGGACAATCCATTATTGGATTCCTGGAGGTGAATAATGAAACGTAATTATGATGAATGTGTTACTAAATATTCAGATTCTTTTGTAAGAGTTGTGCTTGACCCCGGATACGTTTCTCGAATCCAAAACTTTGTTACTGAATTGGTTGAGGCTAAGTCCAAGGAAGATCATCACAAGATAGACTCTAACAAGGAAGTCAAAAGATTTACAACTGGCTTTTTAGGAGAGGCTGCACTTGAGAAACTATTCGGAATACCCATTATTGATTGGACTATAGGTTATTCTGGTCTTTATCATATTCCAGATATTCCCGGCTATCGAGTTGGAATAAAAACAGTCGAACGAGACAAGTTTCCGATTATCTTTAAGGACAATTCATATCCACAAATAATTTGTATTAAAAGCACAAAATATAACAATTTAATATTTGTATGTGGCTTGGCTACAAGTAATGTCTTAAACAACTATCAAGATGACGATTTGATTCTTGACCCTAATTTACGAGCAAGAGGAACGAAAACCGGTTTTTATGGATTTGAGCAATTAGTTCCTATTAAGTCATTAAATGACTTATCTACATATAAAAAATGAAAGCGAGGTACTTTGAATATTCTCGTGCGGCTTGTTGATTCGAAATTCAACCTGTGATAAAGTTTCATCGTTTATGATTTCGGGACGCTCGGGTGCACCTAAATATCCAGAATTACCATATACAACATGGTCGTCTTTACGAATCAATTTTGAGGTTTCAGAATTTTGTTCTTTGTAGACTTTGGTGCAGCAATCAGGCTCGCATCCACAATCGTTCCACTATTGTTGTTCATTAAAATCTATGTGCATAAAAGTACGCATAGCATAACTGTCATAAATGGAATCCTCGATTCCTTCATCAGACAGATTGAACCAAATCTGCATAAGATACATGCGAAGCATGACGGAGTTTTTCTCTAACATCGAGCTGGGCGTCGATACATTCAAAACAATCAACGGCAACGAGTTCACTGTCACCAGCGTGGATGATAAGCATATCAACATCTCCATCCCCGGAAACGCTACAGTAAATAAGCTCACCCTTAGTCTCGACGAGGTCAGGAAGATGCTGGAGTCTGGGCAGAAGTTCGATAAGATAAAGGACGTTACCACATTCTTCGGAAAGTCATACGACCGTCAGAAGGTCATTGAGCAGAATAAGAAGAACGCTGTCCGTCATGCTTATTTCAGAGAATACCTTGCATTGCAGCGGCTGGCATATATGTTCCGCTTCGATGCAAGAAATGGTGATTTGAAGGAGGCATAGCGTATGCCATTTACAATTGTCCGTCAGGACATAACAAAAATGAAAGTTGACGCAATCGTTAATGCAGCAAACACAGAACTATTGATGGGAGGCGGAGTCTGCGGAGCAATCTTTAATGCCACAGGTGCAAAGGAACTTCAAGAGGCTTGCGACAAGAAATCACCTATCAAAACGGGAGATGCAGTCATCACTCCCGGTTTTAAGCTGCCTGCGAAATTTGTGATTCACGCTGCCGGTCCTGTTTATAACCACAATAATAAGGGGAAGTCCGCTGCACTTTTGTCATCTGCCTATATAAATTCATTACGGCTGGCAGTTGAAAACAAATGTGAAAGCATAGCCTTTCCGCTTATCTCAAGCGGAATTTATGGATACCCGAAAGATGAGGCTTTGCAGGTCGCAACAACAGCTATCACGAAATTTATCGGAGAAAACGACATCGATGTGTATTTAGCCGTGTTCGATAAAACGGCATTTCAGGTCTCTGAGGAATTGATGGGCGAAGTAGCCAGCTACATAGACGAGCATTATATAGATGCACACGACTTCAGACGCAGAAAGCTGCTTGATGTAGAAAAAGAATCTATTTTAGAAGCGAATGCACCAGTCTTTGGTGCTATGTCTGATGCAATGGAATCGATGGAGTCCCTTGAGGAATTAGTTGATAATCTTGATGAGCCTTTTTCTGATACACTGTTAAAACTCATTGATGCAAAGGGAAAGACAGATGTTGAGGTCTATAAGAAAGCGAATATCGACCGCAAGCTATTCTCAAAGATACGCTCTATCAAAGGGTACACGCCCAAGAAGCCGACAATAATAGCACTCGCCATTGCCCTGGAGCTTTCCCTTGATGAAACAGACGATTTGCTTGAACGTGCGGGCTACGCTCTCTCTCATGCAAGCAAGTTTGATGTCATTGTGGAATATTTCATAGTCAGCGGAAAATATAACATCTTCGATATCAACGAGGTGTTATTCAAATATGACCAGCCCCTTTTAGGCGGCTGATTTGTCGCTTTCAAAGCGACTATAAGACCTCCTGCTTTCGATATACTTATATTATCAAAGAGAAACAGGAGGTACTTCACCATGAAAAAGAATTTTACAGAACTCATATTCATCCTTGATAAGAGTGGCTCCATGTCCGGCTTAGAAAATGACACCATCGGCGGTTTCAATTCCATGCTTGAGAATCAGAAAGCTGTAGATGGTGAATGCCGCATCACTACGGTACTGTTCGACAACTCCCATACGCTGCTACACGACCGCATTGATATTCATGCCGTCAGTCCGATGACAAATACAGAATACTTTGTAGGTGGCTCCACAGCACTTCTGGATGCAATCGGTCTCACGATCAACAATCTGGTCAGTGTACAGAGGAATACAGCCGAGGACTACCGTGCGGATAAAGTGATGTTTGTCATCATCACAGATGGCGAGGAAAATTCCAGTCGGGAATACTCTGCCGATAAGGTTCACAGCATGATTGAACATGAAAAGGAAAAATACGGCTGGGAGTTTATTTTTCTCGGAGCAAATATTGATGCAGTGCAGACCGCACAGCGTTTCGGCATAGATGCGGATCGTGCCGTGGATTATATTCCCGATGCAAAGGGAACACAGCTGAACTTTGAAGCTATGGCAGAAACGGTAGCTTGTTACCGCATGACCGGAGCGGTTCCCGCTGAACCGATGGAAGAAATCAGAAAAGACATGAAGAAACGAGGTGGTCGCAAATGATGGGAGCAATAGTCGGTGACATCGTAGGCTCTGTCTATGAGTGGCACAATATAAAAACAAAGGATTTCCCCTTATTCCGTGATGACTGTTTCTTTACGGATGATACCGTGATGACCTGTGCGGTTGCTGAGGCGGTTATGAACGGTGGCGAACGGGACGACTTTATTGACGCCATGAAGAAGTACGGTAGAATGTACCCGGATGCCGGATACGGTGGCAGATTCGGCTCATGGATTTTTTCTGATAATCGAGAGCCGTATAACAGCTACGGCGACGGCTCGGCGATGCGTGTTTCTCCGTGTGCATGGATAATGGATTGCGGATTCTGCACGAGAACCGGAATGTGGCCTTCTAACGGCAGAGCCAGAGTGCAGCTATCTGCCGAAGTCACACATAACCACCCGGAAGGCGTAAAAGGTGCAATGGCGACAGCAGATGCAATTCGGAATGCGATCTCTCTCGGCGGTGACAGCGACACGCTGGCGGCAATCACGGGCAGCATCGCAGAGGCGGCTTATGGTATCCCTGACTGGATTAAGGACAAGGCATATTCCTATTTGGATGAGCCATTGAAGGATGTCCTGCGGAGATGGAAGAAGTTCATTTCCAAAGACTGATTGTAATCTTTTTATTTTCCATCAACATTTTTATTTTGACTTCGGAGCGGGTTCAAACGGGTGCAGCCGCTACTCCCTCTAAACCAAAACATAAAAAAGAAGGCTTTCGGCAGAACATCAAAATCTACTGAAAGCCTTTATTTTAGCCACTTTTCTACACTCCCGTGCGGCAGGCATTGTATCAAGATGCGATTTTACATATCTATCTAAAAGCCGCATGGAACCTTGTCATACGAAAGGCGAAGGGGGAACGGAAATGCTCCTATCTGCCTCGCCAAAAAGAGAAATTGTGAAACGGGGACGAAGCAATGAACCGTCCAAGCGGCTTGAAAGCAAATCGACCGTTGCTTTTTCTTCCTGCCGCGAAAACAGCCGTGTGGGCTTGCTTTTATTCGGATATTCGTATACAATGTATTGTATTGAGTATTATCCATGCGGAGGTGCGGTATGAACGGGATCAAAGGCTATATCTCCATTCGGGAGGCGTCCTACCGTTGGGGCGTATCGGAGCGGCGGGTCAATCAGTATTGCGCCGAGGGGCGGATCCCCGGTGCGTCCCGGTTCGGGCGTTCATGGGCGATCCCGGAAAACGCGGAAAAGCCGTCCGACCCGCGCTTTCAGGAACAGCGCCGCGATCCCGGCAGGACAAGCACCTGACGGATACCCCTCTGCATTTTAGCATCCGCAAGAAGGAAGTGAACGTTATGACCTGCGACGAAACCCTATACCGCCAATATCTTAGCGGTGACGATGCAGGGCTGGAGGCCCTGATGAAAAAATACGGCGATCCCCTGACCCTGTATATTGACGGCTATCTGCACGACGTTCACGAGGCGGAGGAGC
>ERZ827440.2637-NODE-2637-length-15206-cov-4.692430_pt1 | contig 15206 bp, 18 predicted proteins | sample MGYA00519774_ERZ827440 | MGnify/ENA primary metagenome ERZ827440 (study PRJEB31778, sample SAMEA3449302) | human gut metagenome | biome: human gut; feature: human-associated habitat; material: faeces | place: United Kingdom | collected 2010/2012 ... | reverse complement strand
TATACAGAACCAGGATTTGCTGGAAACACAACAACAACATCAGGAAAACCTGCAACATTAGAAACAGGATTAGAATTACAAGTTCCTATGTTTGTAAATATTGGTGATGTATTAAGAGTAGATACACGTACTTGTGAATATATGGAAAGAATATAATTTTTTTGAAATTGGGACGGTTCCTTTTTCAAAAAGGAACCGTCCCAATTTCGAAAAAAAGAAAGGCAGAGTATGTTAGAAAACTTAAAAAAAGAAATGAATAATTTTTTCAAAGACCTAGATGAGAACATAAAAGACAAAGAAGAATTATTATATGTAAAACAAAGAACAGCGGATTTAGTCGATTTTATGACAGGCGAAATTGAAAAAATTATGGATTATAAAGAAGATAAATTAAATGCTTTAATAAAAAAACAAGAACAAGCAGACCGCTTAATTCAGGAATTAAATGATAAAATGGATAATGTATATGAAGATATATATGATGAAGTACAAGAAGAAAACTTTACAATAAGTTGTCCATATTGTAACTATGAATTTGATGCTGAAATTGACGAGGATTTTAATGAAATTAGATGTCCAGAATGTGGAAATTTAATAGAATTAGATTGGAATGGAAATCCCAATGATGACCAAGATAAAGGAAATGGTTGTAGCGGTGGTTGTTCTCACTGTGACGGATGTAAATAATTAGAAAAGGGGAACACACTCCTCTTTTCTATTTTTTTACTGAAAACCAAAAAAATATATACAAATGAGGCAAAAATGTTGCCAGAAAGGAATGATAAAATGAAAATTATTCACTGTAGTGACTTACATTTAGACTCTAAAATGAAATCTAATTTAGATAGTATGAAAGCCAAAGAACGTAGAGACGAAATTTTAAGAACATATCAAAATATGGTAGAATATGCATCTAAAAATGATGTTAAAATTATAATAATTGCGGGAGATATGTTTGACAAAAAAAATATAACTGTAAAAGCCAAAAACGTAGTATTAGACAGTATTTGCTCACATCCAGAAATTGATTTTATATATTTAAAAGGAAATCACGATGAAGCAAGTTTTATATTAGATTTAGAAGAAATACCATCAAATTTAAAATTATTTACAAATACAGGTTGGACAAGCTATAGATATGGAAAAGTAGTAATTTCTGGAATTGAATTTGGCGAAGTAAGTAATTATGAAATTTATAGCACATTAATGTTAAATAAAAACGATATAAATATTGTAACTCTTCACGGACAAGAAGTAAAATATGACCAAAAAGATAAGGCCGAAATAATAAATATTCAGTCATTAAAAAACAAAAATATTGATTATTTAGCCTTAGGACATATTCACAAATTTAAACAAGAAAGAATCGACAGTAGAGGAATTTATTGTTATTCTGGATGCTTAGAAGGAAGAGGATTTGATGAATGTGGTGAAAAAGGATTTGTTTTACTAGATGTAGATGAGGAAGAAAATAAGATAACATCAAAATTCATTCCATTTGCTGGAAGGCATCTATACGAAGTAAGTGTTGACATAACAGATACTTTAACAACTTTGGATGTAGAAGAAAAAATAGATAATAGTGTAAAAGACATAGAAAAAGAGGCACTAATAAAAATTATTTTAACAGGAAAAGTAGATATAAATTCTGAAAGAGACATAAATTACTTAGAAAAAAAGTATAAAAATATGTTTTATTTTGCTAAAATTTACGATGAAACTATATTAAAAATAGATTATATGAAATATGAAAATGATGCATCACTTAAAGGAGAATTTATAAGACTAGTTTTAAAACAAGATTTACCGGAAGAAGAAAAAAGAAAAATAATAACAACAGGAATAAAAGCACTAACAGGAGAGGAGGTAAACTAATGAAATTATTAAAATGCCATATAGAAAACTTTGGAAAATTATCTAACTATGATTATAGTTTTGAGGATGGATTAAACACAATAAAAGAAGAAAATGGATTTGGAAAAACAACATTTGCAAGTTTTATAAAAGCAATGTTTTATGGAATGGAAGCCAAAAGAAATACAAAAACATTAATAGACAGAAAAAAATATATGCCCTGGCAAGGAGGAGCCTTTGGTGGAAGCATAGAATTTGAAATAAATGAAAAAAGATATAGAGTAGAAAGATTTTTTGGAAAGAAAGAAGCAGATGATACATTTAAAATTTATGATTTATTAACAAATTTAGAGTGCAAAGATTATTCTGAGAATATTGGAGAGGAAATTTTTAAATTAAATAAAGAAGCTTATGAAAGAAGCACATTTATATCTGGCCAAAGTATTGAAACATCAATGAATGATAGTTTAAATGCTAAACTTGGAAATATATTAGAAAACGAAAATGACGTAAACACTTCAGAGCAAGCAATAGATGTATTAGATAAGGCAATAAAAAATTACAAAAAAACTGGCGATAGAGGAGAAATTAATCAAAAAATATTAGAAAAAACAGCTTTAGAGAAGAAACTAGAGCAAAGTAAAATTAATGAAAAGATTTTACAAGATAGAAAAGAAAGATATAATTTATTAAAAAATGAGCTAAAAGCAAAAGAACAAGAACGTGAAAATATAAATGTTTTACTTAACCAAAAAGCTCAAGAAGAAACTAAAAATGCAAAACTTGAAAACTACAAAATACTAGAAAAAAACGTAGAAGAAAGCAAAAATATACTTTTAGAACTTCAAGAATTTTTTAAGGAAGGCATACCAACAGATATTGAAATAGAAACTTTAATAGAAAAATGCTTATTAATAGAAAAATATAAAGTTGAAATAAAAAATTACGAAATGTCTGCATCAAATAATAGTGAAATAGAAAAATTGAAGAGTATATTCCAAGGCAAAGAATTAACAGAAAAGAAGATAAATAATGTAATTTCAGAGTATAATGGCCTAGGCGATGTAGAAAACAAAATAAAATTAAATGAAGAAAAAACTATATCTCTAAAAAAAGAGCAAGACGAACTTTGTAAGCAAAAAAACAGCAGTAAAAATATTGGAGTAGCATTAGGAATAATTGCTATAATATGCATAATTGCAGGAATTGGAACATTTGTAGCACAAATGGTACAAGTGTCAATTGTGGCTTTTGTAGTACGGAATCATATTACTATGTTTAACATTTGTAAAAATAAATTCTTTTAGGAAAAAGGATAAAGACATTTTAGAAAAAGATGAAGAATTAAATGAAATAAAAGAATTGATTGAAAATTTACAATCAAAAGAGATATCAACACGAAGAGAAGTATCTGAATTTGTGGAAGATTTTTCGGCAGATAATTCCGAGGAAGATATGTTAATAAAACTTACAGAGATAAAGTCGAATTTTGTAAAATATAATGATTTAATGAACTCTATTGATTCTATATTTGAGAAGCAAAAAGAGATTTTGAATAATCTAAATGAGTTAGAAGAAAGTATAAAAAATTATTTACTTAGATATTTTAAGGAGCTAAATAATTCTTATGTTACATTTGCTCAAGAAATAAAGATGAAAAAAGCAGATTTATTAAGGCAAAAACAAGATTTTGAGGTTAAACTTAAAGCAAAAGAAGAATATGAAAAAACAAATAACATAAAAGAACTACAAGAGGAAAAAGAAAAATCCTCGGAAAATGCTGATAGAAAAGAACTTGAGACTAAGTTAATAGAACTTACAAATCAAATTAACAAAATTAATGATGAAAAAAATTACAATAAAAATCAGATAGAGCTTTTGGAAAGCAATTTAGATACAGTATTTGATATAGAAAATAATATAGAAGAAATTTCAGGCAAGATTGATGAAATGAAAGAAAATTGTGATATTTTAGAGAAAACTAAAAAGCTTTTGGAAACTGCAAAAGAACAATTTTCATCACATTATTTGGAGAAAATGAAAAATAGTTTTGTGAATAATTTGAAGCTGATTGGCGGAAAAGAAATGGAGGTTTCTGTTGATGTTAATCTTAATGTGAAGATAAATGAGTGTGGCTCTAATAAGGAGATTGATTATTTTAGTACAGGATATAGGGATTTGATTTATATTTGTATGAGACTTAGTTTGATTGATAGTTTGTTTGAAAATGAGAAGCCTTTTATTATTTTAGATGATCCTTTTGTTAATTTGGATGAGGGGAAAATTGCGAATGCTATTGGTTTGCTTAATAGTTTGGCTAAGAAGTATCAAATTGTGTATTTTGTTTGTCATGAAAGTAGAGGCCTACTCTATAAAAAATCAAATTTGAAAAATGTAGTTTGAGTGAGTATAATTGATAAAAAATGAGGTATTATAATTTTAACGTTATTTTTGAAAAAATTTCAAGGTTTTAGGAGTTGAATTTTTTTCGAATTGATGTTATTATAAGTATAATTTAATAGAAAAGAAAAAGCTACCCTGCGTAGTGCGTGTAGACAGAATTTTTAGAACCTACAAGTTTTAAGAGGGGCTTATCTCTTGATATGGCGTGCATGCTTGCTTCCTTTTTGGTCGTAAGAAGCCCATGAGTATTAAGGTTGGCACCCACCTGTTTTTTGAGGAGGCAGGTTATTAAAAATTCACCAACATCTTGCGGCTAAGGCGGGGGTGCTTTTTTTGTTTGAAAAAATTGGCAGTAAAAATAAAAAAATTAAAAAACAAAAAAACTCTTGCCAAAAATTAAAAGATGATATAGAATAAGAACATAAAAAGTAAAATAAAAAAAGAGGTATAAAAATGCAAAAGATGAAAAATGCTGGAACCCTTGCAGGAGTACACACACACACACACACACACACGGGTAATCTATTAACAGAAAAAAATAAATTAAAAAAAGCAACACAAAGTAACCTAAAAAAATGTGAATTTTGATAGGTTACTTTGTGTTGCTTTTTAGCGTTTTTTAATAGCATAAAATACCTAAGAAAGGGAGGAAAAAAATGAATTTAAAAGAAAAATTCAAAATGAACAAAGGTATAACATTAATTGCACTAGTAGTTACAATTTTATTCTCTTATGACGAAAAGTTAAAATTCAGTAATAGCAAAGGTTTCCTCCTACAAACAATTTAGTAAATTATAAAATTTTCACATATTTAAAAGATGAATTGTAAAAAATAATAATACAAGTTCATCTTTTTTTGATTTTATAATAATATTTAAAATTATAATGTAGAAATTGGAGGATTAGAAAATGGAAAATAAAGAATTAAGTAAAAATAAATATGGAATCGAATATACAAAGGTAGGAGATTTTTATTTACCAAATATTGCATTACCAAAATCAAGAAGAACAGGTAATATAGGAAAATATGGCAGATTAAGACTACAATATTTAGAAGAATATCACAAAGCAGAATGTATGTTAATGAGAATAAATAACGAATTAACAAGTCATTTATTAGATATTGAAAATGAATGTAGAGCAGGAGTTAAGAGTTTAGTAGAGCAAATGGCAAAAAAAGAAAATGTTACAGAAGAATTAAAAGCCAATAATCAATTAGAATGGGTACAAAAAATGAACAATATTAAAAATAGAGCTGAAGAGATTATATTAAATGAGTTTATATATTTGTAAAATTCAAAGGTATCGAATTTGTGACCTTTGAAATGTAAAAATTGATTTTTTAAAAATTTTTAATGAAAAATTTGGAAATAAATGTTATAATAAATTTTGCAAGAGGCTCTTGCAAAATTTAAAGAATGGAGAAATAAATATGTCAAATGAAATAATTGATATTAATGAATATAAAGAAATTCTTTCAAGTATAAAAAATGAAATTTTAAAATCACAATATAGAGCAATGCAAGTAGTAAATGTAGAAATGATATATATGTATTGGAATATAGGAAAAATAATATCTAATAATATAAAATGGGGAAATAAATTTGTAGATAATTTAGCAATAGACTTAAAACTTGAATTTCCAAATATTACAGGATTTTCGCCTAGAAACATTAGATATATGAGGAAATTTGCTGATGAATATCAAGATGAAAAATTTTTGCAAGAGGTTCTTGCAAAAGTTACTTGGTATCATAATGTTATTCTAATGGATAAAGTAAAAGATATAGAAGAAAGAAAATGGTATATTAGTCAAACTATAAAAAATGGCTGGTCTACTAATATTTTAAAGAATCAAATAAAAAACAAATTATATGAAAGACAAGCGATAGCTGATAAAACAACAAATTTTGAAAATACTTTGCCAGACATTCAAAGTGATTTAGCTTTGCAAACTTTGAAAGATCCATATATTTTTGATTTTATAGCATTAAAAGGTCAAGTTAAAGAAAAAGAAATTGAAGAAGCAATGATAACAAAAATCAAAAATGTTTTATTAGAATTACGGAACAGGGTTTGCTTTTGTTGGAAATCAATATAAACTAACAGTTAGTGATAAAGAGTATTTTATAGATTTATTATTTTATCACTTGGAATTAAGATGTTATATTGTTGTAGAATTAAAGGCAAGAGAATTTTTACCAATAGATGCAGGACAATTGAATTTTTATTTATCTGCAGTAGATGATATATTAAGAAAAGATGGAGATAATCCAACAATAGGAATTATACTATGTCAAGATAAAGATAAATTAGTAGCAGAATATGCACTAAAAGATATTAATAAACCTGTAGGTGTTAGCGAATATAAGTTATTACAAGATATACCTGAATATTTGCAAAGTCAATTACCAAAAGCAGAGGATATTGAATTGCATATTAAGGATATTGAAGAAATAGAAAAACAGCAAGATAATGAGGAATAATACATTGATAAGAAAATGTCGGTTTAGATATCGGAATAACTGACGGTTTTAATAAAAAAAGTGTAGATGGCATCTGCACAATAAATTTTTGCCTATAATTTCGGCAAAACTAAAAATTCCAAACGCGTCTGGAATATTTTTGCGACACTGTCGTGAAAATTCAAAAAACAAATTGGTCAGATGAGTATGACCAATTAAAAATAGAAATGACTAAATAAATGTCTATAAAAATGTCCATATAGAAGCTTTGAGTTTAGAAATAAATTCAAGGCTTATTTTTATGGGAATTTTTTATCTACATTTTAAAGATATAAAACTATATAACTTGATAATTAAAAAGGCAGTAAAACCAAAATAGAGAGAAATAAGAGAGGAGGGAGAGGTCGATTGTCAAATTTGAATTTAAAAGGAATTTGGATTCCAATAGAAATATTAATAGATGATAATTTATCAGATAAGGAAAAATTAATATATTCAATTATTTTGTTTTTAAGTAAAGAAAATAATTATTGTTATTGCAATAATAGTAGTTTAAGTGAATTACTAAACATATCAACAACACAAGTTTCAAAACTAATAAATTCATTAAAGAAAAAGGAATGTATAGATATAATAATAAAATATAAGGAAAATAGTAAAGAGATAGAAAGTAGAAAATTAATACCAAAGAAAGAGATACCCTATTTAACAAAAGTTAAATACCCTCCCCAACAAAACTTCAATACCCCTATTGAAGAAAAGTTTAAAGATAATAAATATAATAATAAAATAAATAATAAATATAATAGCGAGAATAATTTTGCTAAAAGAAATAAGGCTAACTTTGAACAGCGAGATTATACTGGCATTGACCTTACTTCACTCTATGCAAATGCAGATGTACTTGTATAGATAATAGTATTTGCATAGATAAGAACAGCAACTAAAGTAGAAGATACTACTATGAAGGCTGTTCTTTTTATTTTAAGTTGCAAGTAAGCAACTTAAAATAAAACCTAAAAAATGCTTTAGCAATTTTTTAGGCAAACGGGTGTAGGGTGTCCCTACCACACAAAACACTTTTTTGCAATAGCATAAAAAAGTGTTGTAGTGTGTTTACAGCACATTTAAAAAAGTGCAATTTGAACAAGTTCAAAGGAGAATTTTTATTCGTGTGAAATGACACGAGCAAGGAGGTTATATATGAGTTATGCAATAATAAGAAATGCAAAATACAAAAAAGAAAATTTAATGGCAGTATATCGCCATAATGAAAGAAAAAATAAACATTATTCTAATAAAGATATAGATAAGACAAAATCATATTTGAACTATTCATTAAAAGAACCAGAATTTAACTATGTAAAAGAATTTGATAAGATAATAAAAAAATATGATTTAAAAGGACAAATAAAGACGGTAAGTAATATAGCTTGTGAATATATGATTACATCAGATAATGACTTTTTCAAAAGAATAGGAGAAGAAGAAACAAAAAGGTATTTTGCTACTGCATATAAATTTGTTTGTGAATATAAAAATTTAGGTAAAAAGTATATTTTATCTGCAAAAGTGCACTACGATGAGAAATCTCCTCATATGCACTTACTTTTTTTGCCTGTTGTTCATACAACAGATAAAAAAGGAAATCCTATTGATAAATTAGCTTGCAGTGAATTTTGGAAAGCAAAAGATAGTTATAGACAATTACAAAATGCTTTTTTTAAATATATGGTTTCAAACGGATTTGATTTACAAAGAGGATTACCAAAAGAAGAAACAGACAGAGTTCATTATACATTGAAAGAATATAAAAATATAACTAATTATGAACAAACAAAAGAAACATTAAAAAATATAAAATTAGAATTACCAGAAGTTCCAGATATAAAAGATATTAGAAAAGTTATGATAAATAGAGATGAAAAAATTTGTAATGAAATTATAAAGCCAAAAGACGAATTGATACAAGAGTTATATCAAGATAATGTTTTATTGCATAAGGAATTGTCAAAACAAGCAAAAGTTATAGAAGAAGCAGAAAAATATCAAAATGAAAGAGATAAAATACTTGCAGATAATGAAGAATTACACAATACAGTAAAACATTTAGAAAAAGAATATAAAAAGAAAAGTAATAATTTAGAATTTGATTTTAACAATAGAAAAGACGAACTTGAAAAAGAATACAAAGAAAAATCCTTTGGATTAGAGCATAAATATCATAACAAAATTCACAAGTTAGAAAAAGAGAATAATCATTTACACAGAATAATAAATAAGTTTTGGGTAACTCTAGAAAAATTCATTTCTTGGGTTTGTAAAAAATTTGATATTGCCGAAGAAGATAGTTTAGTTAGAGATTTTCAAAAGGAAACAAATACTTTTATAGATCCAGAAAAACAAATTAAACACGAAGAAAGAGAAAAAGAGTGGGAGTTAGAATTGTAAAAGGCAGGGAAAACCTGCCTTAATTATTGCCATTGGAGTATTGGATAGCCATCGTTTGTACCTTCTGGAGCTTCTTTAAATGCTGTACCTAATATTGATGCTAAGCTTTTTAATTCGTCGCTTCCTACTGATATTACACCACCTTTTATTTCTGTATCATTTGTTCCATGTACAGTACCTTCTAAATAATAACAATTTTCGGATTTCATTCCTGTGGAACGAAAAAATCCAACAATTCCTCCAGTCCATTCATCTCCTGTAATTATGCCGATATTATAACAATTACTAATTCTTGAATTATTTTGGACATCACCAGAAATACCTCCTGTTGCACTATCACCTGTTGTTCGTCCTGTTATATTACCTGTATTATAACAACTATCAATAATAGATTCATTATCTAAATTACCAGTAATACCTCCTACATGACTATTTGCATTTACTATTCCCTCATTATAACTATTTTTTATTAAACAGTTATTCATGGTTTGACCAGCAATCCCCCCTACTAAAGAATTCGTACTAGCATTTATAGTAGCTTTGTTGTATGAATTCATTATTTGAGAGTTATTATATAAATATCCTACGAGTCCTGCTGTTGCCGTTCCTCCATTAATATTACAATTTTCTCCTATTCCTATATTCAAAACTTTTCCTCTATTTACCAATCCAAATAATCCTTGTACCTTATTAGATGTATTTATATAAACTCCGTTTACTTCATGTCTATTTCCGTCAAAAACACCTTTAAACGGTTTATTTGTTTCATCTTCCGGCGATGAATTTGACATAGGATATAGTCCGATAGGCTCCCATTCTTCATTTATATTCAATGTTATATCATTTGCTAAATATACATACCAACCTTCATAAGCATTACCACTATTTACATCATCTCTAAAAGATTTTAATTCATTGGCTGTACTTATTTTTAGCATTTTACTTTGGTCTATTACTTTTCCAGTTTCATCTATATAGTACATTCTTTTAGTATCATTCATATTCACTAAAAAACTTCCATCTCCATTGTCTGTAACTGAAAAATTTACATCATCTCCAAATTGGGCTCTTATTGACTCTTCTAAATTTTTCTTTCTATCATCTTGTGTAGTTAGATTTTTTATTTGACTATCTGCAACTGCCATATATAATGCTTCTATTTCTTCTGCTTCTCCTGTTTTTAAAGCTGCTTCTTGAGCTCTAGATATTAGCCCATTTGGACCTAACACTAGATTAATACTTACACCTGCTAGTATCAAAAGCACAATTATTGTAACAACCAGAGAAATGAGAGTAATACCTTTTTTACCATATTTTAATTCTTCTTTTAATTTTTTCATAATTCAAACAATTCCTTTCATTTTTTCTTTTGATTTTCTGAAATGATATTATCATATTTACAAAATATTTGCAAGTAAAATTAGGTGCATATTTATATTATTTTTTAATATAAAATATCTTGCAAAGGAGGTTGCAAATATGAATAAGCTAAGAATACCAGAAAATCATAGTGGAGTTAGCAAAACTCTTAGATTACCTGAAAATATAGTAGAAGATATACAAAATCTTGCTAATCTCAAAAACTTATCTTTTAATAAAGTTGTAATTTCTTTATTAGAATTTAGCTTAAATAATTTAGATGAAAAAGATAAAGAAGAATTAGAGAAATTGCAAAAATAAATTTCTATTTTAGGTAGACTTACTAGTCTATCTTTTTAAATATCAAGACAAATTATTGTATCATTATCTAAGTATAATTTAATATCTTTTTCATTGATCTCTATCTTGTATATTTGATTCAAGTTTATCTTTAGATAATTTTTACTTTCTTCATCTGTAATATTCAAAATTTCATATTCAATAAAGTATTTTAGTTTATGTATTGAATATTTATTTTTCAAAAATCCATCTTGAGTTATAATTACATTTTTTCCAATAAATTCATTTAATTTTTCTTCTAAACTACTATTTATGTTTTGTGCCATTTTTTATTACCTCATTTCATTCATAATTTTAAAATATACCTAATATTATTTTGTCAATTTCTTTTATGATTATACTATATTTTTTACATTTTATATGAATAAATTTAAGCAATAAAAACATAACCGTATTTCAGTTATATTTTATATACCACATTTTAGTTAAAATGTCTATATAAAAATAAAAAAATTTGAATGAAATTTCTAGAATGAATTTTAATGAGGTGATAATGAATGGAAAAGTTTGTAATGAAAAAGTCAGCAGATGCTAATATTTATAAATCTATAAGATTTCCAACAGAAATAAATGATAAAATTAATAGTATTGTAAATAAAGCTAATGAAGGCAAAACAAAGAAAGAATATAGTTTTAATGGATTTGTTATTTCTGCTTGTGAATATGCTTTGAAACATATGGAATAAAATTTTAAAAATTAAGTAAATAGAAATGGACAATAGAAATTATAAAACTAATTTTTATTGTCCTAATTTTTATTTATTATTTATGATCCAATTATAAACTTCGTCTTCAGTAAGTTTGCTTTTTTTCATTTGGTTAATTTTTTCTTTAGCCTGTTTTTTCCAAGTTTCAAAATCTTGGGTAAGCTTTTTATTGTCTTTATTTTTTCTAACTTGCATAAATTTTTGTTGGTAGGTTCTTCTATATTCGCCCATAGCCTTATTTTGTTTTAATCTCTCAGTATAAGATTGAAAAGCACCTAAATCTCTACAAGGTTTTGAATTTTCTTTTGGGTAATCACAATAAATTTCATCTACTTTTGAAGTTGGAATAAAGTACATTCCACAATTTTGACATTTTTTAATTGGATAGTTAGGTGTTTTTGAAAGTTCTTCAAGTATAGCATAGCAAATACTTGATAAATCTGTACTTTTATGTGTATCACTCATTGAAAGCACCATATTTTTTTCTTTTAATGTATCTAATAAATCATATTCGCTGTTTTTTCCAATTTCTTGATATTTTCTTGAATAACTATCTCTCATAATAAAGTCATTTTTATAATATGTATATAATTTACCCATTCTTTTTATTAGATAAACTGCAAATCGTTCAGAATATGTATATTTTTCTAGTCTACTATCATTATCTAAATTATAAATATATGTAACTGCTTTTATTAGTTCTTCTTGTAATTCAATTAAATTTTCTTGTAAATCTTCAAATATTTTAGTGGTGGCTTCTAAATAATTCTCATCACTGCCATAATTGTTACTTAATTCAAATTTATAATTTTTATCTAAATCTTTTAATATTTCAAATCCATAAGCATAAAAGAAAGTTTTGTTAGCCATTTCGTAGTTAGATAAATCAGCATTTAAAAATCTTAAAAGCATAAGACCTAATTTTTCATAAAAAGGAAAATAGATACTAGCAGGGTGCTTTAATCCATTGTCTGTTTTTTCTGTTTCTTTATAATATACATCTCGTAATTTATTTTCTGTATCTAAATGATAATCAGCTTTATAAAAATATAAAGGTGTAGCATAATATTCTTTTTTAGTTTCGGTATTAAACCAAAAGTAGAAATCGTCAAAAAAGGTTACTTCTGGTAGTTCCATAAGTTTTTTATCTCCCCTCTAAAAATGAAATTTTATTAAAAGTAATAAACAATCTAAAAAAAATAATAAATTGTTATTGACATTCTATATTTATTATACTATAATACTAATATAATTACAATACTTTTTTCAAAACTAATTGCTAAAAGTCGCAGACAAAAAATTCACTAAATAATTGGAAAGGTTTGTAATAATAATGAGTTTAAGGTTTTAAACAAACCATTAATAACACAGTAAAGTAATTTTTTTATTGTTTATTTTTTGTTTTTATAGTTGGTGTGAAATTGTAGTTTGTTGAAATAGAGAAGTTTTAAAGAAATGGAGGTGTTAAAAATAAAAACAAAATCAAATGGCAAAGATACGAAAGACAAAATAATTGAATTATTCTTTACAGAACATTTAAGACCAGTGGACATATCAAAGAAATTAAAAGTTGGTATGCCATATATAACGAAAATAATTCAAAAAGATTCAAGATATATTGAAGAAAAAGAGGCAAGGAAGTTAGAAAGCAAAGAAAAGAATAAAATTCAAAAACGAATGTATGCACAAAATAAAAGAAAAAAAGAAAAACAAGAATATCAAAGATTATTAGTACAGATAAATAGAGATAATGAATATCTATCTACTAAAAAGAAAGAAAATGATTTACAATTTGCAAACTGGAATAGAAGTGCCTATGAATATGACAAAGATAGTAGTGATTTAGTATTAAAGAATGATATAAATACTGGATTTAATGTTGCCAAAAGAGTTAGCAATATTGTAAATCCAAATACAATAAAGAGCAATAAAATATATGTTTAATAGTATGCTTTGAAGAAATCAAGGTGTATTTTTTTTGCTCTAATTTTTTAGAAAAGGGGTATTAGAAAGATGAAGTTATTTATCAAGAATTTTGGAAAATATATTGAATAGCAGTAGGTTTAGAGTTTAAATAACTGAATTATAACCATAAATAGCTATTCAAGGAAAGGAATAGGTATTTATATGAAACAAGAATATAAGATAAAAGAAGTATTTGATGAAAATGCAAAAACAATACAAGAAAAGTTACAAGAAACATTTATAAATTATTTAATAGAGAAAGTTAATAAATAGTTGTATAGGCTAATTTATGTGTGTTTAATATATGTAAATTAGCCTAAATTTGTAAAATAAGGTTGAAAAATTTTTGTATAGATTGTATAATTCAGTTGTAAATTGGATAGGAGGAAACCTATTGTTATTAGAAAGAGAGGTTTAAATGATAACAATAGCAAATCCTGAAAAATATATAGCAGGGTTATATGAAAGATTATCCAATGAAAATATTGAAGTTGGTAATGGCGAAATAATTGTAACGAACGAAGATGAGCGAGAAAGTGGAAGTATCAGCACACAAAAACTATTTTTAAGAAATTTTTGTAAAGACAACAATATACGAATATATGATGATTACATAGATGACGGAGTTTCTGGAGCAACTTTCGACAGACCAGACTTTAATAGAATGATTAAGGACATTGAAAATAAGAAAATCAATTTAGTAATAGTAAAAGACTTATCTAGGTTTGGAAGATTATCAAGTAAAATATCGTACTATTTAGAAGAATTCTTTATTGAAAAAGGTGTAAGATTTATAGCAGTAACAGATGATATTGACACAGGACATATTGAAACATCAGAAGAAATGGTACAATTTAAGGCATTTTTCAATGAATGGTTTTTACGAGATACATCAAGGAAAGTAAGAAATGGAAAGAGAACAAGAGCAAAAGAAGGAAAAGTAATGACAACATATCCTACTTATGGCTATAAAAAAGATCCATTAGATTATAATCATTATATAATTGACCAAGATATTGCTCCAATAGTTAGAAGAATATTTATGTTAGCAAGAAATGGAAAAACGCCAACAGAAATAGGAAAAATTCTAACAGATGAAAAAACATTAGTGCCATCAGAAATAGTTGGAAATGGACATACAAGAAAAGATGGGATAAAAAGAGGATGGAACAGAAACACAGTTAAAAGAATATTGCAAAATGTAACTTATCTAGGTTGGGTATCAAATGGAAACACAAAAAAGATAAACTATAAAAGCAAAAAAACAATGATAATGCCAATAGAAGATAGAATAATCAAAAAAGGTATGCACACACCAATAATAGATGAAGAAACTTTTAATATAGTACAAGATATGATAAAAAGCAGGACATCTACAAGAGTAAAAAGTTATGATTGGTTACTAAAGGGGTTAGTTTGTTGTAAAGAATGTGGCAAAAAATTAAGTCTAGTACCACAAAAACATCCTAATAAAACAACATTTTATTTAAGATGTAACACTTATGCAACAAATACACATTTAGGCTTATGCACACCACATAGCAATAATTTAGAAAAAGTAACAAACTTTGTAATTGAACAAATCAAGAAAAGATGTAAAGAATTTTTAAGTGAAGAAAAATATACTAAAATAGCAAAAACA
>ERZ827440.2636-NODE-2636-length-15211-cov-4.262338_pt1 | contig 15211 bp, 15 predicted proteins | sample MGYA00519774_ERZ827440 | MGnify/ENA primary metagenome ERZ827440 (study PRJEB31778, sample SAMEA3449302) | human gut metagenome | biome: human gut; feature: human-associated habitat; material: faeces | place: United Kingdom | collected 2010/2012 ... | reverse complement strand
AAATTTCTCTCTCATAAGCACACCTCCACTTCTTTAGCTTCATTATATTGGAAAGTAGGGGAAAGGACAAATCTGCAAAAAGGGACAAAAAATAAGCGTACCACTATTTCTAATGATACGCTTATCGTATTTAACTGTTAATCAAGGTCTATGAATACCCTTACAGTGGTATCTCTCCACTGATTTTTCCTTACATACTGTCCGTTAGCCTTTCGATAGGCTGCTGCCTGCTCGAAACTAAGCGGCAATTCAAAGGAAAGAGAACTCCTACCTATTTGCGATAGCTGCCTGTGCTGCTGCAAGTCTTGCAATCGGAACTCTGAAAGGCGAGCAAGATACATAGTCAAGACCAATCTTATGGCAGAACTCAACAGATGTAGGATCTCCGCCATGTTCACCGCAGATACCTACATGGAGCTCGGGACGAACGGACTTACCGAGCTTAATAGCTATTTCCATAAGCTTACCAACGCCGACCTGGTCGAGCTTAGCAAAGGGATCGTTTTCAAAAATCTTTGCATCATAGTAAGCGTCAAGGAACTTGCCGGCATCGTCACGAGAGAAGCCGTATGTCATCTGAGTGAGGTCGTTTGTTCCGAAGCAGAAGAAGTCAGCTTCCTTAGCGATCTCATCAGCTGTAAGAGCGGCTCTCGGAATTTCGATCATTGTGCCGACTTCATACTTAATATCGCTGTTTGCAGCTGCGATTTCAGCGTCAGCCGTTTCAACAACAACGCTCTTAACATACTTAAGCTCTTTAACATCTCCGATAAGAGGAATCATGATTTCGGGAGCTACGTTCCAATCGGGATGATTCTTCTTAACATTGATTGCAGCTCTGATAACAGCCTTTGTCTGCATCTTTGCGATTTCAGGATATGTTACCGCAAGACGGCAACCTCTGTGGCCCATCATAGGATTGAATTCATGGAGAGAATCAATAATAGCCTTGATTGTCTCAACGCTCTTGCCCTGAGACTGAGCAAGAAGATTGATATCCTCTTCTTCAGTGGGAACGAATTCGTGAAGCGGCGGATCGAGGAATCTGATTGTAACAGGATTTCCTTCAAGTGCTTCATAGAGTTCTTCAAAGTCTCCCTGCTGAATGGGAAGAATCTTATCAAGAGCCTTTTCTCTTTCTTCAAGAGTGTCGGAGCAAATCATTTCTCTGAATGCGTCAATTCTGTCGCCCTCAAAGAACATATGCTCTGTACGGCAAAGACCGATACCCTCAGCGCCGAGTTCTTTTGCTTTCTTTGCATCCTTGGGAGTATCAGCGTTTGTTCTTACCTTAAGAGTTCTGAACTGGTCAGCCCAACCCATAATTCTTCCGAGCTCACCTGTGATAGAAGCATCAACTGTGGGGATAATTCCGTCATAGATATTACCGGTTGAACCGTCAATGGAGATTTCATCACCTTCGTGGTAAACCTTACCGTTGAGTTCAAATTTTCTGTTTTCTTCGTCCATCTTGATTGCAGAGCATCCGGATACACAGCATGTACCCATACCTCTTGCAACAACGGCAGCGTGGGAGGTCATACCGCCACGAACCGTAAGGATACCCTGAGCAGCCTTCATGCCTTCGATGTCCTCGGGAGAGGTTTCAAGACGAACAAGAACTACCTTCTTGCCTTCTGCCTTCCAAGCCTTTGCATCATCGGCTGTGAAAACAATCTGACCGCAAGCAGCACCGGGGGATGCGGCAAGAGCCTTTGCGATAGGCTGTGCGGATTTGAGTGCCTTTGCATCGAACTGAGGATGAAGAAGTGTATCGAGGTTTCTCGGATCAATCATAAGAACTGCTTTCTTTTCGTCGATCATGCCTTCATCAACAAGGTCGCAGGCAATCTTGAGGGCAGCCTGAGCTGTTCTCTTACCGTTTCTTGTCTGGAGCATATAGAGCTTTTCGTTTTCAACGGTGAACTCCATATCCTGCATATCTCTGTAGTGATCTTCAAGAATTTTGCAAACATTTACAAACTGCTCATAAGCAGCGGGGAACTTTTCAGCCATCTGAGCGATAGGCATAGGCGTACGAACGCCGGCAACAACATCTTCGCCCTGTGCGTTTGTAAGGAATTCGCCCATGAGCTTCTTTTCGCCTGTAGCAGGATCTCTTGTGAAAGCAACACCTGTACCGCAATCGTCACCCATGTTACCGAATGCCATCATCTGAACGTTAACGGCTGTACCCCAAGAATAAGGAATATCGTTATCACGGCGATAAACGTTAGCTCTGGGGTTGTCCCATGAACGGAATACTGCCTTGATAGCGCCCATAAGCTGTTCTTTAGGATCGGACGGGAAGTCTTCACCAATCTTTTCTTTGTATTCAGCCTTGAACTTGCCGGCAAGCTCTTTAAGGTCTTCGGCTGTAAGCTCAACATCCTGAGTTACACCCTTAGCTTCCTTCATTTCGTCGATAAGAACTTCAAAATACTTTTTGCCGACTTCCATAACTACGTCGGAATACATCTGAATGAATCTTCTGTAGCAGTCGTAAGCCCATCTTGCATTATTGGACTTTTTAGCCATAACTTCAACAACGTCTTCATTAAGACCAAGGTTAAGGATTGTGTCCATCATACCGGGCATTGAAGCTCTTGCACCGCTTCGTACGGAAACGAGGAGCGGATTTTCAAGATCTCCGAATTTTTTGCCGGTGATTTCTTCCATCTTTTCGATGTACTCCATGATTTCGGCTTCAATCTCCGGATTGATTTTCTTACCGTCATCATAGTACTTTGTGCACGCCTCGGTTGTGATTGTGAAACCCTGGGGAACGGGAAGGCCGAGCTTTGTCATTTCTGCCAGATTAGCACCCTTGCCACCGAGAAGATTTCTCATGGTAGCGTCGCCTTCGCTGAACAAATATACATATTTTTTGCTCATTGTATTTTATCCTCCTAAAAAATTATCAAATTAAACAGTCTTGTAACCAATTAACTATTATAACATAATTTTAACAGCTTGTAAATATTAAAAATCAATCAAATTAATCAAATGGTAACCAATTTTTTATACATTTCTAATGAATTTGGTATAAATTCCACGCAACTTAATAAATATTCCTCGCAAATCGAAGAAATTTCACATAATATTTTGTCGGAAACCTTAAACAAAAACACCTTTTTATCGGGACTGTGGCAAATAAATCCAAGCACCGAAATTGTGCTTTTATCAATTACCGAAAGAGACGGGCGACATTTTTTGCATACCGTTCCCCCGTCGGAGCAAGAAAACGATTCCGCATCGCATCCGCAGATAACGCACTCGGAAACCTGCGGCTCATACCCCATAAGGCAAGCACATTTCAGTTCAAACACGGCTTTGATTTGAGGCAGAGGAATGATATTTTCGGAAATTATGTAGAGAGAGTTAAGGAAAAGGCTTAAAAGACGCTTGTCCGCAATCTTCTCCTGCGTAACCGCACACATTATTTCCGAAAAATACGACGCAAGGGAGAGCGACTCGATGCTTCCCGATACCGCAGGAAAGCTGTTTAACAGCTCAAATTCGTTCAGACTGTACCCCTTGGAGCTTTTAAAAAGAGTAAAAGAAGCATAACACAAAAGGCGCACGGCAGAAAGACGGTTCCCCTGTCTTCTTGCACCGCGTGCGCTTATGCGTATTTTTCCCAGATCCTCGGAAAACACGGTGAGGATTTTATCATTATCTCCCACCTTCGTTTCCTTTATAACCACTCCCCGTGTGTTCACATACAAGCCCGTTAACCTCTTTTCCCAAAATCACCTGCTTGTAAAGCAAATAAGCCTCAACACTGCCGCTTTTATTAAAATAGCTCCATGCCATATCCTTAATTGTCACATAAATCCCCTCCGACTGTATTTTTTGTCGTACGGGGCTTAAAATACAAGGTAATATATGCTTTTATTCGGATTTAAAACCAAAGTTTTTGATCTGGACATCGTTGTTTCGCCAATCGTCCTTCACCTTAACCCATAGCTCAAGATGTACCTTTTTATCGAGAAATTTTTCAATTTCGACTCTTGCGGAGGTTCCTATTTTCTTAATCATTTCTCCGCCTTTTCCTATGATAATCATCTTGTGTCCGGCTTTTTCAACATAAATCGTAGCATTTATTCTGCAAAGATTGCCTTCCGTTTTCATGGTTGTAATTTCAACAGCCGTTCCGTGTGGAACCTCCTGAAGCAAAAATCTCAAAATCTTTTCACGAATCATTTCCGATACAATCTGTCTTTCGGGCTGGTCCGTAACTATATCGTCGGGATAATACTTCGGGCCGTAAGGCAAAAACTTCTTTATGCTGTCCAAAAGGAGCTTAACTCCGTCCTTTTTCTGAGCGCTTATCGGAATAACCTCATCAAAATTGCACATTTCGCTGTACTTTGCGATTATGCCGAGAAGCTTTTCCTTAGGAACTATATCAATTTTGTTTATCGCCAAAATAAGCGGAGCCTTGACGGAATTAAGCCTTTTAATAATGTTCTCATCCGTAATATCCTTAGATGCGTCAACCATAAATATAACCGCATCCATATCCGAAAGTGCGGAGTATGCCGATTTCACCATAACCGCACCGAGCTTGTTTTTGGGATTATGAATCCCGGGTGTATCAACAAATACAATCTGGCTTTCATCGTCCGCAAAAATTGCCGTAATCTTGTTTCTTGTTGTCTGAGGCTTGTTCGATACAATCGCAACCTTTTGCCCCACAATGCTGTTAATGAGCGTAGACTTTCCCACATTCGGTCTGCCCACAACCGTCACAAAACCCGATTTGAAATTATCCATTTAATTTATCTCCGTTCGTTTAATATTAAGCTCGTCAAGAACGCCCTCTTCATGAATACGCATGATTTTGCGTTCCTCCTCGTCCATATGGTCATAGCCCATAAGATGCATCATTGAATGGACGGTCAGAAAAGCAATTTCCCTCTCTATCCCGTGACCGTATTCCAATGCCTGCTTCTTTGCGGTTTCAACCGATATTACAATATCCCCCAGATACACAAGACCGGTTTCGGGGTCAACATCCGTTTTCTCCGCATTTTTGACATCGGCAAGCATCGGAAAGGAAAGAACATCGGTTTTTTTGTCAATTCCTCTGTGCTCTTTATTTATAGCTCTTATTGCAGAATCGTCAACGAATGTGATTCCAACCTCACAGCCGTATTCAATGTTTTCAAAAGTCAGGCACCCTGACACAACTCTTTCAAGCCAATGGAGGGTTATGCCGTGACTTTCTTTTTGTTCATCATTGAACTCAATTTTAAGCTTCGTCATTTTTATACTTTCCTCCGCCCTGACCGGGATATGCAATGCGTTTATGAAAATAGCCCTTAAGTGTACTTACAAAGGATTTTCTTACAGTGCACAAATCCTTAAATGACAGATCGCACTCGTCAAACTGACCGTCATCCGCCTTACGCTTTATAAGCTCCGCAATAAAGTTTTCCATTTCATCCGAAGTGAAATCGGGAGCCGATCTCATTGCCGCCTCAACGGTGTCCGCAAGCATAACAATGGCAACTTCCTTAGATTGTGGCTTTACGCATTTATATCTGAAATCGTTTATATCGACATTCTCGTCCGATTCCTTTGCTTTGTGATAAAAGTATGCCGTTGCAGTTGTGCCGTGATGCTGATATATAAAATCAATAAGCCTTGTAGGAAGCTTTGCCTCCCTTGCAAGCTTGACGCCATCCAAAGGATGAGACAAAATACAGTTTGCGCTTTCTGTAGGTGACATAAAGTCATGTGGATTTTCACTGTATTGGTTTTCCTTGAACATTTGGGGTGACATAAGCTTTCCCACATCGTGAAAATACGCTCCCGCACGGCAAAGCAAGGGATTAACCCCAATCGCATCTGCGGCATTTTCGGCAAGGTTACCAACCATAAGACTGTGATGATAAGTGCCCGGAGCCTCCATAATCATGCGTTTTAAAAGCGCATTGTCAAAATTTACATATTCTGCAAGCCGAAACTGCGTAAGAATACCGAATATTGTTTCCACCGCAGGAATTATACCTATTGAAATTACGCAACCGATCATTATTCCGCCCACCGAGAATAAGCTGTTCTGCGCGGCAGGTCTGAGGGATGCGTTTGTTCCTATGCTGTAAAGAATTACCGTAACACCGCTTAAAGCCGCGGCAATCAAGGATGAATAGACAACCTTGCTTCTGCTGACCGTTTTTGAAAGTATGAACGAAACGGCGGTTCCGGTAACAACCGTAGAAATGATAAAATCAATACCGGTATCAAGTACAATCGCCGCAATAAAGCAAGTTACGATGTTGGCAATAATCGCTGTCCGGGAATCAAACATAAGCGTCAAAGAAATCGGCACTATAATGAGCGGAGCAATGTAGACAGGCCAATCTCCTTCGGTTACAAAAAGCAGGATTACCAGCATCTGAACGATAAGTACAAAGCAAAATGCGCCGAAATCGCCGTACCAAAACTTCTTTTTCTTTTTGAATATATACACAAAAAGAAGCGAAAGCAAAAGCAAAGAAAGAACGGCTCTTCCAATATGACTTATTATATTCATGGGAGTTTTTTCCTTGATAAAGCCAAGCTGAGCCATCATTTTATAGTGTTTTTCTTCAATAACCTCTCCCTTGCCTATTATCTTTGCGCCTTTTCTGTAAACAACCGGTTCAACCTTTAATGCCGCATCCTTTTTTGCCGCCTCATAGCTTTCCTCGTCAATGGTTGTATTTACGGTTATACAGCCGGAAACAACGGCAGAAGCAACATCGGACACGCCTTCCCCTACGCCCAGCTTCTTAAGCTCGGATGCCGCGGTTTCCGCCTTTTTTTCTATATTTTCCTCTGTGACAGCCTCGCTCATAATAATTTCTATCGCCTTTTTAACCGAAGATACCAGCTTTGCAAAGCTTTCGTCATCCAAAGCCGAAACAACCACCTTGTCCTCAGGGCTTATTTCAATGCTGATTTCTTTGTTATCTCTTAAGTCCGAAAGTACTTTTTCGGCATTGCTTTGACTTTGGGCGGTTTTTGCGCTGTCGATTTTATAGCTCGGCTGAACAAGCTCCTTTGCCTGCTGACGCAGCTTTTCGGTGGAAACCTCGTCAACTATTTCGCCGGTTGCAAATATATCCTCGGGGCAAATATCGCCGATTTTTACATCAAAATTATCAGGTATATAGCTTTTTACGGTAACAAAAAGCGTAAGCAAAATCAAGATAATTCCCAATGTCGGGTTTAAAATCTTTTTTCGCATCGCTTTCTACCTCCTTTTGCGTTCCTTATCGTTTTCGTATTTTTCGTAAGCCTTGATTATCTTCATGACAAGCGGATGGCGCACAACATCACGATCTGAAAACTTGTTGATTCCTATTCCCTCGATGTTATCAAGAACCCTCATCGCCTCTTTAAGTCCCGAGCGCACACCGCCCGGAAGGTCAATCTGCGTAATATCTCCCGTAATTACCGCCTTTGAGCCGAAACCTATTCTTGTAAGAAACATCTTCATCTGCTCGGGAGTGGTGTTCTGCGCCTCATCCAGAATGATGAAGCTGTCATCCAGAGTTCTTCCCCTCATGTATGCAAGGGGAGCAATCTCAATAGATCCCCGCTCCACATACTTCTGATAGTTTTCCGTTCCCAGCATTTCGTAAAGTGCATCATAAAGAGGGCGAAGATACGGGTCAACCTTATTTTGCAAATCTCCCGGCAAAAAGCCAAGCTTTTCTCCCGCTTCAACCGCAGGGCGCGTCAGTATTATTCGGCTTACCTCACGGCTCCTGAATGCCTTTACCGCCATAGCAACCGCAAGATATGTTTTTCCCGTTCCGGCAGGACCTACGCCCAAAACGACCGTATTGTTTTCAATGCTTTCAATATATTTTTTCTGACCGATTGTCTTAGGCTTAAGAGGTTTTCCCCTCGCTGTGAGGCACAGAATATCGTTACCGAGGGAAACGGCATCGTCCACCGTACCGTCCATCGACATAAAATATCTGACCTTTTGCTCGTCAATCACTTCTCCGCTGTCTGCAAGCTCAAAAAGCCCCTTAAGAACCCCCGCACACTTTTTGACGGCATCCTCTTCTCCCGATATTTTTATCTCGCCGTCACGGTTTGAAACCGTAACACCGTAGCCCTTTTCCAGGATTTTAAGATTTCCGTCAAAGCTGCCGAAAACGCTTGCGGCAGCCTCCAAATTAGCTATTTCCGGAATTGTCATCGTCATTAATATTTTCTCTCCGTTCCGTATATCTTTGCTCTATGGCAATATTTTCCGTACACTCAAACACAATATGCACATTAAGACTGTTGTTTTCTACCGTGTAGTCCGAACCGACGCACTCTGCCGACAGAGCCTCCTTTGGCAAAAGCTTTGAAGCTTTGTAAACCGCCTCGTCCACAGCCTGCTGAACCGTCAAATCCGTTCTTGATATTTGCTTTTCATATAGAGTTTCGGTTTCAAATTTCAAAAACCTTCCTCTGCTCCTTACTATTTTATCATATTCTGCATACAAAATGCTACCCCTAAAATACAAATTTATCGGAAATTTTGAAATTTTTATGCGATTTCGTATCATTTTTGCCCCCGAATACGATATTTTTTCCGAAAACAACGGCTGATTTATGTCGAACTCGTACCAGGTTTTGGCAATTACCTCCCCGAAGGAATGTACCGTATAGGGATTTGGCAGCTCATATTCACCGTCCTTTTCTACAAGCGCCGATACTATTATTTCCCCGGCGTAAACTTTTGAACCGACATCCTTTAGCTTTTCTCCGTTTCTTATCCTCATTTCGGTTATGACGCCGTCCTTTGCGGCAACAATATCATAAGGCGTTTCGTCATCGACAATGTACGGAATTTCCCTCCGTTCCTTGATTTGTATTTTCAGCACACCGCCCTTAAGCTCTGTTCCCGTCCAGGAAACTCCCCTTATGCCGCAAACAATTTTCCTCGAAATGCTTTTGGTATCAATATTTCTTTTGAAAGCGAGTTTTTTAACGCCGTTTTCGTTTAATATCTTTATTATATCCGAACGCTTTGTCTGCTCGCAGCCGTCAATTTCAATTTTCCATACAAGCGAGCTTGCAAAAAGCAGAAATGCTGAAAAAATCAAAAATCCAATCATGAGAGCATATCTTTTTTTGAAACCGAGCATAAAATATTTCAGCCCGTGGCGGCATATTATTTCCAAGCCGCATCCGCTTTTCTCGGCTATTTCAAAAATACTGTCCAAGGATTTTGCGGAGGCGGAAAACCGTATGTTGTCCCCTTCCTTTTTAACATCCCAAATAAAAATACCGCCTTTTGTGCAGGCATTTATGAATTTTTCGGGAACACCGCTTTCCGTCCTCAGCTCGGCAAATCCGCAAATGCTGTAATAAAGATTAAGAATCAAACAATCACCGCCAAAATCAATGGATAAATTCAACGCTGTCTATTTTACCCGATGCGCACACCTCTTCATCGCTTATGTACCTTATTTCAAAATCGCTACCTGCTATGCTTACCACAAAGTCCTCCGTATTTATTCTTATCATTGTATCTGTATATTCAATTATTCCCTTATAGTTTGAAACCGTAAACTGCGCAGTGCCGAGAATCTGAACGGAAGCGCATTTAATCTCGTCCGAAACGTTCATAAACATCACCTTTATAAAATTATGCAATAACGGGCTTTTACATGAATATAATTAGTTGGTGATAATCTATGCTTATGCTGTCAATCGCAATTTTAATGATTTCCGTAATACTGCGCCCCGAGGGGCCGATGGGAGGGGCGTATTCAGCAGTACAAATGTGCCTAAAAATTGTGATACCCTCACTTTTTCCGCTTTTTGTACTAAACCGTATGCTGATTTCAAGCGGAGCCGCAACACGCTTTTTCACACGCTTCGGAAAGCCGTTTGCCAAGCTTTTCAAGCTTCCGTCCGCTTGTGCGTCTGCGGTTGTTCTGGGCTTTCTTTCAGGCTATCCCACAGGCGCAAAAATCGCAAAAAGTCTTTATGAAAAAGAGCTTATGTGCGATGACGAGTTTAAAAGGCTGACTGCGTTTTGCAACAATGCCGGCCCTATTTTTATAACAGGAAGTGTAGGCGCAGGAATGCTCCACAGCTCAAAACAGGGCATTTTTCTTTTGTCGGTTCATGTTTTGTCGGCAATTGCTGTCGGCATTATTCTTTCTTTTGGCAAAACATACTCGCCTTCAAAAGAGTATAATCCCAAATATGAAAGGTACAGTGCCCCGAAGCTTTTTACGGAATCGGTATGCTCAAGCGTATCGGATATATCATTCGTCTGCGGATATATAATTTTTTTCGGAATGCTCATGTCCTTTGTAAATTCCGAAACGATTTTGGGAAAAAGCATATATATGTTTTCCGAAATGACAAATGCCTGCAAAATCTTTTCAACGGTCAAAAACAGCTCGCTTAAGCTGTCGCTCATATCCGCATCCCTGGGTTGGGGAGGAATGTGTGTTCACGCTCAAAGCTTTTCCGTTATAAGGCACAAAAAAACATACCTTTTTGGAAAACTCCTTCAAGGTATGCTCTCATTTGCTATTTCAGAAATTCTACTGCTTTTTGTGCATTTTTGAATGCCCTGCGGCGCATTTCGGGAAGGTCAATATCGGGTTTTTCCTCTATTGATGACATTATCTGCTCAAAAAGCCCGTCGCAGGTTAAGTCTTCCACATCGGTCATGGCAGAAAGTCCGGCAGATTTCATAAAGCCCCTTACCTTGGGGTCATAAACAATCCCCACCGCACTGCTTTCTGCGGCAATTGCGTAAATCAGTGCATGAAGCCTCATTCCCACAACCACGGGGCAACACGAAAGTATCCCGAGCAGCTTTTCAACCTCATAACCGTCCGAAAGTACGGATATGCCCGTTTTTCCGGCAATCTCCCTGCATATTTTTTCATCCCTTGAATACTGCATGGGAAGCATAAATGGCTCGTATCCGCAATCCTTCAGCTTCATAATGCACTTCTCTATTGCATCCTTGCCGCCCTCTCCGAGAGTTTTCCACTCTCTTACAGAAAACGCAACAGGTGTTTTTTCTCCGAACAGCCGTTTTGCCTCCGCCTTCCCGCTCCCGTCCGGCAAAAGACCGAGAGCAGGATCCGCCGTAACCTCAGCCAAAGATATATTTACGCCCATGCTTTTAAGCTCATTAAATGAATCGTCTTCCCTTAGTGTAATGCAATCTGTTTTATTAAGGGTACGCCTTGACATCAAGCGGTTAAGCCTTCCGCTTACCGGACCGACGCCGTTTGCATATATCATAACCTTAGCTCCGCAACGCTTTGCAAGGCGGATTATCCCGAGATAATACATAAGCGATTTTGTGCTGGTTGCATCCTGTATAAGACTTCCCCCGCCGCTTATTAAAAGCTTTGTATTCTTAAGCGTCCTTATTACCTCTCGTAAGCTCATGCGGTTAACCGACTCCACATTATATGCCCTCTTCGTGAAGCTCGGATCGTTTGAAAACACGACTATTTTTATGTTCGGAACAAGCCTTCTCAAATCTGCAATTATTGATTTCAGAAGAGCCTCGTCGCCGCTGTTTTTAAAACCGTAATAGCCGGATATAGCAACATCATACATAGTTATTCCCCCAAGGCGGCACGATATGCCTTTTCGGTATCATCAGCCATTTTTCCGACAGAGTATCTTTCGTAAACCGTTTTTCTGCAAAAATCCGCAAGATTTTGTTTTTCTTCTTCGGAAAGTGCGGCATACTCTTTTATTGATGAAAGCACGCTCTCGCAAGTAGGCTCCGCATGACCTCGGCAACAGAAATTGCCCGAAACCGCATCCGAAAGCTTCTCCGGAGTAAATAACCCTATCTCCCCTTCGTTCCCTGCGATTATTGCAACCTTTCCTGCCGCCATTGCTTCAAGTGCGGCGCGGCTCACTCCCACAAAAAGGTCGGCGGAGGAAACAAATTTGTTTATATCTGTTCTCGCACCGGCAAGGTGAATATCGGGATTTCCCAAAGCCTTCTCTTTAAGCTCCGAAAACTTATTCCCGGCACCGACTATGACAAGCTCCGCATTCGGAATAATCCTTTTGATTTCAGGCATGATTTTTACCAATATAAATGCCACTGCCTCTCTCGATTCATCAATTCGGCTCACATGAACTATTCTGAAAGCATCGTCCTTAAGACAAAGCTCCTTCTTTATATCGTCATACGGAATGGAATCCGAAAACTTTTCGGTATCAATACCGTTTATCGTAACGGTAATATCGGCTTCGGGAATTTTGTAGTTGTCCATAAGATACTTTTTTATATCTTCGCTTACGGCAACCGTTTTTTGTCCCCAATCGGTAATGTACTTTAAGCCGAAGGCGGTTGAAAATACCCAATGCGCCGTTGTTACAAAGGGGATTTTCATTTTTCTGCAAATCCTCCCCGCGATAAACGCCGGGATTCTTGCGTGGGCATGAACCAGCTCAATCTTTTCTTCAATCAGAATTTTTTTAAGCAGATTTTGAGATTTAATTACACAAATCGGATTTTTTGTATGAAGCGGAACCTTGTAATGCTTTATGCCGTTGCTTTCAAGCTCGGGAACATATCCGCCTCCGTTTGAAGCAACTATTACATCGTGTCCCCTGCGTTTCAGCTCACGGGCAAGCTCAACTATATGGGTTTCGGCACCGCCTATATCAAGCCCCATTGTAACCATAAGAAGTTTCATTTGTTAAAGCCTCCAATTTTCATTATCCGTATATTATTATACACCAAATTCCCTTATTTTGCAATATATTTTTACAAAGCAAAAAGCGAGCCGTAAAGACTCACTTAAGTTTGCTTAATATGCTTCTTAAAATTTCTCCGTCAGGAACGGTTTTTTTGTTGTTTTGAAAATGAATCTCCTCAATTTGCGCAAGAATATCTCTTGCATCGCTCATTTTTTCGGAATACCTTTTTGTTATATCCGAAAGCTCATCTTTATACTTTATATCCGTTTCGTGATTTATGCAAAGAGCGTACAAATCAAGAATTTCATCGCTTTTAAACTTTGGAAAAAGCTCATGAGGAGCAGTTGCATCAAATATGCAAAATCCCAACTCACGAATGATTACCATATCAAAGCTTTTGGGGTCAAAGCTGCAAAAATAGCTCTCCGTATCAAAGCCCCGCTCTCTTGCATCTTGTGCAAGCTTTCGCATAAGAGTTGATTTTCCGCTCCCCGGTCTTCCCTTTATAAATATCCTTTTTGAAAATCCCTCGGTAAGCTCATTTATGTAATTTACAGAACCGTTTTTGAGCATTGTTCCGAAAAATCTGTTCACATTTTTGCCCTGCTCGGAACTTATTTTTTTCGGAATTCTTTCAATGCATCTGTTTGTTATTCTGTCGGCAGAGCCAAAGTCTGTTTCGGAAATATAAATTTTTTCCCACTCATCATGGATAACCTTTGCGTCGGAAAGATAAGAGTACATCAAATCGTAAAGCCGTGAAAGCTCCGACAAATCTTTTTCCTCCGCTGAAAATGCAAATGTTTCGCTTGGGCTTTGAAGCATGGCTTCATCTGCTATAATAAGCGATTTTTCGGCGCAATACAAGCCGCAAATATCCTCTGCGCTTCCCGCTCTGAGGATTGTATCGCACCGCCCGAGCTCCTTTTTCAAAAGCTCAAAGCACGCATTTGAAGCGTTTTTAACCGCAATTCTTTTATCGCACTGTGCGGCATATTCGTCCAAAAAGCTTACATATCCCATACAAGTGTTTGCTGCTGCATAATATCTCAAATCATACACCTCCGATATGAAATATATGCAGCATTTATTTTAATATGACGAAATAGGTGATGAACCGTCATCCTCCGCTTTGGTAATCTTTCTGATTTCAAGCCAATAAGAGCCGTCCGGGGACTCAATCTCCACCCGTTCGCCCGCCTTTCTTCCGAGCAGCTTTTTGCCGATCGGCGATTCCTTGCTTACCATCCCCTGATTCGCCTGATTTCTGACGGTAGTGACCACACGAAATGTCAATTCCTCCTCAAGCTCGCAATCAAAACATTCCACAATATCATAAAGTCCGACTGTATCATCATCGGAATCATCCTCGATTATTTTTGCGGTTTTAATCATATTCGTAAGGTATCTTATTCGGCTTTCGTTACGATTTTTAACACGCTTAGCCTCTTTGTACTCATAGTTTTCGCTCAAATCCCCGAAGGCTCTCGCCACTTTTACATCCTCCAAAAACTTCGGACGAAGCGTAACTTTTCGGTATTCTATCTCCTCTTTCATTTTTTCAATGTCCTTTTTTGTAAGTTCATCATACATTTTGAACAACCTCCCATGCTTATTATACTACAAAACCTTGCAAAATACAAGTTGACACAATCGAATAATTATGATAAAATTTATATAATAATAGGTAAGAGGCGTTTACCTCATGGAAAGAGGCATTAAAATGTTCAAATACGAAACTCACTGTCATACAAGTATGGGAAGCAAATGTGCAACCATGTCCGTTGAGGAGGTTCTTGAGTTCTATCAAAAGCATGGGTATGACGGTGTATTTATTACAGACCACTTTATTAACGGTAATACGACGGTTGACAAAAGCTTACCGTGGGAAGAAAAGATTGAATGCTACTGCAAGCCGTACGAAAGGGCAAAAGAATTGGAAAAGGATTTCGGGCTCGATATATTTTTCGGATGGGAATACAGCTACTGGTACACCGGAAAGGGCGGAAAATCCTGCGGCGGCAATGATTTTTTAACCTATGGACTTGATAAGAGTTGGCTTCTTGCACATCCGGAAATTATGGAAATGGAGCTTTCCGAGTATTGCGATTTCATTCACGAAAACGGCGGTTTTATCATTCACGCTCATCCGTTCAGGTTTTCGGATTATATAGACATGATAAGGCTTGTTCCCAAGCATGTTGACGGTTTTGAGGTTCTCAACTCGTCAAGACCGGACGATGAAAACAAAGCAGCCGACATTATGGCGGATTACTACGGGCTTCTGAAAACCTCCGGTTCCGATTTTCACGGAACAAACAGAAAATGGATTTCCGGTATAATGACTGAGGAAAAGCTTAATTGTCCCCTTGATATGCTCAAAAAGCTAAGGGAAAACAAAATCAAAATATTTAAAGAGGAATTATAGGTGAAATTATGAGTGAATTGACCACAGCTTCAAACTTTATTCACAGCATTATAGAGGATGATAACGAAAAAGGAACAT
>ERZ827440.2631-NODE-2631-length-15249-cov-3.995261_pt1 | contig 15249 bp, 10 predicted proteins | sample MGYA00519774_ERZ827440 | MGnify/ENA primary metagenome ERZ827440 (study PRJEB31778, sample SAMEA3449302) | human gut metagenome | biome: human gut; feature: human-associated habitat; material: faeces | place: United Kingdom | collected 2010/2012 ... | reverse complement strand
CGTCTCCACGCGGAGCGTGGCGGGCATCGTGGTCGGCAGGGACTACGTCGGCGGTCTGGTCGGCTATAACGATGCAGACGGCACGATCGACGTCGATTATACCCTGATCGGCGGCAGCGTTTTTGCCTCCGGCGACTGCGCCGGGGGGCTTGCCGGTCTGAACGCCTCGACGGCGCTCCTCGGGCAGACGCTGACCGTCAAACCGGCCAGCGTGCAGGGGCGGTACTATGTCGGCGGCGCGATCGGCGCGAACGTGGTCGATCCGGACACGGACATCACGGTCGGCTCACTCCGTGTCGACAACAGCCTCGGCTCGGTCACCGCAGAGGCGTTCTGCGGCGGTCTGATCGGCTACCAGCGCACTTATACGGAAAAGGACCGGGCGGACAGAGCGCTGTACGCTCTCCTGCCGGGCATCGCGGAGAACGGGGACAATGTCCCGGGCGCCGTGACGGCCTCCACCAATCCGCACACCGTCACCATCACGGCGGACGGCAACAGTGCAGGCAGGCTGTCTGTGGTTTCGAGCAATATGACCATCCGCGCGTATGCGTATGCGGGCGGCATCGTCGGCTGCGGCGAGCCGCAGAGCAAGATGCAGGTGGTCGGCTGCCTGAACGCAGGCGGCTTCGACCGTCCGGCGGACGGCGTATTCCCGGACAGCAGGCTGAAAACCGGTGTCAATCTCGCGGCCTATCTGCGGACGCAGGGCCATGAGGACGCGGCGCAGGCGCTGTCCGATGAGCCGGGCGCGGATACGCTCCGCGTTTCCATCGTCGGCGGCATCGTCGGCGTCAATGGTGAAAACCATGTGATCGACCGCTGCGCCAGCAGGGGCACGATGAACGGTCTGGACGCCATGGGCGGCGTGGTCGGTCTGAACGAGGGTCTCATTACGGACTGCACGCTGTCCGGCAGCATGGGCAGCGCAACGCAGGATTATATCGGCGGCATCGCGGGTCTGAACGTCGGCACGCTCGAAAACTGCACGGCCGGGAAAAACTGCACCGTCACCGGTCGCACTGCGATCGGCGGCATCGTCGGCTTCAACCTCAGCGGCGGACGGGTGCAGAACTGCACCGGCAGCGCGAACGTCAGCGGCGCAGGCCGCGTCGGCGGCATCGCGGGCGAAAACGGCGGCGAGATCGTGCTTTCGGGCGCGAAGGCGGGCACGCGGCGCGTCACCGGCTCCGGAAGCGGCGTCGGCGGCGTGATCGGCGTGAATACTGCGGACGGCACGCTCCGCGCGGCGGACGACAGCGCACAGGGCGACGTCATCGCCGCGGACAGCGAACTGACCGTGCGCGGCGGCAGCAAGGTCGGCGGCATCGCCGGCATCAACCGCGGCACGCTCGGCGGCGTGAGCGGCAGCTGTCTGACCAGTCAGGCGGCGGAGGTCCGCGCCGAGTCCGGTCTCGCAGGCGGCATCGCCGGTGCGCAGGAGGGCGCGGCGGCTCGTCTGTGCTTCGCGAAAAACCTCGGTCGGGTCACGGCGAACACGGGCGCGGCGGGCGGCATCGTCGGCATCAGCAGCGCCGGGAGCACGGTCGAGAACTGTTACGGCAACGGCAGCGTCGCCAGCAGCGACGGCTACGCCGGCGGCATCGCGGGCGAAAACCTCGGCCGCATTCAGAACTGCGCGGTCGGCAGCGGCGGCGCGGCGGTAACGCTCACCACGCGGAGCCGGACAGCGGCGGGCGCGGTCTGTGCGGTCAACCACAAGGGCGGCACGGTCAGCGGCGCGGAAATCGGAGACCGGGTCACGATCTCCGGCAGCGCCTTCCTGCTCGGCGCGCTCGTCGGCGACAACAGCGGCACGGTCGCGGACGCCAAGGTCGTGCAGCAGCCGGAATACGACGTTTCCGCGAGCGCTTTACAGGTCGGCGGCGCGGTCGGCATCAACCGGCCGGGCGGCACGATCAGCTCTGTCCGCGTCACCTCGGATTTCAAGGGCTTTTCCCGCTATCAGTACCTCGGCGGCGTGGTCGGTCAGAACTGCGCGCCCTCGTCCGACGGCACGGCGGCAGGCAAAGTAGAAAACTGCACCTATTCGGGCGCGATCACCGAGGGAAAGAGCGCCGCGGCGAACTGCTACGGCGGCATCGCCGGCGTCAACGGCGGTCTGCTGAGCGGAAACACGGTCTCCGCGCTGACGCTGACGGCGGACGGCGTGTACACCGCGACCGCCACCAGTTCGGCCTCCGACAAGGAGCGCCTGTCCACGCACATCGGCGGCATCGCGGGCAAGAACGATACGACCGGCATCATCGAGCAGTGCTACATAGACAATACCAGAACCGGCGCGATCACGGTCAAAAACGGCATGGTCGGCGGCGTGACCGGCTATAACAAGGGCACGGTCGCCCTGTCCGGCGATAAGAGCACCGAGACCCTGATGGCGAATGTCCGCGAGGTGAGCGAGCTGCTCGCGAACGCGAAAGGCCTGTCTGCGGACAGCAGCTGGGTCAAATGGAATGACGGCGCGGACATCGAGGAGCTGACCTACGCGTCGAGCGGAAAAACGGTCGCGCAGGGACGTACCATGCAGATCATCGTCACGGGCAACGGCAGTCTCGGCGGCATCGCGGGCTGCAATGCGCCGTCCGGCGCGCTCGAGCGCTGCGTCAGCGGAAACTGGCTGCTCGTCAACCGTTCGGACAGCATCAGCGTCGGCACCGGCGGCATCATCGGCATGAACGAGAGCGAAAAAGACCTCTCCTTCCTGCTCAACCGGGCGTTCGTCGGCCGTCAGCTCCGAAGCGCCAACACCAACCGTTTCGCCGGCGGCATCATCGGCACCCAGACCAACCGCACGACGGCCGACTGGCTGATCGAGGGCTGCATCAACTACGGAACGGTCTACGGCTGCCTGTCGCACTACTCGGGCGGCATCATCGGCCAGTGGACGAACAACGGCGGCACGCTCGAGCGCTGCTACAACTACGGCAATCTCCAGACCACCTTCAAGGCGAACTGGGTAGGCGCGTCGGGCGGCATCGTGGCGCAGCTGTATCACGCCTCCTCCGGTCAGGACTTCAACATCCTCAGCTGCCAGAACCACGGCAGTCTGTACGGACGGAACGGACGGAGCGTCGCCGACTGCGCGAACGACAGCGGCGGCATCCTCGGCAACGTCACGGCCTACACCGCCGACGCCGGAAAGGGTCAGGCGTTCACGATCAATGTCGCGGACTGCGTCAACGGCCCGGGCGTCGAGATCTATTCAGGCTCCATGGCCTCCGGCATCGTCGGCTTTTTCTCGGCGGACGGCGTGGCGAATATCACGAACAACCGCCAGGCACAACAGCTCATCACCAACGCGACCGAGAACATCACGCTGAACATCGACCGCTGCCGCAACTATGCGCAGACGCTCAGTGGCTACAACTTCACCGCCGGCATCTTCGGCGACCGCTATGCCTACGGTCGGACGCAACCCGCGACGGATACCTATATCCAGAACTGCTTTTCGGTCACGCCCGGCCAAAAGGACCGCGAGATCGTCTTTATGCACAGCGGCGGCTCGGATACGCTCGACGCTAAAAAGACCGGAAACAACTACTACTTTGACGATGCCTGGGCCATCACCAGGCAGGATGCCTCGGGCGGCATCGACTCCGACTACACAAAGCGCCACGAATCCCGCCGCGCGTATTCGCGCATGCTCGGCTACGGCCTGTTCGATCATCGGCTGTTCGCCGCTGTGGCGGGGCCGACCCTGGGGCCGGTCGACTCGTTCGCGACGGCCTCGCACGGCATGTATTACAACATGACCCCGTCCAATACCTCGATCGACGGGCACGGCATCATGACCGAGACCTCCTCCGGGAAGATCGTCGGCCGCGTTATCTATGATATGCCGTACTCGTATGAGCCGTATGTGTTTAACCACGGCGGTTCGACGCTCCAGCAGGCGATCAAGACCCGAAACGGCGGGGCGAGCGGCATGGACGCCTATGCCCGCACCGCCTACCGCGACTTCGAGCACGGCAGGACGGACGGCGCGCTCGACGGCTCCTTCGGCGTTTCGCTGCGCCAGAACAGCGGCGGCGATTTCGAGGTCTCGATCACGGACGACGACCGTCCGCTGTACTACGAGGGCAGAGTTTCGGTCGACGGCAGAGAGGTGCTGTCCGGTCTGCGCTTTGTCCCGAACCAGAAGGGGCAGGGTCTGTGGGACCCCGAGCTTAACGGCACGCAGGCCTACGGCGCGGGCACGACAGAGGGCACGTTCCAGCTGCCCGCCGGTCTGGAGAACGTCACCGCAGGGCAGAGCATCACGCTTTCCGTCCGCGCGGTCAGCCTGTTCGAAGACACTGCGCCCTCCGCATGGAAGCAGGCGCAGACGGTCGACGTCTCGGTCCTGCCGACGCCGGACATCAGCATCCGGCTGACCGGGCACGAAAATGCGTCCCGGTCGAACGGCTGGAAGGAGTCGGCGGTCTACCGGCTCTCGCTGAACAACCTCGCCGATTATGCGCCGTTTGGCGGCTGGAAGGTCGTCTGCCGCCTCGGCTCGCAGACCGTGACGCTCGACAAGAGCCGCCCGGCGGCCGAGATCCGCGGCGGCGGCCTGCAGGAGCTGATCGTGACCGCGTCGGCGGATGTCACGAACGGCATCCAGCCGGCTTCCGTGACCCGGACCATCCCGATCGACACGCCGGCGTACCGGCCGGACGGCAGCATCAGCAGCCTGACCGCGTCGTATTCGGGCAGCACGGCGGCGGATTTCACCGTCACGGCGGCGCTGACCGTCCGGGAGACCACGATGGAGACCCCGCCGGTCTACCGCATCGAGCTGCTCGGCACGGTCGGCGGACAGGAATACGTTTTCGCGCATGAGGATGTGCTGACCTCGGCGGGCAGCACGGTCACGGCGAACTTCCGCGACCTGCCGGTGCAGTATTTCGCGGATACCGTCAAAAACCGCCGCGTGCGCGCGTGGTATGCGGCCTCCGGTCTCGGCCCGGTCATCACCTACGGCGAGACCCGGCAGAGCGGCGACGCCGCCGTTATCCTGCGCACGTACAGCGCCTCCGGCGAACAGCAGCCCGACCGCACGATCTACAGCCATGTCCTCGGCTCCCCGAAGGATTTTGCCGATTACATCGCATACACTGAGCTGCGCATCACGCCGCTCGCCGCGCCGGTGCTGAACGCACCCGAGCTCAGCCGCAGCGCGTCCGGCAGCATCAGCTACCGGTTCTCGTGGACGCAGCCCGGTCAGGGCGCCGCAAAAGCGCGCTACAGCGTCCGTCTCACGGGCATCACCGCCGACCGCGCAAGGGTCGGCATCCCGCTGGGCGAGGTCTACACGGACAGCGCCGCAAAGGAGTTCACCGTCAGCGCGGACGACTGGCAGTACGCCGCGGTCGAACTGACCGTCACCCGTCTGGGACAGGCCTACGGCGAGGTCGGTCTGAGCGCATCTCAGACCTGTCTTGTTAAGCAGCGTCTCCCCCGTCCGGGTCAGCCGTCGGTATCCAACCCGGATACCAACGAGCTGGTATACGACATCCGCTGGCGCGCGTCCGGGAGCGAGACCGGCTGCGCGGGCTACCGGATCTATGTGCAGCCGAAGGGCGGACAGGCCGAGCCGCTTGGCGATCTCGTGCCCGCCGGCGGCGGCAGCTATTCGGTCAAGCGCAGCCTCGAGCAGTACGCCGGAAAGACCGTCGACCTCTATCTCGTGGCGGAGGCGGACGATACCGGCTACGCGAACAGCCCGAACGGCATCGTCTATACGATGACCGTGCCCGAGCGTCTGTCCGCGCCGCGCGTCAAATGGGCGTACAGCTGGCTGGGAGATGCCTCGTCCGACCCGGTCGCGGCGTCCGATTTCCGAAACGGCGGCCTGACCGTCACCGTCACGCCGCAGGATGCGGCGAGCGTGCCGCCGGGCGGCAGCACCTGCCTGCTCCGGGCGGTGATCTATGACGAAAACCACCGCGAGCTCGGCACGTATCCGGTCTCCGCGATGCGCGAGAGCGGCGGCAGCTATGTCTGCGCGCTGTCCGGTCTGGACACAAAATACGCGGGCCGCAGCATCCGCTTCGAGACCCGTATCTCCCAGTCGGCGGGACAGGTCAGCTCGGCATGGGTCGAGGGCGATACCGTCACCCTCCCCCGCGTCCGTCTGGACACGCCGGCAGCGTCGCTCGCGAACGTGAACGAGACCGTGCGCGTCACCTACGGTCAGGCGAACCTGATGATCTATCAGGCGGACTGGACCGCCCTTCTGACCACGCTCTCATGGCGCGAGGTGGAAAACGCCGACCGGTACACGATCACGCTGACCGATCAGGCGCAGAAGTCCGCTTCCGTTTCCGTCGACATGAGCGGCGGGCAGCCGCTTATCACGGTCTCCGGACAGACTCCGGCGGCGGAGAGCGGCGGCTGGTACAATGTAAAGCCGGGAAGCACGGTCACGGGCCGCTACAGCCTGACCGGCGGCAGCATCCGCTATTACAGCTGTCAGCTGAATACCATGCTGCGGGCGGAGGACGGCGTATTCACGCTCAAGCTGCCCAACCTCTTCTCGATGACGACACACGACAATCAGACGCTGTCGCTCAGCGATGTGCAGATCCGTCAGGTATCTGTCACCGCAGACAGCACGAGCACGCGCTATGCAGCGTCCGACGCTGCCGAACGCGAATTTTCATGACACAAAGGAGGCGGCAGACATGAACCGGATACGGCAGGGCTGGGACGCGCTGCGGCGCGGACGGCGGAGCGGCGTTTCGCTCGTCATCGCGCTCTGCGCGGTCGCCGTCCTCATCGGACTGTCGCTCAGCATCGTCTATTCCTCGTCCATGCTGCTCTCGCGGGCGAACCGCAAGATCGGACGCGAGCGCTGCTATCAGCTCGCGCAGTCCTTCGCGCAGGTGCTCGACAGCGAGCTGACGGCGTACAACACCGAGCGCACCGACCTCGGCGGCGCGGACGATAAATGGCCGCAGACCGCGGACGGCTCCAGGACGTTCTATCAGTACGCCAACAGCGTGCTGGAAAACCTCGACGCGTACGATGCGGACGACCCGGAGCACACCACCTACTATTACAGCGCCGGGGACGAGGACGACGATTACGGAAAAGTGACCGTCATGCTCCGAAAGCAGAATACGGACAGCGAGCAGAACCCGGCGGACCGGACCGGCCGTTTCCCCTATGCGGAAAAGGACCGGCAGACCGCCGAGATTGCGGCGCAGACCTTCATCCGCTATCAGCTTTCGGTCAGCGTCCGGGTGGAAAAGGGCGCGGACAGCTTCACCTACACGACCGAGTATTACCGCCGGGACGGCTTTCAGCCGATCTACACCTGGGAGGGCGAGAGCGGCAGCATCACGCCGGTGTACTGGGTCAGCCCGCATTTCAGCCGGAGCCACAGCATCGCGGACCGGCTCGAGCCGAAGACAGACGAGAACGGACAGACCGAGGAGGTTTTCATCAGCTACCGCTATGACCCCGGCTACACCACCTACAAGAAATACGAGCCCGTCAACAAACCCGCCGGAGGTGCCGCCGAATGAAAAAACTGATACAGGTGCTGCGTGACCGCCGGGGAGAATCCATGGTCGAGATCCTGGTCTCGACGGTGGTGTTCATGCTGCTGCTCGGCGCGCTGAACGGCGCGGTCGGCTTCGCCTCGAACGCACAGCGCAAAGCGGAGCAGCTCCGGGAGGACGCGGTCGTGCGGGCGGGAACGCCCGCCGGCGACGACGCTGCGGCCTATGATTTCCGGGCGGCGACCCCGGACGGCACGGAGACCGGCCTGAACGCCTTCCGCGTCCGGGTCAAAAAGCAGACCGTGACCGCCCGCACCCCGTCCGGCAAGACCGTCCCCTTCTGCCGGTTCGCGAAGGGAGAGTGACCGCATGAAACGCATTCGCTCTGTCCTGCGCGGCCGGGAGGGCATGACGCTGGTCGAGCTGGTCGTCAGTGCCGGACTGCTCTGTCTGGTCATCGCCGTGTTCAGCGCGTCCCTGCGCCCGGCGGCCGAGATCTCGCGCCGCACGCAGGAGCTGAACAGCGCCGAGCTGATCGCGGACGACCTGCTCGAGACCGTGCGCAGCCGGGTCGAGACCGCCACGGAGTACATCAAATGCTACGAAAACGGCGCGGACATCACGGACCGGACCGGCAGCAGCAGCGGCTCTGCGGTCGAGTTCGGCACATCGAACGCCGTCGAGCTGCTCACGGCGGACGGCTGCGCGGAGACCGCGATCATGGTCGGCTCCCGCGCAGCAGGCACCGAGGCGGCGGTCGAAAAGGGGTATCTCCTCGAGCGCTATTACGACAACAGCACCGGCGTTTTCTACAGCAAAAACGCGGACGGCAAGCCGTGCGCGCGCGCGCTCGCGCAGACCTATGCAAAGGGCTTTTACATGGGTCTCCGCGCCGGTCTGTACTTCGAGCTCGACGAGTCCGGCCGCACCGTCACCGCCACCGTGACCATCTTCCGCGACGCGGATATGACCGACGCGGTCTTTTCGGACTCGCTCCTCATCGACCTGCGGTACGACATCCCGGTCAAAACCGGCGTCACGGCGCAGCAGCGTCCGGCGGCATAAAAAAAGAAGTGTAATCCCGCGGAGCACCGCCGCGGTTTACAGAGATAGAAAAACAAAAACGAAATTTGGAGGAACAAGATCATGATGGAAAAAATGATCGCGCTGCAGCAGAAGCGCCGCAGCAAGAAGGGCGGCTTTACGCTGGTAGAGCTGATCGTAGTCCTGGTCATCCTGGCGATCCTGGCAGCTCTGCTGATCCCGGCGCTGACTGGTTACATCGACCGTGCAAAGGAAAAGAACGTTATCGCGGAGACCCGTCAGTGTGTCATGGCGGCGCAGACGCTGTATGACGAGGCTTATGCAAATGTAGAGAAGAAGGGCACCGCAAAAATTCCGACCGATACTGAGATTTTGGACCTGGCTGAGCTGAAGGGTAAGGGCGAGCTTGGCACTGGTGATAATGCGGTTAAGTTCAAGGACAATAAGGTATCTCAGTTGGTATTTAAAAACAACGGTGTTACCTGCACCTATAACGGCAGCACTTATGACTGCGCTAAATAATCCCTGACCCACCCCCTGCCGCTGCATCGGCGGAGCGCTGTAACGGTGCATCCGCTTCGCCTGCGGCATGGCAGGTCACGGCTTCTTAAACGTTTAAGCGGCTGTGACCTGTCATGCGGTTCGCTGCATGGCACATTTCTGTAAAAAAACCGATTCATACCGACCCCAGCGAGGAGGAAAAACAATGCTTTACATCGCCTGCGCGGTATTATGGCTGCTGCGCTTCGCGCTCGGCGCGAGCATATTCAGCTTTCTCGGCGTTTGCGCCTGCTGCGCGGCCTTCGGCGGCGAGACCGCGCGGGCGGCGCTGACGTTTGCCGTGCTCGGCATTCTGACGGTCGTGGCGTTCATGGACATCGACACGCTCGAGATCTATGACCGCTTCCCGGCGCTGCTGCTGGTCTGCGGCGCGGCGGCGCAGTTCGTTTTCCCCGGCCCGGGGATAGCCTCGCGGCTGCTCGGCTGCGTGATCGTCAGCCTGCCCATGCTGCTCCTCGCGCTCGTTGTCCCGGGCGGCTTCGGCGGCGGCGACATCAAGTTGATGTTCGGCGCGGGCTTTTTCCTCGGCGCGAGACTGACGGTCGTCGCCGCCTTTCTCGGCATCCTGCTCGGGGGCGGCTTCGGCGCGCTGCTGCTCGCCGCGAAAAAGGCGGATCGAAAGACCCGTTTCGCCTTCGGGCCGTTCCTGTGCATCGGCATCGCCGCCGCGATGTTCTTCGGGGAGCGTCTCGCAGACTGGTATATCGGCTTACTGTAATCAATGAAAAGGAGGGTCAGCATGGCTGCATCCGACAACCGCCGTCCGTCCGGCGGACACACGCTGTTCCGCTACACGGCAAAGGATATCGACGGAAGGACCGTCCGCGGCACGATGGAGGCGGCGGACTATGACGCGCTGTACGCGCAGCTGCTCGAGCAGGGACTGTACCCGCAGCGCGTCACCGGCCGCGGCGCAGACCGCCGCCCGCGCACGCTCCGTCCGCAGGAGCTCAGCGACCTGTGCCGCCAGCTTTCCACGCTGCTCGCCTCGGGCGTCAGTCTGGTGCGCGCGCTGACGATCATTTCCCAGGACGAGGGCATCAGCGCCGGTCTGCGCCGCGTGTACGAGAGCGTGCTGAGCGAGGTGCGCAAGGGCTCGAGCCTGTCCGACGCGCTCGAGGCGCAGCAGGTGTTCCCGGCGCTCATGCTCGGCATGATCCGCGCGGGCGAGGGCAGCGGCAGGCTCGACCGGGTCGCGGAGCGGCTCGCCGTCCACTATGAAAAGGCGCATCAGATGAATCAGCAGGTCAGATCCGCGCTCATGTACCCGATGATCCTCGCCGTCCTCTCGGTCGCCGTCGTCATCGTCATCGTCACCTTCGTCCTGCCGCAGTTCAGCGACCTGTTCTCGACGATGGACTCCCTCCCGGCGGTCACGCTGGCGCTGATGGCGTTTTCCGATTTCATGGTGACGAAATGGTACCTGCTGCTGCTTGGGCTCGCGGCGCTCGCCGCCGCGCTGCGCTCGCTGCTGCGCGTGCCGTCCGTCCGGCTCGCGCTCGACCGGGGAAAGCTCACGCTGCCGGTGTTCGGGCAGCTTCACCGCATCATCTGCACGGCACGCTTCGCGCGCACCATCAGCAGCCTGTACGCGAGCGGCCTGCCGATCATCACCGCGCTCCAGACCGCGCGCGACACCATCGGCAACGCCTACATCGCCTCGCAGTTCGACGCCGTGCTCGCGCAGGTGCGCTCGGGCGTCAGCCTGTCCGCCGCGCTCGAGAGCGTGGACGGCTTCCAGCGCAAGCTGTGCAGCAGCATCGCGGTCGGCGAGGAGACCGGACAGCTGGATTCCATGCTCGATTCCATCGCGGACTCGATGGAGTACGACGCGCAGCAGGCGAGCCGCCGCATGATGACCATCCTCGAGCCGATGCTGATCGTGCTGATGGCGGGCGTTGTCGGCTTTATCATCATCGCGGTCATGGCTCCGATCATCGGCTCGTACAGCGCGATCGAAGGGACCGGAACCGTATAAACCCATCTGAGGGGAGAAATGAGAATGAATACAACCGTTTTGGCGCTTCAGGAGGAGCAGGTGCTCGCCGCGGTCGGCAGACCCGGCGCGAAGCCCTCCGTGCAGGCGCTCTACCGCGCCCCCGCGCACGGCGGCGGCATGGAAAACTGGGAAAAGGCGATCGGCGCACTCTGGCAGGCGCATGACCTGCCGACGCGCGGCATCACGCTCGTCCTGCCGGACGAGGCGGTCACGACCCACACCGTCACCGCGCCGCGCATGCCGGAGAGCCGGCTCGAGGAGCTCGTGCAGCACGAGATGCGCGCGCACGACGGTCAGCCGGTCGCGGCGGACTATCTGCCGCTCGGCACGGACGCCGACGGCCGTCAGCAGCTGTTCTGCGCCGCCTGCCGGAAGGAGACGATGGCGGGATACCTCGCGATGGCTGACCGGCTCGGTCTGCGCCTCGGCAGCGTGACCGTCCCCATGGCCGGACGGCTCCGCCTGCTGCGCGCCATGCCGTCGCTGCAAAGCATGACCTTCGTCTGCCTGTGCTTCGAGGGCAGCAGCGTGCTCTCGCTGCTCGTGGAGAACGGCGCGTACCGCTATTCCAGCCGCAGCCGCGTTTTCAGCGAGCCGGGCACGCTGGATTTCGGCACCGAGATGACGCGCAGCGTCTCCGGCACGATGCAGTTCCACACGGCGAACCGCCCGGCGAGTCCGCTGACCGATGTGTATTATGCCGGCTGCCCGGACGACGATTTCGAGGTCTGTCTCGCGGGTATCCGGGGACTTGGCCTGCGGGTGAGCCGTCTGCCGGAATGCCCGGCATTCCGCACCCTGCCGAACGGCGAGAGGCTGAGCGACTGGCTCGGCTGCGCCGAGGCGCTGATTCGATGAGGAGGGACAGAGCGTGATTCGTGCAAACAAGGAGCTTGATCTGCTCCGCAGCTACCGCCGCCTGACGCGCGGCGAAAAGGGACGCTCCGGCCTGCTGCATCATTTTCTCACGCCCGCGGCGGGGTGCCTTCTGGTGTGCGTGCTGATCTGGGGCGTGCTGCTGCTGAGGAACAGCAGCCTGAGCAGCCTTACGGACGACGTCAATGACTGGCTGCTCGACCCGGCGGTCACCCAGCAGTACAGCGAGGCGGCGGACCGGCAGCAGTACAACGACCGTCTGGTGCAGGCGCTCGGACAGGTGCAGGCGCTGACCGACGCGCTCGCCACCTATCCGCAGGTGGACAGCGCGCTGATCAGCCGGATCGGCGCGGCGGGCGGCGCCGAGGTCAGCATGTCGCTGACCGGCTACGACGCGGACACCGGCGCACTGCGCTTCGACGCGCAGAGCACCAGCGTCATCGACATCCCGGGCTATGTGCTCAAGCTGCAAAGCCTCGGCCTGTTCCGCAAGGTGGACTACACCGGCTATACCTATGAGGACGGCATGTACGTGCTCAGCCTGAACTGCATCCTGCAGGGAAAGGAGACCGCAGAATGAACCTCACCCTGACCGAACGCGACAAAAAGCTGCTCGGACTGACGGCCTGTCTCGCGATCCTCGCCGTATTCGGCGTGCATCTCATCCGCCCGGCGCTCGCCGAGCATGAAGCGCTGGGAAGCGAATATGAGGCCGCCCTGCGCAAGCAGCAGGAATATCAGGCGCAGATCGACGCGCGCGCGGCCCTCGACGACAGCATCGCGCAGAACGAGGCGGCGCTGAAGACCGCGGGCGAGCCGTACTATCCGGACGGTCTCGAGACCCGTCAGATGGACGACATCATCACGGGTATCGCGCTCAAAAACGGCCTGTTCCCGCAGTCGCTGACGCTGACCGAGGCCGTTCCGGGCGCGGTCCGCGCCTATCTCGCCGTGCAGGAGCAGGCGGACGGCTCTGCTTCGCCTGCCGAAGGTGCAGACCAGACCGGCGAAGCCGCGGACGCGCCGCCGACGGACGGCTCTGCCGCGCCTGCCGAAGGTGCAGACCAGACCGGCGAAGCCGCGGACGCGCCGCAGACGGGCGGCGGCGTTTATATCGGCACCGCGACCCTCTCGGCGCAGGGCGACGTCAGCCAGTGGCTGCACTTCCTCGACGAGGTGGAGCGCAGCTGCAAGGGGCTGCGCGTGACGAATTTCAGCATTTCGGACTATGATTACGTAGAGAACAACACGCAGGCGGTCAGCACCAGCCTGATCACCGGCACGCTGGAGATCTATCTGTGCGGCAGCGGCAGGGAGGCGGACGCATGAAAACCAATTTACGCATCGGCGAGGTGCTGATGGAGCGCGGCTGCATCACGCAGGAGCAGATGGAGCAGGCGCTCGCCTACCAGAAGGAGCACCGCGAAAAGCGCGTCGGTCAGATCCTGATCGAGCTCGGCTTTATCACCGAGACCCATGTGCTCGAGGCGCTGGCCGCCCGTCTGGGACTGGAGATCGTGAGCATCGGACAGATGCAGGTCGATCTGGCCGCCGTCCGCCTGATCCCGCGCGAGCTGGCGGAAAAGCAGAACCTGCTCGCGGTCCGCGCCTCGGAGGGGAGCCTCGAGATCGTGACGAACGATCCGCTCAACTACTTCGCCTTCGAGGAGGTGCGCCAGCTGACCGGCTGTCATGTGGTCATCCGCCTGAGCGAGCTGGGGCCGCTTCAGAGCGCGATCCGCTACTATTATGCCGAGGTCGGCGCACAGCAGGCGGCGCAGACCGCCAACGAGGGCTTCGCCGGAAGCGACGCGGAGCTTGTGCGCATCGAGGAGAGCGAGAGCGGCGACCCGGAAGCGCCGATCGTCAAGCTGCTCAGCAGCCTGCTCGACCGCGCGGTCAGCACGGGCGCGAGCGACATCCATATCGAGCCGTTCGAGGGGAAAACGCGCGTGCGCATGCGCATCGACGGCACGATCGTCGACTATGTGACGCTCGAGCGCAGCGTGCATCAGCCGCTGATCGCGCGCATCAAGATCATGGCGAATCTGGACATCGCCGAGCGCCGTCTGCCGCAGGACGGTCATTTCCGCATCCGCGCGGGACAGGAGGGGCACGTCAACATCCGCGTCTCGCTCCTGCCGACCGTGTTCGGGGAAAAGGCGGTGCTGCGCATTCTGGCGGCGGCCGGTCATGTCGATCATGCGGAGCATTTCGGCATGGACGACGACAGCTACGCCCGGTTCCTGCCCATGCTGAACTCGCCGAACGGCATCATCTACCTCACCGGCCCGACCGGCTCGGGCAAGTCCACCACGCTGTACATGGTGCTCGAGTACCTGTCGCGGCGGCAGGTGAACATTTCCACGGTCGAGGACCCGGTGGAGCAGAACGTGCCGGGCATCAACCAGACGCAGGTCAATCCGGTCGCCGGGCTGACGTTCGAGTCCGGTCTGCGCGCGCTGCTGCGTCAGGACCCGGACATCATCATGGTCGGCGAGACCCGCGACGGCGAGACCGCCGGGATCTCGGTCCGCGCCGCCATCACCGGCCATCTGGTGCTGAGCACGCTGCACACAAACGATGCGGTCTCCAGCGTTGTCCGTCTGGCGGACATGGGCGTTGACCGCTATCTGATCGCGAATTCCCTGGTCGGTCTGGTGGCGCAGCGGCTGATGCGCAAGGTGTGCCCGCACTGTGCGCGGGAGGCTGCGGTCACGCCGCAGGAGCAGGCGCTGCTCGGCCGGGACATCCGGACCGTCCGGCGCGGCGCGGGCTGCATGCACTGCAACGGGACCGGCTACCGCGGGCGCGTTGCCGTGCACGAGATCGTTGCCGTCGACCGCAGTATCCGCCGCATGATCAGCCGCGGCGCGGAGGCTGAGGAGATCGAGGCTTACGCGAGAGAGCATCAGGGGATGAAGAGCCTGCGGGAGAAGGGGCTGGAGCTGGTGCGGGAGGGCGTTACCACACCGGAAGAGCTGCTGCGCATTGCCTATTACGCATAAAATTGCCGCCGCCCGGCGGCGGGGAGAGCCGCCGTCTGGCGGCGGAGACGCCGTGCCCACGGCGGAGGGATTGCCGGGGTCTCCCGGCGGAGACGCCGTACCCACGGCGGAGGGCAAAAGGGGACAGGACACCAGGTATGGTTTCCTGTCCCCTCTTGACTCCCCTTACCTTCCTTTGCGCTGACACATCGGAGATGTGCAGCGAAACGGGGGTTACGGGGGCTCGGTTCCGTGCGTCGGGCAGATTTTGGGA
>ERZ827440.2630-NODE-2630-length-15252-cov-6.630980_pt1 | contig 15252 bp, 17 predicted proteins | sample MGYA00519774_ERZ827440 | MGnify/ENA primary metagenome ERZ827440 (study PRJEB31778, sample SAMEA3449302) | human gut metagenome | biome: human gut; feature: human-associated habitat; material: faeces | place: United Kingdom | collected 2010/2012 ... | reverse complement strand
CATTTGAGCCTATTTTTTCGGCTCAGTTTTTTCATAGATTACTTGACACTACCTTATCTACATCATCTGGGGATACTCCCAATGAATTAACCAGTTCGCCTGTTGACCGTTTCTTGTGTTTTAAATCTTTTCCTATGACGGTTTTTAAATGTGATTTAACACTCTTAAGCAAAGTATCTCCACCCGCTTTTAAAGTCTGTCCAACTATTTTGTCTGTTTCTTTTCCCAGTTTTGATATCTTTAATAAAAACTTTTCCGGCATCTTAATTTCGCATTTGCCCATGTCAAATCTCCTCTTTTTTGCTTAGATAGACTAACAAGATGCTTCTATTTTCTTTGTTAAAACTTCAATGTACAGGTCTCTTCCTTTGATATTTTCTACTGATAATATGCTGTATCTGCCATCGCTACAAGCAATATCCATTTTCGTTGTAATATTTAAATTCGGTATTTTTCTAAATCTAAACAATACTGTTGCTTCTGAAAACGAAGCCATATTGGCCCACATCCGATTGCCATGTCTATCTTCTCTATATGCACGAACACTTGCTAAAATTGTGTCACGCTTTACTGAAAACCCCTCTGTGTCTGTAACAATAGAAGGTGAAATTATATCTATAAAGCTATTCATTTTTCCAAACGACACGATATCGCTCCCTTCGCTCGCGTTATCAAATGTATAGTTTACAATTTACAGTGTACAATTGCGGTTTGCCACTTCGTGGCACTATATTTAGTGGCGGCAAAGCCGGCCACTTTCATTGTACATTGTGCCTTGTACATTGTACATTATTTTAAACCTGCCAATCTTTATCAAGCTGTAAAAGCCGATTAACCGTACTCCAAACTTGCTCTGACGCTTGCACATTATCGCCCCAAAAACCGGATGTGCTTCCGTCACGGCTCTCGTAAAAGTGTGTTGCCAGCATTATAACAGCCTGTTCTGTTGTCTGCGACATTTCATTGTTTAAATAATAACCACTATTCATTTTCTGATAGCTTTCTGCATAACATATGGCAGCATTAATGTAACCCCTTATAAGTTCATCATCTTCGTTATGATAAAGAATTAAATTTGCTTTCACTTTATCGAGCAAGTCATTCATATAAATCGACTCTCCCGCTTAAATACTGTTTTGCTTCATTAGACCGGCTTCTTTTAGTTTCAAAAGCAACGCATTAAAGTCCGATTTCAGCTCTGCAATCGTCGATGCTGTACTTTCATCTTGATTTTCCGCTTGTGTAAATGTCGATTCAAGTCCTAAGACTTTGCCTCCTTCAGCTATTTCCAGTGTACCACCTATAACTGTTTTTTCTCCGCCTTGTTCTGTGTAATTTTTACAGTTGTATGACATATAAAATCTCCTTTCAGTTAATTCAATGTACGTTTACATTGCCTAAGCTTTTTGCTGCAAATATTTCACTGCCTCAGGTAATATGAGCTTACCGTCTAATCGTTGAGTCGCCACAAATCCAATCTGCCCGGTTACTGCAAATAGCTCGTTTAAACGCTTGAAACTCCTGCCTTGACGATCCGCAATCCAGTAATATTTAAAGTCGCCAAAGGCAACTGTTTTGTTCCCCGCAGAGATTTCCGGCATATATGCTGATGTCAAAACTGGACGGTTTAAAATAGTATCCGGCGTTCCCGCAACCATTGACGGTTGCCAGATATACTGCCCGGCTCCATCTTTTAATTTTCTGATAGCTTTAACTGTGGAGTCATTCATTAAAAACGTTGCGTTTTTGCGGTACGGAGACTTTAAACTGTAAAATAAGTCCATGATCTCATCAAATGAAATTGCTGCTGCTCCAGAAGTAGTTTTTCCAAGCTGACCTCCTCCTGTTGCATCTAAAATTCCTGTTGGTTTTCCTGTTCCGTCTCCTACAAAAAGGGCTTCTTCCTCTTTTGTACCAATGCGTCTGCCGAATTCTTTTGCAACATAACTCTCAAGGTCAAAAGCGCTGTCATTCAATAACTCTTCACTAATTTTTATCATTGTTGCCAGCTTGTATGCGCTCAGCGTTACCTGTTTAAAGCTATCATCACTTTCTGGAATTGCCCCCTCTTCATCAACCCATGAAGCATCGCCTTTCGTTGCTACAACTGGAATTTTACGGTCTCCACTGGACGTTTGAATTGTGTTTGCAAGCCCCCTGAAAATGTCTTCTTCCTCTAAAGCTTCAACCAAAGTATGTTCGAATTCATCAGGCGTTAAATAGCCTCCTTCGGCGTCACTGCCTATTTGAAGGGCATTCTTTACCTCAAGCCCAGCTTTATTTCTCATTACTTGCCAAAACGCATTTTTATACTCATTGCTAGCTCTACCTGTTTTTCGCGATCTTTCATCAGCTTGAGGTTTTTCTAAAAGAGGCGCACTTGTTGCCTTAGACAGCTCTAAATCAATTGCAGCCTGCTTTTCTAGCCTATCGATTTCTTTCCCAAGATTTACAACCTCTGTTTCCATTTTTTCGTATGTAGAATTATCTTCAGCTGAAACCAGCCCATTTTCACTTCGTCTGCTATCTAGAAAATTCTTTGCTGTTTCCCATGCTTTTGTGCGTTTTTCACGTAGTTCAAGTATTTTGTTCATAACTCGTTCTCTCCTTTAAAATTTAATGATTTAACAAAGAAAGCCGCTTTTTAAGCGACTCTAGTGTTGTTTTTGATTCTTTTTTAGAAATTTTATTAATTATCGCCTTTGCAATCAATGCTCTGCCAAAAATTAAACCGTCTGATATTTCATATTCAGAATTATTATCTGTATACAAAATGTCATCTGCAAACCCAAGTTCTACTGCCTTTTTAGCGTTCATCCAGCTTTCTTCGTCCATCAAGCGAGATATCTTTGCTCGTGAAAGTCCTGTTTTTATCTCATAGGCATTTATGATAGACTCTTTGACTTCACTAAGCATCGATATTGCTTTTTGCATATCGTCAGTGTCTCCAAACGCTCCTGTCATAGGATTATGGATCATCATGGAACTTACCGGAGACATTAAAATCTGCGTGCCTGCCATGGCAACCACTGACGCTGCCGAAGCTGCAATTCCATCTATCTTGACGGTCACATTGCCTTTGTATTCCATCAGCATATTGTAAATTTGCGCCGCTGCAATCACATCTCCGCCAACACTATTTATAAACACCGTAATATCGCCACTTCCGGACATTAGTTCAGCTTTAAATTGTTTAGGTGTTATCTCATCGTCCACCCAGCTATTCTCAGCTATGGTACCTTCAATACGAAGAATACGCTCGTTATTTTCATCACTCGTCCAGTTCCACCAGCGAGCTGTTCTCTTCGGACTGTTTGTTATTTTCTCCATCGATATCATCCTCCTTTGTCTCAGTTTCTTTAGACTCAGAGCGCATAAATCCTCCTGCATCCTCTAATTTTGTCATTGCTCCGTTAATCAAGTACAAGTTACCCCCAAGCTCGTCCGGGATTAAATCCATATTTTCAAGTTCCCTTACGTCATTTGCACTCATCCAGCCGTTTTGTCTTGCTGTTGCATAGCCATTCATGCGGCTTTCATAATCGCCACGCAGCAACCCGTCAACATTGAATTTTACAAAATATTCTCGCTTTTCGCTCTCTAAAAACAGTGACCTCTGAATTGACTGTTCCCACCTCGTAACCCAAGGGTTGAGTGTATATTTTAAAAATTCCAGGGACTGCTCTTCTATATTAGAAAATGAGGCTCTTTCCAAATCTCCTACCATGTGCGGTGGTATTCTAAATATTCGGGCAATTTCATCTGTCTGAAATTTTCTTGTCTCTAAAAACTGAGCTTCGTTGGGTGAGATTGCAATTGGTTTAAACGCAAGACCCTCTTCTAGCACCGCTATTTGATGAGAATTGCTGCTGCCTTTAAACAGTGAATTCCAGCTTTCTCGCAGTCTGTCAGGATCTTTTATCGTCCCCGGATGTTCTAAAACTCCACTCGGCGATGCTCCATTTTCAAAAAATTTAGCACCATATTCTTCACAGGCAAGTGCCATTCCTACGGCATTTTTAGCCATTGAAATAGGGGAATATCCAACCAAACCATCGAATCCTAGACCAGGAATATGCAAGACATCCTCTTTTCTTAAATACACTTGCCCTTGCGCTTTGAGCGTAGAATTATCGCTGTCATTGACCATGTATGTGTAATAAATTTCACCGTTTGATGCTCTATCGACTGTCATACGGTTTGGCATTAACGGGTAAAGTGCTAATATTTCGCCCTTGCCGTTACGAATAATTTGAGCGTAGGCGTTGCCCCACAACAAAAGATGACTCATCATTGTCTCCCTGAACACAAATGAAGTCATCTCTGGATTTGGCTCATCATGCAAAAGGCGATAGAGCGGGTGATTTATGGCTTTTTCTTTTGCACTGTCTTTTCTATATTTATATGTATGAAGTGGCAAGCCGGCGATCGCTTCGGATAAAATCCGAACACATGCATAAATAGATCAAGATAAATTGAATATGTGGATGGACAGATCTCCTTTCCACATGGAAAAATGTAAAGATTGCAAATTTATATTACTGTGCGGTGGCGGATGTCCGGCTGAATCTCTCGAAAAAGCTGGAAATATTAATTGTCCTTCTTGTAATGGTATTGAGCAAACGTTGAAGGTATACGTTAGCCACATAAAAGACAAGTTAATGAGCGATGCTAATTGCTAAATTGAAAGAACTCGAGGATGTTTTATGGCGTATTTCACTAAGTATTTTTGTTCATATCGATTAGATAAAAAACATGTGCTAATTTTAAATACTCTGACAAATGCTATTGATGTTGTTGACAATGAAACTTTCAAAAACATAAAAAATATAAAAGACACAAAATCTTCAGTCATAGAGCCTAAGCTGCTTAAGTTTTTAGAGAAACGCGGCTACGTTTTTAAAAGAAAAACAGATGAGGAAAACCTTTTAAAAAAGTTTCAGAGCATACGGGAGAAAATTATGCATGAAGCCGTTAATGTAAATTATTGGACAATATGCACATCTATGGAATGTAACTTAAGACGTACTTATTGTTATGAAAACCATACTCAACATAGCAATCCGGCTAAAATATCTAATTTACAGTTAAAAACCATTTTTAATTATATCACCCATTCGAAAAATTCTAATAAAAATAATTTTTCTAAGAATTGTTATATAGCAATTTATGGAGGAGAACCACTATTAAAGACAAACTACGGTATAGTTAAAGAGATATTAAAGTTTTCTCAAAGGATCGATTATCCTTTACATATCACCACAAATGGAACGACTGTAGATAGTGACTATTTAAATTTGCTTTCACAATATAGAGACATTTTACATATGCAAATAACTTTAGATGGCGATAAATTTATTCATGATCAAAAAAGAATCTATTGTAATGGTAGAGGAACATTTGATGTAATCTGCAAAACTATAGATAAAATTTTAAATTCAAAAATACAACTGAATGTTAGGATAAATGTTGATAAAGCAAATATCCAAAATTTGGGTTCTTTAAAAAAGTGTTTCGATACACGAGGTTGGAGCAAAAATCCTTTATTTCATGTGTATGCAGCTCCAATAAGATACTATCAAAAAAATGGGCCTGAAATAAGCGATTCGAAAATGTTGGATATTTTAATAAGAAACAATTGGTATAACGATTCTTTTATAAAAAGGTTGGATTCATCGGTCTTTGATAGCTTGTTCAATTTTTTTGACGATAACGTCCCTAATTCTTCAGTGAAACTATGGAATATATCATATTGTGCTGCGTCTTACGGTTCTCACTATTGCTTTGTGCCTAACGGAATTATTACTACCTGCATAAGAGCCGCAGGCAACAAAAGATATATGATAGGAAGTTTTGATGAAAATAATGTAACAATTGACAAGGATAAACTAAGCGAATGGAAAAATAGAAGCCCTTTTGAAATAGAAAAATGTAAAGATTGTAAATTTATTTTGTTATGTGGTGGAGGATGTGCAAAATGTGCCATTACAACTCATGGTAACATTAATTGTGGTATATGCAATGATATCGAGAAAACGTTAGAGATTTACGTTAAACACAACAAAAATAGGTTTTTGTCGCAAAGCATCCTACATAAATGAAGTGTTTAAAGTTGTTGATACGAATTTTGAATCAACAATTTTAAACGTGTTGATTGAGCTATTCGAATAAGCTTGCAAATAAACGTAGACTTATTTTAGATTAAACCTAACTTGGTATTTTAACACGTTTTTATTCCTGAAAATTCTTTTTATTAAATAATACTTATAAAAAATAGCTAAAACAGATACGTTTACGTTACACATGTTAAAATATTGGATGAAGAACATTCGTTATTGATAAATATGCTTACAAGTGCTATTGACGTTATTGATAATAAGTTATCTGACATTATTAATAAATCACTTAAAGGCGATGACGAACTTGTTAATATAAACGAAAAAGAGTTTTTTCAGCTAAAACAACGAGGCTATATATTTGATTCAATAAATGACGAAGAAATTTTATTAAAAAGATATGAAGCAATAAATAATAAAGTTTTAGCTAATATTGATCAAATAGATTACTGGACAATTTGTCCAAGTATGGAGTGTAATTTAAGATGTCCATATTGTTATGAGGACCATGTTCAGAATGAATCGATAAAAAGATTGTCTGAACAGCAATTAGATGTCATCTTTCATTACATTTTAAATCAAAAGTTTAATAAAAAATCAAAAATCTTAATATTTGGTGGAGAACCATTGCTGAGCGTAAATTATAAAATAGTTGAGAAAATATTAAGGTTTACACAAAAACACAGCTTCCCAGTTGGTATTACAACAAATGGGACATCTTTAAGCACAACGTATTTAGACTTGTTTTCGAAACATAAAGGAAATTTGGCGGTACAAATTACTCTTGATGGCGATAAAACTGAACATAACAAAAAAAATTTTTCCCAAACGGAAATGGTACATTCGATACAATTTGCGATAACATTACTAAACTTTTAGATCAGAACATTAAGGTAAGTATCAGAATAAATATCGATAAAAATAATATTAATAAGTTAGCGTACTTGAAAAATTTATTTTTTGAAAAAGGATGGGACAAAAGTCCTAATTTTGGCGCTTACGCAGCACCAGTAAGGGTCTATTCAGCAAGTGAAACAACCATAAACGATTCAGAGATGTTAGACATTTTGACTGAAAATGATTGGTGGAATAATTTGTTTCTTGAGAATTTAAATTCTGCCGTTTTCGACAAGGTATTTGGCTTCTTTAATGTTGAGCATAAAAATTCTTTAGACAAGTTATGGAATATATCATATTGTGTGGCAACCCGATGTAGCCATTATTGTTTTACACCTGACGGCAATATAACAACATGTTTGCGATGCACAGGCAAAGAAGAGTGTAGGGTAGGTATATTTGATGACATAAAAGTAATAATTGACAATACTAAATTAAATATGTGGAAAACTAGAAACCCTTTTAAAATGGACAAATGTAAAGAGTGCAAATTTATTTTGTTGTGTGGTGGAGGCTGTGCAAAAAGTGCTATTATAAAATATGGTAATATCAATTGTGGAGTCTGCAATGACATAGAAAAAACATTAGAAGTTTATGTTAAACACAACAAAAATAAATTCTTGAAATTAAATAACAAATAAGGGCCTGTATATGCGATTTGTCAACAAAATTAGGGGAAAAATAACCAATATATTTAAAAGTTATGAGTTCGTTTTTAAAGAAATCAGAAAAGTTAGTCGCTCTTTCGTGTGGACTCTAATATTTTCAATTTCAATCTCAGGACTTTTACCTGTTTTGTCTCTGTACGTTTTTAAGGTGATAACATCAGAACTCGAAATTAATATAAATTTAAATCATTCTATAAATTTTACTTATTTCGCTTATCTTTCAGCCATCTATATGCTTGCGATATTATTAAAGAGTGTAGCCTTAAGCATAAGAGAATATATGAACAACTTAGCAGGGTTAAAATTAACTTACAGTATACAATCTAAACTTATAGATAAAATAAAAAAAATTGATTACAAAAATTTTTACTATCCACATTTTCAAAATAAATACAAAACTGTTCTTCAAAACTGTCAAAATCAACCTTCTGTTGTTGTCTTTTCAACAGTGTTAACAATCTCTTCACTTATACAATTTTTAAATAGTTGTATAATAATCACAAAACTTAATCTTAATTTAATGATTTTTTTAATTGTATGTTTTATTCCAAGCTTGTTTATAAACATTAATATAAAAAACAGATATATAAGAACAGTAGACAAAACTGCACAATCAAATCGAAGAGTAGGATATTTTTTTCATGTAATGACAGAAAGGGATTATATTAAAGAGCAGCGACTTTTCAATCTGTATCCTTTTTTTTATGCTAAAAGAGAATTAAACTTCAAAAAGAATTTAAAAATGTGGAAACAATTTAGAAAACAAGAGCTTTTATATAAATTTTTTTCAAGCATCTTGCCTTGTGTCGGTATTTTTTTATCTATTGTCTTTTTAATTTTAGAAAGCTTAAAAAAGAACAACACTGTCGCTGATTTTATTTTCTATAGTGGTATAATAGTTTCCCTTCAAGAAATTTTTGATTCACTTACCTATAATGTTTCTTATAGTTATGAAAGTATAGCTTTTATCGAAAAATTTCTGAATTTTTTAGACTTAGAAAATGAAATAAAAAGTGGAAATAAAATAATTTCAAATAAAAATATTCACACATTAGAATTTAAAAATGTCTCCTTTGCATATCCCAATTCAAACAGCTTTGTTTTAAAAGATATAAATCTTAAATTTGAAACAGGTGAAATAATAAGCTTAGCGGGAAAAAATGGTTGCGGAAAGACAACATTAGTAAATTTAATTTTAAGAATTTTTGATCCAACAACAGGCAAAATTTTATTAGATGGTATTGATATAAAAGATTATGACTATGAAAATTATTTAACTTCTTTCTCTACTATTTTTCAAGATTATCAAAAATATGCCGTAAAATTATATGACTATATTTCATTCGGTAATATAAAAGATCCAAAAAATATTTTAAAAGCAAAACAAGCCGCTATAAGTGCAACAACAAATATTTTTATAGAAAACCTACCAAAAGGATTTGATAGTAACTTAATGACCTTGTTTGATAAACAAGGTATTGAGTTATCTGGAGGTCAATGGCAAAAGCTTGCCGTTTCAAGAGTGTTTTTTTCAAAAGCAAGCACCTTAATTTTTGATGAACCGACTTCTGCCCTTGATTCAACTTCAGAATCTAAAATATATAAAAATATTGTTAAGTTTGGTAAAGGGAAAATAACTATATTTATTTCTCATAGAATGTATTCATCTAAATTAGCCAAAAGGATAATTTATATTGAAAACGGAAGAATTGTAAGTGATGGTACACATGAAGAATTAATGCGTCAGAATATAGAGTACAAAAAGCTTTTTGAAGAACAAGCAAACAAATATAAATCTAGTAACGCATCCTTATAAAGGTTATAATGTATGAATCAAAAGACAAAAACAGTATTTAGTGCCATTCAACCCAGCGGGGATATTACAATTGGCAATTATTTAGGAGTAATAAAAAATTGGGTAGAATTGCAAGATAAATGTAATTGTATATTTGCTTTGGCAGATTTGCATTCAATAACTATATTTCAAAAACCAAAAGGTCTAAGAAAAAACATATTAAATGCATATGCATTGTTATTGGCTTGTGGTATTGACGTTGAAAAAAGTTTATTTTTCTTGCAAAGTCAATAATTCTCATGCTCAACTTGCTTGGATCTTAGATTGTTGTACTCAATTTAGTGAATTATCTCGAATGACACAATTCAAAGATAGAACAGAAAAACATGCTGATAATATAAACTGTGGGCTATTTTCATATCCTATTTTAATGGCTGCTGATATTTTGTTATACAATACGGACATTGTCCCAATAGGCCTAGATCAGAAACAACACCTTGAACTTACACGTACTATTGCTGAGAGATTTAATTTTTTATATACCGACATTTTCAAAATTCCGAAAAACTATATTTCAAAAAAAGGCTCTAAAATAATGTCCTTGCAAAGTCCGATAAAAAAGATGTCAAAATCGGATAAAAATTTTGATTCTTGGATTGCTCTTTTGGATTCACCAGCTGATATAATTAGAAAATTTAAGCGAGCTGTAACAGACTCCGAATCATGCGTTCGATATGATGATATAAATAAACCTGGAATAAGTAATTTAATGACTATTTATTCTTGCATGAGTGGTAAAAACTTTAAGGATATCGAAAAAGAGTTCGATGGCATTGGTTACGGTAATTTTAAAGAAGCTGTAGGAGAATGCGTTATCGAAAAATTATTACCTATACAAAGTAAATTTTTCGAACTTATTAAAGATAGAGAATATCTAGAAAAATGCTATAAAGCAGGTGCTGAAAAAGCTCGTTGCATTGCTAATAAAACTTTAGATAAGGTCAAGAAAGAAATAGGGTTTATAGTACAGTAAATAAAAATGTACCCGCAAAAGTTAAAAAACGATTTGAAAAATTACTTAATATGAGATGATAAAAAAATTTAACTATGATCGAGGTTTAACAATATGAAGCGTTTATTTAGTTTTTTTATGATTTTATTAATATTATTCAATAGCACAAATTCACTTGCAGTTGCAATGTCTCCACAACAACAAGAACTTTACCAGGCTGCTATCGTTGAATTAAATCCCGATAAGGCTCTCGAGCTATTGCAAAGAAATAATATAAATCTAAATGAGTATATAGAAGTGAATGGTCGACAAACAACTTTTTTACATGAACTTTTGCAACTTGCTTGCGACTTCCATAGATTTAAAACAGGTGATAACAAAAACATAACAGATGACTTAGATATCAACTTGTTTAGTTCGCCAATTGGAGTACAGGGAGATAATTCAAACTGTTTGAACCAAAAGCAAATACAAGAAAGATATAAAAGAGAAATAAATTTTGACCTTGATTATTCTTTATATCAAATGTTCCGACTTTTTTAGGGTTCGGTGCTAATGTTGATTTGGTAAGTAACTATTTTGGTATGAGTGCCAGAGAATTTGCAATGAATTTTCAGACAAGTCAAGGAAATAATCCATTAACTTTTATAGCTAATTTTCCCAAAATTACCACCGCAGATTATATAGAATGTCGAGATAGAACTAGGAATGACGTTATTACATCTATAAGGAATAGAAACTTTAGGCACACTATGCTAATTTCTTTTCTTTATATCATTTTTTATTATTTTATGTAACAAAGCTATTGCGTGTACAACGCTAAGATGCGAAAATATTTTTATTATTACTAATTAACCATATAATTGTATGGAGATAATGATTCTGTCATTTTTCTGTATTTCTTATATAAGATGTATTCTTACCTGCACCAACTTTTATTATATATTCTTCTTGCAGTAAATTATGAAGTACAACTTCTATTGTGGATATGCTGATGTCTGGGCACTGTTCTTTTATATCTTTTTTTGATAATTTTTTTAATGTATTATCAAATAATATTTTTATTCTTTCTGATTTAGATAATTGCTTATTCTGTAAATGTTCTACTCGGCTAGAAAAATCTTTATAAGCGCTCAAAATTATCTCTAAATTATACTTAACAAATGGCAAATATGTGTTTTTAGATTCATGCCAACAGTCTGAACTTTCTCTTAGAGAAATATAATAAGATTCTTTCGTACTTTCTATTATCTTTTCTATGCTTACATATTTACCAACAATATAACCACTTCTATATAGTAGAAGCAACGTAAGAAGCCGACTCATCCTCCCGTTTCCATCATTGAATGGATGAATACACAAAAAGTCCAGTATAAACATAGATATTAAAATCAATGGATCACATTCATTTTTACTCAAAGCTTCAAAAAGAGTTTTAGTCAATAATTCAAGTGCTACAGGTGTTTCAAATGCTGGAACAGGACGAAACCTAATCAGCATATTACCTTTAGAATCAGTTTCAGCTATTACATTATCTGAGTTTTTAAAACTGCCACCAATGTCAGAGGCCGAAAATCGATACAAATCCCGATGCATTTGAAGAATTACATTTACGGATGGTTTCATGAAATTATAATTTTCATGTATAGTATTCAGGACTTCTCTATACCCGGCAATTTCGCGCTCAGAACGATTACGAGGAGTAGTTTTGTCCATAACAATAGCCTCCAGTCTTTCGTCCGACGTATATATCCCTTCAATCCTGTTTGATGCACCTGTACTTTGTATCTTTGCAATTTCACACATGGAATCTAATATATCTGGCTTAGCGGCTATAAAAAGATCTTCTTTCCCTTTAAACTCATGTATTTTTGACACTAAATTCATTATGTCTATATTTAAAAGCTCTTTGGGGAAATTACTATAATTGAAATCTCTTATATTTAACATCCCTTTCTGCCCAATAGTTTTTATTAATGCATAATTATAATATAATTTTGTGCAGAAGTCAACTCAATTATGCAGAATAAAATTTTAGTCTATTGACTAAAGCATAGTACATTGTAAAAAATAAGAACAGATAAAATGCAATAAAATCATTAAAAAAATCGCATAAAATAAAGCATATAACAATATCCATTGTTATCCAAACCTAGGAACTCATTTCAATAGGGTATGCACATTTTAATACTCTTTTTATTATTCTTACATTAAAGCCAGCAAAAACAACGATTAAAGCTGAGTCTTTAGGCAAACTACAATGTGAACATCGATACTTGCTAAACCCCTGTTACTAGTTTTTTCGTTAATAGGTATACCACTTAAGATTTTACTCTTTTTATACTTTAATAAAAATGGCCTGCCACCTTAATTAAAGGTTCCAAGCCATCTTTGTTTTTATACTACTAGCTTTATACCTTCCTGAACTATTTTTCCAAAACCTTTTTCCATTAATATTACAATGTCATCCTGCGCATAATTGCCTCTCTATGTAACAATTCAAAGTATAAACATCTAGCAGACACTGGCATATTTAGAAAACTTTCAGTGTCAATAAGCTTCATCCTCATTTTCATCAAACTCCCTTTTTCTTTAGATTGCATAATGATTTGCCAAATTAAAAATTTGGGGCATATATTCCTGGTTTTACCTCCTTTCTATTATTAGTATAATTTAAAAATTTTCCAACACCAATTTATTTTTTACATTATATCATTTCAAGTGTTTTAAGGAATTTAATGCAATATTTATAGCCTCGATAGTAAATATAGCTTTGTTCTGCTGACGCAATAATAAAAATATTCGATTCATGTTTATTTATAAAATCTCTGTCTTTTTTTGACAGTCGATCAAGTAGTTCTTCGAACTTATCTGCATTATTTTTCTCTTCTTCTTTGCAGGCTTTGTATTCAGAATTTTCTACCTCCCATTCCGAAATAATATAATCAAGTAAGCCATCTAAAAAATCTTGCATCGCCAATCTCACTATTTTGCATTATAAATTTTCCTCCAATATCAATTTTGAAGTTTCCGGATCTCGGTACAAAAAGCAATATAAATATTCATTAACAACTTTCTATGATTCTTATTCAGAATTTTAAGACCTCAGTTATTCCGCACACATGCTAATTTTTAAATCATTTCAAAATTCCGTGTTTCATATTTTATAAGTTTGATTAATTTAACCGTGTGAAAGTATGCACACACCTGTGAAGATTTTTTCAAAAAAATGCACACCCCTAAATGAAAAGTCAATAAAATATAGTGGTATTTTCAAAAAACACAGCCTTAAAAACAGCTCTACAAGCCAAGAAAGCTCAGTATTGCTAGGCTTACCTTTATATCAAAACTTAAGTGATTAGACAATGTGGGTAGTTATAAGGGGCTTGAGAGTTTCTTATAACTACTTTTAATATTTAGAGCTTGGCGAGTCAGATTGTTTTTAACAGGCAATCTGCTCTTTTTTTGTGCGTTCAAAAGATTTTTTGTAACTGTCTTTTTCTGGACGGCTGAATTTTGGAATTTGCACTTGTCCTATCATCTTGTAATAAATTTCAACTCGTTGTATTGTCTCTCCAAAAACTTTTTCTTTATGGTGTACAATAATTTTATCGATGAACTCATGTAAAATTTCTGTTGTCAGCTCTTCGATATTTGAATATTTTCTCACGATTTGCAAGAAACCATCAGCATTTAGTTCATGAGATTTCTCTTCAGCAACTACTTTTTTCATGTGTTTTATTTGTGCCTTGAGTTCAAACTGCTCATCCTCATATTTTTGCGACAGCTTCAAAAACCGGTCTTCTGATAAATTACCTAAGATTTTTTCTTCAAACACTTTTTCGCAAAGCATATCAAGTTCTTTGTCGCAAGCCAACATTTTATTTAGTGCTTCAAGATTTTTCTTTTGAGTGGCTTGAATCCGCTTGTAGTTTTCGTCAACAACTATTTTTACAAATTCGTCCTCAAACTCGGTTGCAAACTGCACAGTATTGGAAATATCATTTTTGACCAGATGTGTTAAAACATCAACTTTAATGTGGTGAATTTTTTTGCACAAGCCATTTTGAGCACGTTGATTACGGCATAAGAAGTAGTGATTATCTGGGTTATCGTGAGTGAATTTATAATTTAAATTTGCGCCACAATCTGAACATTTCAAGCCTGCAAAAATATTTTTTTCGATATTCTTGGGTTTACGTTACTTTACGTCTCCAAAAGATTTCTGAATTTCTTCGAAAAGTTCTCGGCTGATTATAGGTTTGTGAACATTTTCATGAACCTGCCAGTTTTCACGGTCATTGTCTATTCTACTTTTTAGTTTGAAGGATTTGCTGTAAGTTTTGAAGTTGACAACATCACCTACATAGGACTGATTCATTAAAATTTTTCTGACCATTTCAATGGTCCAAAGATATTCATTTTGCGGATTTTTAATCGATGGTTTTCGATAACCTTTTTTCGCTGCGTACATCGATGGAATCAAGATTTTTTCATATTTTAGAAGTTTCGCTATTTTTACAGTGTTCTCGCCTTGTTTGCGCAGATTATAGATTTTTTCTATAATTTGCGCACCTTCCTCATCAATAACCCAAAGTTTAGGATTTTCAGGGTTTTTCTAGCTTAAGTTGCGAGCATTGCGCCCGAGGTAGCAATCCTTCATCTAACATCGATAAATACTGGCAGAAGATATTGGATTTAAAAAGCCCTCCAGCTTCATGCGTCCAGCAATTTGCTCTGGTGACCAGGTAGACATAAGTTTCT
>ERZ827440.2622-NODE-2622-length-15312-cov-14.639116_pt1 | contig 15312 bp, 12 predicted proteins | sample MGYA00519774_ERZ827440 | MGnify/ENA primary metagenome ERZ827440 (study PRJEB31778, sample SAMEA3449302) | human gut metagenome | biome: human gut; feature: human-associated habitat; material: faeces | place: United Kingdom | collected 2010/2012 ... | reverse complement strand
ATCCGCGGTACATTGTAGACGGCATTGTGCATTACTGTGTTGCAAATATTCCGGGCGCGGTTGCACGATCTGCGTCTGTTGCCTACGCAGCACAGATGCTGCCGCTGATCCTGCACCTGCTGAATGACGGCGAGGAGGAGACCTGCATCCGCGACGGCTATTACCGGCGGGCACTGACGATCTACCGGGGGCTTCTGACGCATGAGGAAACGAGCGCCGTACAGGGAAAACCCTGGGTTCGCCCGGAAGAGGCGCTCGGGATCTCCGGCTTCCGCCTCGACCCTGCACCGCTGGCGTCGGATACGCACTCGACCCATTTTTATTCCTGGGCAGAAGACGGCGGAGCCCAAACTGAACACAGTTCATAAGGATGACACAAAGATCTATACCGGGCAAAACGTACAGGCTGAATAAACAAAACGAGCAGCGGCGCAAAACAACGCCGCTGCTCCGGCGCGTATCAGGGCTGCCTCCGGCTTTTGAAATGGGACATATCAAATTACGAATAGACGGTCCGCAAAAGAAGAATGAACGGTTTGATAAGATTTTATCGATAAGTATTGACCGGTATCCGGTGGATATGCTATGATTTTTTTGGATTAAAAAATGCTGTTTATATCAAAAAATAGAACAAAAAGATCAGAAAAGCAGAAGGAGGGAGCCAGCCTTGAGCAGATTGGATATCAAAACCGCAAGCAAGGCCCAGACGGTCGTTGACCGCCTCTACAAGGACATGGAACGCAGGATCGCGTCCAGTCCTCCGGGCCTGTGTCCGATCGATATGTCGCTGACATTTTTGCAGCTGTGCCACGCGCAGTCGTGCGGCAAATGCGTGCCCTGCCGCATTGGACTTGGCCAGCTGAGCATATTGATGGGGCAGGTGCTCGACGGTACTGGTACGATGCTGACCATCGACACCATCGAAAAAACGGCGCGCGCCATCGTCGCCTCTGCCGACTGCGCCATCGGCCGCGACGCGGCGCAGCTGGTCCTGAGCGGCTTTGAGGGTTTCCGGGACGATTACGTGAACCACGTTCAGCACCACCGGTGCCTCGCGTCGCTGCAGAACCCCGTGCCCTGCGTTTCGCTCTGTCCTGCGGGCGTGGACGTGCCGGGCTATGTTGCGCTGGTGCGCGAGGGGCGGTACGCAGACGCCGTGCGCCTGATTCGCAAGGATAACCCCATGCCGACCGCCTGTGCGTATATCTGCGAGCATCCATGTGAAGCGCGCTGCCGCCGCAATATGGTCGACGCGCCCGTCAATATCCGGGGCCTCAAGCGCTATGCAGTCGACCACGCAGGGGATGTTCCGAATCCTGCCTGTGGGAAGTCGACCGGCAAGCGCGTCGCCATCATCGGCGGCGGCCCGAGCGGCCTTTCCTGCGCGTATTATCTGCGCCTCATGGGGCACAGCGTGACCATTTTTGAGGAAAAGAAGCAGCTCGGCGGTATGCTCCGCTACGGCATCCCGGCTTACCGCTTCCCGCGCGAAAAGCTTGATGCGGAGATTACCTCCATTTTGTCCACCGGCGTTGAGGTACATACCGGCGTGACGATCGGAAAGGACATTTCCTTCGAGCAGCTCCACAAGGATTACGACTGCCTGTATGTCGCCATCGGCGCGCATACGGACAAAAAGACAGGCATTCCTGGTGAGGACAGCAAGAACGTCATGTCTGCCGTTGAGATGCTGCGCGCCATCGGTGATGATGTGATGCCGGACTTCACCGGCAAGCGTGTCGTGGTCATCGGCGGCGGCAACGTCGCAATGGACGTGACAAGAAGCTCCGTCCGTCTGGGTGCTTCGAGCGTCACCTGCGTCTATCGCCGCAGAATTGCGGATATGTCCGCGCTTCCCGACGAGGTGCAGGGCGCAATTGCCGAGGGTGCGGAGATCCGCGAGCTTTCTGCGCCGGTGCGCATCGAGGCAAACGAAGCGTGCGAGGCCGCCGCCCTCTGGGTGCAGCCGCAGATCATCGGCCTTGCCGACAAGTCCGGACGGCCTCGCCCGGACGCGGCAGACCAGCCAGAAGAACGCATTCCGGCGGACATCATCGTCGTCGCCATCGGGCAGGGCGTGGAGATCGCGGGTTTTGAGCAGGCCGGCATCCCCATCAAAAGGGGAACGCTTATGGCCGAAAGCTCCAGCCAGATCGACAACATGGAAAACGTCTTTGCCGGCGGCGACTGCGTGACCGGCCCGGCCACCGCCATCCGCGCCATCGCGGCAGGCAAGGTCGCGGCGGCCAATATCGACGAGCAGCTCGGTTTCCACCATGAGATCCGTACCGATGTGGAGATCCCTGCGCCGCATCTGGACGTCTGCCCCGCGCGCGGCCGCGTCAACACCAAAGAGCGTGAGGCAGCCCAGCGCAAATGTGATTTTGAAGACATTGAATGCGGCATGACGCACGAAGAGGCCTGCGCGGAGAGCGGACGCTGCCTGCGCTGCGACCACTTCGGCTACGGCATCTTCAAGGGAGGGAGAATCGAAAGATGGTAACACTCACGATCAACGGCAAAACCGTCTGCGTGCCAGAGGGAACCAGCATTCTGAACGCCGCGCGCGCGGCCAATATCGACATCCCGACGCTCTGCTATCTCAAGGATCTCAACGAGATCGGTGCCTGCCGCATCTGCATGGTCGAGGTCGAGGGACAGGAAACGCTTGTCGCCGCGTGCGACAACGAGGTGCATGCGGGCATGGTCATCCACACGAACTCTCAGAAGGTGCGCATGACGCGCCGCGTCAATCTGCAGCTTCTTCTCAGCCAGCACGAGGTAAACTGCGTCAAGTGTACGCGCAGTGGCAACTGCAAGCTGCAGAAGCTCGCCAACGACTATAATCTGCTCGGCGCGCCCTATCAGAAAAAGCTGCATCCGGCGCCGGTCGACTACTCCGCGCCCATTTTGCGCTTTGAAAACCGCTGCGTCAAGTGCATGCGCTGCGTGCAGGTGTGCGACAAGGTGCAGGGCGTGCATATCTGGGATCTGGTTGGCACCGGCTCCCGGACGACCGTCGGTACGGCAAAGGCGGACAGCCTTTCCCAGTCCCTCTGCACCTATTGCGGCCAGTGTGTGACCCACTGTCCGGTCGGTGCATTGGAGGAGCGCGACGATACCGACCACGTCTACCGCATGCTCGCCGATCCCACCCTCACGACCGTCGTACAGGTTGCACCTGCTGTCCGCACGGCGTGGACAGAATATTTTGGTCTCTCACCCGAACAGGCCACGCCGGGCGTTCTGGCCTCTGCGCTGCGGGAGCTGGGCTTTGATTATGTATTCGACACCAATTTCAGCGCCGACCTCACCATCATGGAAGAGGGCAGCGAGTTTATCGAGCGCTTTACGCACAGGGATGTGTATTCCTGGCCGATGTTTACCTCCTGCTGTCCCGGTTGGGTGCGGTTCGTAAAGGGGCAGTTCCCGCAGTTTGCAAAGAACCTCTCTACCGCGAAATCGCCGCAGCAGATGTTCGGCGCGGTGGCCAAAAGCTATTTCGCAGAGAAGATCGGCGTCGACCCCAAGAACCTTCGCGTGATCTCCGTCATGCCGTGCACGTCCAAAAAGGCGGAGGCGGCGCTTCCCACGATGAAAGACGCCTGCGGCGGCCCCGATGTCGACGTGGTCATCACCACGCGCGAGCTCGTGCGGATGCTCCGCTGCTCGATGATCGACCCGGCGTCCTTGGAGGAGAGCAGCTTCGATTCGCCGCTCGGCTCCGGTACGGGCGCGGCGGTGATCTTCGGCGCGACCGGCGGCGTCATGGACGCGGCGCTTCGCAGCGCGTACTATCTTGTGACCGGTGAAAATCCGGACCCCGATGCCTTTACTGCTGTGCGCGGCATGCAGGGCTGGAAGGAAGCGAGTTTCGACATTCCCGGTGCAGGCACGGTCCGCACGGCGGTGGTCAGTGGACTCGGCAACACCAGGAAGCTCATGGAGGCGATTGCCTCCGGCCACGTGCAGTATGACTTCGTTGAGGTCATGGCCTGCCCCGGCGGCTGCGTAGGTGGCGGCGGCCAGCCGATTCACGACGGCGAGGAGTGCGCCGAGGCGCGCGGAAATGTCCTGTGGAGACTTGACTACAAGATGCCCCTTCGTTTCTCGCATGAAAACCCCGATGTGCAGGCGCTTTACAAAGAGTATCTCGGAAAGCCGCTGTCCGAACGTTCTCACCATCTGCTGCATACCGATATCGAAGCCTGGCAGATGCCGCAGGAGCTTTGATTGGCGCTGCTTTCAAGGGCACAGCACAAATACGAATATGCGGGACAAGCTTGCCTTGTCTCGTATGTTTTATGTTGGTATTACCGCTTCAGCCACTGCACAAATTTCCTCTGTGAGATCTTGGCCGCTCTCGCACTTCTCTTTTTCCTTCTGCGCTTCCTTACTCCACGCGGAACATGCTTTCTGCTAAATTTTTCCTACGCGAATCCACGCGAAGCGGCGCATGTACTCACGACGATAGATTTTGAGCAACTCGTCCTGTGCGTGACTTTGCACATACTGCCGCATAGCGCCGACCTCCTTGCAGGTGCGGCCACGGCTATCGAACACGCGGCTACAATATTCCGTGCTGCCGTGAACCGTGAGCGCAAAATATCTGCCCCAGCTTTGCAGATACGCATGGAAATTCTTTGTCAGACGCACCCGCGCAGGGAAAAGTCGACATCAGTCATGCTTGCGTCCAGCGCCGTCTGGAGCAGGCGTTTGGATTTGCTGATGCATAGTCGCCAAATTGCCTGGAACGCGCGCCAATTCCCTGTGTGGCAGAAGCTTCATTGGATTTTTTGCAATCCGGTGTCGCCAGTTTTAATCTATCGCTCCATTCCAGCCACAGATAGAAGAAATACGGATGCATGTCCTTCGAAATCATCCAGAAGTTTCTGCACTAGGGTGTATCTGAAAACAAAAAGCCGATAAAGAAGAACAGCACAGCAGAAAGAATCAGGAAGCACAGCGCTCGAAAGAGAAACTTTCCTCGTTGGAAAAGGCAAAACAGGAATACGATCTCTGGGTGCTGGCAGAAGAATATGAGGAATATGAGCGGTAAACCTTTATTTGTCCATGAAAAGGCTCCATCCAACTGAACTATGTCTCAAAGGAGAAAATTTGACCAGTTTATATAAAAATGCCGTGAAATCATACGATTTCACGGCATTTTGGTACGCCCGACACGATTCGAACGTGCGGCCTACAGAGTCGGAGTTTTCAGGCATCAACGGATAAAATGCTGTGTTTTCAAGGAATGTTCAGCTTTCGGCGAAAACGTCCGTCTTTTCTGAATTGTTGCGGAACCATTGAAAACACTGGACAAACCGGCTTTTTCGGTTTTACAGGTGATAGTAGTCAAATCGTAGTCATGCAACTGCCCGTGGCAGAAAAACTGTTTCAGGAGTGAATCACATGATGCGCAGCTTCTACAAAGCATGAAAAGTGATCTGTGTACAGCTGTAGAGGATAGCCGTCTGGCTTCTCATCTGTATGCGAGGCGGTCGCTATTTGACAAAAAGGGCTGTCTTCGATACAATAAACGCAAAAAAAGAACGCACAGGAAAAAGGAGGCCGAACGATGAACTTATGGCACGATATCAGCCCAGAGCGGATGCAGCCGGAGGATTTTCTGGTGGTGATCGAAATTGAAAAGGGCTCAAAAAACAAATATGAGCTGGACAAGCAGACCGGTGCGCTGCGGCTGGACCGGATCCTCTACACCTCGACGCACTACCCGGCCAATTACGGCTTTATCCCGCGCACCTATGCCGATGACGGAGATCCGCTGGACGTGCTGGTTTTGTGCAGCGAGCCAATTCGCCCGATGAGCTTGGTGCGGGTCTATCCGGTCGGATATTTTACCATGCGCGACAACGGTGCGATGGACGACAAAATTCTCGCGATCCCGTTTGGCGATCCGATGTTCAACGGATATTCTGCCCTGTCCGATCTGCCGGCGCATGTCTCCAATGAGATCAGTCATTTTTTCAGCGTCTACAAGCACCTGGAGCCGGATACCAACGCGGAGGTCGACAGCGTCCACGGAAGAGAGGAGGCCATCACGGTGATCATGGAGGCCTTTGCTGCCTACCGGCGAAAATTCAATCAATAGAAAGAAAAAGGTTCCTGAATCTTAGGATAGCAGGAACCTTTTTTCTGGATCTGCCTTGCCAGAATCGCGGTTGTATGGTAAGCTCGAACTGTAAAAGAGGTGAAATAGAAGCGCAGAAAAGGAGGCAGTATCATGTTTTGTCCAAAGTGCGGAAAAGAACTCCGGGAATATGAGCGCAGCTGTCCGTATTGCGGCGCTGCCGCAGCCCATGGAAACGGCAAACGGCACAGAATCAAGCCGACGGAGCTGTTTTCCATTGCAGTCGGTACGTTGGCGCTGATCGTGGCCTGCACGGTACTTGTATATCAGCTCGCACAGCGGAAGAAAGACGCTCAGATGAGGACACTGACGGCAGGCAGCCGGGCAGCGGCAGCGGTGGCTCCGGCAGAGCCGTTGGCGCGGCCGCAGTTTCTCCGTTTTACGGCCGCTGACGTGCAGACGGCCGCAGCCGTGCCGGACTACAGTGTATCCGGGGACTTGCATGAGATCACAAATCTGGAATGGATGGAGTGGAACGGGCTTTCCGACACGGCCAAAGCCATCCTTGCGCAGAATTTGTTTGTGGTCGAGCCGGATTTTTATTCCGAGTTTTTCGGCCGCTATGAATGGAATCGCTATCTGCAGATCCCGAATTTTGTAACGGTAGATTCCATGATGCACACCTATCATCTGTATTTCAGCCTGCTTCTGAACCGGACGGAAAAGCAGCAGCTTGCCGCGCAGCTGCAAACGCTGAGCAGAGACATGCTGCGCGCATCTGCCGCACAGCTGGACGCACTGGCGGGAACGGAGTGGGAGAACGCGGCGGCGCGCAGCACGGCGTTTTTCGCGGTGGGCGCAGCGCTTCAGCAGCCGGATACCCAGCTGCCGGAGCAGGTAAAGGCGCTTGCCGCGCAGGAGCTGTCCGCCATTTATGCGGCGCAGGACATTGCCCCGTGTGCTGTAACGGAAGATCTTCTGGATTATTCCCAGTTCAAGCCGCGCGGCTACTATGAAGGCGACGAGACGCTGGAGGCGTATTTCCGCGCGATGATGTGGTACGGGCAGATCAATTTCACGCAGAAGAAGGAGGATATGAACCGCACGGCGCTGCTGATCACACTGGCGCTGCACGACACAGCGTCGGACAGCTGGGAAAAGCTCTACACCGTGACCTCATTCTTTGCGGGTGTCAGCGACGATCTTGGCTATTATGAGTATCTGCCGGCAATCGAGGCTGCCTACGGCACCATTCCAGACACGGAACTGCTGCGCTCGGATGAGACTGCCTATCAACACTATACTGAACAGATCAGGACGCTTGCTGCGCCGCAGATCAACTCCATCCCGGTGATCGACCCGGAGGGAACCGTCGATCTGGCACAGGCAGGAAAGGGCTTCCGCTTCATGGGGCAGCGTTTTACGCTGGATGCCGCCGTGATGCAGCAGCTGGTGTTCAACAAGGTCAGGGAAAACGCACAGGGAGAACGGCGGATGCTGCCGGATGTGTTGGATATGCCGGCGGCGCTCGGCTCTGAGACGGCGCTGTCCATTCTGACGCAGCAGGGCGATACGGCTTACGCACACTACCCGGAGCAGATGCAGATGCTCCGAAGCGCGGTGCGCAGCGCGCCGGAGGAGCTGTGGTCGGCGAGCCTCTATGCAGGCTGGCTGTACACGCTCGATCCTCTTCTGGTGGAAAAGGGTGCCGGATACCCGTCGTTCATGACGACGGAGCAGTGGAAAAAGAAGGCGCTGGAAACCTATGCGGGCAGCTTTACCGAGCTCAAGCACGACACGGTACTCTATGGCAAGCAGGTGATGGCGGAGATGGGCGGCGGCCCGCCGGAGGAGCTGGACGACCGCGGCTATGTGGAACCGGAGACGGAGGTCTATCGCCGGTTCGCGGAGCTGGCAGAGCAGACGGCAGCCGGGCTTCAGGTATATGGAATTCTGGATCCTGCCGACCGCGAAAATCTGACACGCCTCGCTTCGCTCGCGCGGAGCCTTGAGACGATCAGCCGGAAGGAGCTGCGGAATGAGCGGCTGTCGGATGAGGAGTATGACCTCATCCGGGAATACGGCGGCACGCTGGAGCATTTCTGGATCGAAGCTGTCAAAGACCGGACAGATGCGGAGTATCTCGACGCACGGGAGATCCCGGCGTCTCTGGTGACGGATATCGCAACGGATCCGAACGGAACGGTCTTACAGGCTGCGAACGGCCGCCCGGCGCAGATCTATGTGATCGTGCCGGTGGACGGAACGCTTCGCATCGCCTCCGGCGTCGTCTATAACTTCTATCAGTTCCGTCAGCCGCTGTCGGCGCGTCTGACGGATACCGAATGGCGGCAGATGATCGGCGAATGGATGTCGCCGGACGGGCGCTTCCATCAGGATGAAACGCCGGAGAAGCCGTGGTGGACGCAAAGCTATTGGGTACAGGGGTGAGAAAATGGCTCCTGCTTCCGGTACTGGCGGCTGTCTGCGGCGCAGGCCTGCTCCTCTGGCGGCTGGGCTGTTTCCTGCCGCGCTGGATCGTCTGGCAGGAGGCAGACTGTTTCTGTACGGCGGAGGAAGGCCCGGAGCAGCTCAGTCTGCACAGAAAAACGCTTCGTGCAGTCTCTGACGGAAGTGAGATCTGGCGCTCGGCGGCAGGACAGAAGGTGCAGAGCCTGCTCTGGTGCGATATCGACCATGACGGAGCGCCGGAGCTGCTGCTGCTCGTCTGGCGATGGGGGCGGTTCGGGAAAAGCCGGCCGTTCTGGAAAACCGGACCGGACTGGGGCTGGTCGCAGCATATTGATATTTACGACTGGACGGGAAAGAACTTTCGCCCGGCATGGATGGCCTCGGATATCGGTCTGGATGCCGCCGCGTGGCAGTTTGACGAACAGCAGCGGCTTGTCATCACCGAACGGAGCGGACGGGAAAGCGCATGGGACTGGATCAGCTGGGGGCTTGTCAGAATTGCATAACGGCATTGGTGCAGAACAGGAGGAATGAACGATGGGAAGCGTCATGATTCAGAATTACACATGCAAGAACCCGATCACGATGATCGGGTTTGAGGCGGGGATCTGCTGGGGTGCGGACACCGCGGATGAAAAAAAGAACTATCGCAGAGGGCTGGACTGTCTGGAGAGCGGGCATGGAAGAACGTTTGAGTTTCCGGATGTCTATCTGACGCTGGAGGGATATTCGGCAAGGGTGATCCGGGAGTGGTACACGCACATCGGCGGCCAGCCGACGCGGCTGCAGGCCAGCACGCGCTATATCAACTATGAGCATGGCTTTGACTATGTGACGCCGGCCAGCATTGCGGAGCGTTCGGCCGCAAAGGCGGTCTACGATGAACTGATGGCGGAAATTCAGAAGCATCTTGCCCGGCTGGACGAGCTCGGCGTCCCGCGCGAGGATTCCGCGATGGGGCTGCCGCTCGGCATGGAGACGAGGATCGTCTGCAAGCACAACCTGCGGAATCTCATGGATATGTCGCGCCAGAGGATGTGCAGCCGTGCATATCACGAATACCGCGCACTGTTCAGCGACCTCTGTCGGGAGCTGAGCGGTTACTCGGAGGAGTGGGACTACACAGTCAGCCATTACTTCATGCCGAAGTGCAGAGCCATCGGTTTTTGCCCGGAGAAGCATTCCTGCGGCAGAATGCCGCCCAGAGAATAGAGCGGAAATACCACACGGGAGAGAATCTGATTGCGATTCTCTCCCGTGTGGTATCCGCAGCTTATGACTCCGACGCAAGCTCTGCTTGACAAATCGGAGCTTCTATTACAGGAGATTTCATCAGGAATCTCCTGTACCGTCTGATTGCCTGTTTCAATCTTTATGGCATCAAGTGCCTGATACGTATGGATTCTTGCTACGCTTCGGTCTACAGAATCGGCAGCCCGAAGCCCTTGTGTGATATCAGAAGATAACCGGCGTCCTTGGTCACTTATTATGCGCCGGTCAGCAGTTTGTCCAGCGGGATTCTTTCCGGGTATTTTCCTTCGGTCAGAATGTCATATAAATACCTGTGATCCAGAATCATATCATCCCGGATATCCTGTCAAAGCGGCATCGGTGTCCGGGCGATCAGAATGACCGCCAGAATCGCACCCACAAATGCCGCAGCCCCTATGACGGCCAACACCTTTTTGCTGAGTTTCTTCTTTGCTGCCTTGCCAATCAGTGCGGCGCAAGCCATGCAGACAGCCGCCGCCACAAGTGCAATGCCCAGCGTTTCCCATAGCCAAGATAGTTCATATAGGATTCTCATGCAATCATCATCTCCTGTTCGTTAAACTTGAATTTATATAATTGGTGTGCCTATGTGCTTATCTATTCTCCATTGTGGAGGATTTCCATCATCAGCCCAGTATTCATCCATTGACACAATTTTATCATTTGCTGTTCTTATGAATGACACCACATGGAAATATACACTTCTATCTTGGGGATAAACTTTTGTTACTGTAATGAATAAATCGCCTATCACTTCAACTCGTTCAACTGTTCCATCCCAATCACCTGGATATTCACAGTTTGCAATAATGAACTCATCGACCGTAAAGTGCTCGTTGGAACAATGCCAATTCACATACGCATCTTTGTGAAAAAAACTTCTGATTGTGTTCTCATCTTGAGCCAACACAGCCTTAATAAAACTGCACACATCCATAATTACTTACCTCGTCAAATCCCGATTTGTCTGTCCCTTAAAGTCCAAGTCCTTCAACCCACGCCGCAAGCTCCTGATGCCCGACGCTGCCCTTGAAGACCTTGCCGTCCATCAGCTTTGCTCCTTTGCAGCTCGGCATAGGGCGTCCAATACTTTCAAAGGGGTCGCGAGGTCGTGATCTTCATCGGAATTTCTCGATAGTGGACATTCAGCTCCGGACATGCATATTCCTCAGGTATCTCGATCCCACGGAATCCGATATCCCCTACAGGGCCTTCACCAGAAGCAGCAAAAGAACCGCAAAACGTGTCCCTGCACGACCCATATGCCTTTTCCGCGTGATTTGTAGAGCAACTCCAGACACAATCGCAGGTATAAACGTTAGACTGCTGTAGACTGCTATTGATGACATTGACACTCCAGTGAAGGAAGTTGGCGGCGAGCACTGCATGTCGTTGCGTGCCTTTTGCTTCTGAGTTTGCAGCTTGCATACCGTTTTCCTTTCGATTATAGGGGACAGCGGCGGAAAAAGCAATCACGGAGACACTGAAATATTTCAACATGATTGCTTGTGAACGGGCAGCGTGAGTTTGATCACGCTGCCGTTTCCGTTTTTCAAACAGGGGAGAGTAAGCGCAAAGACCGGGCACATGCCGTTTAGCGAGCAGGAGGAATCAGATTCTGCCCCTGAAACCAGAGAATCATGCTCTGGAGCGTTTCTCTGAGCGGGCGGGCGTAGAAGCCGAGCGCGCCCACTGCTTTTGCGTTTGAAAAATGCCCGTTAGAGCGAAGCACGGCGATGGAATAAGGTGTGAAAAAGGGGCACTTGCCCCGGAGCTGGCCGATCTTCTCAAAAATGGGCGCAGCGCAGCCCGCCAGTGCGGCGGGCGCGCAGAGCCTTGGCACTTTCCGGCCAAGCAGGGAAGCCGTCAGGGCAAGCAAGTCCTGAATGCTCGCGTAGTGGCCGGAAAGAATGTAGCATTCCCCTGCCTTCCCACGCTCTGCGCAGGCGAGGACGCCGACCGCGACATCCCGCACGTCAACGAAGTCATATCCGCCGTTGACGCCGAGTGGCAACTGACCTCGGCAGAAGGCAAGCAGCATCCGGGTCATATTTCCGCGCGCCAGATCGCCGGGACCGAGGATGCCGGAGGGAAGAACGACACTTGCGTTCAGCCCGCTTTGCGCTGCCTTCAGAACAAGCGCTGTTGCCATTGCCTTGCTTTTTCCGTAATCGCCGAGAATGTCCTCCGGCGAAAAGCGATTTGGTTCCGTGATCGTCTGCGGCGCGGGCTTTTCCGCAATCGCATGCACAGAGCTGACATAGACCAGCTTCTCCGCGCCAAATTCGCGGCAGAGGTCAATGACGTTCTGCGTACCGTCTACGTTGACACGGTAAATGATTTCTCCCGGTCTGGAGGCAACGGATACTATGCCTGCGCAGTGCAGTACGCAAAAGCTGTTGCCGCCGCCGGCAAAAAAATCACGCATGGAAGCTTTGTCTGTCAGATCTCCGCGATACCGGACCACTTCTTCCGGCAGTGTGTCGCAGAGCGGATCTTTTTCCGTAACAAGCGCTGCAACGCGGCAGCCGCGCAAAAGCAGAAGCTGCACCACGCTCCTTCCGAGAAAGCCCGTTGCCCCGGTAAGCAGATAGGTTTGCTCCATGATGTATCCTCCTTCCGATAAATATACAGGTGTTGTTTATCTTTCACACTTACAGTATAATATAGACACCTGCAAACACCATCGACAATTTTCCTCCAGCTGAAAGAACGGCAACAGATTTCCCGGAAATGTCGGCTTATTTTGTAAATTTTTTGTGGAGGCGCTTATGAAAATGGACGCAAGAGTGAGATACACAAAAATGATGCTGAAGCAGGCGCTTTTAGATCTGATGCAGCACAAGCCGGTCAACAAGATCACGGTCAAGGAGATTTGCGAACGAGCAGAACTGAACCGCGCGACCTTTTACGCCCATTATTCCGACTGCTTTGACCTGCTGGAGAGCATCGAGGAGGAACTGTTTGGGCAGTTTGAACGATCTATGCAGAGCTATATACACTCGTTTGATATTGCGGGGCTTGTGGGTGGGCTTTACCGGATCGTTCAGGAAAACGAGGCGGTCTGCCGTGTCTTGCTGTTCGGGCGTCGCAGCACGGAGCTGATTCACCGGATGATCGCATATGCGCACGATCTGAGCATTTCCGCGTGGCGAAAGACCCTGAAAAATGCGTCCGCAGATGAGCTGGAGATGCTCTATCTCTGCCTGTCGAACGGACTTCTGAGCGTCGTGTTGGACGGGTATGACCGGTTTGACCAGCAGAGCGTGATCCGGTTCGTCGAGCAGATGTACCGGCAGGCGATCATGCCGTTTCTGACTGAGGTTCCACCGCGGCTGCGGCACGGTCCGGCGTGAGCGGAGCGTCCGTTTTGCGCCTGGTGGGACGTCCACCTTGCAATCATGCCCGGTCCTGTGCTATAATCCATAATTGAGATATTGTCTTAATAATAACTGCTGCCAGCATGGAAGTTCACAAACGAATACCAAGCGAGTTGAACGGGAAAGGAGCGTGGCCCTGAGATGAAGCAGGATCAACGTCAAGACGAGATTGTGCCTGTTTTAGCATTCGGGAACCGGGAAAACCACCATCTGCATATCGGCCGGCGAAAGCTGAAGAGCATTTTTGCAATGTTTTTGGGCTTTTGCTTCTGGCAGTTGCTTCGTCTGGTGCTGCCGGAACTGGAGACGCACCCACTCTTCATCTATATTTACGCGATGATCGAGATCCGGGAGTCCTCCAAGAAAACGAAAGAAAACGGGAAAAAGCGTATTTGGGCGACGCTGATCGCCATTGGCGTCGGGATGCCGTTTCTGCTTTTGACGGATCTGCTCCGGAACACAGAGCATATGATGTGGGAAAAGGGCTGGTATGAGATCGTAATTTTGCTGGCCGGAACGCTTGCGGTGCTTTGCGTGGCGGAGTGGGCGAACTGCCGCGATTACTGCGGGCTTTCCGCCTCGATCGCGGTCATTTTGATAATCAGCCATTTTGAGAGCAGTGTCTATCTACGCTCTTTGATGCGGGCCGTACAGACGGTCGTGGGCGTGTCGATCGCGTGGCTGGTCAATGTCAAGCTGTTTCCGTATCCGGCGACGAAGGGAAGTCTCAGTGCATGGCTGCTGCAAAGGCGCGAGCGCCGAAGCACGCTGAGGGCGGAAGCGGAAAATGCGGAGCAGGGCGCCGCTTCAGCGTTGAAGACAGAAAGAGAGGATGGGGACGAATGCGGATACAAGGACTGCAAAAGCTGACGCTGCTGGATTATCCAGGGCGGACGGCCTGTACGGTGTTTTTGTCTGGCTGCAACTTCCGCTGCCCGTTCTGCCATAACGCGCCGCTGCTCACCGCAGCGGACGAAGACGGCATGGACGAAGACGAGCTGCTGGCGTTTTTGAAAAAACGGCAGGGGCTTCTCGACGGTGTTGCCGTTACCGGCGGAGAGCCGCTTCTGCGCCCGGATCTGCCGCAGCTGCTGGAAAAGATCAAGGCACTGGGGTATGTGATTAAGCTGGACACGAACGGTGCGTTCCCGGAGCGGCTGGAGGCAGTCGTGTGCGCAGGGCTTGCAGACTATGTCGCCATGGACGTCAAAAACAGCCCCGCACGCTACGCACAAACCGTTGGCGCAGCGGAGCTTGACCTTGTACCCATTGATAAAAGCATCTCATTTTTGCTGCGCGGTACTGTCGACTACGAATTTCGGACGACCGCCGTTGCAGAGCTTCACGACGATGCCTCGTTTTTAAGCCTTGCAGACTGGCTCGCAGGCGCAAGGCGATATTTCATCCAGTGCTTTGAGCCGCGGGAAACCGTATTGCAGGCAGATCTTCACGCGCCGAGCCCGGCGCAGCTGCACCACTGGGCAGAGCTGGTGCGTCCTAACATAGCCGATGTGTCTTTGCGCGGGATTTAGGAACCTCTGAATCAATCAGCGGTTCCATTGGTCAATATATTGTTTTTACCAAAAATATGAGGCACAATATATTGTTGTTTTCTATTGACAGACCAACCCAATACAGGTTAGAATGGGATGCAGCGCTAAGCGCGGCATCCCATTTGCATATCAGCGGCACATGAAGAAGGAGGACCTATTATGTACCGAGTAATGAAAAGAGACGGAAGCATGATGGAATTTCACATTGCCAAGATCAGCAATGCCATCACCAAAGCCTTTGAGGCGGTAGGTCGGCAGTATCATCCGAGTGTGATCGAGCTGCTGGCTTTGCGCGTAACGGCGGAGTTTGAGCCGAAGATCCGAAACGATCTGATTTCGGTAGAAGATATTCAGGACTGTGTGGAGCGTGTTTTGAGCGAGGCCGGCTATTCAGACGTTGCCAAGGCGTATATTCTCTACCGCAAGCAGCGAGAAAAGCTGCGCAACGTCGGAAGCACCCTGCTCAACTATAAAGAGCTGGTGGACAACTATCTCCGGATCAACGACTGGCGCGTGAAGGAGAATTCCACGGTCACGTATTCCG
>ERZ827440.2620-NODE-2620-length-15337-cov-3.245321_pt1 | contig 15337 bp, 10 predicted proteins | sample MGYA00519774_ERZ827440 | MGnify/ENA primary metagenome ERZ827440 (study PRJEB31778, sample SAMEA3449302) | human gut metagenome | biome: human gut; feature: human-associated habitat; material: faeces | place: United Kingdom | collected 2010/2012 ... | reverse complement strand
GGCGAACTCGTCACGCACAACAAGGACCGGGCGGTGATGGTCTTCCTCGACCTCGACAAGCTGATAGAGACGAACTTTTCGCCCGTCAGCAAGGAGGCTACCCTCGGCGACCTCGTACACATCATCTCCTCCTCCAAACGCAACGTCTTCCCGGTGATAAAGGAGGGCGGCGAGTTCGCCGGCATCATCCTGCTCGATGACATACGCACGGACATGTTCGACCAGGCCAAGTACCGGACCCCCGTCTCCAAGTATGTCGTACAGCCCCCGGACATCATCTTCAAGAACGAGATGATATCCGAAGTGGTGGAGAAGTTCGAAGAGTCCAGGGCGTGGAACCTGCCCGTGGTGGACAAGAACAACCGGTACCTCGGTTTCGTCTCCAAGTCGAGCATTCTCGAAGCCTATCGCCAGCAGCTCATCGAAATCACCGAGGAGTGACGTTTCCCTCCTCCCTGCGCGGTGTCGGGTGCTGTGTGACCGTTCTCCGGCAGTTGCCGGGTGTTTTCCGGTCCGGACTCCCTCGCCCGGTTTTGTCTGCGCGTCCTGTTCTCGGGCGCAGAGCCTTCTCCGGGGGTTCGGATTCGCTGCTCGGTCTTTCGTCGTCATCGTTTCCCCGTTTCTCATTCCGGTTTGCCGCCGTTCTTTTTCCGTATACCCGGACAAAGTCCCGCAGCGCGTCACAATCTCTGTTCCTGTCATAAAGGGAATTGAAAATAATACAATAATATATGTTGTTGTATTATTATTTGAAGTTTCTTATTATTGCATGTTCTCACTTCGCAGAACCGGTCGGACGGACGGCGAGTGAGTGTTGTGCTAACAAGTTAAAAGGAACTAATCGTTATGAGAAAAGATTTATTTGGAGTCCTCGCCTTGCTGGTGGGGTCGGCTCTGTTTGCCGGCTGTACGACCGGGCCGGAAGGAACCGAGGAGCATTACATCAAGCTGAGCGATGCGGTGTGCACCTTTACCGAGGACGGCGGGGAGACGCAGGTTATTGACGTCAGGGCCAATCCGGAATGGAGTTTCGAGAGCGGTGCATCGTGGCTGAAGGTCTCCGAAGGCGAAGGAAGCACGTTGGTGGTCTCCGCAGACCCCAATACCGACGGGGAGCGCAGTGCGGAAATCACGCTGCAGGCAGGCGAGGCGACCGCATCCATCCGGGTCTATCAGCTCGGTTTCGACCGGATGAATGCCCGATACCGCTATCTGGAAGACCTTAATCATGCGGTCATGTCGCCCAGCGGCAAGTATGTGGGCGGTTTCATAACCGGTCTGGAAGGAGAGAACGATTTTACGTTTACTGCTGTCATTATCGACCTTGAGAGCGACGAGCGGGTAGAGATAGGCCCATATCCGGAATCGCTGATGGGACTGGAAGAGGCCGAGGTGATGACCGACCAGGGTACCCTTTATATAAGCGATTACGTGAACGGAGGGTGCGTGGCCTTTGAATTGGACGGTACCTATTACCGGCCGGAGGCCGTTCCGGGCGGATACGGTCCGACGGTCATGCAGAGCGTTTCCGCCGACGGTTCCGTTTTCGTCGGTTATGCTGAGGGCGACCCCGTTACGGGATGTATGTATGCTCCTGTCAAGTATGTGGATGGTGTGGGAACGGCGCTTCCACTGCCTGAAAAGAGTTTTCGCGATGAGGAGTGGTGGGCCGGCGTGATGGTACGCGGCATGTCGGCCGACGGTTCGGTGGCGTATGGCAGTTCGTGGGAGAATTACGATTACGGCATGGTCTGGTGGGACCGCGACGGCAATGTGGACTGGGTAGGCAGCGACCTGCGCAAGGTGACCACCGTTCAGCGGGAAGATGCGCTCGGGAATCCGGTGGATTACAATCTCGTAGACGGGATGATATGCTGGGCGAACCAGACGCAGATAAGCCCCGACGGTACGTGGATAGCAGGTACCTACCGCACGGAAGAGTTCAATGCGGAGAGCAATACGGTGACGCAGGTCAATTATCCGGCCTTTTTCAATACCGAAACGCGTACCACGACCGTGTTCGACGAATATGTCGGTTATGTGGCACTCCACGTGACAGACGAAGGATTGGGTATGATAGGTCTTCAAGGGTTGGGTGTGACGAGCGGTTCGGTGGTGGACGTGAAGAGCAAGACTTTGCTCGGTTCGATGTCCGAATGGATACAGGAGCGTTACGGCATCTACGTTTCCGGCGGTGTCCTCACTTATGTGACTCCCGCTGCGAAGTCGGTGTTCGGTTATACCCTTGAAATACAGGAGAATGGTCAACCCTATACGGTTTATTGGTATATAGCGCCTCCGTTGAATTGATGGAGGGGAGTCGGAAGGAGGTTTGCATGTTTGCGGTCGGTCTTGCCTGTACGGGCAGGACCGACCTGTTTTTTTGTAGGTCCGAAGGTTTGCGGATACTGTGCGCGCGTGTTATAGCTGCTGCCTGTTTTCGGCGAATTTATTAAAAATAATACAAAAAAGAGCAGTGCATTGGTGTGTAAAGTTATTGTAATGTTATTGGAATTATTCTATATTTGTACGATTTATGGTCGGATGCACTGTCTCTTGTGATATGTATTGACCTGCGTGAAGCCTATAAGTAACCAAATTATTAACATGAAAAGACATCTTTACACTATCTTGCTTCCGGTGGCGGCAGCCTTGGCGCTTTCCGGTTGCACGACCGGCTCGGAGGAAGCCGATGAGCATTACATCAAACTCAGCGATGCGGTATGCACCTTTACCGAAGACGGCGGGGAGGCGCAGATTATCGAAGTGAGGGCCAATCCGGAGTGGAGTTTCGAGAGCGGCGCATCGTGGCTGAAAGTCTCCGCAGGCGAGGGAAGTACGCTGGAGGTCTCCGTAGACCCCAATGCAGACGGGGAGCGCAATGCGGAAATCACGTTGCAGGCAGGCGAGGCGACCGCATCCATCCGGGTCTATCAGCTCGGTGCACGGGGATTGAGTGCCCGGTACAGGCTGCTCGAACAGTTGAACAGCGCCGTGATGTCGCCCAGCGGCAGGTATGTGGGCGGTTTTTATACGGATGTTCTCGGCGAGAACGGATTTCAGTACACCGCAGTGGTCATCGATCTCGAAACGGACAAGTGGCATGAGTTCGGTCCCTATCCGGAGACGCTGTTCGGTTTTACAGAGGCCGAGGTGGTGACCGACCAGGGCGTACTGTATATCTCCGATTCGACCAACGGGGGCTGTGTCGCGTTCGACCTCGACGGTACCTATACCGTTCCCAAGTCGATTGCGGGATACGGACCGTTGGTAATGCAGAGTTCCTCCGTCGACGGTTCGGTCATGGTCGGTTATACGGAGGGGACTCCCTACGGATGTATGTACGGGCCCGTCAAGGTGGTGGACGGCGAGGTGAAACCGCTGCCGCTGCCCGAGGAGGGCAATTTCCGGAACGAGGAGTGGTGGGCCGGTATCCTGGCCCGCGGTATGTCGGCCGACGGTTCGGTGGTGTACGGCACCTCGTGGGAGAACTACGACTACGGGATGGCCTATTGGGACAAGGACGGCAACGTGGACTGGGTGGGCAGTGACCTGCGCACGGTGACGACCGTACAGAGGCCCAATCCGCTCGACGGTACTCTCTACGACTACAATATCGTGAACGGCATGATATGCTGGGCGAACCAGACGCAGATAAGCCCCAACGGCACCTGGATAGCAGGTACCTACCGTACGGAGGAGTATGACAAGGAGAACGACGAGGTACTGCAGGCGAACTATCCCGCTTTCTTCAACACGGAGACCAAGACGACCACGGTGTTCGACGAATATGCCGGTTGTGTGGCCATGGGTGTCACCGACGACGGCCTCGGCCTTATCGGTATACAGGGGATGGGCGTGAACAGCGGTTTCATCGTGGACCTCGCATCGAAAACCAAGGTAGACGACATGCTGCCGTGGATAAGGAGTGAATTCGGCATCATCATCTCCGAGGGGGCGATACATTACCTCACGCCCGACCGGCAGAAGGTATTCGGTGCCAAACTCCGGTATGAGCAGAACGGTGCGGTGACCACGCTGTATTGGTATGTCGCTCCGGCACTGAACAATTGACGGCCCGTACGGCTTCGGCTGCACCGATTGACGAACCGCCGCATCCTGAAGATGCGGCGGTTTTTTCGTGTCGGGTGCGGAAAGGAGAGGCGGCGGTCGTCGCCGTGCAAGAGAGGCCGGTTATCCGTCCGGGGCGGTGCTCGTCGGCTGCCGTACGGCGGTGTCATGGCACACCGGTACGGTCGGAAGAATTATGAATGATAATTTGCATAATTATGAATTTATCAAAACAGAGGGAAATTATTTTTAAATTCATCTATAATGTTGTGATATTATTTAAATGATATTATATTTGCTGTAAATTGGCTGTTGTACGGATAAGTATGCTGCGTGTGATGGCCGTGACGAATAGTTATTGCTAACTTAATTTTTAATTTTAACTAATCTATTATGAAAAAAAATGTAGCCGTCGTGTTGTCCGCAGTTGTAACGGCCGCGGTTCTGGGAAGCTGTACCGACCCGAAGGGGGCGGGAGAGGAGCACTTCATCAAGGTGGATGATGCGGAGCTTTCGTTCCTTGCCGACGACAGCAGGTCTGTGACCGTGGGCGTCAGGGCTTACCCGGCCGAGTGGAGCGTCGAGAGCGATGCATCGTGGATACGATACACCGAATCGGAGGGGGCGGTAGCCATTACCGTGGCGCCCAATACCGGCGATGCGGAGCGTAAGGGAGTCATTACCGTGACGGCCGGTCAGGCCCGGCAGGAAATCGGCGTTTGGCAGTTGGGTCAGAGCGGCTTCGACGGTGCCCGATACCGTTTGCTGGACGACCTGTACGGCAACTGTCTCATCTCTCCGAACGGACGGTATGCGGGAGGGTATTATCTGGATTACGATGAGAACGACCATACCATTTATTTTCCCGTGATTATCGACATAGCAACCGACGAACGGGTCGTTTTCGGACCCTTCCCGAAATCGATGTTCTCTTTCTCCGATGCGATGGCGATAACTTCGCAGGGGACGCTCTTCCTTGACGATGGCGTGGGCGGCGGCGTAGTGGGATTCACCCTCGACGGAGATTATTTCAGTACCGAGGTTGCGCCCGGTTTTAAGAGCAGGACGGTGATAACGGGCAGCTCGCTGGACGGCAGTGTGATGGTAGGTTACGGTACCGGTTCCCCGGAGGGGCATACCTACGGCCCGGTGAAGGTGGTGGACGGCGAGTACCGGCCGCTGCCCCTGCCCGAACTCAACTATCGCGACATGCCGCACGACCAAGGCATCCTTGCGTTCGGCATATCGGCTGACGGGACGGTGATATACGGAAGTACGTGGGATAACCTCGACGCAGGTATGGTCTATTGGGACAAGGAGGGCAACGTACACCATGTGGGCGAAGACGTGCGTGATGTCCGGGAAGTCACGATGGTCGATGCGCTGGGCGAGGAGTATCAGTACAATCTGTGCGACGGCGTGATGACGTGGGCCGGTGCGGGCAATGCAAGCCCCAGCGGCAGGTGGCTTGCCGGGACATTCTGTACCGAGACGCTCAGCGAGGACCGACGCGAGGTCTATACCTCCTATTGTCCCGCCTTCTTCAATACGGAAACCAAGACTACAGTGATATTCGATGAACTCGGCGGATTCGGCGGCAGCGCCGTCACGGACGACGGCATCGGTTTCGTGGGCAGTACGGACGGTATGGCGAGCTGCCGTGTAGTCGATGTGAATACGGGCGTCCAGCTCTACGGTTCATTGGCGGAGTGGGTGCGTGCCGAATTCGATATCGTCATCCCCGGCGGGGCGTTGATGTATATCTGCCCGGACGGCAGGTCCTTCATGGGAACCAGCCTGACGACGGGTATCGGCGGGGCCGAGAACATATTTTGGTACGTGGCCGACCCGAACGAGCAGTGACGTAAGCGAGTGCATGCGCCGGTGAGGCGCAGGGCGGTCAAGTCCGCCGGTCCCGAAAGGCCGGCGGACTTTTTTTGTCGGACGGGAACGTCGTTTCGGAAAGCCGTATCCGGGAGTCGGCTGAAAACGGGCGCCTGTCGGGAGGGCGGTATCTCTTTTTGACCGGAAACGGCCGGAAATCCGGATTTTTTTCGTAATCGTCTTGATATATATTATTGCAAAATATTCGGCGCGTTTTTATATTTGCAAAACGCGCCGGTGCACAGGCCGTTTTATGTTGAACCTAAATACGACAGATTATCAATCTCTATGAAAACTGACTTCAGAATCTTTGTTTGCCTGCTGCCGGCCGTTGTGCTGTCGGGCTGCAAGACCCCCGGAGAGGTCGAAACGCATTATGTCAAATTGGATTATGCGGAGTATTCGTTCCGGGCCGCCGGAAACCAGCCGCTGGTCGTCGAGGTGAGGACGAGTCCTGCCGAATGGAGTGCCGAGAGCGACGCTTCGTGGTGCAGGTATACCGAAGATGAGTTCGGTCTCACCATTACGGTCGACGACAACGTGGCGGAGGCGGAGCGCCGGGCGGTGATAACCGTTACCGCGGGCACGGCTTCGCAGGAGATAGAGGTGTGGCAGCTCGGCGCGGAGACGGGTGTTCCCTCCCGCTACCGCTACATGATTGACTATTTCGGCGGCGTTATTTCGCCTAACGGGAAGTGGTTCGGTGCCTTCTACAACGATTACGACGAGAACGACAATACCATCAACTATCCGGTTATCATCAATATAGAGACCGATAAACGCATCGTTCTCGGGCCCTATCCGGCTTCGATGTTCGGCCTGGCGGATGCGATGGCCATCACCGACCAGGGGACGCTCTACATAGATGACAGCGTCAATGGCGGCGTGGTCGGCTTCACGCCCGACGGCGACTACTTCCTTTCCCAAGCGGCGCCCGGTTTCAGCGGTGCCACCGTTATCGAAGGCAGCGCACTGGACGGGCGCGTCATGGTGGGCTGGGGTACCGGTTCGCCCGAAGGGTACACGTACGGTCCGGTGAAAATAGTGGACGGCGAGTACCAGCCGCTTCCGCTTCCCGAGCTCAATTACCGCGGCGACGAACACGACCAGGGTGCCATGGCCCGCGGTATCTCGGCCAACGGCGAAATCATCTACGGTTCGACCTGGGATAACTTCGATTTCGGCATGGTTTATTGGGACAGGAGCGGGGAGCCTCATTTCGTGGGCGAAGATGTGCGTAAGGTAAAGCCTGTACAGCGGTCCGACGGTATGGGCGACTACTATGATTACAACCTCGTGGACGGTATCATCTGCTATGCGAGCGCGTCGCAGGTGAGCCCCAACGGCAAATGGCTCGCAGGTACCTATCGGAAGGAAGAGCTTGCTGACGATGAGATGTCCATTGAGGAGACCTATTATGCCGCTTTCTTCAATACCGAGACGGGGACTACTTATATTATAGATGAATACGGCCCTACGACAGCGTGCGGCGTTACGGATGACGGCGAAGGATTCGTCGGCATCGGCAGCTCGATGTGTACCAGCAGCATCGTGGTGGATGTAGAGACGGGCATCAAGCTCGGCACCGCTCAGGAATGGGTGTACGATACTTTCGGTATCTATGTTCCTGACTGCCGTCTCGAACTGTGCTGTGCAGGCAAGGAGGTGATAACGGGTGCGACGCCCCTTTCGGATGCCATATTGGGTTTAGTGGACGGTTATTTCTACGTAGCCCCGCCGGCCGGCAAGTAGGCGGCAGGGATGTGGGGCGTGTCGTCGTCCCGCAGCGGAGAGACAGTATCGGCGGTGCTTTTGCACCGCCGATACTGTCTTTATCCGTTCCGTATCCTGTTGCGGGACGTACCGGATGGCAGGTTGGGACCGCGGAAACATGCCCGCATGTCTGCGGTTGCGTCTGCGGGACTGCGGGGTTTGCTGCGATGCACGCCGTGCGGCCGGGCGTGGCGTCTCTCTGCTGGCGGGACAGCATCATGCGGCTCCTTTTTCTGCCGGTATCCCGTTCCGGTCGGCTGGCGACGGAAGGACGGACTGTGCGCAGGTAAGGAGGTTCGGTCGCTGAGGGCTGTCGTGCGGCGGGAAACGGCATCGGGTGTGCGGCTTTCATCTGTGTAATGGCATTAATACGAATTTTTTCTAAGGATAAAAACAAAATTCGTGATAATATATATTGTTGTTATAATAAAACATATGGCATATATTTGCAAAAACCGATGGGAAATGCGTCGGTTGCATACGGGACGAAAGACTTACCAATCTTACTGTATATTTTATAAACCGATTTTGTATTACTGCTAAATGTTTGCTTGAATTATGAAGAAGGGATTTTACATCCGGGCTGCTTTGCCTTTCGCGTGTGTAGCCCTGCTCGGGGGGTGTACGGCACCCGGCGGGACCGACACGCAGTACATCCGGCTGAGCGATGCCGCATGTTCTTTTCAGGGAACGGGCAACCGGCCCGTGACCATCGAGGTGCACACCAATCCGGCGACGTGGAAGGCCGAAGCGTCGGCCTCGTGGGTGAAGGTATCCGATGTGACGGCCACTTCGTTTACCATCGAGGTCGTCGATAACGATACCAACGAAATACGGGAGGCGGAGATAACCGTAACGGCCGGCCAGGCGGAAGAGGTCATCAAAGTGATGCAGATGGTCGGAGACCACTCCTTCCCGCGTTACCGGTCCAGACCGGAAGTTTTTCAAAATTTGGCGCCTATGTCGCCGAACGGAAAGTATGTCGGCAGTTTCTATTATGGTCAGGACGAATCGGGCACGACCGTATTCTATCCCGTGATAATCGATGTGGAAAAGGACGAATGGCACGAACTGGGGCCGTTCCCCAAAACGTTGTTCGAGCTGGGTGAGACCTCCTGCATGACCGATAACGGCGAGGTGATTATTGCGGCGCTGAACGATGCCAACATTCTGTTCGACCTCGACGGGAACTATACGAAGATAGAGCCTCCGGCAGGTTATACGAATTATCCGGAAATCAGCCAGGTGTCGGCGGACGGTACGATGGTCGGCTGGGCAAGCAAGGGAGGTGTCTCCTCTCCGTTCAAATGGGTGGACGGCGTGGCAGAGGAGCTTCCCAAGCCCGAACTGAACTACCGGGACGAGCCGATAGGCGATGTACAGGCCCGTGGCATTTCGGCTGACGGCCGCATCATTTACGGTACGACCTGGGACAACAGGGACTATGGTCTGGTATACTGGGACGAGAACGGTGAAGTGCATTACGTGGGTGAGGACGTGCGTTACTGCCGTCCGGTGGACAGGCCCGATGGCTATGGAGGCACCTATAAGTACAACCTGTGCGACGGCATGTGGACTTCGGCGACCAAAACCAACGTGAGTCCGAACGGGAAATACATCGCCGGAACATTCCGCCGGGAAGCTTTGGAGGAAGGAGCCGAATCGTTCGTCGTAGAGACGAATTACCCCGCATTCTTCAATACGGAGACCGGCAAGACGGTAATATTCGAGGAACTCGTCGGGGGCGGCGGCGTAGCTGCGACGAGCGACGGTCTGGGCTTTACGGTCGATGACACTTTCGGGTCTTCGTCGGGTAAGGTAGTGGATATCGAGAACGGCATTGTTCTTGGAGATGCTCTCGAATGGATACAGGAGAATTACGGCATCATTGTACCGTCGGGATATATCACCTATATGCCCGACAGCAAGGACCGGTTCCAGGGGGGGATGCTGTGGACGGGGGGAGCTGCCGTACAGGGCGTCAATTGGTACGTAGCTCCTCCGGCAAAATAGGACTTACAGTCATTTTCATAGGTTACATAGGTTTTCAGGTGGTGCGCCGGACAATTTTTGTCCGGCGCACTTTTTATGGTATTTGTAATAGGTATTATGTGACAAATATACTTGTATTGTGTTGATTTATTTTTAATAAAACGGTATAAAAGTGATTTTACATATGTTGTTGTTATAATCAAATATATTATGTAAATTTGCAAAAAGAAATGAACGGCCCGTTGAGAGGGCGGGCGGCAAAGAGCATTTACCAATCTTACCATTTGATAACCAACCAATCCAATTGTATTACTACTTAACAAGTTTGCTGAAATGATGAAAAACGGATTTTATGTACGGGCGGCCTTACCCTTCGTGTGTACGGCCCTGCTGCTGACGGGCTGTAAAACCGAGGGCGTGTCCGAAACGCAGTACGTGCGGCTGAGCGATGCTGCCTGCGCCTTTCGGGGCGAGGGGAACAGCCCCCTGACCATCGAGGTGCATGCCAACCCGGCGGAATGGAAGGCCGAGGCGCTGGCCTCGTGGGTAGAGGTGACCGAGGTCACGGCCACCTCTTTCACCGTTGCGGTCGCCGACAACGATTCGGCCGACACGCGCAAGGCGGAGATAGCCGTGAGGGCCGGTGCGGCCGAGCAGACCATCGCAGTGGTGCAATTGGCCAAAGACCATGTTTTCCCGCGTTACCGCTGTCATCCGGAGTTTCAGTACGGCACGGCCATGTCGCCGGGCGGACACTATGCCGGCGGTTTTTATTCGACGTATGACGAGGAGGGCAATGTCAACCAGCATCCCGTTATTATCGACGTGGCGACCGGTGCATGGACGGCTCTGGGCCCCTATCCGAACGGCCTGTTCCGTCTGCTCCAGACGATGTGTATCAGCGATGCCGGTGAACTGGTAATCGCCTGCAACGACGGTTGTGTGGTGATGACTCCCGATGGTAACTATTTTCGTCTGGAGGTGCCCGCCGATTTTACGGGTCTTCCGGAGGTGTCGCAGGTCTCCTCTGCGGGCACCTGGGTAGGATGGGCGCGTAAAAACGGGTCGTCGTGTCCGCTGAAGTGGGTGGACGGTGTGGCGGTAGAGCTTCCGAAACCCGCGCTGAATTACCGTGACGAGCCGATAGGCGACGTGCAGGCCCGCGGCATCTCGGCCGACGGCCGCATCGTTTACGGAACCACGTGGGATAACCTCGATTTCGGCATGGTCTATTGGGACGAAGCCGGCGAAGTACATTATGTGGGCGAGGATGTGCGTTACTGCCGTCCGGTGGAGCGTCCGGACGGTCACGGAGGAACTTTCACGTATAACCTGTGCGACGGGATGTGGACGACGGCCACCAATACCAATGTCAGTCCGAACGGGAAATACATCGCCGGAACGTACCGTATCGAGAGCCTGAGTGCCGACGGTTTCGAGAAAAACGAGCGAAACTATCCGGCCTTCTATAATACCGAAACGCAAAAAACCGTCGTTTTTGACGACCTGCCTGGAGGAGGCGCCCTGAGTGCGACGAGCGACGGTCTGGGCTTTACGGCTGACAGTACCTTCGGCCCCAGCTCCGGTAAGGTGGTGGATATCGAGAATGGCATCGTACTCGGGAGCGCCCTCGAATGGATAGAATCCACTTACGGTATCCGCATTCCGAGCGGTTATATCACCTACATGCCCGACAGCAGGGACAGGTTCCTCGGCGCCATGTTGTTTACCGGCGGTCCGGTGGTCGAGGGCATTAACTGGTATGTCGGGCCGGCGAGATAGGGAACGGGGCGGTTTTTCCGGAATGCCGGGTCATTTTTCATAGGTTACATAGGTTTTCAGGTGACAGGCCGGACGCTATACGCGTCCGGCCTGTTGTTTTCGTGCGTCCGGTGTGTCTTTCCGCACGCCATTCGGAGTGCGGCCCTTTTGTTTGAAAATTTCATCGGAATTGTGTAATATATATATTGTTGTTATAATGAATCCTGTTGCGTATATTTGTCAAAACAGGAGGCAGGGGATTCCGGCGCTCCTGCCGCCGCAGACGAAGGCTTACCAATCTTACATTATATTATATAACCAATCAATCTATTACTACACAAAAATGTTTGCTTCGATTATGAGAAAAGGAATTTATGTACGGGCTGCTTTGCCTTTCGCATGTGCGGCCATGCTGCTGACCGGGTGTACGACTCCCGGAGAAACCGACACGCAGTACATCCGGCTGAGCGATGCCGCATGCTCTTTCCAGGGAGCGGACAACCGGCCCGTGACCGTCGAGGTGCATGCCAACCCGGCGGAATGGAAGGCCGAGGCATCGGCTTCGTGGGTAACGATATCCGATGTGACGGCCACTTCGCTTACCGTCGAGGTCATCGACAATGACACCGAGGGTACGCGCGAGGCGGAGATAACCGTGACGTCCGGTGCGGCGGAGGCGGCCATCCGTATCGTGCAGGTGGCCAAAGACTACGTCTTTCCGCGTTACCGCTGCCATCCGGAATTCCAGTACGGCACGGCTATGTCGCCGAGCGGTCGGTATGCCGGCGGTTTCTATTGGGAGTATGACGACGAGAGCAATCTGAACTGCTATCCGGTGGTGATAGATGTCGCCACGGGTGAGTGGACCGAACTCGGACCATATCCCCGAACGCTTTTCAGCCTTTTCAGCACCTCCTGCATCAGCGATTACGGCGATTTGGTCATAGCGACCGAGAACGATGGGAACGTCATGTTTCGTCTCGACGGCAGTTACGAGGAGTTCAAGACTCCGGCGGGCTTCACGAGCAATCCGCAGATAAGCCAGGTTGCGGCCGACGGTACGTGGGTAGGCTGGTGTGGCAAAGACGGTACCTCGTATCCTGTCAAATGGGTGGACGGTGTGGCGGTAGAGCTCCCGAAGCCCGCGCTGAATTACCGTGACGAGCCGATAGGCGACGTGCAGGCCCGCGGCATCTCGGCCGACGGCCGCATCGTTTACGGAACCACGTGGGATAACCTCGATTTCGGCATGGTCTATTGGGACGAAGCCGGCGAAGTACATTATGTGGGCGAGGACGTGCGTTACGTCCGGACGGTGGACAGGCCCGACGGATACGGCGGTACCCGGAAATACAACCTCGCTGACGGGATGTGGACGACGGCCACCAACACCAACGTCAGCCCGAACGGGAAATACATCGCCGGTACGTTCCGGAGGGAGAGCATGGACGAAACCGGTCAGGTGAACGAAACGAACTACCCGGCCTTTTTCAACACCGAAACCGGTAAGACGGTGATATTCGAGGAGCTCGTCGGAGGCGGAGGCGTTTCGGCGACGAGCGACGGCCTGGGCTTTACGGTTGACAGCACGTTCGGGCCGAATTCCGGCAAGGTGGTGGATATCGAGAACGGCATCGTGCTCGGGAGCGCCCTCGAATGGATAGAGTCCACGTACGGTATTCTGGTTCCGGCCGGCTACATCACCTACATGCCCGACAGCAAGGACAGGTTCCTCGGCGCCATGCTGTATACCGACGGTCCGGTGGTCGAGGGCATCAACTGGTACGTCGGACCGGCGAGATAGGACACGATTGTTTTCATAAAATTTTTCAGGCGGGTGCGCCGGGCGGTTTTCGTTCGGTGCACCTTTTTTTGTGCGTGCGTTTCGCTGCGCAGGTTTCCCGGAGGGGCAGCGACAAAGTAGGTATCGCCGGCCGATTCTTTTCACGTGTTTTAGGTATTGCCGGAGCCAGGCGGACACCCTACTTTTGTCTTCAGATAAAAAGATTTTTAGCCATTTCTTTAAAGTCGGTAAGGCCGGCCCCCGCGGCCGGCCTTTTGTCTATTTTGACGGAATGTTATCTTTGCAGAAAACAACATACGCCATGCAGAGAACAGGAAAATATACCAAGGACGACCCGATGAGCGACCTGGTCAGCGACAACTACAGGATATTACTGCTTATGAGCCGCTTCGGTATCGGGCTCGGTTTCGGGGAGAGTTCCATAGGCGAAGTGTGCCGTGCCAACGGCGTGGATACCTCCACCTTCCTCATCGTGACCAACATGATGCTTTACGATGAGATTCCGGCCGATGCCTACGACAAGGTCTCGATGGAGGGTCTCCTCTCCTACCTGCACAACTCGCACGACTACTTTCTCGGATTCCGCCTGCCGGCCATCCGGGAGAAACTCGCTGCGGCGGTGGGGACGGGCAGCGACCTTTCGCGGGCCATCATGAAATATTTCGACGACTATACGGCCGGTGTCCATACCCACATGGCCTACGAAGAGGAGGTGGTGTTCCCCTACGTACGCGCCCTGCTGGAGGGGCGCCGCCAGCAGGATTACAGCATCGACATCTTCAGCCGGCACCACGACCAGGTGGAGACGCTGCTCACGGAGTTCAAGAACATACTGATTAAATACTACCCGTCGGCCAGTACGAACGAAATCAACAACGTGCTGTTCGACATCTTCAACTGCGAGAACGACCTCGCTTCCCACAATGCCGTGGAGGACCTGCTGTTCGTCCCGGCAGTCGGAAGACTGGAGAAAAGAGTGGAGGAGGAAGGATGAGCGTTACGGTCAAGATAACGGTGGCGGAGCCTTCGGTCATCATACGCAGCGGCATCATCGCCGTGATAGGGAGTGCCGAGAACCTGAAGGCCGAGATTTACGAGGTGAGCGAAATCGACCAGTTGCGGAACGTGCTTTCGTGGCAGCATCCGGATATTCTGCTGGTGAATCCCGCATCGCTCGGCCTCTTTCCGCTGCAGCAGCTCAAGAAGGATACGGGCAATCCCGACATGAAATGCGTCGCACTGCAGTTTGCATTTACCGACCATGCCGCCCTGAAAAGTTACGACGATGCCATATCGGTGTACGACAGTGCCGAGACGGTGAACGACAAACTCGCCCGGCTGGTCAGCGAACCGGAGCGCGACAAGCGGCACGAATCGCTGAGCGGACGGGAAAAGGAGGTCATCGCCTGCGTGGTGCAGGGTATGACCAACAAGCAGATAGCCGACAAGCTCTTCATATCGACGCATACGGTCATCACCCACCGGCGCAACATATCCGCCAAACTCGGCATCCACAGTCCGGCCGGTCTGACGATTTACGCCATCGTAAACAAGCTGGTGGAGCTGGACGACATCAAGGACTCCGTAGAGGAGCAGCTCCCCGGAGATTAGGATTGCAGCCGGAACCGCGGGCCTGCCGCTGAGAGTCAGCGCTGGCGGTAACGGGCTACCGTACCCGCCTCCACGAACTCCGCTTTGGCTGCTGTCCATGCCCTGGGCCAAGCGCCTGCCGCAACCCTTTTTGCAGCAGACGCTTTTCATGCATGCGGGCATGCTGTTTCTCAACCTTCTGCCCGTTCTGCCGCTGGACGGCGGCCGGATGATCTTTTGTGTGGGGTATTACGTGTTCCCGATTGCCGCGCTGACGAAGGCGCTGTCTCTGGGCGGCATGGTCGTCGGCGCGACGCTGATTGTGTTCGGCCTTTACGGCGCGATTCTGTGGGAAAAGCTGAATCTTTCGCTGCTGCTCGTCGGGGGATATCTCATCGTCTACGCGCATCAAAATCGCTCGGCCTTGCAGCTTGAAAATCTGTATGCGCTTTTGCAGGAGCG
>ERZ827440.2611-NODE-2611-length-15406-cov-5.639698_pt1 | contig 15406 bp, 12 predicted proteins | sample MGYA00519774_ERZ827440 | MGnify/ENA primary metagenome ERZ827440 (study PRJEB31778, sample SAMEA3449302) | human gut metagenome | biome: human gut; feature: human-associated habitat; material: faeces | place: United Kingdom | collected 2010/2012 ... | reverse complement strand
CTGCCGTCCGTCTCCTACGAGGGCGTGTCCGGCCTGATCGAGTTCGACGAGATCGGCGACGCCAAGCGCGACGCGGCCTACATCAAGACCGCCAACACCGAGACGGGCGAATGGGAGTTCGTCACGGTTCAGGGCGTCGAGTAAGCACCGGCCCCAAACCGCGCAGACCGTAAACTACATTTCCGACCTGATAGGGCATTTTGCCCTATCAGGTCGCACCCCGTTTATAACGGAGGATCCGCGCAGCACATCCTGCGCGATCTGCTGCGGGGATACTCCGTTATCCCACACCAAAATCCAGCGGCGTGATCTTGTTCCCCATCGAGCGGAAAAGATCCGGCGCAAAAAGGAGACTCCTATATGCAGAGCTTACTCCCCTATGTCATTAACGGCATCTCTGCCGGTGGTCAATACGCGCTGATCGCCATCGGCTATACGCTCGTCTACGGCATCCTGCGCCTGATCAACTTCGCCCATGGCGACGTGTTCATGGTCGCGGGCCTGATGATGATTTATTTCACGGCTTCGCTGCCGATGTATCTCGCGCTGCCGCTCGTCGTGGTCTGCACGGCGCTGCTCGGCTTCCTGATCGAGCGCGCGGCCTATAAGCCGCTGCGCAGCGCGCCGCGCATGTCGCTGATGATCTCGGCCATCGGCGTGAGCTACCTCATCCAGAACCTTGCGTTCTACCTGACCGGCGGCCTGCCAAAGCCCGTGACGAACCCCATCCCCTGGATCTCCGATACGATCAGCGTCTTCGGCGCATCCACCAAGCGCGTCACGCTCGTCACTCCGGTGCTGACGATCCTGCTCGTCTTCGTCCTGCTCTGGCTGACAAAGAAGACGAAGATGGGCATGGCAATGCGCGCGGCGTCCAAGGATTTTGAGACGGCGCAGCTCATGGGCATCAAGATCAACTCGGTCATCTCGTTCACATTCGTCGTCGGCTCGGCGCTGGCGTCGGTCGGCGCGATGCTGTACTTCACGAACTATCCGAACGTCGCGGTCACGTCCGGCGGTATGCCGGGCCTGAAGGCGTTCGTCGCCGCCGTTTTCGGCGGCATCGGCTCGATCCCCGGCGCGGTGGTCGGTGCGTTCATCATCGGCCTGAGCGAAGAGCTGATCAAGGGCATCGGCTATTCCACGTTCTCCGACGCATTCACGTTCGCGCTGCTGATCGTGATCCTCTGCGTCAAGCCCACGGGCCTGTTCGGTGAAAAAGTCACCGACAAAGTGTAAGGAGGTGTGCGTCATGACGAAAAAACTGCATCGCGAATCGCTCATCGTCGCCGTCATCCTGCTCATTCTGCTCGGCGCGTGCATCTACCTCGACTCCATCCTCCCCAGCTATCACATCGTCATCAAGGTCATCAAGAAGGCCGCGGTCTATTCCCTCGTCGCCGTCTCGATGAACCTGCTCAACGGCTTCACGGGCCTGTTCTCCCTCGGTCAGGCGGGCTTCATGCTCCTCGGCGCGTATGCCTATGCCGTGCTCTGCATCCCGGTCGCCAAGCGCGCGGGCGTGTACCAGCAGTTTGAGGGCGGACTCATCCAGTTCTCTCTGCCGGAGACGTTCGCAAATCTCTTCGGCGAGGGCGCGGGCACCGTAGTCGGCATCCTCATCGCCCTGCTCATCGGCGGCCTGATCGCCGCGCTGATGGCCTACCTCATTGGTCTGCCGGTGCTTCGGCTGAAGTCCGACTACCTCGCCATCGCGACGCTCGGCTTCGCCGAGATCCTCCGCGCGTTCTTCCAGTGGAACGCCCTCGGCCCGATCACCAACGGCTCCAACCTGCTCAAGGGCTATCCCGACTTTGGCCATGCCTGGGCCTATCTCATTCTGATTGCCATCTTCATCGGCATCATCTTGCTGATGGTCAACTCGACCTACGGCCGCGCCTTCAAGGCCATCCGCGACGATGAGGTCGCCGCCGAGGCCATGGGCATCAACCTCGCGCACCACAAGCGCCTCGCCTTCGTCATCTCGTCGTTCTTCGCGGGCGTCGGCGGCGGCATGCTCGCCATGTATATGGGCGCAGTACAGGCCCTCTCGTTCAAGAGCACGATGACCTATGAGATCCTGCTCATCGTCGTCATCGGCGGCATCGGCTCGATCACCGGCTCCGTCATCACGAGCTTTCTCTACATCGCCAGCGTCGAATGGCTGCTGCGCGGCCTCGACTCCGGCGAATTCCTCGGGATCCAGGCTCCGGGCTTGTTCAAGAATGGCTTCCGTATGGCTATTGTATCGGTGATCATCATGCTCGTCGTCCTGTTCTTCCGCAAGGGCATCATGGGCGACCGCGAGCTGACCGACCTGCTCCGGCGCAAGCCGCGAAAGGAGGGCAAATAACATGGAACAGAACGTCCTTCATGTAGAAAACGTCACGATGCAGTTCGGCGGCGTCGTCGCCGTGAACAACCTCTCCATGGACATCTACGAGCACGAGATCGTCGCGCTCATCGGCCCGAACGGCGCGGGCAAGACCACGGCCTTCAACTGCATCACCGGCGTCTATGAGCCGACGAACGGCAAGGTCGAATTCTACGGCGAGCCCATCGTCGAAAGCTATCCGCGCGGCAAGATGAAAAAGCTCTACGCGGGCGAAAACGCCGACCGCTACCACCAGCATATCGTCAGCACGCCCGACGCCATCACCAAGCGCGGCATCGCCCGCACGTTCCAGAACATCCGCCTGTTCAAGTCCATGACGGTCTTTGAAAACGTGCTCACCGCGATGCACGTCCGCCGCACGTCCAACGTCTTCTCCGCCACGTTCCGTCTGAACGCGAAGGAGGAGCGCGCCCAGCGCGCCCGCGCGCTCGAGCTGCTCGAGATCGTCGGCCTCGCAGAACTCAAGGACGAAATGGCGACTTCCCTGCCCTACGGCAAGCAGCGCCGCCTCGAGATCGCCCGCGCGCTCGCCACGGAGCCGAAGCTGCTCCTGCTCGACGAGCCGGCCGCCGGCATGAACCCGCAGGAAACGGACGAGCTGACCGCGTTCATCCGCGAAACACGCGAGAACTTCGGCCTGACCGTATTCCTCATCGAGCACCACATGGACCTTGTCATGGACATCTCCGACCGCATCTACGTCATTGACTTCGGCAAACAGATCGCGGCGGGCGTCCCGGCCGAAATCCAGAACGATCAGCGCGTCATCGACGCATATTTGGGGGTGGACGACGATGAGTAATATTTTAGAGATCCACGACCTCGTCGTCTCCTACGGCGGCATCGAGGCCGTCAAGGGCATCGACCTGACCGTCGAGCAGGGCAAGATTGTCACGCTCATCGGCTCGAACGGCGCGGGCAAATCCACCACACTGAAAACCATCGCGGGCCTTGTCAAGCCAAAATCCGGCTCCATTCTCTTCAACGGCGAGCCGCTGCTCGGCAAATCGACCGACCAGATCGTCTCCCGCGGCGTCACGCTCGTGCCCGAGGGGCGGCGCGTGTTCCCGAACCTGACCGTCGAGGAAAACCTCCGCATCGGCGCATATCTCCGCAAGGAGAGCATCCGCGACGATCTCGACCGCGTCTACGCCCTGTTCCCCCGCCTGAAGGAGCGCGAATGGCAGATGGCCGGCACGCTCTCCGGCGGCGAACAGCAGATGCTGGCCGTTGGCCGCGCGCTGATGGCGAAGCCGCAGCTCGTCATGATGGACGAGCCGTCGCTCGGCCTCGCGCCGATCGTCGTGCGCGGCATCTTCGACATCATCCGCGAGATCAACGCGCAGGGCATCACCGTGCTGCTCATCGAGCAGAACGCGAACATGGCCCTCAAGATCGCCGATCAGGCCTACGTCATGCAGACCGGCACGATCACCATGTCCGGCACGGGCCGCGAGCTGGCCGAAAATGAAGAAGTCAAGGCCGCCTACCTCGGCAAGGCCAAGTAAATATGGTTTGCAAAGAGGCTCCTCGAATGAGGGGCCTCTGTTTTTGTGGCACGCTGCGGCAGATAAAGGCTCCCCTGACAAGGGGAGGTGGCATTTGCGAGCATCACGAGCAAATGACGGAGAGGTTGTCCATGTCGTTATGTTCAAACCTCTCAGTCACGGCTTCGCCGAGACAGCTCCCCTTTCATAAGGAGAGCCTTCGGGCGACCAATGGTCGCCCCTACGTCGCCTATTTTAGCGTGATGAAAATCGGAAGGTGACAATCCCTCCGTCACGGCTTCGCCGTGCCACCTCCCTTTACACAAGGGAGGCTTTCCGCTGCGGCGGGGTTTCTCCCCCAGTCTGCGCAAGGCGCAGACAGCCCCTACATAATCAACATGACAGGAATCTTGCAAATTCGACATGTAAAATACAAATTCTCCTTCGCCCCGGTTTGAGTGCCCAAACGCTTCCTTTGCTTCCATGCACATCCATTTATTTTGCAATTTCCGCAAAAATGCAACAAAATTTTCAGATATTTTCGCCACGCATTTCGTTATTATATACAAATTTCAAGTACCCCCCCCCCCCCGAGATTTTTTAGCACTTTGTCAGAAAAAAGCATATTTCCTTGCATTTTTTACCTCGCAGATGTAAAATATAAGTAAAATCAAGATCGATGTTCCGGCGGACCATCGGGACATCCGGGGAGGTAATTTTGTGAAGCATCATTATCCGGTCCGCGCGCTCAGCCTGCTCTGCGCACTGGCCATCTTTGTCTCGCTGATCCCGGCCGCTCTGGCTGCCGCACCCACAGAGGAGCAGCTGGAAAACCACATCGTCAAGGACACTGTCACGCCCGCAGGCATCCAGATCAACCTGTTTGACTACTGGGTCACAAGCCAGACCAAGAATGATACTGGCGACTCTGCTCAGGACAATACCGGCATCAACAAGGACCATCATCTTCGCTTTACTAACAGAGAGTCCGGGGCGATCAACGCATATACGCACAGTGCCGCCCCGCGCCCCGAGATCGTACAAAATCAGCTGAAAGACGGCTATCCCGTCCTGACCGCGGGTAAATCCACCGGCGTGTCCAATCTGAACAACGGTCAGACCACTGAAGAATCTCTGGCCTACCTGTTCGACCAGTCTGAGCAGATTGACGCCACAACGGAAGACGGCACTCCCACCGGTACTCTCGGCAAAAAGACGTACTGGGATGTCGGCGGCCTCCTGCAGATCGACCGGGACGGCTATTACTACTACAACGCCGACTACAGCAAGAGTAAGGTCGCTGGCGGAAGCTATCAGAGCGCCAACTATGCCTATTTCGATGAAGGTTCCAAGACCTTCAAGGTCTATGACACCTGGGGCATCAAGAAGATCGGTGCTGGCAACCAGCAGGGCCAGTTCTTCCCCTTTACCAATCCCTCCACCGCAAACGTCTTCACTGTAGACGACAACGGCAACCTGGCGGCGAATACGAATACCGACTCGAACTCGAACGGTGTCAGCCATTTCTTCGGCGTCTCCATGACCACGCGCTTCATCCAGCGCTATGGCGGCATGACTTCCCAGCAGAACGGAAAAGCCATGACCTTCGAATTTGCCGGTGACGATGACGTCTGGATCTTCATCGACGGCGTCCTCGTGGCCGACCTCGGCGGCATCCACGATCAGGCCACAACGACCATCAACTTTGTCAGCGGCGATATCATTGTCAACACTGAGAAAGTCGGCACGCTGAAGAGCATCATGTCCAAAAACGGCTATAACGATGCCAGCTATTGGAACGAGGATACCTTTGCCGACAACACCTATCACACGCTGAAGCTCTTCTATCTCGAGCGCGGCGGCACGGATTCGAACCTCGCGATGAAGTTTAACCTCGCCTACGTCCCCGAGACCGACGGCATCAAGGTCGACCAGTTCGGCACCCGCCTGAACGGCGTGGAATTTGACCTCTATGCCGCCACGAAAAACACGGACACGTCCTCCAGCGAGCGTTACGTCATCGACCACTCCAAGGGCGCCGATGGCCTTCTGGCCACCGGCACGACCGACAGCGGCGGCCGCTTCGTCCTCAACGACGACACCGGCGGACACATCAGCCTCAACGAGCTGACAGACAAGCATCACGTTGAATACCTGATCCTGCAGGAGCGGCCAGAGGGCCGCGAAGGCTATCGCCGCGACGAGAACATCTATCTCGTGCTGACGAGCAACGACACGGTATCTATCCTTTTCAATGATATGGAGCACCGCTGGACCACCGGCACCTACGCCGGTCTCAAGGGCACTGTCTCCACCAGCGAAAGCGTCCAGCTCGTCAACGCGGACCGCAGCAATTACGTGCCGGGAACCGCAGTCACCGATGAGGACCGCCATGAGCTGATCTCCACAGACGGCAAGGCCCATCTTGCCGCCGGCGGCAAGCTCTTCGCCGTCATCATGCGCCGTCTGGACAACGTCGGCCAAAGTAAGCCTTCCGCCACAGATGAATGGGGCGTTGTCACCGGCAGCGCACTGTCCGGCTGGAGGGTATATGAGCGCGGGACCGGTCAGGCGGGCTATCGTGAGGCCGTGATCAGGGCTCTGAGAGCTGGCGCGGCAGACAATGGCAACGCCGTCGCGTTCAAGCTCACGACCAACGGCGCTTACATGGCCGAACTTAAAAACTGTCCCGGCGATCTCCGAGAATATTATTACTGGACCGGAAAAAGGGTCAACGGCAGTAACGAGAAGGACACAGCCTACACCGTCGCGTTCTATTACACCACGGCAAGCAAGCTTTCTCAGGCCGATGAGGGGAACACCTATTGGGTCGACGGCGAAGACTTCGAGCGTCAGTTTGCCGCCACCATCTATATCCCCAACGTCAAGCACTACCTCAACGTGCAGAAAGTGGACGAAACAGGTAAAGCGGTCCCCGAGGCGACCTTTTCCCTCTATGAAAAGGATGATCTGACTATTACCGGCACCGGTTGGTCCGTCAAAGAGGGCAAAAGCGCTTATGACACCGTCACGACCGACGAAAACGGCAAGGCGCAGTTCCCGTCCACAAAAGATGGCGTGCTCGCCGAGGGCCAATACTACCTCGTTGAGAACAGCGCGCCTGAGGGCTACAAGGTCAACGCCACGGCTGTCCCCATCCTTGTGGATGACGAGCATGGCGTGATGGCCGACGCGGGCACACCCAACGACGGCGTGGCCGTCACGGTCGCGGAGGGCCATCTGGTCCCGACCATGACCCCCTTTGCCACCGCTGACGACATTGACCGCACCCTCACCAATATCACCACCACCCGCATGGAGGCGAAGTCCGGCTGGGATCCCACGCTGGAAAAGGCCGAACCCACACAGACCGTCGATCTGATGCTGGACACCGAAAGCTTCGAGAAAGACCATCCCGTCCAGACGCTCCGCTATATCCCGGTTAACGAAGAAAACGAAAGTCTCTCCTGGCGCACAGAAACCGGCTGGCTCTGGTTCCACATCAAGCAGACGCCCATTGCCGACAATGACCCGGACAAAAACCTGAAGACCAATCTGGGCGACCGCGACCTCACGCGCCTGTTCACCGGCGAAACGACCGTCACCGTGACCGACCAGCGCATCGGTTCCCTCGCCGTGACCAAGAATGTCGTCGTGGTCGACGACACTTCGTCCGACCGGCTCGACCCGGACGCGTCCTACCGCGTCACCGTCACGCTCTCGCAGGACGGGAACCCCATCAACGATGCAGTCGCCTGCGAAGATTCCGCGCACGAGCTGCAAAGCGTTCGCTTTGACAACGGCGAAGCCGTCCTGTCCCTGAACGCCGGCCAGACCATCACCTTCCCCGATCTCCCGGCCGGGACGGCATGGACGGTCGAGGAAACGGAAACGCTCAATTCCAACCGCTGGCGCACCACCGTCGCCAGCAGCGACCAGCTGCACGGCCTCACCGCCTCCGGCACGATCGACCGCGCCGACCGCGATTCCGTCGTCATCACGAACCGCTACGCGCACTATGATAAGTATGCCGCCGCTGTGACCGGGAAGTTCAAGGTCGCAAAGACCTATCGCACCGGCGGAGTACATTCGATCTATCCCGGACGCGTCTCCTTCGTGCTCAAGGACGCAAACGGTTCTAAGATTCAAACCATCTTCGTCGACGGCAGGCCCAGCGCCGAATTTGACGCGCTGACCTTTGACCACACCGGAACCTACACCTACACCGTGGAAGAGGTGAACGGCCTCGTAGACGGCATGCATTACGACCCCACCGTGTATACCGTCGACATTACCGTCACGGAGAACGACGCGGAGCACCGCCTCAACGCCGCCGTCTCCTGGCACGATAACGCCTACGACGCGGAAAAGGGCCTGACCTTCACCAACACCTATACCGAACCGGACCCCGAGGACGCTGTCGTGGAAAACGCGCTGAACGTCCGCAAGCAGTATGCCGAAGGCAGCAGCGATCCCGCCCACGTCACCACACTGTTCCAGATCGAAGCCGTGACTGAAAACGCCCCCATGCCCAATGAGACGCAGATCCATATTTTGGGCGCACGCAGCGGCTCGTTCGGCTCTCTGGTCTTTGACGCGGAAGGGTCTTACGTCTACCGCGTCTCCGAGGTCGACCCGCAGCAGTCCGGCCTTCATATCGATCCCACAGTCTATACCGTCACCTTCGTGGTCACGAAAGCGGACGGCAAGCTGACCGCAGCAGTCTCCTATGCCGCCGACGAAACGGAATATCTCTACAGCGAAGCCGGAAACGTCCTGACCTTCACCAACGCCTTTGAAAACAAGGCCGAGGAGCTGAAACACGCTTCGCTCTCCCTCACCAAGGAAATCGGCGAAGGCATCGACCCTGACACCACATTCGACTTCCTGATCGAGGTCGCCGGTGCGTCCGGCAGCTATGACGCAACCCAAAACGGCACCGCCTCCTCCGTGACCTTCACGGACGGCAAGGCTACGGTCCAGCTCAAGGGCGGCGAAACGCTCGTGATCGCAAATCTTCCCGCTGGCGCGCTCTACACCATTCAGGAAACGACCACCGGCTATACCGTCGCCAAGACCGGCGACACCGGTACGCTCTCCGGCGGCCAGACCGCGACAGCCCACTTCACCAACACAAAGTCCGGCTCCGGAGAAAACCCGAAGCCAAACCCCGAACCCGCTCCTGAACCCGGCGACGGCGGCAATGGCGGCACGCCCGCGCTGAACCGGCGCGACCATTACGCCTACATCATCGGCTACCCCGACGGCGATGTCCATCCGCAGGGCAACATCACCCGCGCCGAGGTTGCGACGATCTTCTTCCGCCTCCTGCGCGATCCCGTGCGGACGCAGTACTGGTCGCAGACGAACGATTATCCCGACGTCGCGTTCAACAAATGGTACAACAACGCGATCTCCACGCTCTCCAACATGGGCATCATCTGCGGCTATCCGGACGGCTCCTTCCGCCCCGACGCGCCGATCACCCGTGCCGAGCTGACCAAGATCGCCGCGAGCTTCTTCTCCGATCCGCGCGTCGCGGCGACCTATGACGGCCGCTTCTCCGATGTTCATGGCGCCGAATGGTACATCAGCTACCTGATGACCGCGCTCGAAGAAGGCCTGATCGAGGGCTATCCGGACGGCTCCTTCCGCCCGAACCGCCTCATCACCCGCGCCGAGACCTGCACCATCGTCAACCGCACGCTTGGCCGCAAGCCGGAGAAGGATCATCTCCTGCCGGAATCCGACATGATCAACTGGCCGGATAACATCAACCGCAACATCTGGTATTACGCGCAGATGCAGGAGGCCACCAACTCGCACGATTACCGCTGGACCTCGGTCTACAGCGAGGTCTGCGAGCAGTGGACCGCCAAGCTGGCAGAGCGCGACTGGGCCGCGCTGGAGCGCACCTGGTCCCATGCCAACTCCGCCCCCGGCGGCGAAGTCATGCAGTAAATGATCTATCAAACCATCCCGGACATTTGTCCGGGATGGTTTTCTGTTCAAAGGGACAGACGACTCTGCCCGACCAAAAGCCTTCCCCTCCCGGGAAGGTGGCTGCGGAGCGCAGCGGAGCAGACGGATGAGGGTATGGAGCACACACCCAAATACGGTGCAATTCGTGATTGCTCCCTGACCCTCATCCGCCCCAGTGTGCACACTGGGGCACCTTCCCCCAAGGGAAGGCTTTTTCCGCTGCGGCGGGGTGCGGGCGGGCAATGCCCGCCCCTACGTCTTCTATCGCGCTTCCGGCGGTGAATGTAGGGGCGACCATTGGTCGTCTGCTTTTTCTATTCAGAGCGTCTGCTGCAAAATACAGTAGATCGTCTTTGCATGCCGACCCTCGTCGCGGGCGAGCGCCTCAAACATACACGCCTGCTCTCCCGCCCGCGCGGCCAGCTTCGCATATCGTGCCTCAGCCTCCAGCTCCGCCTGATACTGCTTGCGCAGCGCCTCGTTGAAGCACGCCGTGCAGGCCCCGCGCACCGGCTCCGGGCAGTATTTTTTCCCCGTCATGAGGAAATAGAGCGCGCCGAGCCGCTTCGCGTGGCAGCGTTCGTCCTCCGCAAGGCGCAGCAGCCGCTCCCGCGCGCACTTCGGCCCCTGCGCCGCCAGCGAACGATAAATTGCCGCTTCGCAGCATTCGCACTGGATCATCTGCGCGAGCGTTTTTTCTGTCAGGCCCGTGTCCTGCTTTGGCTCCTCGGGCTTTGGGCAGGATACTGCCGTATTCATGACGCGGCTCCAGACCTGCCGCTCTTTCTGTTCGTCTATGGAAATCATATCGGTTCCCTCCTTCCCTCCATCGTATGACGCACCCGGCAAAAATGCGCGGCCCTTCTGGGCCGCGCATCTTTGGAAATTTTCAGCCGTTCGAGGACGAGCCGCAGGAGCCGCACGAATTGCAGCGATTGCAGCCGCACGAATTGCAGCGATTGCAGCCGCAGGAATTACAGCGATTGCAGCCGCAGGAATTGCAGCGATTGCACCCGCAGGTGGTGGAAGTACCGTTGTTGCTGTTGCCCGTGGACGTCCCGGCAACCGTCCCGCTCTGGTTGCAGCGGCAGGTGCAGGTGCAGCCCGTGTTGCTGTCCGACGTACCGCCGACGGAGCCGCTCGAAGAGCTGTTCGCACAGCACGGATTGCAGCAGGAATTCTGTACAAAGCTCGGGAAGATCATGCCGCCGAAGCAGCCGGAGTTGCAGGAATTACACATAGTCTGTGCCTCCATAAAAAAGATGTCACGGAGCATCTCGCTCCATGACATCTTATGTCGAATCCTGCCGGGGTGTTACGATCTGATGCCGCCGTTCGTGGCATTTGCCTGCTCCACACCCTGGACGATGGGCAGCTCCGGGTCGCGGATCTCGTGCGGCTTCGGCTCCTGTTCCTGTTTTTTCATCAAAGATCACCTCACAGATAGCTTGTGAGGGGATTGATTTTTTATTCCCGGATCAGCTCCACGATCTCCTGAAACCGTCCTGTGACCTTGTCATAATTCTCCCGTTTGTGCGGGAATTGGCAGTTCGTGCAGTCCTTGATGCCCTTTTCCGTGTAGCGGAAATTCCCGCCGCACTTCCGCCCGAGGGCGTAGAGCGGACAGTAGCAGAACAGGCAGTTGAAATTTTCCGCATCCGCGCCCTTGTGACACGGAAAAAATTCACACGCCCGATTCTGAAAAAACGCGTAGTGCCGTTCCTCGTTCATTTTGGTTCCTCCCGCAGCCGCTCCACCAACGCCTCGTCCGGCGTGACCATACCGGTCTGATACCGGTCATAGATCACCATGCCGGGCTTTGCCCCGGCGGGCTTTTTTACAAATTTCACCGGCGTGTAGTCCACAGGGACGTTCTGCCCGCCGCGCGCCTGGGAATAATAGGCCGCAAGCATCATCGCCTCCGTCACCGTCTCGTCGGACGGCTGCTGCCCGTTTGTCTCCACGATCACATGGCTCCCGTGGATCTTCTGCGTGTGCAGCCAGAGGTCGCCCTTCGCTGCCTGCTTCAGCGTCAGCTGGTCGTTTTGCCGGTTGTTCCGGCCCACCCAGATGATGAACCCCTCGGTCGAGCGGAAGCGCATCGGGCGGCTCGCCGGGAGCTTCATCCGCTTCTTTCCCTGCGTGTCCCGGATGTATCCACCCTCGGCCAGCTCCTGCCGAATTTCCAGAATATCTCTTTCCGATTCTGCACGAGCCAGTTCGCCGAGCACGCTCTCCAGATACGAAAGCTCCGTCTCGCCCTTCGCGATCTGCTCGGTCAGGACTTTTTCGGCGGTCTTTGCCTTCTGATAGTTTTTATAGTATTTCGCGGCATTCTGCTGCGGCGAGATGGCCGGGTCGAGCGAAATGGTGATCTCCCGCATCTCCGGGTCGTAGAAATCCACAGCGGTCAGCCGCGGCTGTCCGCGGGAGATGGCATGGAGATTGGCCGTAATGATGTCGCCGAGGCGGCGAAGCTGTTCGCGGTCGTGCGTCTTGGTCAGCTCCATGCGCTGATTTTCGAGCTTCCGCGCCGTCCGGTTGCGGAGATTCGTCAGGTTTTTGCGCAGCGACTGCGTTTTCTGCGCGATGCGCTCCTGCTGGTCGCGCGTTCCGTAAAAGCGGTCGAGCAGGCAGGAAAATGTTTCCTCCGTCTCGCACCCGACGGTCTCGCCGTACTGCGTGACCGGGATGCACGTGAAGTCCCACGGCTTCCCCTCGCGCAGCAGCAGCTGCGGGGTTTTCGCGCGGCGCTCCAGCGCATCGAGCGCATCGGCCAGCGCGCCCGCCAGCGGGCCGTCAGCGGGCCGGTACGGGGCGTCGAGCGCACCGAAAATCTGCACCGTCACCTCTCTGCACACCAGCGGCGAGATGCCGCCGAACGTGTCCAGCAGCCATTTGTCGAACAGCTGGCCCTCGTGCCAGCCTTGCAGCAGCGCGAAAACAGACTCCGGCGTCTGGCCGAAGATCTCCTGCTTATCCTGCCGCGGCGGCTGATGGTAATAGAGTCCCGGCAGGACCTGCCGTTCGGCGGACATTTCAAAGTCCACGCGCCGCAGGCAGTCGAGGATGCGCCCCTCGCCGTCCGTCAGGATGAGGTTCGAATTGCGGCCCATGATCTCGAGGATCAGGTGCTTCTGCGTGGGGCTGCCCATCTCGTCGGTACAGTCGAACGCGAGGTCGACGAGTCGCTCCATTCGCGGCTGCGTGATCGCGGCGAGTTTCCCGCCGACGAGGTGCTTGCGCAGCAGCATACAGAACATCGGCGGCTGCGCCGGATTTTCCTGCGGGACGTCGGTAAACTGGATGCGCGGCTGATTCGGCGCCGCCGTCAGCAGCAGGCGGCCTCCGCCGCCCGGCCCGCGCAGCGCCAGAATGACGGTGTCCCGCGCAGGCTGCTGCACCTTGTCTACGCGGCAGCCGAGCGCGCGCGGGCGGAGCTCTTCGGAGAGAGCGGTCAGAAATAAAGCGTCAAAGGGCATGGGGTTCCTCCATGGTCTGCTCAAACAGTTCATTGATCCGGGCCGTCTGCCCGGTCAGATAGAGCGCGCCAAACAGGCACTCAAGGCCCGTGGCCTTGGCATACTGTTCGTGTGTCGCGTTTTTCGGGATCTGGCGGACGTGCGCGTTGCGCCCCCGCCGGTAGTAGGCCAGCTCCGCCTCGCTCAGCAGCGGCAGCATCCGGTCCACGCGCGCCGCCTGGGCTGGGGCGCAGACATAGCTGACCGTCGCCCGGTGCAGATTTTCCACTCTGGCCCGCCCGGTCAGACACAGCCAGCTGCGTACCAGCAGCTCAAACACCGCGTCGCCGCAGTGCGCCAGCCCCAGCGCGCTGATCTGATTCACGTCGCGCGTCGTCATCGAAAGCGAAAAATAGTCCTGCAAGGCTCGTGTCCTCCAATTTGAACGATTCTTTTTTTATAGTATAGCACATCCGGCGTCCTGTTGTCGAGCGAATTGGTTACAGGTCATTGCAAAATTGTTGACAAATTCGTTACAATCTGTTACAATCATACCATCGTTTTGAGAAGGGACCGTGGGTATGAGACGTATTTGGAGCAGAATTTTCCTCGTAGTACTGTGTCTGGCGCTGCTGGCCGGGAACGTGTTCGCCGGTGAGACGACGCTGATCCTCCGCTTCCGCCCGATTGAGAGCGGCGTCTGCGCCATCGATTCGATCTACGGCGTGTCGGCGAACTATCAGAACGGCGCGACGATCTACTGCTCCGAGCTGATCACCCGCTTCTATCAGACACTCTACGGCGTCGACGTCCTCGTCGGCGACGGCCCGATTGTCACCGGGGACGACGCGGATACATACTGGTTCGAGCCCACCACCTCCCCCGTCGCGGGCGACGTGGCCTACGCGGCCCCGGCCAAGCGCGGCAAGGGCTATCCGCACTACGCGCTCGTCAAATATGCAAACGCCAAGGCCGGCACGGTCACGCTGATGGAGCAGAACTGGAGCTGGAACGGCGGCGCGGCCTACGAGCGCACCATCCCCTACAGCGACGACTGCTACGTCTTCTACAGCCTCCGCTGCGCCTCCGGCAAGGCGAAAATGAATGTTCCTGAGGCGGACACCGTCTCGCCCTGGGCAAAGTCCGCCGTGCAGCGCGCCGATGCACTCGGCGTGACCAGCGGCCTCGTCGGCGGCTATCGCCGCACGATCACGCGCGGTGTCCTCGCCCGCCTCTGCGTCAACACCGCAGAGCTGAACGGCTTCAAGGTCGACCAGACCAATCCCTATGGCGCGGCCTGCGCGCTCGGCGTAATGAACACCGATGAGACTGGCGAATTTGCGCCCTGGGCGTCTGTCACCCGCGCCGATGCGGCCATCACGCTGACGCGGCTGCTCGCCCTCGTGGGCGAAGTCCCCGCCGCGCGCCAGTCCGTGCTCTTCGCCCTCAGCGACGCCGCAGAGATCCCGTCCGCCGCAAGAAGCAGCGTCGCGGCGATGCTGGCCTCCGGCCTGATGTCGGCCGAAAGCGGCTGCTTCCGGCCCAACGACCCGATCACCACGGAGCAGGTCCTCTCCGTCCTCGTCCAGATCCTGGACGATCCGGCTCCGGTCGACCTCAGCGCTTCAGGCAGCAACGCCGCCGCAGACGCGCGGCAGCCCGCCGGCCGAGCCGCCTGAGCATGCCTGTGATATTTCGCCGCTCCATCCCAATGGAGCGGCTTTTTTCGGAAAAGAAAATGTTTTTCCGCGGAAGTCTGCTTTTTCGCTTTACTTTCCGCCGAGAGTTTGCTATAATAGTGTCCACGTTGAAAAGATATGCGCCCGTAGCTCAGCTGGATAGAGTGACAGACTCCGACGTTTCTGCCCCATTCGGCTGAGAGAATCCCAAAGCCGTTGATACGGCTGGACTTTTCGGGCGTGAGGGCGATTTTTCGCTTGTTCCTTGACTACTGTTTGACTACCATTTTCAAAAAGCGATGATCGGCACTTCGCCGTTTATCTCATAAATGCGCTCGTAGCTCAGCTGGATAGAGTGACAGACTCCGACTCTGTAGGTCGCACGTTCGAATCGTGTCGGGC
>ERZ827440.2606-NODE-2606-length-15438-cov-3.764350_pt1 | contig 15438 bp, 13 predicted proteins | sample MGYA00519774_ERZ827440 | MGnify/ENA primary metagenome ERZ827440 (study PRJEB31778, sample SAMEA3449302) | human gut metagenome | biome: human gut; feature: human-associated habitat; material: faeces | place: United Kingdom | collected 2010/2012 ... | reverse complement strand
TTCTTTTTATTAACCTCTTTTATATTTTTTATAGCATTAGTAATATAATTAGTTATTACTTGTTCAATATAAAAATCATCTGCAAATACATCAATTTCTCCAGAATTTTCAAATTCAACCTTTATATTTTTTTCTTCAAGCATAACCTTGGATTTTCTTAAAACTTCACTTTCTAATTCAACAATATCAAATACTTTGTTATTAAATTCTCTCTTACCATATTCAAGTTTCATTAATTCTAGCAACTGTTTTACAAGCTTATCCATTTTGTTAATTTCATCTTGAATTACCTCTGCATAAAATTTTCTACTTTCTTCATCTGTATTAACATTTTCTATTAGTCCTTCACTATACCCTTGTATCAAAGCAATTGGAGTTTTTAGTTCATGTGATACATCAGATATAAAACTTTTTCTCATTTCATCTATTTTAGATTTTTCTTCTATATCCTTTTCTAGTTCCATATTAGTATTTCTTAACTGCTTTATAGTCTTTTCAAGTTTATCTGACATTATGTTTATACTTTTTCCTAAATTATTTATTTCGTCATCTGCATCTGTTATTCTATATTTTTGACTAAAATCTAATTTTGACATTTTTTTTGCTATGTCATTTAATTCAAGTATTGGTTCAGTAAATTTCCTTGAAACTACAAGTATTATTATTCCTCCAATTAGAATTGTAAAACCTGCAATTAAATATAAAAAGTTATTTGAAATACGTACACTATCTTCTATTGCAGTAACTGGCATCCTTAAATATAAGGTATAACCATTATCTAATTTGCCACTAAAAAATATATAAGTTATTCCATTTTTATAATCCTTTAATTTCTTCATTGTATATGTATCTGTCTTTTCTAAAATCTCTTCTGCGTTAATACTTATTTTATTTTTTATTGCATTTATTTCCTCAAAACTCCATACAAAGTTTTTTTCTGAACTATATACATTTTCACGTGAATTATTTCTTATTAAAATATCAAAATTATTTTTTATTGATATTTTTTCTAATTCCGCTTCTATATAGTCTTCACCCATTTGATTATTATAATATATATTTATTTGATTATATACATTTTTTAATGTATTTTCCTTATTTAACATGTAATATGATTCTAATACAACATTATTAATAATTATTAGTAATAATATTATAATTAATATAGAAATGCTTAATGTTAAAAACAACTTTACTCGTACAGATTTAAATGCTTCTTTTAGTTTTTTCATTTACCTTCTCCTTGAATTATTTTATTTCAAATTTGTAACCAACGCCTCTCATTGTTTTTATGTATTTTCCTTTTTTACCTAATTTATGCCTTATCTTTTTTATATGACTATCTATTGTCCTTGAATCACCATAATAGTCATAATTCCAAACATTATTTAATATTTTATCTCTTGAAAGTGCTATATTTTCATTTTCCATTAAGTATGTTAATAATTCATATTCTCTTAGGCTTAATTCTAATGTCTTACCATCAACTTTTACAGTTCTTCCTTCTTTATCTAATTCTATTCCACCATAATCTTTAGCAAAACTTTGTGTTTGATTAGTTCTTTTTAATATTGCCTCTACCCTTGCAACCAATATTTTAGGACTAAATGGTTTTGATATATATTCATCTACTCCTAGCTCAAATCCAAACAATTCATCTTGTTCTTCTCCCCTTGCTGTTAACATTATTATTGGAACTTTTGAGTCTTGCCTAATTTGTCTTAGAACAGACCATCCATCTAGCTTAGGCATCATTACATCTAACAATATTAAACTAATTTTATTTCTATTTTCCTCAAAAACTTCTAATGCTTTTTCTCCATCTTCAGCTTCTAAAATGCTAAATCCTTTTGCTCTTAAAAAGTCTTTTATAATTTTTCTCATTCTTTGTTCATCATCTACTATTAATATGCACTTTTCATTCATTTTATCATCTCCTAAAAATTATGTCTTATTATACAAAATATTTATGTCTATTATGTGAATTTTTTTAAATTAAGTAGTTTATAAACAAAAACTGATATAAGACAACCTTACATCAGTTTTTATTTTACCCCATATAATCTCTTAGTTTTTTACTTCTACTTGGATGTCTTAATTTTCTTAAAGCTTTTGCTTCTATTTGACGAATTCTTTCTCTTGTTACTTGAAATTGGCGTCCAACCTCTTCAAGAGTTCTTGCTTTTCCATCTTCAAGTCCAAATCTTAATTTTAAAACCTTTGCCTCTCTAGGTGTTAATGTATTCATAACTTCTTCTAACTGTTCTTTAAGTAATGTATATGCTGCAGAATCATGTGGAGCTGGACTATCATCATCTTGTATAAAGTCCCCTAAATGACTATCATCTTCTTCTCCTATTGGTGTCTCTAAAGATACTGGGTCTTGTGCTATTTTTTGAATTTCCATAACCTTTTCTACTGGAATTTCCATTTCTTCTGCTATTTCTTCAACACTTGGTTCTCTTCCTAATTGTTGAAGTAAGTGTCTTGAAGTTCTTATTAATTTGTTTATTGTTTCTACCATATGAACTGGTATTCTTATTGTTCTTGCTTGATCTGCTATAGCTCTTGTTATAGCTTGTCTAATCCACCAAGTTGCATACGTACTGAATTTATATCCTTTTGTATAGTCAAATTTTTCTACTGCTTTTATTAATCCCATGTTACCTTCTTGAATTAAATCTAAAAATAACATTCCTCTTCCAACATATTTTTTTGCTATACTTACAACTAATCTTAAATTTGATTCTGCAAGCTTTTTCTTAGCCTCTTCATCTCCTGCAAGAACTCCTTTTGCAAGTTCAATTTCTTGTTCGTATGTTAAAAGTGGTATTTTGCCTATTTCTCTTAAATACATTCTAACTGGATCATCAACACTAACGCCTTCGATATTGTTTACATCTATTTCCTCTAATTTTATTTCTTCTACTTCTTCTAAATCTTCTAAATCTGGCTCTTCATCATCGCTCTCATCTTTATCTATATTGATTCCCATTTTTTCTAATTTTTCAAATATTTCCTCAATTTGATCTGGAGTAACATCTCCAAGCTCTACAGCTAAATCACCATATGTTATACTTCCACTTTTTTTTGCTTTTTCCACTATTTTATCTATCTTGTCTTGGTTATTTTTACTTTTATTTTTGGTTGTGTCTTGCGCTTGCTTTGTTTCTTTAACTACATTATTAGTATTGATGTTTTTTGTTTCATCAGCAATAATTTTTACTATAATAATTTGCTTTTTTGAATCAAATTTCCACGCAATATTATCTACTAATGTCTGTTCATCAATATTTACTTTTTTATTATTAATTTCTGTTTCTATTTTAATTTTTTTAGAATTTATTTTTTCATCGTTTATTATTAAATTTATATTTAATATTTTATTAACACATTCTATTTTATAATTTTCTTTTTCAATACCATTTTTGAAATCTTTTTTTAGTAAAAATTTACCATCTTTACCTTTTATAATTTCTGCATTATTAATTTTACAAATAACATCGTCACATTTTATATTTTTACCCGATTTATCGATAAGTTCAATTTCTATACCATAATTTTTCATTTAGACTAATACCTCCTACTTCATCCTAGCCAGTTTTATTATTAATTCATTTAATTCTTTTTCTAAACTAACTATTTCATCTTGCGTTAATTTATCTGTATCTTCAAGTTTCTTTATAATATTGTTTCTTTTTGTTATTAATTTATCTTTTTCATAATTTGCAATTACATCATCTATGCATTTTGTAACTTCTGTTATTTCAAAATCGGTAGCCATTATTCCACTTAAATAGTTTATTATTTGTTCGTTTTCAAATATGTCTAAAATGTTTACTATATTACTATTTCCCTTTTTTAATTCTTCATACAATTTTTGTATAATTTCTTTATTTATTTCTGATTTTATATCATCTATTTGAATATTTGAATTTATTTTTTTATAAGACATTTCTGGATAGTTAATTAATAAATAAATTACTAAATTTTCCCTTTTTAAAACTGATTCACTTATTTTATTATTTGAATCAGTTATCATTGGTTTTACTGTTATATTTCTTTTTTCTTGTAATTTACTATTACTATCTTTTTTGTATGTAATTTTATTTATTTCAGCATAAATGGCCTCTTTTGAAATTTTATAATCTAATGAAATTTTATCTATGTATACTTCTTTTTCAATACTATTATTAACTTTGGCTAATTCTTTTGCTATTTCAGTTAAAAATTTTATTTTATCATTTGCATTATTTAAATTCAAATCCTTTTTTAAATTTTTTATTTTAAATTCAACTAATGATATTGCATTATCTATATATTTTTGCAATCGCTCTGGTCCATATTTTAAAATAAATTCATCAGGGTCTTTTGCACCTTCTATTTGAAGAATCCTAACATCACATCCTAGATTTTGTAATATTTCTAAACCCCTTAAAGTCGCAGCTTGTCCTGCACCATCTGCATCATAGCCAACAATTACTTGTTCGCTTGATTTTCTAAGTAATCTACCTTGTGCTTCTGTTAAAGCTGTTCCTAGTGATGCAACAACATTAGTTATTCCTCTTTGATGAAGAGAAATTGTATCCATATAACCTTCTACTATTAAAACTTTTTTTAGTGTAGGTGTATGTGCAGCTTTTTTTGCTGCATACAAACCAAAGAGATGTCTTCCTTTTGAATATGCTATATTTTCTGTGGAATTTATATATTTTGCCTTTTTTTTAAATTCTAATTTTTCTTCTTCACTAGCATCTGCTTTGGGTGGATCAATTAAAATTCGTCCTCCAAATGCTATAAATCTTCCTCTTTCATCTTGAATTGGAAACATTAGTCTTCTTCTAAATCTGTCAATAAATTCACCTCTTTCGTTTTTATTGACTAATTTTGATTCTAATATTTCTTCATCTTTAAAGCCTTGTGACCTTAAAAACTTATATAATTCATTGTAATTTCCAGAATATCCTATAAAAAATGTTTTTAAAGTATTATTGTCTAATTTTCTTTTTTTTACATATTCTTGTGCTTTTTTTGCTGATGAATTATATAAATTTTTATGGTAAAACATCGCTGTGGCTTCGTTTATTTCATATATTTTTGATCTTATGTAATATAATTTGTCGTCTTCGTCTGATGATTGTGAAACTGGTAATGCAATATTTGCTCTATTTGCCAACATTTCTACAGATTCTCTGAATCCTACTCCTTCTATTTTACTTACAAAGTGGAAAACATTGCCTCCTACTCCACAACCAAAACAATGAAAAATTTGCTTGTCTGGTGATACTGCAAATGATGGTGACTTTTCATTATGAAATGGACATAACCCAAAAAAGCTTCTTCCGCTTCTTTTTAATGCTACATATCCTGAAATTACATCTACTATGTCATTTCTGTTTTTTATTTCTTCTAAAAGTTCATCGCTATATCGCACCCTACAAACCTACCTTTCTTTCATTGTCATATTATATAATTCGACATAAATTATTGAAATCCTTCTGTATTTACATAAGTTGTGTACTTTTTTTGACCTTTTTAGCTAATTAATAGGAAAGCTTGCTTGCTTTCCTATATACTAATTATGGGCAGACAATCTATAAATCTATATTATTATAGAATCTACCCAATTTTTTATTCTTGTGATGTTCCCGTGCTTTCTGAATTAAATGGTATAAATTTATTTACTATATTATTTGTATTAATTTCACTTTCTATACCTTCGTGTTCTCTATTTTCTTTAAAAGATACATCAATTTTATTATCTACTAATTTTTCTATTTCAGTATTTGATGCATTTTCAACTAATACTAATTCACTTACTAATATTTGTTTTGCATTATTTAACATTTTCTTTTCACCAGTAGATAAACCTTTTTCTTTTTGTTTAAAACTTAAATTTCTTACAACATCTGCAACTTCAAAGATATCTCCACTTTTCATTTTTTCCATATTGTCGCGGTATCTTTTGTTCCAGTTTTCAGACATTTCTGTTTCATCTGTTTCTAATACACAGAATACTTTTTCGACATCATTTTGAGAAATTATATTTCGCAAACCTTGTTTTGATGCTTGTTTGCTTGGTACCATTACCTTTACTCCTCCAGGCATTGAAATATTTATATATTCTACCTCTTCATCTAAAATATTTTTCTTGTCTATTGAATCTATCGTTCCTGCTCCATGCATTGGATATACGACTTTGTCCCCTACATTAAACATGTAAGTCACTCCTTCCTTAAGCTAAATTTTATTGAAGTTAATAAAGGTATCGTTCTTTTTCAACTACATTTATTATTATACTACAAAAGATGGCAAAAGTCAAAGCATTTACCATCTTTTTTATTTTATGTTATTCTTGTTTTTTGTTGATTTTTCGACATTTATTGGTATTTTAAAAAATTTATTTTTTATTTTGTTTACCAAATATTTCCTATTTGCTTGTTGAACCAAAACCTCCAACTCTTTCACCTGATGCATTGTCTGAATCAATTATTTCATATTTTTTAAATATGGCTTGTCCTATTACATCACCTTTTTTTATTTGAACATCTTCTGCAAAGAAATTATAAAATGCATACATAATTAAACCATCATTATCTGGATTTCCATAATAATCTGCATCTACAATTCCTACACTATTAGCTAATATTAAACCTTTTTTACCTGGATTAGAGCTTCTATTACATAACATTAAATATTCATCATTTTGCATATATGCTTTTATACCTGTTTTTACAAGCACTGGTTTTTGTCCTGGTTTGAAGGCTGGCACTACACAATCTTCAGCGGCTTCTATATCGTACCCAGCTGAATATTTTGTTTTTCTTTCTGGTAAATTAATTCCTTTATCTTCAAAACCTTTTGCAATTTCAAATCCTCTTGTTTTTTCCATCTTTTTCCTCCTAATTTATTATTTATGGTCTCATTATATTACCTAAAAAAATTTTTTTCAACAAATTTTAAACTTTTTTTATTTTCTTCATATTCTATAATAGGGGGTTTTATGAAAACATTAAATAATGCAAATTTAAATGAAACAGTAATTATAGATTCTTTAAATTGCTCTGGAAAATTGCATAGACGTTTTTTAGATTTAGGAATTATTCCTGGTACTCAAATAACTCCTGTCTTTTCAAGTATTTTTAATGATCCTGTTGCCTATGAAGTTAGAGGCTCTATAATTGCTATTAGAAATGAAGATTCAAAAAAAATTAATATTGTATAATTTATAGAAATGAGACTAGTATACGTATTATACTAATCTCATTTTATTGTTTTCATTAATACAATAATGTTATTTTACTATTATTTTTTTTTATAAAACCTTCTTCTTTTAAACATTTTATTTCTCTCATCATTGCACTTCTATCTACACTTAAAAAATCTGCTAAATCTGTTAGTGAAAAAGGTAGTTCAAATGTTCTTGATAAATTTCTCATTGAAAGTATTGAAAAATATCCTAATAATTTATCTCTAATTGTTCTTTTGGTTAATACTTCTATTCTTGTGTTTAAATTTGTAACTTTATTTACAACAATTCTACAAAACTTTTCTGTTAATAATTGATGAAATTTACAGTTTGGTCTACATTTTTCATATATATTGTTGTAAGAAAAAAATAATACTTCACAATTTTTCTTTGCCTCTACTAATAATTCGTTATTTACTGTCACTATATAGAAAGCTTCTCCAAATATATCATTTTTTGTATAGTGCTCTATTATTGATTTTCCACCATTTAAATCATATCTAACTAAATCTGCCTCTCCTGTTATTAAAACGCAAATTTGATTTCTCTTTTGAATATATGTTGTTATTATTTGATTTTTTTTAAAGAATTTTTTTTGTACATTTTTGCAATTATTTGAAAATTCTTCGAAAAACTCAGTTAATTCTAGTTCATTCTTCATATTCGTTTCTCCTAATTTTTTTGTGTATACTCGAAATTATACAATATTTCAGTTGCAAATGCAACAAATTGATGTAATAAAACTGTAATAATTTTCTTTTCTTAGAGCTATCTTATTTATAGGCTTTCAAAATTTTTTTTTGCTAATTTGGTGCTTTTGCAACAGAAAAGTTTTTAAGTTGAGATATAATAAACGCATACGAAATAAAGGAGGTAACTTGGAAATGAAAATAATCAAAAGAGACGGAAGAATAGTAGACTTTGACAGACAAAAAATTATGGTAGCAATTCAAAAAGCTAACGAAGAAGTAAGAGGTAGACAAAAAGCTAGTAAAGAAGATATAAAAGAAATTGTTAATTATATTGAAGATTTAGACAAAAAAAGAATGTTAGTTGAAGATATCCAAGATATTATTGAAGAAAAATTAATGGAAATGGAAAAATATGAACTTGCTAAAAAGTACATAGTATATAGATATACAAGAGCACTTATTAGAAAACAAAATACTACTGATGAAACAATTTTAGGTATTATTAGAAACGAAAATAAAGAATTAGCTGAAGAAAATTCTAATAAAAATACAATGCTTGCATCAACTCAAAGAGATTATATTGCAGGAGAAGTTTCAAGAGATTTAACAAAAAGATTATTATTACCTGAAAAAATTTCAAAAGCAAATGAAGAAGGTGTTTTGCATTTTCATGATGCAGATTATTTTGTTCAACCAATTTTTAACTGTTGTTTAATTAATATATCTGATATGCTTGATAATGGTACAGTTATGAATGGAAAAATGATTGAAAGCCCAAAAAGTTTCCAAGTTGCATGTACGGTAACAACCCAAATAATTGCTGCTGTTGCAAGTAACCAATATGGCGGACAATCTGTAGATATGAAACATTTGGGAAAATATTTAAGAAAAAGTTATAATAAATTTAAAGAAGAAATTGAAACAAAATATAAAAATAAACTAAGCCAAGATATTATTGAAGACTTAGTTCAAACAAGATTAAAAGCTGAACTAAAAGCTGGTGTTCAAACTATTCAATATCAAATAAATACATTAATGACAACAAATGGTCAATCTCCTTTTGTTACATTATTTTTACACCTTGAACCAGATGATCCATACATAAAAGAAAATGCAATGATTATTGAAGAAATTTTAAGACAAAGATATGAAGGAATAAAAAATGAAGCCGGAATTTATGTTACACCTGCCTTCCCTAAACTTGTATATGTTTTAGATGAACACAACTGTTTAAAAGGCGGAGAATATGATTATTTAACAAAACTTGCTGTTAAGTGCTCTTCAAAAAGAATGTATCCAGATTACATATCAGCAAAAAAAATGCGTGAAAATTATGAAGGAAATGTCTTCAGTCCAATGGGTTGTAGAAGCTTTTTATCTCCTTGGAAAGATGAAAACGGAAATTATAAATTTGAAGGTAGATTTAACCAAGGTGTTGTAAGTATAAACTTACCTCAAATAGCAATAATTGCTGATGGTGATGAAGAAACTTTCTGGAAACTTTTAGATGAAAGATTAGAGCTTTGTAAAGAAGCATTAATGTGTAGACATTATGCCCTACTTGGTACCAAATCTGATATAAGCCCTATTCATTGGCAATATGGAGCTATCGCTAGACTTGAAAAAGGTGAACCAATTGATAAATTATTGTATGGTGGATATTCAACAATGTCTCTTGGATATATTGGTGTTTACGAGATGACAAAACTTATGACTGGTCTATCTCATACAGACCCTATTGGTCGTGAATTTGCCATGAAAGTTATGAATCACTTAAGAGAAACAACTGATAAATGGAAAGCTGAAACAAATATTGGATTTGCTTTATATGGTACTCCAGCTGAAAGTTTATGTTACAAATTTGCTCGTATTGATAAACAAAGATTTGGTACTATAAAAGATGTTACAGATAAAGGATATTACACAAATTCTTACCATGTTGATGTTAGAGAAAAAATTGATGCTTTCGATAAATTAGCATTTGAAAGTGATTTCCAAAAAATATCTTCTGGTGGTGCAATTTCTTATGTAGAAATTCCAAACATGCAAAATAATATTTCTGCACTTGAAGAAGTTGTTAAATTTATTTATGACAATATTCAATACGCAGAATTCAACACAAAATCAGATTTTTGCCATGTTTGCGGATTTGATGGTGAAATTATAATAAATGATAATAATGAATGGGAATGTCCAAATTGTGGAAACAAAGATCATTCAAAAATGACTGTAGTTCGTAGAACTTGTGGTTATCTAGGTGAAAATTTCTGGAATGCCGGAAAAACCAAAGAAATAAAACAAAGAGTTCTTCATTTATAAAAAATGGGAAAAGAGAACCGTCCCCTTTTCCCACAAATTAAAGGAGGAGATATGTGTGAATTATGCGGATATAAAAAGAGTTGATGTTGCTAATGGTGAGGGGGTTAGAGTTTCTGTTTTTGTTAGTGGTTGTAATCATCATTGTAAAGGATGTTTTAATCAATGTGCTTGGGACTTTAATTATGGCAATAAATTTACTGATGAACAAATTGATACAGTATTAAAATATTTGGATCATGATTATATTTCTGGTTTATCTCTTCTTGGTGGTGAGCCACTTGACCCAAAAAATCAAGAAGGTTTATTGCTCCTTGTTAAAAAAGTAAAAGAAAAATTTCCTGATAAGAATATTTGGTGCTATACAGGATTTGATTTTGAAAAAGATGTTGTTGGAAAAATGGTTAAAGTGAGCAAAACTTCAAATGAATTGGTTCGTTATCTTGATGTTGTAGTTGATGGAAAATTTGAAGAAGATAAAAAAGATTTAAAACTTCGTTTTAGAGGCTCTTCTAATCAAAGAATTATTGATGTTAAAGAAAGCTTAAAAGAAAATAAAGTTGTTGAATTTAAATTAAAATAAGAGCTAAATATAGAGAGTTGAAAAAAATTTCCTTCAACTCTCCATTTTTTAGTTTTTTAAAAAGAAGTTGCACATATCCCGTGCAACGCAAGTATAGCAATGTGGATGTATTTCATCTGTTGCCACAGACGCTATGACACATTTTTCTGTTTTCTTGACTTTGAATTTAGTCAATTTTTCACAGCATTTTTGTGCTTTGCAGTTTTGACACATTATTAGATTTAAATTTTCCACAGTGACATTACATCTTTTTAAAGACCTTTTTATTGCAATTTTATTTGCAATTTCATCTTTAATCATTTTGAGTAGCAAAATAACTCTCCTCCTCTTTATTACTAATATGTTTAATAATATTACCATAATTTTTGTTATTTGTAAATATCATTCGTTATTTTTACAATTATAATTTAAACTTGTGAATAAAAACGTAGAATATAATTACAATTTTGTAAATTAACATTAATTTACATATATTCTATTAACTCTCTTACCAATTAGGCAAATTACCTCATATGGAATTGTTTCTAAATAATTTGCCACTTCTTCAATATGTTCATTGTCTTTTAATATATATACCATATCATGTACTTTTACAGTATCATCTACTTTTACAAACATCATATCCATGCATACATTTCCTACTATCTCATATTTTTTATCATTTATATATACAAATCTTCCTTTATTTTTTCTTATAACTCCATCAGCATATCCAATTGCTACAACAGCTATTTTTTCGTCTTTTTCTGCTATATGAGTTCCATTATATCCTACTTTTTCGCCTTTTTTTATTTCATTAATTTGAATTACTTCACTTTTTAAAACAAATGTAGATTTTAAATTTAAATCTTTTGGTCCATAAAAACCATACATTACTATTCCTAATCTGCATCCATTTGCAAAATCTAACTTTGGATAATTTATTATTGCCTCACTTGCAGATATATGAACTATTTTTATTTTTTTAATATCTATTTTTTTTGTTATTTCTTTTAGTTTTTCTATCTGCTCTTCATAGTTGCTTTTATTTGAAGCATTATATATGTGTGTATATATTCCCTCTATTTCTATATTATTAGCTTTTAGAATTTTAACAACTTCTTCTAATTCAATTTCATTAGAAATCCCTAATCTATTCATTCCAGTGTTTATTTTTAAGTGAACTTTTATTTTATTGTAATTTTTTAATTTTAGCTCTTTTAAATAACTTAATGAACCTATTGTTATTGTAATATTATTTTCTTCACATATTTTCAAAAATTCTTCATCTATAATTCCTAGACATAATATTGGAATTTTGGTATATACCGCTCTTATTTTTATCGCCTCTTCAAGAGTTGCAACTGCTAAATAATTACAGCCTCCATCAATAATAGCTTGAACTGTTTTTTTGTATCCATGACCATAACAATCTGCTTTCACGACTCCAAAATAATAATCATATCCTTTATATTTATTTATAGTTTTATTAACATTTTCTTTTACATTTTTTAAATTAATTTCAGCATATGTTTTTCTTAATAAACCCATATTCCCAACCAGCTTTCCTTTAGTTTAAAATTCAATTTAAAATCTTAAATTTCAATAATAACACATCCGCTATCAAAATTAGCAGATTTATAATTAGTTTCTTTTAATTCTTCTGGTGCATCTTCAACCATACCTTCATATACAACCACACCATTTTGTATTACTTGAATTTTTAATAATTTTAAATCTCCGATTTTTATATACATATTCTTCCCTTCTTTTTATAAAATTTTCACAAAATCTATAATTTTTTCTTCAAGAATTATAAGATAACGTTATATAAATTTCAACTATTTATTTATTATTTCCATCAAAAAATAAATCTATATATAGCAAAAAAGTAAATATACACATTTTTATGTTATATTTACTTTTTTATATTATTTAATTTACATATTATCTCTCATTTTGCTCCTTATTTTGCTCTTGAGTTGGAACTGTTTTTTGTGATTTTGCAATATAATGAATTTGTTGTGGATCAACTTTATATAGTTGAGTTGCAGTATTTTGAATTGGTACATCTGTTATTTTTTCATTATTTGAAATAGCTCTATTTTTTTCTATAAATTTTTTTACAAATGATATATTTTTGAAATGCTTGCTTCTTCTTAAAAATTCAGCTAATTTTTGTTTAAACGACATTTTAGGTGCTACTGTAACTGCAGAGCCAATATTAATTGGTATATTATTTTCTCTAGCATAATTTAAATATTCTTCGTCTACTGTTTTATTTTGATTTAAATCGTATGTTATTTGTAATGCTTTATCTACATCTGAATCACGATAAGTGTCCCTTAAATATTTACTTGATATTGATGTTTCATGATTTGATGTTTTATATGTTCTTGTTGATGATATAAATCTTTGTGAATTTGTACCTCTTTCATATGTAGGATTATATGATTTATCCTCATTATGATGTGGAAAGTTTTTATCACTTTTTAAACAGTATTCGTATTTTTTTCCAACTTTGTTTGCATCCCATGTAGGATCACAGTTATACCATTTTCCATCATCAAGTTGTACTTTTACCCATGCATGATATTCTTTATTATTTTTTCCTGCCATACCTTGCACATATTCTACATTTATTCCTTCACATTCACATAAATTTTGAAAAGCTGTTGCAGTACCTGCACATACACATGATCCACCGTTTAAGAAAAATCCTTCTAAGTTTCTTGATGAAATTTCTTTTGAACTATTTTTCTTTAAAGCAGAATAATCATATTTATTTACTTTTAATACAGCATTATAGATTGCCATTACTTTATCTTGCGTACTTGCATTTTCTGGTAATTTCTCTAATGCGCTATTAAGCATTTTTTCTGCATTACCAACAATTTTATCATATTTGTCAAAAGAATAACCTTGTTTAGCAGCCTTATCCCATCCTGTATTTACGTACACTTTATCTATGTTACAACCAGTTTCTTTGCAGATGGATCTAACGTTATCTACATCTGATTTTCTAAATTGTGCCATACTTGATACATCTATACTCATTGACATATTTAGCTCTCTTAATAGTTTTTTTACGTTTTCATTATCTTTATTCTTTGATAAAAATTGAATTGTTTTTGCATCCATTCCAACCTTTATATCCATTGATTTTATATCATCGCAAATATTTTTTATATCTGAATCAGACATGTTGTCAATGCCTTGCATAAGATCACATAAACTAATGGTTGATTTTTCTTTTATTTCATCTTTACCCTTTATTTTATTTTTTAATGATTTTACTTTATTTACTAATTTTTGCACTACACCACTTTTAAATTTTCCATTTGTATTACTTTTAACATTTCCTTCATTTGTGTTTTTTACATCACCTTTTGAAACACTATCTTTTCCCAAAACATCCACCTCTTCTTTAATATTCTTCGTCATATAGTTCATTTTTTTCTTCATGTTCTATATATAAATTTGGCATTTTATTTATTTTGTCGAGATTTTTTATTGTACTTCCATTCAAGTTTAATTTTTTTAATGATTTTAGTCCTTGAATTTCATCAACATTATCCATCGAAACATTTTGTAATAATATTTCTGATAAATTTGATATTTTTGATATACCTTTTAAATTAATATTTTTGCAATTTACAATTTGCAAGCGTTTTAATGTTTTAATATCTTCATATAAAGACATATTTACATTTTTGCATTTATTTATTATAAGATTTTTTATATTAAGCTCTACTTTTGTTTTATTTGAAAAATTGCAATCATTTAATTGTAATGATTCTAATTTTGATAATTTATTTAATACTTCAAGCTCTTGATCAGATATATTCATATTTGATATTGTACATTCTTTTAAATTTTTAAAAAATATTAAATCATATATTGTTGTATCTGTTGGCTCTCCTATTAAATCTAACTTATTTAGATACAATGAAGTGATTTCATTTAAATCTTCATCATATATTGGCTCTTTTTTATTTTTATTAAGTTCCAAATATACATATTCCTTTAATTCATTACTTTTTAATTCAATTTCAAGCATATTCATTTCTCCTTTTGTAAAAACTGTATTTATTATAACATATTTTTTCTGCCAAATCTAGGTTTTTATGTAAATATTGCAAAAAAACTGATAATAGTTATAATTCATTTTAACTATTATCAGTTTTTAAATTAAATTTCCATTTGTGTACTTAAAAAACTTGCTGCTGATTGTACTACTTTTTGTTCTACTTCTGTCATTTGACTGTTTGGCTCTTTTGAAAGTAAAATTACACTACCTATTGATTCTCCATCTACAATTATTGGATATACAACTTGTGCATTTTTTGTTTTGTCACTATTTTCATTATTTGTTATAGGAATAGCTGTATTATTATTATCTTTGCTTGTATAGTTTTCCTTATCATCCATTATTTGCTCTAATTGCTTACTAACACCTTTTTCAAGATAATCTTTTTTAGATCCTCCAGATATTGCTATTACTGTATCTTTGTCTGTTATACAAGCTATATGTCCTGTTGTTTTAGCTAATGTCTCTGCATATTCTGTTGCAAATTCTGAAAGCTCTCCTATTGGAGAATATTTTTTTAATATGATTC
>ERZ827440.2601-NODE-2601-length-15471-cov-2.537883_pt1 | contig 15471 bp, 10 predicted proteins | sample MGYA00519774_ERZ827440 | MGnify/ENA primary metagenome ERZ827440 (study PRJEB31778, sample SAMEA3449302) | human gut metagenome | biome: human gut; feature: human-associated habitat; material: faeces | place: United Kingdom | collected 2010/2012 ... | reverse complement strand
CAAACTCATGCAGTACTGTCCGCCGGAGATCTCCACCCTGGAGCGGGTATTCGGCATGACCCTCTGTTCCATGCCCTTCTGGCTGGTGCTGGGCGCCTGGGGTGTGGGCGCTGTGGGCCTGCCCTCCGCCGGACAGGTGATCCAGTCGGTGGGTGTGGCACTCTTCTCGGGCGTGGCTGCCACCCTGCTCTTCTTCTGGGCCACCGATCAGGTGCGCAGAAATCCCCGGCAGCTGGCCCTCATCGAAGCCACCCAGTCCGGCGAAGTGGTCTTTTCCCTGCTGGGCGGTGTCCTGCTGCTGGGTGACCCGCTTCCCGGCGCTCTGGGACTGGCGGGGCTCTGTCTCATCGTGGGCGGCATGGTGGGCGGTCAGGTGCTGGACACCGTCTACGATGTCCGCGATGCGGCAGGGCTGACGGTGCTGAACCGGCTCAAGACCGGCGTGATGATCTCCGCGGCGGCGGAGCTGGGCTGTATTGCCTCGGAAATGCCTGCCACCATGCGCGCTCAAGCGCTGGTGTACGCCGATGCCATCGGCAGGGGCTTCCAGATCCGCGACGACATGCTGGATGTGGAGGGGGACCAGGCCGTGTTCGGCAAGCCTATCGGTTCCGATGTTCAGGAGGGCAAGGTCACATTCGTAGATGTTATTGGCATGGACGCCTGCCGCCAGGAGGTGGCCGCCTGCACCGAGACGGCCAAGGCAGCGGTGGCCGGATGGCCGGACCATGGTTTCCTCTGGGAGCTGGCGGACCGAATGGTGGGCCGCAGGAAGTGAGCAATAAAAGAATACCCGCACCACGGTGCGGGTATTCTTTTATTGCCCTTTCCCGTAGTCGCACAACGACTGTAAAGGGCATTCGCTGCATAGAGGACCACGGGCCATGCACAGGGCGCGGCCGTGGAGCACCATGCGGTGGCAGAAGTTGTTGGACTCCTCTGGCGGCATGACCTTCCGTAGCTGCTGCTCTACCTTCAGGGGGTCCTTGCTGCCGTCGGTGATGCCCAGCCGTCCGGTGATGCGGATGCAGTGGGTGTCGCAGACGTAGGCAGGCTGCTTGTAGATGTCGCCCAGGATCAGATTGGCGGTTTTGCGGCCCACACCGGGAAGCTTCAGAAGTGCGTTAAAGTCTTCCGGCACCTTGTCGTGATACTGTTCGTGGAGAATGCGCATACAGGCGCTGATGTCCCGGGCTTTGCTTTTTCCAAGGCCGCAGGGACGTACAATGGCTTCGATCGCTTCCGGCTCTGCTGCTGCCAGGGCTGCCACATCCGGGTATTTTGCATAGAGATCCTGAACAACTACATTGACCCGGGCATCGGTGCACTGAGCTGCCAGACGGACACTTACAAGAAGCTTCCAGGCATCATCATAATCCAGTGTACAGTCTGCATCCGGATATTCCTTTTTTAAACGGCTGATAACTTCATAGGCCAGTTCCTGTGTTGTCATTTGTATATGAACCATCCTTTCAATTTCGGTTATATTACTGAATTACTACAGCCAGGATGATACCACAGCATTCGGAGAATTACAAGGTGGACAGGAGTACAGAAGCAGTGTGTGGCATTTGGAATTTTATCAGCAGAGCAATTTTGGGAATCCCCCCCAGGGGCTTGTTAAAACCCTGACAATTTGGTACATTAAACATAACCTATGGGGGTATGGAAAAAGTTAGGAAAACCTTATCAGATCAGGCCCCCACATAAATAAAAAAGCGCGGAGGAATCAACGTGGAAAAACTTCTCGATGAAATCGAATCTTACTGGAGCACCCGTACAGAAGGGTACTCCGAAGTGAATCATAAAGAGCTTGCAGGAACGCAGAAAAACGCATGGCTTAAGGTGCTGACCAGCCAGTTCCCGGACAAACCCAAGGAAGAGATCCGTATCCTGGATATCGGAACAGGCCCCGGATTTTTTTCTGTGATCCTGGCAGAAGCCGGATATCATGTAGATGCAGTGGATTATACGGAAGGAATGCTGGAAAAGGCAAAGGAAAATGCAGGAGATCTTTGCCGGAATATCCGCTTTTGGAGGATGGATGCACAGAAGCTGGATTTTGAGGATAATACCTTTGACGTGGTCATTTCCCGAAATCTTACCTGGAATCTGGAGCATCCTGATGTTGCTTACAGAGAGTGGGTCCGTGTACTGAAGGTAGGAGGAAGACTTCTGAATTTTGATGCCAACTGGTACGGTTATCTTTATGAGGAAGAGCAGCGTAAGGCCTACGAAAACGACCGGAAAAATGTGGAAAACAACAGCCTGGATGATCACTATCTCTGTACGGATATTGAGCGCATGGAGCGGATCGCCCTCCAGGTACCGCTGTCAAAGATCAATCGTCCCCAGTGGGATGTAAAAACTCTCCGAGAAGCAGGACTTCTTGGGATCCGCACAGACACAGAAATATGGAAAACGGTCTGGAGTGAGGAGGAGAGATTAAATTATCAGTCCACACCAATGTTTATGGTAACTGGTGTAAAGCCGGATCATTTCCTGAATCTTCCGGTTGCGGCAGGAGAAAAAACAGAAGGCTTTCTTGAGCTCGGAGATGGAGAATTTGTCCTTCCTGCAACCATCATCCGTGGAAAAGATCCTGGAAAAACCGTTCTCGTCACAGCAGGTCTTCATGCAGGAGAGTATGTAGGGATCCAGACTCTGATCGAGCTGTCGAAGCGGCTGAAACCGGAAAAGGTAAAGGGCCAGCTGGTTCTGGTAAAGGTACTGAACCGGGAAGACTTTGAGAAGCGTGCAGGCAGCATCAGCTGGGAAGACGGAAAAAATCTGAACCGTGTTTTCCCTGGCAGAAAAGATGGCACAAAAATGGAACGACTGGCAGCGGCCATCACAGAATCCCTGATCCGGAAGGCAGATTATTATATCGATCTCCACGGTGGTGACGATTATGAGGAACTGACTCCGTATGTATATTTTGCAGGCGTTGCAAAACCGGAGATCATGAAAGCATCCCGAAAAATGGCAGAGCAGGTAGATGTCCCATATATGGTACAGTCAAATGTAAGCACAGGCGGCGCCTACAATTACGCGGCAAGTACCTGTGACATTCCGGCAGTCCTTCTGGAACGTGGCTGCATGGGAACCTGGGAGCGTGAAGAAGTAGACTCCATGCGCCGCGATGTGCGAAACATTCTCTGCAGCATTGGAGCTTACAACGGAATCCGTTCTCACAGCACCTACTATCCGCTGAAAATGGATGATGTCCGATATCAGTGCGCCAGCGTCAACGGCCTCTGGTACCCGGTGAAAAAGCCAGGAGATATCATTCACAGGGACGAGTATCTTGGAGAGATCCGTGATTATGAGGGAAATGTCCAGGAAATCTGTCGTGCAGACATGGATGGTGTGATCCTCTATCAGGTATCAAGCCTTCAGGTTGTGGAAGGCGGCCCTGTGATCACCTACGGAAATATCGTAAGAGAAAAAGATGAGCGGAAAACAAGGATCGCCCAGTACTGGACCAGGCGCAGCGACAGCTTTCTGGAACAGAGAAGAGCAGAGCTTCACAGTGCACTTGCAGGCCGCTGGATGGCTGAGCTTAAGAAGTATCTGCCGGAGAAAAAGAATCTCAGGATCCTGGATGTAGGTTGCGGAACCGGATTTTTTACCATTCTTCTTGCAAAGGAGGGCCATCAGGTAACCGGGATCGATCTGACGCCGGATATGATCACTCATGCAAAGGAGCTGGCGGAGGAAGAAAAAGCAGACTGCCGGTTTATGGTGATGGATGCAGAAGCTCCGGATTTTCCGGATGAGGAATTTGACGTGATCGTATCCCGGAATCTTACCTGGACACTTCCGGACGCGGAGCATGCTTATCAGGAATGGTTCCGCGTACTGAAACCGGGCGGAGTGATGATAAATCTGGATGCAAACTACGGAGCAGCAGACTTTGCGGACACTGCGGATCTTCCGGAGAATCATGCCCATCATCAGATCCAGGATGAGCTGATGCAGGAATGCGAGGATATCAAGCGACAGCTGCCCATCAGTTCTTTTCTGCGTCCGGCATGGGATCTGGAAACGCTGAGCCGTACAGGTGTGGAAGAATTTTCCTTTGATCTTGGTATCAGCAAACGTATTTATACAGAAAAAGACGAGTTTTATAATCCGACCCCGATGTTTTTGATCTTTGCAAAGAAACAGAGGTAGGATTATGCTGAATATCAAACAGATCCAGTATTTTGCGGCCTGCGCAAAAACAGGTTCTTTCAGCCAGGCCGCAGAGCTGCTTTTTACTACCCAGTCCAATGTAAGCAAGGTGATCCGTTCTATGGAAGACGATATGCGTACCCAGCTGTTTGTCCGTCATGCAAAGGGCATAGAGCTGACACTGGAAGGAGAGCGTGCATATATCCATGTGCAGAGGATCCTGGAAAATATAGATGAACTGGAAATGCAGGCACAGCCACTTGCAAAAAGCAGCTTGTGTGTATGCTTTCATCCCAGCTCCTGGTTTGCGGATATCTTCGTAACGTATTATGAAGCACATAAGTGCGATGATCTTCATTATCAGGTTTACGCAGCAGATACCCATGAGATCATAAAACGTGTGAAAGCCAGACAGGATGATATGGGATTCGCCTATGTGATGCAGAATCAGCTGGCAGCGTTCCAGTATTTTCTTTCCCGAAATTACCTGGAATTTGAGCTGCTGACGGAAACCGAGGTAAATATTTATACCGGGAAAGGGAAAGCAGATGAGGGAGATTTTAAAATGTCCCAGCTCAGGCTGATCCAGAGATTTCCCGATGAATTTTCCCCGGATAATTACCGGAACCTTGTAGAGGAAAACGGTCATTCCGCAGTGGAGGCAGAGACCGTAGTCGTAACAAACAGTGATTATATCGTGGAACGTCTTCTTGGGTCCGGAGAGCTGTGTAATATCAGTGGTGCGGATCTTTCCGGCCGTGATCCGGGATATTCCTCCGTGAAATATACATTTCCGGGAGAAGGCCAGAAACTTGTTTACGGGTGCATTTGCCGGAGAGGTGAAGAGCTCAGTGAACAGGGAAAGGATTTTCTGGGATTCGTGAAGGAAAGACTTCAGATTTCCGGGAAGTGATAAAAGAATAAAGCAAAAGACCAGACGGGATTTTTCTGCACGGGACACAGGTTCCTGATACAGAAAAGTCCCGTTTTTTATATGGAATACACATCCATGCTAAAACCGACTGTCCAATATCCCCGTACTGGGGTTGTCCGAAAGCTGTTAAATGATAAAATAATATCAGCAGCACACTCCGCGTGCTGAATATAAAAACACTGTGATGCACATACCCTCCGCGCACTCCTATTTGTGCATACAAATGTTTTGTCGAATAATAACACGACCCTTTCAAAAGCAGTTATGGTTTTGGATGCCATAACTGCTTTTGAAATATGAACACTAATCGCTCCACGATTTGTGTTCATGAGCATGCAGCAGAACGGAATGCGAATGTCTGTCTGAACTGTAAAGGGCAGTGGGAAAGGAAAATTATGAACAAAGAAAATAAACTCGTCATCCGGATCCTGAAGCGGATCCTTCTGCTTGCTGTGGTTATGTTTCTGCTGTCTGTGGTGGTGTTCTGGCTGGCGAGACTGGCACCGGGAGATCCCCTGCAGTCCTTTTACGGAGATTCCCTGGAAATGATGACCAGCGAGGAAGTGGCTGCAGCCAGAACGAGACTGGGACTGGATCAGGGGATCGGGGTACAGTATGTAAGATGGTTTACCAATGCAGTTCATGGTGACTTCGGATTGTCGCTGAAATACAGGCAGCCGGTTATGAATGTGATCAAACCGCTGATCGGAAATACTCTGATGCTGGGAGGAATTGCTTATATTGTGATCTTTCTACTGGCAGTTCTGATTGCCATATTCTGTACGCTCCATGAGGATCAGTGGATCGACCGGCTGATCTGCAAGATCGGAACAGCAGCCTATTATGTGCCGGCTTTCTGGCTTGGTGTGGTACTGATCCTGATCTTCAGTGTAAATCTTGGATGGTTCCCAAGCAGCGGTGCCTATGATGTGGGAATGGCAGATAGTATCGGCAATCGTATGAAGCATATGATCCTTCCGCTGGTAGTAATGATCTTCAGCCATCTCTGGTATTACGCATATATGATACGTAACAAATTTCTGGATGAGGTGCGGAAGGACTATGTACTTCTTGCCAGATCCAAGGGACTTTCCAAAAGAAAGATCCTGTGGAAGCATTGTCTTCGAAATGTATTGCCGACGATCGTGAGTATCATGGCAGTTTCGGTACCCCATGTAACCGGTGGGACTGTAACTGTGGAAGCTGTTTTCAATTATGCGGGAATTGGAAACCTTGCAGTGGAATCTGCAAAATATCACGATTATAACCTGCTGATGATCGATGTGCTGATCACGGGATTCATCATATTTTTAAGCAGCTTTGTTGCACAGACTGTCAATGAAGAGATCGATCCAAGAATGAAGGATTCGGAGGTGAGGGTATGGTAGCTGACCGGAAGCTTTCAGAAGCTGAGCTTTTTCAGGTAGTTGGTGCCGGGTGGAAGCAGCAAGGATCTGAAAAGCGAAAAAAAACATTTCGGGAAAAGCTGAAGGGGAAACCGGTATTTTCCATGGTCCTGCTTTTTCTGATCGTTTTGGGCTGTGTATTTGCAAATGTTGTTGCAAATCATGATCCCTCAGGTTTTTATCTCCAGAATCTGAATACACCGCCGGGAAAGGAATTTATCTTTGGAACGGATTCGCTTGGAAGAGATATTTATTCACTGATCTGGTATGGAGGAAGGGTTTCTCTGGTGATCGGACTTCTGGGTGCTGCGATCATTACTGTGATCGGTGTTACCTACGGATGCATCAGCGGAACAGCAGGTCCAAAGGTGGATTCAGTTCTGATGCGGTTTACGGAAATGTGCGGAAGTATTCCGACCCTTCTGCTGATCCTGATCCTGTCTGCGGTCCTTCAGGCCAATGATGTGATCAGCATATCTGTGATCATCGGTATTACCGGGTGGTTTGCACTGGCACGTATTGTAAGAAGTGAAGTACGGCAGATAAGGAACAGTGATTATGTGATGTATGCAAGACTCTGCGGAGGAAGTTTTGGATATGTGATGTATCACCATCTGATCCCGAATTTTGTTTCGGCGATCATGTTTGTGGTGATCTCTTCGATAAGCAGCTGTATTACCATGGAATCTACTTTAAGCTTTCTTGGCCTCGGGCTTCCGGCAGATGTAGTCTCCTGGGGAAGTATGCTCTCACTGGCAAATAAAGCACTGATCATGAATACCTGGTGGGTGATCGTGATCCCAGGAGTTTTTCTGGTCATTACTTTAATGTGCATTACCAGTATGGGAAGCTTTGTGAGAAGTGAGGTAAATAACCATTACAGCAATCTCTGATGCAGTCAGAAAAAAATTTGGACGCAAACCGTGATAAAACATTCCGAGGTGTAGATAACCGGTTTGAAAATAAGGAAAGATGAGGAAAACAGAATGAAAAAGAGAACAGGAATCAACTATGGAAGAAAATATGCGGCGATAACATTGGCAGCAGTGACAGCAGCATGCACAGGAGCAACAGCAGGCAGTGCGGTAACCGTAGCTGCAGCAGAAGAAAACAAAACCCTGGTATATGCGGGTGAGTCAGAAAGTACGATCAATCCCCTTCTGAATAACCATGATGAACTTCCGGATCTTATTTTTTCAGGACTGATGAAATATGATGCCAATGGAAAGCCGGTAGAGGATCTTGCAGAGAGCTATACCTTTGACAAGGCTACCAATACCTATACTTTTAAGCTTCGAGATGGTGTTAAGTGGCATGATGGAGAAGATTTCAATGCAGAGGATGTTGTATACACCTATAAGGAGCTTACAGAGGATGAAACCCTGGGAGCCAGTATCACCAGCAACTATCAGGACATTACAAGCATTGAGGCACCGAATGATCAGACTGTGATCTTTACACTGGATCAGTATGATGCTGCCATGCTGGATTACTTTACCATGGGAATCCTTCCTGAGCATCTTCTGGAAGGAGAGGACGTGAATACCACATCCTTTAACCAGAATCCGGTGGGAACAGGCCGTTATAAATTTGAAGACTGGGATGCTACCGGTGGAATGATCACACTGAAACGAAATGAAGATTATTACGGAAAGGTTCCGAATATTGAAACCGTTGTATATCGTACAGTATCGGATGAGACTACAAAGGCAACCATGCTCCAGTCCGGTGAGGCGGATCTTGCATGGCTGAATTCCAACTATGCTTCTCAGTTCAAGGATAAGGACGGATATAATTACTGGGAGTTCACCACAGCAGATTACCGTGGAGCAGCCATGGATATGAGCACAGATTTCTGGAAGGAAAACGGAGATTCTATCGGCGTTCTGAATTATGCGCTGGATAAGGATTCCATTATTGCAGGTGTTCTTGCAGGACAGGGAGAGCCGGCATACAGCCCGATCCAGAGAAACCCTCTCGGAACAGATAAGGAAGCCAATATCTACTCCTATGATCTGGATACCTTTGCAAAGAAGATGGAAGAGCTGGGATGGAAAAAAGGTGATGATGGGATCTATGAGAGAAACGGACAGAAATTCCACTTTACCATCCAGGTACGTGATTACGAAGAAGAGCGTGTGGATATTGCCAATGTCATGTCTGATATGCTGAAGCAGGCTGGTGTGGAAATGGAAGTAAAGCTTGTTACCAAATTTGACTGGGATGCAGGATACAATGGATTTCTTGCCGGCTATGCAACACAGTTTGACCCGGATATGGCATATGTAAACTTTGTAACCGACGCAAGTGGAAACAACATGCATTATTCCAATGCAGATGTGGATAAATATCTTGAGGAAGGCCGTCACGGTGAGACTGAGGAAGCCAGAAAAGAAGCATATAGTGAATTCGAAAAGGCATATGCCAAGGCACCTGGAATCCTTCTGGTTGCTTATCTTCAGGGAGATTATGTAGGCGTTTCCGGACTTGACGGACTGGATACCACACGTGTTCTGGGACATCATTCCGTAGGTGTTATGTGGAATATTGAAGACTGGACCATTACAAAATAAGGAAAAGATCATGCAGGAAACCGTTTTGGAATTAAAAAACTATTCGGTAAGCTTTGACACACCGGACGGCGAGGTACAGGCCGTCCGGAATGTTGATCTCACGGTAAAAAAAGGAGAGATACTTTGTATCGTAGGTGAGTCCGGATGTGGAAAAACCGTTATGTGCCGTAGCGTGATGAAGCTTCTGCCACCGAATGCACATGTAAAAAGCGGAGAGATCAGTCTCTGCGGAGAGAATATCACAGCCTATAAAAGAAAAAAAATGGAAAAGCTGTGCGGAAGTAAGGTAAGCATGGTGTTCCAGGATCCTATGCTGACGCTGAATCCGACGATCCCGGTTGGCAAACAGATCACAGAGGCTATTATCAAAAATCAGAAAGTATCCGGGGATGAGGCGAAAAAAAGAGCTGTAGAAATGCTGAAGCTGGTAGGGATTCCGGATGCAGAACAGCGCTATGGACTGCAGCCTCATTTTTTTTCCGGAGGAATGCGTCAGCGTTGTGTGCTGGCTATTGCACTGGCCTGTGATCCGGAAATATTATTTGCCGATGAGGCGACTACAGCACTGGATGCAACCGTGGAAGCAAAGATTCTGGATCTGCTTCTTGAGCTGAGAGAAAAAACAGGGATCAGTATTGTGTTTATATCTCATGATCTGGGAGCTGTTGCAAGGATCGCAGACAGAGTTGCAGTTATGTATGCAGGAAAGATCATTGAGATCGGGACAGCAGAAGAGGTTTATTATGATCCCCGGCATCCTTATACCTGGGGACTTCTGTCTTCACTGCCTGTATTTGCAGGTGAAAAAGGGGAGCTGAATCCGATCCCCGGAATGCCGCCCTCTCTTTTGAATCCTCCGCCGGGAGATGCGTTTGCCGTTCGGAATCCTCAGGCGCTGGCAATCGATTATGAACAGACTCCTCCGATGTTTAAAGTCAGTGATACGCATTATGCAGCCACATGGCTTCTGGATGAAAGAGCTCCGAAAATAGAAAAGCCTTCCATTTTGAAGGACAGATTACAGGAAAACAGCGGCCGTAAACAGAAACCGGATAAAAAGGAAGCGTCATTTTTACAGAAAACAGAACAGAAACAGGCGCCTGTACTGATCGAAGCCAGAAATCTGAAACAGCATTTCCGTATCCGTTCCGATTATACGATCCATGCAGTGGATGATGTTTCCTTCAGTATCCGGGAAGGTGAGATCATGGCACTGGTGGGAGAGACCGGCTGCGGAAAATCCACGACAGCCAGAACGCTTGCAGGAATCTACCGGCCCACAGGCGGGGAGATCTTTTATCAGGGAGAAAGAGTGCCGGATAAAAAGGATCCTTTCGGAATGCGGAAGAAAATGCAGACGGAGATCCAGATGATCTTTCAGGATTCGGGCGCTGCACTGAATCCCCGAATGAGCATACGGCAGATCATGCTGGAGCCTGTAAAGATCAGCCGCAGGATCCGTGACAGAGAAATGCTGGAGAACAGGCTTCGGGAAATCCTGAAGGAGACAGGACTGGATGAAAGCATTCTGTCGAAAAAGCCGGGAGAGCTTTCCGGCGGACAGAGACAGAGAGTTGCCATAGGAAGAAGCCTTCTCATGGAACCACGTCTTATCATTGCAGATGAACCGATCGCATCGTTGGACATTTCTATCCAGGCACAGATCGTCATGCTTTTTAAAAAGCTTCAGCAGGAAAAAAGATTTTCTTTTCTTTTTATTGCCCATGATCTGTCAATGGTACGTTTTTTAAGTGATACAACAGGTGTGATGAAAAACGGAAAGCTGGTAGAAATGGCACCTACAAAAGAGCTTTTTGAAAATCCGCAGCATCCTTATACACAGTCCCTGCTTTCTGCGATCCATATCCCGGATCCGCTGGAAGAGAGAAAACGGAGGCTGATCGAGTATGAAGAGCCACAGTCTCTTGGAGAGGGCTGGAAAGAATTATCCGCATGTCACTGTGTGAGAATATAAGAACATGATGGAATACATATGCATGACAAAATGGAATATGTAAAATCCCCCCGCCGGGGTTGTGGCAGAACAGTCGCGTTGTTAAACTTTTGTTATTCGAAATACTGAGGAACAAAGTGCGGAGAGGAAAATATGGGAAAATATATAATAAAACGGTTGCTGCAGCTGATCCCGGTCCTGATCGGGATCACATTTCTTTCTTTTGCCATGATGCGGCTTGCCGGCGGAGATGCAGTAACTTATATGTATGAAAATACAGGCTCTGCAGTATCCCAGGAGGTCATTGATAAGGCGAAGGCAGAATATGGCCTTGATAAACCATTCCTTGTACAATATGCTGCCTGGTTTGCGGGAATGGTAACCGGAGATATGGGAGAGAGCTATGTGTCTCACAGAGATGTCTATGAAACCTTTATTTCAAAGCTTCCGGCAACGATGATGCTGACTCTGTCATCGATCCTTCTTACGATTGTTCTTGCGATCCCGCTGGGAATCCTGTCAGCAGTAAAGCACAACAAATGGGTAGATTATCTGATAAGATTTTTAAGCTTTATCGGCAATTCCATGCCGAATTTTTTTGCTGCCATGGTCCTGATGTATTTTCTGTCCATCAGGCTGGGCGTTTTACCGGTAGTCACAAATACAGATCTTGGACAGAGTATTATTCTGCCGACACTGACACTGGCGATCTCCATGGCTGCAAAATATACCAGACAGGTGCGTGCCACGGTTCTGGAAGAACTGAATAAGGATTATGTGACCGGAGCCCGGGCAAGAGGGATCCGCAGTCGTGTGATCATCTGGAAGAGTGTAATGAAGGCTTCCATGCTGACGATCATCACACTGCTGGCTCTGTCCATCGGCAATCTTCTGGGAGGAACTGCCATTGTGGAAAATATCTTTATGTGGGATGGTGTCGGAAAACTGGCGGTAGATGCGATCACCATGCGTGACTATCCGATCATCCAGGCTTATGTGGCATGGATGGCGGTTATTTATGTTCTGGTAAATCTGGTGACAGATATTATTTACCACTATCTGGATCCGAGAGTACGACTTGGAGGTGACAGAGCATGAGTGGAAAAAATAATATCACAGTCCGGAAGCAGAAGATCCGGAAAAATCATACAAAAGCAAAGCTCGTCTTTTTTCTTGTGCTTACAGCATTGCTTCTGTTTGTAGCGGCATTTGCAAAATATCTCTGCCCTTATGATCCTTATGCCCAGGATCTGGCACTTGCTCAGAAACCGCCGGGACCGGAGCATCTGCTCGGGACAGACCGTTATGGAAGAGATATGCTTTCCCGTGTGATCATAGGAAGTACGACCAGTATTTATGCAACACTGCTCCTGGTTGCGGTGATCACGGTGGTGGGAACGGCTATTGGTATTTTCTGTGGCTGGAAGGGTGGCAAAGCCGATACCGTTCTGATGCGTATATCCGATCTGTTCCTGGCTTTTCCGGGACTGGTATTTGCCCTGGCAGTAGCAGGTGTTCTGGGAGGCGGTATCCAGAATGCGATCATTGCCCTGGCAGTGATCAGCTGGCCGAAGTTTGCAAGACTTGCCAGAGGGCTTACCCTGACTCAGAAGGACTCTGCATATCTTATGGCGGCAAAGCTTTCCGGGAGCAGTACAGGAAAGCTTCTGCTCAAACATATCCTTCCAAATATTGCAGGCCCCATACTTGTTACGTCAGTTCTTGATATTGGAACCATGATGATGGAGCTGGCAGGACTTTCCTTTCTCGGGCTTGGGGTAAAGCCTCCAATGGCAGAATGGGGAAGTATGATCAATGATGGAAGAAGTATGCTGCAGATTTCACCGTGGATGGTACTTGCGCCGGGAATGGCGATTTTTATTACAGTAATGATCTTTAATCTTCTGGGAGATACGATCCGGGATTATATGGATCCGAAGGAACGAAACAGGAGAAAAGGATAACAGGCACTTATAAATAAATATAACACAGAAAGTGAGAGCGGAGATTATGAAGAAAAAGATTCTGGCAGCAATGCTTGCTGCGTCAATGGTCATGAGCATGACGGGAGTTCCGGCAGCAGCAAAAAGCAAAGAAAAGAGTGAAGGAACTACCTTTGTTTACGGAACTACCGGATACAGTGAAGAAATGGGAGATGCAGGATTAAACCCTCACGACAATTATTCCGGATGGAGCTGTCTTCGTTATGGCGTAGGAGAAACACTGTTTAAGTACAATGACAACATGGAGGTAGAGCCGTGGCTTGCTACAGACTATGAATTTACAGACGATAATACAGTAAAGATCACCCTTCGTGACGGTGTGAAATTTTCCAGCGGAAGAACCATGGACGGAGAAGCGGTAAAGGAATGCCTGGAGGATCTGATCGCAAACCATGACCGTGCACCTTACGATATGAAGATCGATAAGATCGAAGCAGATGGAATGACAGTAACGATCCATACTTCCGAACCATGTCCGGCATTGATCAATTATCTCGGTGATCCATATGGTGCTATCATTGATATGGATTATGGCGTACAGGGAGAGGGCGGCTCTGCAAATGTGGCAGGAACAGGCCCTTATGTTGCAACAGAGGTATCTCCAACAGAGATCAAGCTGGTAAAAAATGAGGATTACTGGGGCGGAGATGTAAAGGTAGACAACGTTATCGTAAAATCCTTCTCAGACGGAAGTGCCCTGACAGCAGCATTACAGACAGGCGATATACAGGGAACCTATGGACTTCAGTATGATAACTATGCGCTTTTTGACGGAAATCCGGACTATCAGATCAGCTCTGTGGCAACAAGCCGCTGTTTCTTCGGACAGTTTAATATGAAGTCTGAACTGATGCAGGATCAGAATGTGAGAAAAGCCATTGAGATGGGAATCGATAAGGACGGCTTCTGCAGTGTGATCATGGAGGGACGAGGTGTTCCGGCAGTGGGAGCTTTCCCAAGCAGCTTTTCCTATGGAAACGATGCGGTGAAAGCACCGTCCTATGATCCGGAAGAGGCGAAAAAGCTTCTGGAAGAATCCGGATGGACAGATACGGATGGAGATGGCTATGCAGATAAGGACGGAAAGAAGCTGTCCATCACATGGCTGACCTATCCAACCCGTCTGGAACAGCCTAAGCTTGCAGAATATGCACAGTCCACTTTAAAGGACATCGGAATTGAGGTCAATGTTAACAATACAGCAGACCATGCGACATATGCGAAGAACGGAGAATTTGATGTATATGTAAGTTCGCTTACAACTGCACCTACCGGTGATCCGGAGTATTTTTTCACAAGTACGGTTGTATCTGACGCTGCCAAGAATTATGGTAAATACAGCAATGCTGCGCTGGATGATATCGTAACGAAGATGCATGAGACTTTTGATACTGATGAGAGAAGTAAACTTGCCATTGAAGCACAGCAGACGATCCTGGATGATGATGCGTATTTCTTTGTTTCCCATCTGAATATGGGGCTTGTATCGAAGGCAAATGTGTCAGGGCTGGCTGCGCATCCCTGCGATTATTATGAGATCACGGCGGATCTGGAAGTGAAATAATGACAGGGACAGAAGAATGTGAGCCCAAACGAAGATAAATGTACAGCAGAATGTAATATAAATGTCTGCGGTATCTGTCGGGAAAAAACGAGGAGTTAAGATGGAACCATTGTTGAAATTTGAACATGTAACGATCTGCTATAATGGAGAAAACGTTGTACAGGATATAAATCTGGAACTGAACAGGGGAGAGATCCTGGGAGTGGTAGGAGAGTCCGGAAGCGGAAAAAGCACCATCATCAAGGCAGTCATGGGACTTCTGGGAAACGAAGGCATGGTGACAGAAGGAGATATCTGGTACAAAGGAAAAAATGTAGTGGATATGCAGGAAAAAGAACTCCGCACACTTCTGGGACCGGAGATCGCCATGATCTTTCAGGATTCAGGAGCAGCTCTTTGCCCCATCCGTACCGTAGGTGACCAGATTTATGAAAGTCTCCGTGAACACGAAAAGATCAGCCGCCATGAATGCGACAGACGTGCGTTGGAAATGATGGCGAAGATCGGGCTCAAAGATGGAGGGCGTGTTTTAAAGAGCTATCCTTTTGAACTGTCCGGTGGTATGAACCAGCGGGTGGGAATCTGCATTTCCATGCTGCAGAATCCATCACTTCTTCTGGCAGATGAGCCTACCAGTGCCCTGGATGTAACCATACAGAAACAGGTAGTTGAGGAAATGCTGCTGATGCGTGAGGAATACGGAACAGCCATGATCGTTGTCACACACAACATTGGTGTGGTGGAAAAAATGGCAGATAAGGTTCTGGTACTGAAAAACGGAAAGGTGAGGGAATACGGAAAAACAGCTCAGGTTCTGACAGCTCCGGAGGATCCCTATACAAAAGAGCTTATGAGTTCGGT
>ERZ827440.2599-NODE-2599-length-15476-cov-6.639777_pt1 | contig 15476 bp, 15 predicted proteins | sample MGYA00519774_ERZ827440 | MGnify/ENA primary metagenome ERZ827440 (study PRJEB31778, sample SAMEA3449302) | human gut metagenome | biome: human gut; feature: human-associated habitat; material: faeces | place: United Kingdom | collected 2010/2012 ... | reverse complement strand
CTCTGAGCATCAGCTCGCTTCGAGATGGCGGCCTTTTATACGCGGGGAGGTTTGACGCTTACCGTCAAAAACCGTTTCACTTCCCAGCGGCGCACACGGCAATGCAAAATTCGACAAGATTGCTGTAGCGTTTCTGCGGAGACAACTTTCAGATGCACCTTGTTTTCGGCGCAGCACATACACAGCTTGTCCTCGTAGTCGATTGCCGTATAATAAAAATCCAGCAGCGACCAGCGTTTTTGCCGGACCATATTGGAAACCTGCTGGAATCGTGCGCGAAGCGCTTCCTGTTTTTGCACCAACGCTTCTGCCTTGAACCGCTCCACGTGTTCTGGCCATGAATAATGGAGCATCGGATTCATCAGGAAGCGAAATGCGTGCGGCTGTGTGCTTGTTTGCTGCAAGTGAAAGGTTGGCTTCAAAAGCCGCTCGTAATTCTCCAGCACCTCGTAATTGTTGTGATAAAGGGAAAGCTCCGTTTGGTCGCCACACAGCATCCATGTATCTTCTCCGCACCGAATACACACGCTGTCCTGCCTGACGTCAAACAGCTGCGCATGGTTGACGATGATCAGCGCGTAGAGTTCGCCGGTCATTGCGCCAAACCGCCGCAGAAGATCTATGTACGCATCCATATGCTTTGCGTCGTCGCAGGAAATGCCTGCGCGGACGATCGCTCTGCGCCCGCAAAGCCAGCAGCGTTTCAGATCCGTCCGATATTCCGTCAGCATCTCAAATTCCGTATCCGGGATTTTGGAAACCTCCGCGCAGTCGCGGTCATGAAGTCGCTTCTCGACCGAGGAATAGGCATACCGCATTGCCCGGTTGCTCATCAGGCTGTCTCTGCGCCGTCTCTCCGGCGATACCTGTGCCGCTCGATTTTCTTTTTTCGGTTCGCGCGGTAGCCTCTCCGATTCCGGTTCTGCCGCCGGATGCTGCATCTACACAAGCAAATCTGAAAAGTCTTCGCGCTGATAATTTCTTGCAACCTTCGGCATATGCGTCACCTCTATGACCATTGTATCAGGCAAAGTGACACTTGAAAAGCACTTTTCATACAGAAGTTTTTCTGTTCCTGTTGTCCTGTTGCTATATACTTTTTAACACACTGCTTTGATAAAAACTTCTCCTATATGTTTTGATAGTTCAGAAATTCTTGAATTTTGTCGATACATTTAAATCATCATTCTTTCAACTGTTCAAACACAGAACGCGGAACTTTACTGTCCAAATGGTTCTCATTGTCACATGATAATGAGGAAACGCCATTTCTCCGTTTCCTATGGAAAAATCGTATCCTTTTGCTTCATCCGAATAAAAAGAAGCAATCGCCGTCCCCTGAACAAGTTCGGCGATCACTTCAAAACACTTGCAAAGGGGCAAACCGCTGAACGGCAATGCCCTTCGTATGTTTAGAGTACTCTAAATTCTTAAAAATGTCAAGTGGTTGAGGCCCAGGCGGCGGCGAGGGCGGCGGCGTCCAGCGGTACATAGTCCGCAAGCTGCTCCGGATGGGCGATGAGGGCCAGCTTCTCGGCGTGGGAACGCCGCTTGAGCTGTGCTTCCAGCTTCGAGGCCGCACTGCGGTCTGCGGCGCGCCAGGCAGCCTCCAGCGCGAGCGCCGGGTGCGAACGGGTATATTTTGCGCCGCCGGGCAGCTCTCCCCTGTGCTGGCGCATCCGGCGGGGTAAGTCCGCGGTGATCCCGGCATAGAGCGTATCGCCGCGGCAGCGGATGAGATAGACGAAGTACATCAGCCTTTCCGCTCCGCGATTGCATTGGCGAGGGATGCGAAGGACGGGATGTCCAGCGTCTCGCCGCGCACGGTGGGTGCAAAGCCGCTCTCTTCGATCAGCTCCGCCAGCTCCGCCTTGGAAAGTTCGCCGAAGCCGGCGGAGAGGGCGTTCAGCAGCGTTTTCCGCCGCTGGGCGAACGCGGCCTTGACCGTGCGGAAAAAGAGCGCTTCGTCGCGGATCTCGCAGACCGGCTCGGTGCGCATCGTGAGCTTGAGCACGGCGGACGTCACCTTCGGCTGTGGGATGAAGCAGCTCGGCGGGACGTCGAACAGCAGCTCCGGCACGGCGTAATACTGGCAGAAGACCGAAAACGCGCCATAGTCCCCTTTTCCGGCGGGCGCGGCGATGCGCTGCGCGACCTCCTTCTGCACCATGACGGTGATGGATTCGAACGCACGGGACTCCAGCAGGGCAGCCAGAATCGGCGTTGTAATATAGTATGGCAGGTTCGCGCAGGCAACGGGGCGCAGGCCCGCAAACTCCTCAGCCACGAGGGCACGGATGTCTGTCTTCAGAACGTCGCCGAAGATGATCTCGAGATTCTCGTTTCCGGCCATCGTCTCGGCCAGAACGGGCTGCAAGCTGCGGTCGACCTCGATGGCGATGACCTTTTTCGCGCTGCGGCAAAGCTCCTGCGTCAGCGGGCCGATGCCCGGCCCGACCTCAAGCGCGGCGCATGTCTCGTCGATGCCGGCGCGCGCGACGATCTCGCGCGGAACCCAGTTCTGCGTCAGGAAATTCTGGCCCTTGGCCTTGGAAAAATGAAATCCGTGGCGCGCAAGGAGCGCCTTGATCTCATTGATGTTGCATAGATCCATAAAAATATCCGCCTTTCCTGTGTATTGTAGCACAGGAAAGGCGGAGTTGCAATCCGATTTATTCGGCTGCGTTCTCGGCGGGCGTTGTGTACAGGTTCACATGCTGCGCGCCCCAGAGGATGCACTCGTTGTACGAGTCGGCGCCCATGTAGATGTCGACGACGTGCGGATGCGCCATCATGTTGGAGCCGGTATCCTCGGCGGTAAACGTGCCGATGTAGGTGCCATCGTCGAGGAACATCCAGACCTGCGTGCCGTATGGAATGATATTGGGATTGACGGCCAGCGTGCGGCCGACGGTGGTATACGCGCCGGTCGAGGTCGTGCCGGTCACGTAATAGGCTGTGGCGATAAAGCTGTCAATGTGCTCGAGATCGTCCGGAATGTCGGCATCCGCCGTGCAGGCGGCGAGGTTTTCCGGGATGTGGGTCGCCTCCGCCGAGGACTGGATCTTCTCGGATGCGTACTGCGCGACGACCGGCGTGAGCACGGGTTCTGCCGGTTCGACCGGTTCCGGTGTTTCCTCTGGTTCATCGGCTTCGTCCGCAGCCGGTTCGGTCTGTGGCGCGGGGAACGACAGCAGCTCCGCCTCGAAGCGGACAGTGGGCTTGGGCGCTGGGATCTCCGGCGCAGATGCAGAGAGCGCGGTGGTCGATGTGGAAACGCCGGATGCGGCGGGCGCAGGCTCCGCCTTCGCGGAAACGCCGGACAGGACAAGGCAGACGCAGAGCGACGCCGCGAGCATCAGAGCCAAAAATGGCTCACGCTTCAGAGTCCATTTCATATCGATTGCCTCCTTTTTTTGAGTGTTGCTCGTAATAGTTACAAAACTATTACAAAAGTATCATTCGCGATACTTTTTATGAATTATAATCAAAAAATTCGAAAAGTCAAGAAAAATAGTTCGAATTTTGCGGAATCGACAATTTATAGCAAAATATCAATCTGTGCTGCGCCCGAAAAGCAGAACCGGAGCGGCAGATATTTCCGGGAAATGATTCTCAAATTCTCTAAAATAGTTACAAATTGGTGAATTTTTTGAAATTTTTTCGAAATGTCAGAAAAAAGTTTGACAGAATGAACTTTGGGTGCTATATTGTTGTTGAAAATGGCAGAGAGAAAGACACGTTTTCTTCCGTTCCCGCGGCAGAGAGAGACCCGTATGGTGCAAGGGTCTTGGCGGTTGAAGGTTGAAAATACCACTTTTGAGCCGCTGTCCGGAACGCGGAAACGCAGTATGGGCGGACGGGTGCTCCCGTTACAGAGCGCACGAGCGACGGACGTTTCGTCCGTAAGCAGGGTGGAACCGTGGAGCGCGTATCGCGCCTCACCCCTGATAGAACACAGGGGCGAGGCGTGTTTTGTTTTGCCCCGGAAAAATCAGGAGGCTTATCATGAGCGAAAACAACGAATTTACCTTTGAAAACGAACAGTACCGCAAGACGTACTGGCACACCTGTTCGCACGTCCTGGCGCAGGCCGTCAAGCGGCTGCACCCGGAGGTGAAGCTGGCCATCGGCCCGGCCATCGACAACGGCTTCTACTATGACTTCGACGCGCCGTTCACCTTCACGCCGGAGATGCTGGCGGAACTGGAAGCCGAGATGCGCAAGATCTGCAAGGAAAAGCTGAAGCTCGAGCGCTTTGAGCTGCCGCGCGACGAAGCCATCAAGTTTATGGAAGAGAAGGAAGAGCCGTATAAGGTCGAGCTGATCAACGACCTGCCCGCCGACGCGCACATCTCTTTCTACCGTCAGGGCGAGTTTACCGACCTCTGCGCCGGCCCGCACCTCGACTCCACGGGCCGTATCAAGGGCAACGCCATTAAGCTGACGCAGTGCTGCGGCGCATACTGGCGCGGCGATTCGAAGCGGAAGATGCTGCAAAGAATTTACGCTGTCGCGTTCCCGAAGAAGGAAGATCTTGACGCCTATCTCGCCGAGCAGGAAGAAGCGCTTAAGCGTGACCACAACAAGCTCGGACGAGAGTTGGAATACTTCACCACGGTGGACTGCATCGGTCAGGGTCTCCCTGTTCTGCTGCCGAAGGGCGCGCGCGTTGTCCAGCTTCTCCAGCGCTGGGTGGAGGACGTGGAGCAGTCCCGCGGGTATCTGCTGACCAAGACTCCGCTGATGGCCAAGCGCGACCTTTATAAGATCTCCGGCCACTGGGATCATTATCTGGACGGAATGTTCATCCTCGGCGACCCGTATGACGAGACGAAGGAATGCTTCGCGCTGCGCCCGATGACCTGCCCGTTCCAGTATCAGGTCTATCTGAACCGCCAGCGGTCGTACCGTGATCTGCCGATGCGCCTCGGCGAGACATCGACCCTGTTCCGCAACGAGGATTCCGGCGAGATGCACGGCCTGATCCGTGTCCGCCAGTTCACGATCTCCGAGGGCCATCTGGTGCTCCGCCCGGATCAGCTCGAAGAGGAGTTCAAGGGCTGCCTTGACCTCGCGAAATACTGCCTCGGCACGGTCGGTCTGCTCGACAAGTGTACGTTCCGCTTCTCCCAGTGGGATCCGGCGAACCCCAACAACAAATATGAGGGCACGGCGGAGCAGTGGGATCATGCGCAGAGCGCGATGGCACGTATCCTGAAAGATCTCGACGTCGATTACACGATCGGCATCGACGAGGCTGCATTCTACGGCCCGAAGCTCGACATCCAGTACAAGAACGTCTACGGCAAGGAAGATACGCTGGTCACGATCCAGATCGATATGCTGCTGGCCGAGAGGTTCGGCATGTATTATATCGATGAGAACGGCGAAAAGAAGCTGCCGTATATCATCCACCGCACGAGCCTTGGCTGCTATGAGCGGACGCTGGCCTATCTGCTTGAAACCTACGCGGGTGCGCTGCCGACGTGGATGGCGCCGGAGCAGGTTCGTCTGCTGCCGGTCACGGACCGCGCCGTGGACTACTGCCGCGAGCAGGCCGCAAAGCTCACGAACATGGGCTTCCGCGTGACCGTCGACGACCGGAGCGAGAAGATCGGCAAGAAGATCCGCGACGGCCAGATGGAAAAGGTGCCGTATATGCTGATCGTGGGCGACCGCGACATCGAGGCCGGTACGGTCTCCCCGCGTCACCGCACGGATGGTGATCTCGGCGCAATGACGCTCGACGCCTTCGCCGCGCAGCTGCGCGAAGTGGTCGACAGCAAGGCCAAAAAGTAAGAAGCAAAACCGCGGGCGTCCGGCTGGGCGTCCGCGGTTTTCTCGATGTATTGCTGCGGCAGAATCGATGCCGCAGGGGCCAATAAGGGCATTGGGCTGCCTTTTTGCGCCCCCATTCGTTTCTTTCTCTTCTTTGAGAAAGAAAAGAACCGTCGCGCCCGGTGAAGAAAAGGAAAGAGAAGCCCCGAAACCGGAAGTGCATCCCATGCCGCCATCATGTAACAGCTCATTTGCCCAGTCTGGTTTGCCCGCCCCAAATCACCCCAAACTGTGACCCAGCGCAGCGGTCACAGTTTGGAAAGGAAGAAGGAGCCAGCGGATATGGAGCTTTCGCCGCCTCGGCGGAAGCGGAATGCAGCTGGCTTCTCCTGACGCCGCGCCGCACGCTATCTTGATGATGGCGGTCAGGCAGCATGTTACGGATACGGCAACACAATGAATCCGCATAAAAAGAGAGCGGCCTCTTGGCCGCTCCTTTATTTCCGTTTCCATGTGCTCGGGCAGAAGAGGACGAGCATCGGATAAAGTTCCAATCTGCCGAACAGCATATCGAGGCACAGCACGATCTTCGACAGCGGCGAGAACGCCGCAAAGCTCCCCGTCGGCCCGACGAGGCCGAGTCCTGGGCCGATGTTGTTGAACGTCGCGAGGACGGCGGTCAGCGTCGTACTCCCGTCGAAGTTATCCAGCGACACGAGCAGCACCGACGCCATCACCAGAAACACGTACAGAATGAGGTACGTGCTGACGGAGCGGATGCTCTCGCGGGAGATGGGCTTGCCGTCCATCTGCATGACCTTGACGGTGTGCGGATGGAGCAGACGATGGATCTCCGCGCGGGCCGCGCGGAAGAGGATAATGAGCCGCGAGACCTTCAGGCCGCCGCCGGTCGACCCGGCGCACGCGCCGATGATCATCAAAAACACCAAAATCACGCGCGACAGCTCCGGCCAGAGGTTGAAGTCCACCGTGCCGTAGCCCGTTGTCGTGATGATGGAGCTGACGGCGAACGCCGCGTGATGGAATGCGTCGTAGACGCGCGGATAGTAGGAAAGCGTATTCACCGTGATGACCGCGATCGCTCCGAAAATCAGCCCGAGATACCACCGCAGCTCGGTATTCTTCCACACAAGGTCAAATTTTCGCCGCAGCAGGAAGAAATAGATCGAGAAATTCACGCCAAACAGCGCCATGAACACCGTCGTGACCGTCTGCGCATAGTAGCTGTAACTGAGGAAAGAGTCGCGCTTGATCGCGAGACCGCCGGTGCCCGCCGTGCCGAACGTGTTGCAGAGCGCGTCAAAGACCGGCATGCCGCCCGCCAGATAGAAGAGGATCTGGATGACGGTCAGCGCGAGATAGATCGTGTAGAGGATCTTCGACGAGTCGGCCATCCGCGGCACCATCTTCGCCACGGCCGGGCCGGGGCTTTCCGCGCGGAGCAGATGGATGCCCTGCCCGCCCTCGAGCCGCAAAATCGCCATCATGAACACCAGAATGCCCATGCCGCCGATCCAGTGCGAAAAGCTGCGCCAGAACAGCATACAGTGGCTCAGCGCCTCGACGTCCGGCAGGATGGACGAGCCGGTCGTCGTGAAGCCGGAGATCATCTCAAACACTGCGTCGAGATACGACGGGATCTCGCGCGACAGCGTGAACGGCACCGCGCCGACCAGCGACAGCACGATCCAGCTCAGCGCCACGGTCATAAGGCCGTCGCGCGCGTAGATCGTCTTGTTCTTCGGCCGCGTGACGAGCATCATCAGCCCGCCGGCCGCCGCCGCGCCGAGAATGGTGTAGAGGAAATAGAGACCTGTCCGCTCGCGGTAGAGCAGCGCCGTCACCAGCGGGAGCAGCATCAGCCCGCTCTCGATGAGGAGCAGCGCGCCGAGCAGCCAGACGATCATGCGTTTATTCATGGCCATATCCTCTGTGTCCGGCCAGAATGTCGTCCAGCTCGCGCAGGCCGGGCGTCGAGCTGACCACGACGACTGTGTCGCCCGGCTCGATGGTGTCCTGGCCGCTGGGGATGAGGATCTGTCCGCCGCGGTTGATGCAGCAGACGAGCAGATTGGGCCGCAGCTCCAGCTTCAGCAGCGGCACGCCGCACACCGTGCTCGACTCCGTCACGCGGAACTCCAGCGCCTCGGCCTTTCCGCCGACGAGCTTGTAGAGCGTCTCGATCTTCGATCCCGCCGAATCCTGCATCGACCGGACATAGCGGCAAATGAGGTTCGACGTGGAAAAGCGCGGGTTGAAGACGCTGCCGATGTCCATCGCGTCGATGATGGTCTGGAAGGAATAGCGGTTGATCTTGGTCACGACCTTGACCTTCGGCCACGTCTTGCGGACATAGAGTCCCATCAGGACATTCTCCTCGTCGATGCCGGTCAGCGCAGCGAACGCATCGCACTGCTCGATGCCGGATTCGCGCAAAAATGCCTCGTTCGTGCCATCGCCGTGCAAAATTGTCGCCTTCGGCAGCGCGGCGGACAGCTCTTCACAGCGCGCATAGTTCAACTCAATGATCGTCACGCCGAGTCCTGACTCCAGCAGCTGCCGCGCCAGATAGAACGCGATGCGCCCGCCGCCGACGAGCAGCGCGTTGCGGATGCGTCCGGCCGCGAGCTTCTGCTGCCGGAAAAACTGCTGCGCATTGCCGGGCGAGGCCACGAACGAGATGCGGTCGCCCGCGGCGAGGCGGAATGTGCCGGCCGGGATATAGACCTCGTTCTCCCCGCGCTCCACCGCGCAGATCAGGACCTTCGCCTTGATCAATCCCGGCAGCTCCATCAGCTGCTTGTCCACAAGCTGCGAATCGGGCGGCAGCTGGAACTTCAGCATCTCCACGCACCCGCCCGCAAACGTGTCGGTCTTGATGGCAGACGGCGTGCGGAGCGTCCGCGCGATCTCCGCCGCGCAGTTCAGCTCCGGATTGACGGACAGGCTCAGGCCGAGATCCTCGGAGATGAGGTTCAGCTCTTCATCATATTCCGGGTTACGCACACGGGCGATCGTATGCCGCGCGCCGAGCTTTTTCGCCACAAGGCAGCAGAGCAGGTTCAGCTCGTCCGACGCCGTCACCGCGATCAGCAGATCCGCGCTGTCCACGCCGGCCTCCAGCTGCGTGGCCGACATGGCCCCGTTGCCCTCGACGCAGAGGATGTCCAGATCCTCCACGGTCTGATGTAACGGCACGGCGTTCTGATCGATGATGGTGACCTCATGGCCCTCCCGGCTGAGCTGCTCGGCCAGTGTGGAGCCGATCTTCCCATCGCCGACAATGACAATTTTCATACCCTCGCCACCTTGTATATCTGAATTGGTATTCTCCATTTTACCATGTTCCCGCCGGGAAAGCAATCTTCAGAAACTGTTCAGCTTTCCCGCTGCGGCGGGCAACCGCGAAAATAGAAGCGTCATGCTGCGCCAGTGAGACCAGTCACTGGCGCAGCATGACGCTTCCGTTTTATACAGCCGGGCAAATGTTCGCTTCACACGATCACGCGGATCAACACCATATAGCACGCCGTGCCGCCCGCGATGCTGAGCAGCGTGCTGTGCTTCCAGAGGTGCAGGCCGACCGTCACCGCCGCGGCGATGAGCTGCGGCGCACAGGCCGCTAGACTCGTGAACTGCGTGCCGCGCAGGCAGTAGACCACCAGCGCCATCATGATCGCCATCGGCAGAACCTTCCCCAGGTAGCGCACCACGCGCGGCACTTTATGCTTGCCGAAGATCAAAAACGGGAACAGCCGCTCGCTGAACGTACACACCGCGCAGACGAGGATGACCACAGCAATATAAACATTGGTATTCATTCCACGCGCACCTTCCCTTCCAGACGGCCCTGAAACGCGATCAAAGCCACAACCGTCGCCGCCAGCGACGGCAGCAGGAAATTGTCCGGCCCGAAGATCAGCAGACAGGCCAGCGCCGACACAAACGACACCGCTGCGGGCAGCTTGCTTTCGCAGTGCTCCAGCTGATTGATCAAAATGACGATGAACAGCGCCGTCATCGCAAAATCCACGCCCGTCATGTCAAACGGCAAAAGCGTCCCCGCGAGGCAGCCGAACATCGAAAACAGAATCCAGTACGACCAAATCAGCGCCGTGTCGAAAATATGCACCCATTTTTCCTCCACATCGTCGCGCGGGATGTAGGAGCAGAGCAGCGAATAGCTCTCGTCCGTCAGGCCGTAGATCAGAAAATACTTCCACGGCCCGTATTCCTTGAACTTTTCCAGAAACGAGATGCCGAAGAACAGATGCCGGCTGTTGAGCAGCAGCGATGTGATCGCAATCGTGAGGATCGGCGTCCCAGCGGCGAGCCACCCGGAGAGCAGCATCTGCTGCGTCCCGGCGTAGATAAACAGGCTGGCAATGCCGGTCAGGCCGACCGAATAGCCCTTCTGTGCCATCAGGATGCCGTTGGCCGAGCCGAGCGCAAAATAGCCGATCATGATGGGCATGCTGCGCTGAAAGGCATAGAGAAAGCTGTCTTTGAGTTTCTGCTTCATGGAAAACGCTCCTTGCGCACTGTCGTTGTACGGCTTATTGTACCGCTCTGCACTCCGCCTCGCAAGTGGATAAATATACAAAGTCCCCCTCCTTTGAGGGGGACTTTGCGTATAAATTGTCAAACGAGCTGCATCGCTCCGGCGTTCCAGCGCGGCGTCCGGCCAAAATAAGCCGTCATCACGCGCACGAGGCTGTCCAGATCGCGCGCGCCCATCGTCTCATAGGCCGAGTGCATCGCCAGCTGTGCCAGCCCGATATCCACCGTCGGCACGGCGACGCGCGTGTCGGAGATCGACCCGAGCGTCGAGCCGCCCGGCAGGTCGGACCGGTTCGCGTAGGTCTGCGTCTGCTCGCCCGTCTCGCGGCAGAGCAGGCGGAACGCCGCCGCGGAGACCGCGTCGGTCGCGTAGCGCTGGTTCGCGTTGAACTTCACGACGACGCCGCCGTTCAGATACGGCGTGTTCTGCGCGTCGGCGAATTCCGGATGGTTCGGATGCTGCGCGTGGGCGTTGTCCGCCGACACGAGGAAGCTCCCGGCGCACCAGCGCAGATAGTCCTCCTCCGTCTTCCCGAGCGCGAGCGTCAGGCGGCGGAGCGTGTCGCGCAGGAAATTGCTGGCCGCGCCCTGCTTCGTCTCACTGCCGACCTCTTCGTTGTCAAATACCGCCAGTACCGGGATCGCACCCGACGGACTGCTCTGCAAAAAGCCCTCGGTCAGCGCGAACGCGCACGCAAGGTCGTCCAGCTTCGGCGAGCCGATCAGCTCACCCTCCGCGCCGAGGACGCTCCCGCGCCCGCGCAGATAGAGGAACAGGTCGTGCCCCAGGATCTGCTCCGGGGCCACACCCGCCGCCTCCGCCACGATCGCGCGCAGATCCTGTGCGCCGCAGCCGAGCAGCGGGAACGTGTCCACATTTGCCAGCAGCTTCACGCCGTCGTTCGCCGCGCGGTTCATGTGGATGGCGACAGACGGGATGATCATGAGGTCCCGGTCGACATCCGCCAGCCGCGCCTCCAGCTTCCCGTCCCGCTCGACGATGATCCGTCCCGCGACGGACAGCGGCCGGTCGAACCACGTGTTCATCAGCATCCCGCCGTACTTTTCCGTGTCCAGCACGGTGCAGCGCGCGCTGAGCTTTTCCGCGTGCTCCTTGATCTGGAACGTCGGGCTGTCGCTGTGCGCGGCGGCCAGCGCGAAGCCCGTGACCCCGCCCTCCGGCACGCGGAACGCCAGCAGCGACGAATCGTTCCGCGTCACGACATACCGCCCGCCGGGGCGGACGTCCCACGCCGCGTCCTCCGCAAGCGCTGTATACCCCTCCGCCGTCAATCGGTTTTTCAGGTTGGCCGTTGCGTGATAGCGGCTCGGGCTTTTTTCAATCAGATCCAGCAGCTGTTCTGCATATTGATACATGATGTTGCACCTCGTTTTGTAGTGCCTCCAGCATACCACGCGCCGCAGTCGTTTTCAATAGACAAAATTTCGCCCGCTGTCTGTTCAGCGCGGACAAACTGTGGTACAATACTCAAAACCGATCATAACAGGAGGAATTTCTGATGAAAAAATCCGTTCTGCGCGCCTATGCGCGCCTTATCGCCGAGAGCGGCGTCAACGTCCAGAAGGGGCAGGAGGTCTTCATCACCGCCGGTCTGGATCAGCCGGAGTTCGTGGCCATGGTGGTGGAGGAATGTTACCGCCGCAAGGCGAAAAAGGTCGTCGTCGACTGGAACTATCAGCCGCTGACCAGGCTGCACGTCCGCCACCAGTCGCTCACCACGATGAGCACGCTCGACAACTACGAAGAGGCCCGCTGGCAGCACTACGTCGACACCGTCCCCTGCCGCATCTATCTCGAATCCGACGATCCGGACGGTCTGCGCGGCGTCAATCAGGAGAAGATGGCCAAGGCACAGCAGAAAAAATATCCGATCATCAAGGGCTACCGCGACCAGATCGAGAACAAATACCAGTGGTGCATCGCGGCCGTCCCCGGGGTGAAGTGGGCCAAGAAGCTCTTCCCGGAGCTGCGGGCCAGCCAGGCCGTGGAAAAGCTGTGGGAGGCCATCCTGCACACATCGCGTGTCGATGACGACCCCGTCGCCGCCTGGGACGCGCACAACAAGGATCTCAAGGCCCGCTGTGACTATCTCAACGGCCTTGGCATCCGTGAGCTGCAATACCGTGCCTCCAACGGCACGGATCTCCGTGTCGGCATGATCCCCGAGGCGCAGTTCTGCGGCGGCGGCGAGACGAGCCTGCAAGGCATCTTCTTCAACCCGAACATCCCGACCGAGGAATGTTTCATCTCCCCGAAGCGCGGCGTCGCCGAGGGCATTGTCTATTCAAGCAAGCCGCTGAGCTATCAGGGCCAGCTCATTGACCGGTTCTGGATTCGCTTCCGCGAGGGCAAGGCCGCCGAATGGGGCGCGGAGGAAAACGAAGCGCTGCTGACCAAGCTCATCACCATGGACGAGGGCAGCGCCTATCTCGGCGAATGTGCGCTCGTGCCGTTCAACTCCCCGATCAACGAAACCGGCATCCTGTTCTACAATACACTGTTCGATGAGAACGCCTGCTGCCATCTGGCGCTGGGCATGGGCTTTGCCGACACCATCCGCGATTTCGAGCATAAGACGCTCGACGAGTGCCGCGCGCTCGGCGTGAACGATTCCATGATCCACGAGGACTTCATGATCGGCACAGCCGACCTTTCCATCGACGCCCTCTGTGAAGACGGCCGGACCGTTCCCCTCTTCCGCAACGGCACCTGGGCCTTCTGATCCCCCGCACCTTGTGCTGCCCAAAGGCTCCCCCTTGATTGCATCAAGGGGAGCTGTCTGCGCTTTGCGCAGACTGAGGGGATTAAGGCCGCCAAGTTTCCGCCGCACTTCGCTTGTGCCCGTAGGGGCGGGGCTCTGCTCCGCCCGAACCCCGCCGCAGCGGAAAAAGCCCCCCTCTTCGTAGAGGGGGCCTTTGGGCTAGCCGATGCTCTCATCGACCCCTACGAGTTCTATCGCAGATCAAAGAAGGACGGACATTTGTCCGCCCTTCTTCCTATTTGACAAATTTATCGATGGCCTGGCAGAGATTGGCGATGGCCTCCTGATCGCCCAGCTCGACCGCATCGACGATGCAGTGCTGGATATGATCCTCGAGGATCACCTTGCCGATGTTGTTGATGGCCGAGCGGACGGCGGACAGCTGGATCAGCACTTCGGAGCAGTCGCGCCCATCCTCCACCATCTTCTTCACCGACTCGAGATGACCGATCGCACGGGCAAGCCGGTTGAGCACGGCCTTCGTGTTTTCATGCACATGCCCGTGCCCTTCGCCGTGCGTGTGCGCGATGCCGTGCTCATGCAGATATTCATGCGTATGTTCCATAGAAATTCTCCTCGGGCGTTCTTTGTGCGTATCATATCACGGCAGCGCGGAAAAATCCACAGAAATATCAACAATTTTTCCCGAAAATTCCGAAGTGCATCCCCCTGGCGGGGATCATTTTGCTATTTTTCGGGGCTTTACAAAGGACATGCTTCTGATGTATAATAGCCTGTAAAGAAACTTGCTTGCAGGAGGAACAAACCATGCACCACGATCATGAACACGAGGGCTGCTGCCACAGCCACGAAGAGGGCCACGCGCACGAGCATCATCACGAGCACGGCTGCGCGGCATGCGGCAGCTGCAATGCCGACCCGAAGGCCGAGCTGAAGGCGCTGATGAAATATATGGTTGGCCACAACGCGTCCCACGCGAACGAGCTGGCCCAGCTGGCCGCGAAGCTGAAGGATCTCGGCGAGGATACGGCTTATGAGCAGATCATGCTGGCCGTGTCGGATTTTGAAAAGGGCAATATGCGGCTGTCGACCGTGCTGGCCGCAATGGAGTAAGGAGCGATCACACTATGTGCCTGGCAAACGTCTATAAGGGACAGGAAGCGCCGGAAAATCTGGTGCTCGGCAATGTGCAGCGCATCGACATCCGGGACGGTCAGGTCTTCCTGACCGACCTAATGGACCGGCAGGTCGTCATCGAGGGCGAGCTGGTGTCGGTCGATCTGGTGGGCAACGTCGCCATCGTGCGCGAGACCGTGCGCTGAGATGGCGGAATACGAGGTCGTGCGCGAGGTGCAGAACCTCTGCGCAAATAACCAGATGCGCGACGTCTTCTTCGACGAGATCGAAACGGACGATCCCGTCGAATGGATTCGCCGCGAGGTCAAGGGAAAAGAGGTCAACCTGACCGTCGACCGCAAGGCGGACGGGTCCATGACCATCTATGTAGAAAGTGCCGGCGTGAGCCAGAAATTCCTGTTCACGCCGGTCTGAACCCGGCGGCATTTTGAAAAACACAAGTTTTTTCGGTTTTTTAACAAGTTCGGGCTTGTATTTGCGGCGGCATTATGTTACGATATTTCTGTATCGAATCCCGAGATGGGCCTCGTATGCCCACTTGGGAGTAGGCAGAAAAAATCATATTTTTTGGAGGCATATATGAGCGTTGCTGAAATCTATGAAAAGAGAGCCACTTTCTCGTTCGAGGTGTTCCCGCCCAAGACGGATGTCGGCATGGAAAAGCTGTGCGGCAAGGACGGCGTCCTGGAAAAGCTGTACACGCTGAACCCCGACTACATCTCCTGTACCTACGGCGCCGGCGGCACCAACGTCGGTAAAAACCTCGAAGTCCTCGACAAGATCGTCAAGGACGGCAAGACCACCCCGGTCACCCACTTCACCTGCATCGGCAACACCAAGGAAGACATCAAGGAAAAGCTTCAGACCTACCTGGATCACGGCATCGACCACATGCTCGCGCTCCGCGGCGACCTGCCCTTCGGCTGGACCGGCACCAACGGCGACCTGCACTATGCCACCGAGCTGGTCAAGTTCGTCCGCAAAGAGTTCGGTGACAAGTTCACCATCGCGGTCGCTGGCTCGCCCGAAGGCCACATCCAGTGCCGCAGCCTCGAGGCTGACATCGCGTTCCTGAAGCAGAAGCAGGACAACGGTGCCGACTTCATCATCAGCCAGCTCTGCTGGGATATGGATGCGTTCCGTTACTGGCTCGACGCCATCCGCGGCGCGGGCATCTGGCTGCCGGTCGACGTGGGCATCATGCCGATCCTCGATCAGGCCGCGACCATCAAC
>ERZ827440.2595-NODE-2595-length-15504-cov-5.906596_pt1 | contig 15504 bp, 11 predicted proteins | sample MGYA00519774_ERZ827440 | MGnify/ENA primary metagenome ERZ827440 (study PRJEB31778, sample SAMEA3449302) | human gut metagenome | biome: human gut; feature: human-associated habitat; material: faeces | place: United Kingdom | collected 2010/2012 ... | reverse complement strand
TCGACGTCGAGACCATCGCGAAGATCTACACCGGTGAGATCACCAACTGGAAGGACGTCGGCGGCAACGACGCTGAGATCGTTCTGATCGGCCGTGAGGCTGGCTCCGGCACGCGCGACGGCTTCGAGTCCATCACGGATACCAAGGATGCCTGCCAGTACCGTCAGGAGCTGACCTCCACCGGCGACGTGATCGCCACGGTCGCGCAGAACCCGGACGCCATCGGCTATGCCTCCCTCTCCGCAGTCAAGGACACCGTCAAGGCTCTGACTGTCGGCGGCGTGGCCCCGAGTGAAGACACCGTCAAGGACGGCAGCTATGTCGTGCAGAGACCGTTCGTCCTCGTCACGAAGGACGGCGAGGCCCTCAGCGAAGCGGCCCAGGTGTTCTATGACTACGCACTTGATCCCGCCCAGGCGGAGCTGATCGGCAAGGCCGGCGCGGTCGCTGTCAACTAAAGCTTAGAACAAGGAGGCGGCCACCCATCGGCCGCCTTTTTGGCTGTATGTGAGGAAATTGCGATGAAACGAGGAAAAAATCTGGTCGAGGCCGTTATCCATGGGATCTTCCTGCTGTTCGGGCTGATCGCCGTGGGCTGCGTGCTGATCATCACGGTCTATCTGGTGATCTCCGGCATCCCGGCCATCCGGAAGATCGGCCTGGTGCCCTTCCTGTTCGGAAAGACCTGGGCGTCCACGGCGGCAGAGCCGCAGTACGGCATCTTGCCGTTCATTCTGACGAGCGTCTACGGCACGGCGGGGGCCATCGTGCTCGGCGTGCCGGTCGGCTTTCTGACGGCGGTGTATCTGGCAAAACTCGCGCCGAAGCGCGTGAAGGACGTGATGCAGACGGCGGTGAGTCTGCTCGCGGGCATCCCGTCGGTTGTGTACGGCCTCGTCGGTATGCTGGTGCTCGTGCCCGGCATCCGCAGGGTGTTCCACCTGTCGGACGGCGCGAGCCTGCTGGCCGCGATCATCGTCCTCGCGGTCATGATCCTGCCGTCCATCATCAAAGTCTCGGTCACGGCGCTCGAGGCTGTGCCGCGCGAATATGAGGACGCGTCGCTGGCTTTGGGAGCTACGCCCATCGAGACGTATTTCAAGGTGTCTGTCCCGGCGGCGAAGAGCGGCATTGCTGCGGCGGTCGTGCTCGGCGTGGGCCGCGCGATCGGCGAGGCCATGGCCGTCATGATGGTATCGGGCAACGCGGCCAATATGCCGTCTCTGTTCCAAAGCGTCCGTTTCCTCACCACGGCGGTCGCAAGCGAAATGTCCTATTCCAGCGGTTTGCAGCGGCAGGCGTTGTTCTCCATCGCGCTGGTGCTGTTCCTGTTCATCATGCTCATCAATGCGGCGCTGAACTTTTTCTTGAAGCGCGGAAAGGAGCGATAACATGCAGAAGAAATTACCGCTCCGGCGGCGCATCTATACCGGCACGATGCGGGTCCTGATGTACCTTTCCGCCGGCCTGACGGCGGCGCTCGTCCTGTTTCTGATCGGCTACGTGCTGCTGAAGGGCGTGCCGAACATCAGCTGGGAGCTGCTGTCCACTGCGCCGAGCTATCTGGAGGAGCGCATCGGCATCCTGCCGGACATTCTGAACACGCTTTATCTTGTGATGGCGACGATCCTCTTCGTCCTGCCGCTCGGCGTGTGCGCGGCCATCTACTTAAACGAATATGCGTCGAATAAAAAGCTCGTCGCGGCCATCGAATACGCGGCGGAGACGCTCTCCGGCATCCCGTCCATCATCTACGGCCTCGTCGGCATGCTGATCTTCTGCAAGAACGGGACGTCGCTGATCGCGGGCGCATGGACGCTGACGATCATGAACCTGCCAACCGTCATGCGTACCACGCAGGAGAGTCTCAAGACCGTCCCGCAGAGCTACCGCGAGGGCGCGTTTGGACTCGGCGCGGGCAAATGGCGCGTCATCCGGACGGTCGTCATGCCCGGCTGCGTCGACGGCGTGGTCACGGGCTGTATCCTCTCCATCGGCCGCATCCTCGGCGAGTCGGCGGCGCTGCTGTTCACGGCGGGCTTTGCCCACGCGCTGAACGGCATCTGGCGTGGCCTGCACAGCGCGGGCGCAACGCTGACGGTCGCCCTCTACGTCTACGCGAAGGAGCAGGGCGAGTTCGGCGTGGCCTTTGCCATCGCGGCCATCCTGATGGTGCTCGCGCTGCTCATCAATCTGGCGGCGAGCCTCGTATCCCGCTATTTCAGGAGGAAGAACGCACTATGAACAGTATCATTTCTGTCAATGATTTGAATCTCTGGTACGGCAGCCATCAGGCGCTGACCAATATCTGCATGGACATCCCCGAAAAGAGCATCACGGCCCTCATCGGCCCGTCCGGCTGCGGCAAGTCGACGTTCCTCAAAACGCTCGACCGTATGAACGACCTCGTTCCCGGTGTGAAGATCGAGGGGAGTGTCTCGTTCCACGGGCAGGACATCTACGCGCCCGGCACGGACGTGAGCGGCCTCCGCCGCCAGATCGGCATGGTATTCCAGAAGCCGAATCCCTTCCCCATGAGCATCTATGACAACATCGCCTACGGCCCGCGGACGCATGGCGTCCGCAACCGCGCAAAGCTCGACGAGATCGTCGAACGGTCGCTCCGCGGCGCGGCCATCTGGGACGAGGTCAAGGATCGCCTGAAAAAGAACGCCCTCGGCCTCTCCGGAGGGCAGCAGCAGCGCCTCTGCATCGCGCGGGCGCTGGCCGTCGAGCCGGAGGTGCTGCTCATGGACGAGCCGACGAGCGCGCTCGACCCCATCTCCACCTCGAAGATCGAGGAACTGGCCATGGAGCTCAAAGAGCACTATACCATCGTCATCGTCACGCACAACATGCAGCAGGCCGTCCGCATCTCGGACAATACCGCCTTCTTCCTGCTCGGCGAGCTGGTGGAATACGGCGAAACGGAGCAAATGTTCTCGCAGCCGCGCGAGAAGAAGACCGAGGACTATATCACGGGGAGGTTTGGATGATGAGAAGCCGGTTTGACGAGCAGCTTGCGCTGCTGAACAGAGAGCTGATCGAAATGGGCGCGCGGTGCGAAGAGGTGATCGCACTGGCCGCCAAGTCGATGGCGGACGGAGACGTGCGCCTCGCGAAGCAGGTCGCGCCGCTGGACGCGGAGATCGACCAGAAGGAGCGGGATATCGAATCCCTCTGCCTCAAGCTGCTGCTCCAGCAGCAGCCGGTCGCGCGCGACCTGCGGCAGATCTCCGCAGCCCTGAAAATGATCACGGATATGGAGCGCATCGGCGATCAGGCCGAAGATATCGCTGAGATTGTCACGTTCCTGGCCGGCCGCGGCCCGGAGGACAGCGAACTCATGCGCGAAATGGCCCGCGCCACGATAAAAATGGTCACAGATAGTGTTGATGCTTTCGTAAAACGTGATATACTGTTGGCAGAGCAGGTCGTCCGCGACGACGATACCGTCGATGCCTACTTCGATCAGGTCAAGCATAAGCTGATCGAAAAGATCGCGGCGGAGCCGTCCGACGGCGAATATGCGCTCGACCTGCTGATGATCGCCAAATATTTTGAACGCATCGGGGATCACGCGACGAACATCGCCGAATGGGTGATCTTCTCCGTGACCGGTGTACACAAGGAGGGGGACGCATGATCTGGTGTGTGGAGGATGACGCCAGCATCCGCGACATCGAGGTATACGCCTTACAGTCCACAGGCTTTGAAGCGCGCGGCTTCGAGGATGGCGCGTCCTTCTGGGATGCCTTGCAGGGTGCGGCGCTGCCGGAGCTGGTGGTGCTGGACGTGATGCTGCCGGGGATCGACGGCATCGAGCTGCTGCGCCGCATCCGCGCGGACGCGCGCATGGCCGCGATCCCCGTCGTCATGGCGACGGCCCGCGGCGCGGAATATGATAAAATTCAGGGTCTCGACCTCGGCGCGGACTATTACCTGACGAAGCCGTTCGGCGTCATGGAGCTGGTCTCCTGTGTCAAGGCCGTGCTCCGCCGCGTCCAGCCGAAGGCCGTCGAACACCTGCTGAAAACGGGCGGCCTGTTTGTCAATCTGGACGAGCATACCGTCTCGGCAGACGGCGCGCGCGTGGAGCTTACATATAAGGAATTCGAGCTGCTGAAGCTCTTCCTCTCGCATCCCGGCGTCGCCTGGACGCGCGAGAAGCTGATGGAGCAGGTCTGGGGCACGGATTACTGCGGCGAGACGCGCACCGTCGACATGCACATCCGGACGCTCCGGCAGAAGCTCGGCCGCTATGGCGACCGCATCGAGACCGTCCGCGGCGTCGGCTACCGATGGGAGGCGCAGACATGACCAAAAAGATCTTCCGTTCCATCCTGCTCGTCGCGGGGACGGTTCTCCTCGCCAGCCTGATCATCATTTGGGGCTGCCTCTATGGATATTTTGCCGGCGTGCAGGAGACGCAGCTGCAAGACGAGCTGGGCCTTGCCGCCGTCCTGACCGAGACCGACGGCGAAGCGGGGCTTCGCCAGGTCGACGCCAGCCGCTTCCGCCTCACCTGGATCGCTGCCGACGGCACCGTCCTCTACGACACGGACACCGATGCCGCGCAGTTGGAAAACCACGCCGAACGTACCGAGGTGCAGCAGGCGCTGGAAGCCGGCACGGGCGAGAGCGTCCGCTATTCCACCACGTTTCTGGAAAAAACGATGTACCGCGCCGTGCGCCTCTCCGACGGGACGGTGCTCCGCATCTCGCGCAGCCGCGCGACGGTCGGCGTCCTCCTGCTCGGCATGCTCCAGCCGATCTTCACCGTGCTGATCGCGGCGCTTGTCCTCTCGGCCATCTTTGCCCGCCGTCTCTCGCGCCGCATCGTCGAGCCGCTCAATAACCTCGACCTCGATCATCCGCTCGATAACGATGCCTATGAAGAGCTTTCGCCCCTCCTTGGCCGCATCAGCCGCCAGCATAAGCAGATCACCACGCAGCTGCGCGAGCTGAAGCGCAGAACCGACGAATTCACCCAGATCACCGGCAGCCTCCGCGAGGGGCTTGTCCTGCTGGACGACCGGGGCTATGTCCTCAGCATCAACCCGGCCGCGCAGCGCCTGTTCGGTGCAAATGCAAGCTGCGTGGGGCAGGATTTCCTCGTCGTCGACCGCAGCCGCGAACTAGATGCCGCCATCGCGCAGGCTATGGCCGACGGCCACAGCGAGCTGCGCAGCGAACGCGGCGGCCGCCTCTGGCAGTTTGACGTCAGCCGCATCGATACGGCGGGCGAAAAGGGCGGCGCGGCCCTCCTGGCCTTCGATATCACCGATCGCGAGCTGGCCGAGCAGAGCCGCCGCGAGTTCACCGCCAATGTCTCGCACGAGCTGAAAACGCCGCTTCAGGGCATCATCGGCAGCGCCGAGCTGCTCGAGAGCGGCATGGTCAAGGAAGAGGACGTCCCGCGCTTCGTCGGCCACATCCGTGACGAGGCGCAGCGCCTCGTCACGCTCATCGGCGACATCATCCGCCTCAGCCAGCTCGACGAGGGCGTCGACGTCCCGCGCGAACCGGTCGACCTTCTCGCTGTCGCAAACGAGGCCGCGCACGACCTTCAGGGCGCGGCGGAGGCGCGCAAGGTCACCCTCACCGTCGACGGCGAGCGCGCGCAGATCGTCGGCGCGCGCCGCCTCCTTTATGAGATCGTCTATAACCTCTGCGAAAACGCCGTCAAATATAACCGCGACGGCGGCAGCGTCAGCGTCCACGTCGCGCAGTCGGACAGCAGCGTCAGTGTCTGCGTCGCGGACACCGGCATCGGCATCGCGCCGGAGCACCAGAGCCGCATCTTCGAGCGGTTCTACCGCGTGGATAAGAGCCATTCCAAGGCCTCCGGCGGCACGGGACTCGGCCTTTCCATCGTGAAGCATGCCGTCGCCTATCACCACGGCATGATTGATCTCCAGAGCGAACCCGGCAAGGGTACCACCATCACCGTCACTTTCCCCAAATAAGGAAACAGAAGCAGCCCCCTCCCCGAGGGGGCTGTTTCTATGTGTCTCAAATGTAGCCCAAAGGCCCCCTCTACTAAGAGGGGGCCTTTGGATAACGATGATTTGTCTGCTCACAGCGTCAAAAACTTCGTCACGATCAGCTCTACACACTCCGGAATGGAAAACCGGCTCGTGTCAAGACAGAGGTCGTGGAACTGCGGCGCGCCCCAGACCTGTCCGGTGTACGATTCATAGTATTTCTTCCGCTGCTTATCCATCTTCCGCACGAGCTGCACCGCCTGATTGTGCGACAGCCGCTCCTGCTCCATCTTCCGCGCCACGCGGTGCTCCTCCGGCGCGGAGATGAACACACGCAGCAGCCGCACGTCCTGCTCCCGCAGGACAAAGTCGGCGCAGCGCCCCACAAAGACGCATTCCTCGCGCTTCGCCAGTCGGCGGATCTCGTGGCTTTGCAGCGCAAACAGCACCTCAGACGTCGGCCGTCCGCGCAGTACGTGATAGTTCCCCTCGTGGACGGTCTGGAACAGGTAGGGGTTCGTCGCCTTCTCGTCCGCTGCGCTCATTGCCTTCTCCGACAGCTCGCCGTATTCGCACGCGAGGCGGATCAGCTCGCGCTCATACACCTTGATCCCAAGCTGATTGGCGGTCTTGACGGCGATCTCGTGCCCGCCGCTGCCAAACTGCCGCCCAATGCAGATGATCCGGTTTGCCATGATGATATTCCTTCTCTCTTTCTGATTCTGATTGATTACTGCAATGCGCTGAGGACTTGCTGCGTGACTGCGAATTCGCGTCCCGCCGGGGTAATGACGGCGCGGAATGAAACGTCCGTGTCCGCCAGCAGGAGGCGGAGCGTCCCGCCGCACGAGATCGTGATGCTGGACAAATCGTTCCCGCTCAGCACGATCTCGAGGTTTCCTTCGGTGAAATCAATGTTCAGAGATTCGATGTCCGGCGCGATCGCGTTCGCAGCGGCGGCCATGCCGTCCGCGTCCAGCGCGATGGTGTAGACCTCCTGCCCGCCGGGCTTTTCGGTGTGGCTGGCCGTGGCCGAAAAGAGGAGCTGCGCCGCTGCGTCGAGCAGATTCGCGGACTTTGCCCAGGAGTTTGTCCCGAGATCGACCGCGTTTCCAGAGGAATCAAGAATCTTTCCATCTGAAACATACAGTGTGACCGGACCCTTCTGGATGCCAGTGACGGTCATGCCGTCAATGCGCTGCTGCCCCAGGCCCAGCGTGGTGTCGAGGACGACGGGGCCGCAGTCCGCCTTGAGGCGGAGATCCGCCGAGACGGCGTCCCCGCCAAATGTGGCCTGCCAGGCGCGGAGCAGCCGGAAAACGTCGTCCGTCAGGGTGATATTTGCGGTGTTTTCCCCGGATTGGATGGCGGACAGTACCGCCTCCGGGATCTCCGCGTCCTCCGCTGCGCCGTGCCGTGGCGTGAGCGTCAGACTGAGGGCAGTGTTTGCCTCGCCGGAGAGCGCGATCTCAAAGACGAGATTTTCCAGCGTCCTGTCCTGCTCGGCCAGCGACATGGAGACTTCCCGCAACGCGCCCGCTTCGTCCGCCATGGACGGAAGTAAAATTGCCGCGAGCTTCTGCGCATCTTCGCCGGAAATTGCGGCGGAATAGACGGTTTCATCCCCGTTCTTTGACGTTTCCAGTTCAGCCGATCCGTACAGAGAAACGGACATATCGAGCAGTGCCCCATAGTCGATCAGCCCGTTCGCGCCGAGTCCGCAGGCGCTGCCGTCCGCGAGATAGAGCGTGTCGTTCGCCAGATACAGCGACAGGCCGTCGCGCGCGAGGCGTGTGATGGACTGGCCGTCCGCGCTGGTGCGCAGAATGTCGACGCTCGTCTCCGAGGTGTCGCCGTTCGTGGTCAGCGCGGCGTCCGCCTGCATCACGAGTACATCCTGATTTGCGTAGTTTTTCAGCAGTTCATAGGCGTTCAGCCCGGTTTTGAGCTTCGAAGATCCGAAGAACGAGACCGCGGCCAGGATTGCCGCAATGACGATCACGGCGATGGGGATGATCCACCAGCGGAAGCGACGGTTCGGCTTGGCCGCCGTTCCGGCGGCCTCAGCTTTTGGGTTGGCTTCCTCCGTGCTGCACGCCTCGGGAGCGCTTGAATCGTCATGGAAATTGGAGGAATTTTCCGGGGCCTGCTGTGCCTTCAGTGCGGCAAGCTCGGCCTCCAGCTCGGCCAGCTTTTCCTCCGCCGATTTGGCGCGAGCCAGCAGCTCCGCGTTTTGGTCAGCGGGTACGGCAGCAGGCGGCTGCGGGTCGCTGCCGGCAGCGACAGCGGATACGCCAGCGGGGACGAGCGGGGCGTTCTGCGGCGCGCTTTGCGCCGCGCGTTTCTGCTTCGATTTGCGCACAGCCTTCCGAATGAAGTGGATCATCAGGAAAATAATCAGCGCGAGCAGCAGCGGGATGGCCGCCCAGATCCACCAGACCGGCATCGTCGACACGGCGGCGATGCGTGCGCTGGCAGCCGGGATGGAGAAGACGGCATAGCTGCCGACGGTTTCAAACGGAACGGACTGCCAGACGCCGCCCTGCTCCACATAGATGCGCAGACGGCTCGTCTTGCCCTCAGGAGCGAGATAGCGGATGCGGTGCGGCGCGGGCGTCTCGCTCGAGACGGTGATGCTCCACTGCTCGATGAGATCCCAGTTGGCGGTCATCGGCGGGAGCTTCCCGGCCTCAACGCTCTCAAAATACGCCTGGATGCGGTTGGCTGCGTTCCCGGTGCGGACATGGAAAACCGACGGGGTGAGCGCCTCGGAAGACGCGCTGATGGAATCGCCCTCGCGATAGCTGCCCTCCGCAAGGAGCACCGCGCGGCCATCCTCGCGCACGGCGTCGGAAGCGAGTCCTGGGACGTAGGACGTGTAGACAGCGGTGACGGTAGTGTCGAAATGAAGGTCGTTCAGTTCCGTGCGATCCCACGCGGCGTAGGAGCCGTCCTGCTCCGGAATGGCGGGGAAGACGGACTCGTCAAACGAATCGCCATACGAGAAGCGGAGCTGCTTGAGCGTCTTGCCGCTTGCTACGAATTTCAGCGTGAACGTGCGCATGTCCTCGGGGAGGACGTCCTCCTCCAGAAGTGTCTGGAAATCGACCGGCTCGGCGCTGCCTGCGATGCTCTGATGATCCAGACCTGCGAGCGCGGCGGAGACGAAGCGGTTGCCGGTGAACGTGCCGTCCGGTGCGCCGGAGATGGCGCCCGAATACTGCCCGCAGCCGGTGATATCCACAAGGCTGACGCAGGCGGCCACGGTGCTGCCCGAACCGTCGAGCGCTTCGGCCACGCCGGAGCCGGTGATGCCGCCGACATAGCTCTTGCCGGAGAGCGTACACTTGGCATAGCTCTCGCGGACGTTCGCGCCGGTCAGGCCGGTCACGCCGCCGACGTAGGAGCCGGACGTGCTCTCCACGGGGCCGTAGTTTTCACAGGCTGTGATGAGGCCGAGATCCATCCGGCCGCAGATGCCGCCCACGTAAGACCGCTTGCCGGTGATCGCGCCGGTGTTGACGCAGTGCTGGAGCACCGCACGGTAGGTGTACTGGCGCTTATAGCTGCCGTCGAGATCGGACGAGACGTCGTCCTCGGGGTCGAGCGCGTACTCGAGCGCCATCGAACCGGCCACGCCGCCGGTGTTGATGTCGCCGGAGACGGCGGCCTCGTTCCGGCAGGCGGAGAGCTTGCCGAGCGTGATCTGGTCGACGTCGACTGCGGATGCGTCGGTAACGGCGTTTTTCACGCCGGACTCCGCGTCGTTGACGGCTTCGAACAGCGTCGTGGAAATTTCATGGAACTTTTTGTTGATGGCCTTGATGTCGTTCGAGACGGTGCCGACCGTGCCGGTGACGGCGTCGTTCAGAAGGTTGATCTGGCTCGAAACGCCGTTGACGGCGGAGGTGAAGCCGCCGAGATCGGGCGCGGCGACAAGTCCCGCCGCGGCATCTGCCCGGCCCACGGCATCCAGGCCGCCGGAGGCCGTGCCGGAATGATCGACGTCGAGCTTGCCGGGATCGATGGTCACGGAGCCGGAGCCGGTCGTGATGTCGACGGTGACGCCGCCGTCATCCTTCGGCGTGACGTCGATGCTTCCGCCCTCGCCGGGCGTGACGGAGGCTGTGGTGTCGCCGGGCATGGCGGTGGTGGAGCTGGAGGATGCGCCGCCGGTGACATTGCCGGAGCCGGTGACGTTTGCTTTGCCGTCGACATTGACGCGGATGCTGCCCGCCTCTTCGACAGCGGTGTCGACGTAGCCGGAGAGCGTGTTCAGCCGGGAGGCGACGCCGCCCGCGCTGCCCTCCGCGTCGGATGCGGCCTTGTCGACGAGGTCGCTCAGCTCGTTCAGCTGGGTCTGGAGCTTTTTCGTGGTCTTGTCATTGAGCTGCATCTCGATGTACGGCTCGACCTGACCGGCCACGCCGCCGACGTCCTTGCGGCCATTGACCGCGCCGGTGTTGACGCAGTCGACAAGCTGGCCGCACGTGCGGCCCACGATGCCGCCGGTGTTGTAGCCGATGTGCGGATAACCGATGGTGGCGGTATTGCGTGCGGCGGAGATCGTCCCCGCGTTGTAGCCCGCGACGCCGCCGGTGTCGGTGGCGATGTTGGCGGTGGACAGCTCGGAGAGCTTCGTGAGGTCGAGCGAGAAGGTGAGGTCGAGATCGGAGAGGTCAATGCCCGGATCGACGCTCTCGATGTTGACGTAGGCTGCGTTTTCGCAGTCCTCGATCACGCCAAGGTTGCAGCCCACGAGTCCGCCGGTGCGGTTCTCACCGTCGACGGTGCCGCCCGTGCGGCAGCCGCGGAGCACGCCGCTGGCCTTGTTTTCGCCGACGAGGCCGCCGGTGGCCCAGCCGCCGGAGACCGTGCCGGTGAAGGAGCAATTTTCGATTGTGCCATAGTTCTCGCCGACGAGACCGCCGGTTGAGACGGGGTCGCCCGCCGGGGCGACGCTGCCCTCGATGTGCAGATTTTCCACGCGGCCCGTGGTCTGGAGCGTGCAGATCAGGCCCGCCGGGGAGAGCGCGTCCGTGACGGTGAGGCCGCGGATCGTGTGGCCCTGACCGTCGAACGTGCCGCCGAACGTGGCGATGGGGGAGAAGGTCAGTCCTGTGAGGTCGAGATCGGCCTCAAGCACGACGTTTTTCTCCCGCGACCAGGCGTCGAGCGTGCAGCTCGCCGCGAGGGCGATCAAATCGTCCTCGGTGGAAATGGAGATGATCTCCATCTCGGCCTCTTCAGCCTTCGGGGCGGTGGCTTCTGTGGTTTCGGCGGCTTCGGTGTCCGCTGCTTCGTCCTCCGCCGCGCCGAGGACGGGCAGGATCGTAAAGCTCACGAGTGTGAGCGCCGCGAGCAGCGCCGCAAGCAGGCGGCGGAGCGGGTTATTTTGTTTCATCATCGTCCGCCTCCTCATCATTTGCTGAACCGGATACCAGATTGAGATCGATGTCGCCCTCGACGACGGCGTGTACCGCGCCGCGGATCGTGCCGTTGATGCGGCCGGACACCATGCCGCTGACATAGGTGCGGCCATTGGCGGTTTTATGTCCGCCGACCGCGACGGACGGCACGGAGAAGGACGTCTTGTCGACGATGCCGCTGCCGATGAGCAGGATCTGCGGCAGGACGAACATGACGAGGAACATCGAGATGACTGTGCCGCGCCCGAGGCTCTCGCCGATGCCGGCGATGACCGGCTCGGACGTCATGCTGCCGATCAAAAAGCCGCAGACGGAGAGGATGGAGCCGGAGGTCAGGATCGTCGGGAAGGCAAAGTTCAGCGTCTCGACGATGGCGTCGCGGTGGTGCATCTTGCCCTTCAGCTCCTGATAGCGCGTGGCGATGACGATGGCATAGTCGATGTTCGCGCCCATCTGGATGGAGCTGACGATCAGATAGCCGAGGAAGAACAGGTATTTGCCCGTGATCGTCGGGATGGAGAAGTTGATCCAGATACTGCCCTGAATGACCAGAATGAGCAGCAGCGGCATCCCCGCGGATTTGAACGTGAACAGCAGGACGACGAGCACGATGAGCACCGAGACGATGCTGACGACCGTGTTGTCGACGGCGAAGGACTTTTCAAAGTCGTATTCGTTCGTGCTGTTGCCCGCGATGTAGACCGGGCCGTCGGGATAGTATTTCTCGGCGATCTCATGCATGAGGTCGGTGAACTGATACGTCTCGTCGCCGCTGACGGGCAGGTTCAGATAGACGAGCATCCGGCTGAAGTCCTCGCCCTGGAGCTGGTTCTTCGCGCTGGTCATCTGCACCTTCGCGTCGTTCAGCATCGCGGTCTGCTCGTCCGAGAGCGTGACGAGTCCTGAGTCGATCTGATCGCAGGCGTAGAGCAGAATGTCGATGAGCGGGACTTGATAATTGGAGAGGTTCCCGGCCAGCTGGCCGTAATTCTCCTGATTGGCGGCATAGGCCGCGTAGACCACCTCGGCCACCTCATAGTCCAGCCCGGCCAGCTCTGCGAACTGCCGCGGCGTGAGCTTGTCGGCGAGCATATAGCCGTCCATGGCCTCAATGTTTGTCAGGCCCATCGAAGAGTCGACCTCATCATAGGTGGAAAGCTCTTCGAGGATGGCGCGTTCCTTGTCGTAATCTCCGGCGGGCACGACGAGGGCGACCATGTTCGTGGAGGGGAAGGTGTCTTCGATCATGTTCTCCGCGATCTGCGTCTCGTTGAGCTTCGGCGTGGTGAGCAGACTGTAACCGTAGGCATACGGGCAGTCCGACGAGAGCTTGAAGCCGAAGACGACGAAGATCAGGAAGATGGCGGGCACAAAGAAGCGCGTTGCGTAGTCGTATTTGCCGATGAAGGAGACCTTCGGGACGAAGCTGCGGTGCGCCGTGCGGTCGATGAGCGGGCCGAAGAGCATCAGCAGCCCCGGCATCACGAGGAACGCCGACAGCAGCGCGAAGGCGATGGACTTAATGAGGCAGATGGCCATGTCCGGGCCGAGCTTGAACTGCATGAACAGCATCGCAACCATGCCGCCGACCGTGGTGAGGCAGCTCGCGCCGATCTCCGGGATGGACTTGCTGAGCGCGGCGATGACCGCCTCGCGGATGGGGAAGAGGCGGTGCTCCTCCTTGAAGTGGTTGCAGAAGATGATCGCGTAGTCGATGGAGAGGGCAAGCTGTAAGATGCTCGTGACGGAGTTGGACACGAAGGAGATCTTGCCGAGCAGATAGTTCGTGCCCTGATTGACGACGAGCGCGACCACGAACGTCAGGATCAGAACAGGGACTTCGCCATACGTCTCGGATGTGAGCAGCAGCACCACGACGATGACGACGGCAACATAGATCATGATGATGTTGATCTCATGGTCGATCGTCTCTTCCTGCGTGTTGCCGAGGTCGGTGGAGACGTAGACGTCGTAGGACGCAAGCGCCTCTTTCACGGCGTCGAGGCTCGTGAGGCAGGCGTCGTCGTCCTCGGAATAGTCGAAGGTGACAGAATAGAGGGCGGAGAGGTTTTTATAATGCTCCTCTGTCTCGTCATAGTCGACCATCTGGACGCCGCGGATGGACTTGATCGTGTCGTTCAGCGCGTTGGCTTCGTCCAGCGTGATGTTTGCGACCATGATCTTCGCCGTGCCGTAGGTGATGAACTGTTCGTCCATGACGTTCAGCGCCTGCTTTGTTTCGGAATCCTCCGGCAGGTAGTAGGTGAGGTCGCTCTCGACCTCGACCCAGTTGCGCGAGAAGGCCGAGAAGATCAGCAGGATGATGGTGATGAGGAAGATGAGGCTGCGTTTGTCAACGATGAAGGCCGACACCTTCTCCATAAAGGAAGCGCCGGAGCCTTCGGCAGTCTGATTCATAGGAAGATCCTCCTTTCAAGGCTGGGTTGTGCGTGGGGTCAGTCGTCGACCAGTTCATAATCCTCGCCGTCGTCTCCGGGACGGGCGGCGCGGATCACGCGGACGGCGGCGAGAATGGTGCTGATGTTCATCACGCCGTCGACCATCAGCGAGATGCCGAGCAGCTGCGTGAGAACCTGCGTGCCCTCGCCGGGATGGAACAGCAGGACGACGCCGAGAATGGCCGTCGCGATGGCGGAGACGAGGATGAGCCACCACGCGCGGATGCCGAACGGCCGCGCATCGAGCGCGATGCGCACACGGGTCAGCCCGTCGGCCAGCAGCATCAGTCCGAACACAATGCCAAAGAAGGCCATCGTGTGCGCCGGACGGAGAAGCAGCAGCAGACCCAGCGCCAGATAGAGGATGCCGAAGACGAGATCAGACTCGAAGACGAGCTGGTAGGGGTCTTTGGAGAAGAAGCCCGCGAGCTTGACCGCGCCGAACACCAGAAACAGGATGCCGAGCAGCACAGCAAGAATGGGGTAGAAGGTGTCGGAAAAGAATGCCAGCCCCACGCCAGCCAGGATCAGCAGCGCGGAGAGGAGGAGATAGCCGGTTTTTGCGATTTTCAACAGAGAACGCATAGAAATTGCCTCCAGTCAGATCGGATTATCATTGTGGCAACAGTATAGCACAAAGGGCGGAAAAGGAGAAGTGGTCAAATGCCGAAAATTGTGGCGCGTCCGGCCGCTTTTCCTTTGCGCTTTTACGGGAAATATGCTAAACTGAGGGAGAAATGAGGTGAGCGCATGGCGGGTTCGACGCAGCGGGTCATCCGGAAGACGTTTATGGAGCTTCTGGAGGAGCGGCCCCTGAATGAGATCACGGTAAAGCTGATCGTGGAGCGGTGCGGCATCAACCGGAAAACGTTCTATAACCACTATCGCGACATCCCCGATCTGATGGAGAAGATCCTGACCGACGAGGTGGACGCGATCATGGCGCGGTATACGCAGGTGGATTCCATCGAAGAGTGTTTGGGCCACGCGATCGAGTTTGCCTTGCAGCATAAGCGCGCCGCCCTGCACATCTACCGCTCGGTCGGGCGGGATGTCTATGTGGAGAGCACGCTGAAGCTCTGCGACTATCTGGTGCGGACGTATCTGGCGAAGGTCGACGGCGCGGCGGAGATGGACGCGGAGGATTATGAAATTCTCGTGCGGCTGTATCGTGGGCAGCTGTTCGGCCTGATTACGGAGTGGATGATGCAGGGGATGCAGAGTGATATTTTGCAGAATTTTCACCGCGTCTGCGCGCTGCGCAGCGGCATGACGGAAGAACTGATCCGACGCGCCAATCTCCGCCCCTAGCCCGGCCGCCGAGGACGCCGCGTTTATAGAAAAATCCCGAACAACTGTGACGTGTTCGGGATTTTGTATGCAGGTTGAAATCTGAAAGAATGATCAGCGCTTGGAGAACTGTCGGAGCGAACAGAAAACGCACCGCGTTTTCCGCTCCGACCGCAGGCGGCTGTGCCGCCGAGGACGCCGCAGGAAGCAAGCGCACATAGGAAACACCCGAACGAGCAAAAACGTCCGGGTGTTTGTAAGCAATATGAGATTCGAAAGAAAACTCAGCGCTTGGAGAACTGTCGGAGCGAACAGAAAACGCACCGCGTTTTCCGCTCC
>ERZ827440.2584-NODE-2584-length-15582-cov-4.351710_pt1 | contig 15582 bp, 17 predicted proteins | sample MGYA00519774_ERZ827440 | MGnify/ENA primary metagenome ERZ827440 (study PRJEB31778, sample SAMEA3449302) | human gut metagenome | biome: human gut; feature: human-associated habitat; material: faeces | place: United Kingdom | collected 2010/2012 ... | reverse complement strand
AGGGGCCGATACCCACATCGGCCCCCGGGCGGGTGAGGGCACCTGCCCCTACAGGGGAGCAAATCCGCCGGCAGCGCTCCGGCGTGCCGCCGGAAAAGCGCGGGCGGCCACAAGGGCCGCCCCTACGGGGCGCATATCAGACTGCGGCGTAGGGCCGATGCCCCACATCGGCCCGCACAAGAAAGGGGGAAGAATGATGAAGAGGACGATGAGGAAATGGTTCTACTTTGATGGGAGCGATGCCAAGACGGCGGAGGCGTGGCTCAATCGGCTGGGGGCGGAGGGCTGGGGGCTGGCGGCGCTGGCATGGCTGGTGCTGTGGCTGGGGGCTTGGCTCGGATGGCCGGGAGGCTAGTGGAGGCTTGCATCCCGCCATGCCCTGTGATAGGATAGGAGCAGACTGGAAATCCTTCTCTCAGGAGTGTGAATTACGATGGAAAACCTTCTCTTTATCAACGCCTGCGTGCGTGGAGAGCGCTCCCGCACGCTGAAGCTGGCCCGGCGCTTTCTGGACGCCTACCGGGCGGCCCACCCGGATACGGTGATCACCGAGCGGGATCTCTGCGCCGACCGGCTCCAGCCACAGTACCCGGAGGTGCTGGCCGAGCGGGACGCGCTTTGGAGCGCGGGCAAGCTGGAGCAGCCCATGTTTGAGCCCGCCCGGCAGTTCGCAGCGGCGGACAAGCTCGTCATTGCCGCCCCTTTCTGGGATATGAGCTTCCCCGCCGTCCTGAAGATCTACCTGGAGCGCATCTCCGTCACCGACCTCACCTTCGGCTACAGCGAGGAGGGGGCCATGGTGGGGCTGTGCCGGGCCTCCAAGCTGCTCTATATCACCACCCGGGGCGGCAACTACGCCGGCACCCCCATGGAGACGGCCACCCCCGTGCTGAAGGCCCTGTGCACTATGTACGGCATCCCGGAGTTCCAGTGTCTGGACGCCGAGGGGCTGGACGATATCCGCAACGACAAGGAGGCGCTTCTGGCCGACGCCGCCCGCCGGGCGGAGGCCCTGGCGGAGGTGTTCTGAGTGCGGCCCCACATCCTGCTGCTGACCACCGGGGGCACCATCGCCTCTCTGCCCACGGCGGAGGGACTGGCCCCCGGCCTGGACGGGGAGGCCCTGGCCGGGCTGCTCCCCCAGGGAATTATGGACTGCTACGACATCACGATCCGGGATATCCTCCACCTGGACTCCTCCAACATCCAGCCGGAGGAGTGGCAGACCATCGCCCGCCACGTCTTTGAAAACCGGATGGAGTACAGCGGCATCGTGATTACCCACGGCACCGACACCATGGCCTACACCGCCTCGGTGCTCTCCTTTATGCTGCGGGGCATCTCCATCCCGGTGGTGCTCACCGGGGCCCAGCTCCCCATGGCCCACCCCCTCAGCGACGGCATGGAGAATCTGCGCACCGCCCTGGCCATGGCGGCCTCCGGCGTGCCGGGGGTGTTCCTGGCCTTCGACCGGAAGGTGATTCTGGGCTGCCGGGCGGTCAAGACCCGCACCACCGACTTCGATGCCTTTGAGAGCGTCAACTGGCCCCTGGCCGCCAATGTGGACGGCAAGGGGCTGCAGATCCACCGGGAGGCCATTCCCGCCTCCGCCGGAGCGTGCGCCCTGCGGGACAAGCTGTGCGACAAGGTGTTCCTCATCAAGCTCACCCCCGGACTCGACCCGGAGATCTTCGACATGCTGCTCCAGATGCACTACCGGGGCATCGTCATCGAGGCCTTCGGCGCTGGGGGGCTGCACTTCGTCCGGCGGGATCTGATCGCCAAGCTCCAGGCGGCCGCCCGGGCGGGCATGACCGTGGTGGTGTGCTCCCAGTGCCTCTACGAGCCCAGCGACTTCTCCGTCTACGAGGTGGGGCAGAGGGCTCTGGCCCAGGGGGTGATCCAGGGCCGGGATATGACCACCGAGGCGGCGGTGACCAAGCTCATGTGGGTGCTGGGCCAGACCGGCGATCCGGAGATCATCCGGGACTACATGGAGCGCTCCCTGGCCGGGGAGATGGCGTAATCAGACAGCGCGCGGAAAGGGCCCTCCGCCGCCGGAACTTCCGGCGGCGGAGGGCCCTTTTTCAAGATTGTGAAGAGGAAGCGGAGCTGCTCTGGGCCAGATACCACTCCCCCCAGCGGCACATCTCGTCCAGAATGGGGGCGAGGCTCCGGCCGAAGTCGGTGAGGCTGTACTCCGTCTTGGGCGGCACCACCGGATAGACGGCGCGCCGGAGCAGGCCGTCCCGCTCCAGCTCACGGAGCTGCTGGGCCAGCATCTTGTCGGTGGCCCGCGGGATGCGCCGGTGCAGCTCGTGGTAGCGGAGGGTGCCCGCGTCCATCAGGTGCCAGAGGATCACCGCTTTATATTTTCCGCCCACAAGGCGCAGGGTGGCCTCAACGGGGCAGGTAAAGCCGCAGCAGGGGATTTCCATAGGGGAGCTCCTTTCCATTTGGGTAGTATCTACCCGAAAAGTGCATTCTTGCGCGGAAGATGGATTCGGATATAATGATAGTACAGGCCGGCCTCAAATACAACCTCGTAAAGGAGCATCCGAGATGGACTTTTTGAAATTGGTTCGGGCGCGCTATTCGGTGCGCCAATATCAGAACCGTCCGGTGGAGCCGGAAAAGGTGGAGCAGCTTCTGGAGGCGGCCCAGGCGGCCCCCACCGCCGCCAATTGCCAGCCGGTGCGCCTGCTGGTGGTGGAGACGCCGGACGGGCGCAGACGGCTGGCCGGGGCGGTGGAGCTCTACGGCGCGCCCCTGGCGGTGGTGGTGTGCGCCGACCGGAGCCGTGCGTGGAAGCGGCCCTTTGACGGCAAGCAGACCACAGACATCGACGCGTCCATCCTCACCGACCACATGATGCTGGCGGCGTCGGCCCTGGGGCTGGGCTCGGTGTGGATCTGTTACTTCCAGCCGGAGGCGGTGAAGGCGGCCCTCGGCCTGCCGGAACACCTGGAGCCGGTGAACATTCTGGCCGTCGGATACGCGGACGGCGCGCCTGCCAGCCCGGAGCGGTGGCGGACGGAGCGCATTCCGCTGGACGAACTGGTGCTGGCGCGGGCATAGGCGGACACCCCTGGGACGGTCATTCCGTCCCAGGGGTGTTTCGGTTTTTCTGCTGTGCAAGAAAAGCGGCGCACTGGGCGGGGGTATGGAAGGTGTGCACCTCGCCGACCCAGCCGTCCAGAAGCTCCAGCACCCGGGGCCGCTGGGTGCGGTGGAAATCCCAGATCCAGCGGATGAACGCCGGGTCCAGCCGCTCCGGGCAGCCCTCGGCCATATCGGGGCGGGTGCGCCCGCGCCAGCGCAGGATCCGCCGGAGGGCCCGGAACAGGCAGAGCCGCCTGGGGTAGTCCAGAAAGAGCACCGCGTCGCACCGCTCCAGCCGCCGGGGCAGGGTGCGCAGGTAGTTGCCGTCCATCACCCAGGCGTCCTCCGCCAGGGCAGCGTCCAGCCGGGCGTCGAACTCCTCCCGGGTGCGGTTGATCCAGCCGGACTTCCACCACAGCCGGTCCAGATACACGGCCGGCAGGCCCAGCGTTTCCGCCAGGGCGCGGGTGAGGGTGGACTTGCCCGCGCCGGGGCAGCCGATGACCAGCACCCGGCGCATCCTACATCTCCCTCCGGCCCTCCAGGGCGCGCATGAGGGTGGCGTCGTCGGCGTACTCCAGATGGCTGCCCACCGGGATGCCGTAGGCCAGGCGGGTGACCCGCACCTGGAAGGGCTTGAGCAGGCGGGAGAGGTACATGGCGGTGGCCTCCCCCTCGGTGTCCGGGTTGGTGGCCATGATGACCTCCCGGACATCCCCCTTGGCCACCCGGTCCACCAGCTCTTTCACCCGGATGTCGTCGGGGCCCACGTGGTTCATGGGGGAGATCACCCCGTGGAGCACGTGATAGAGGCCGGGGTACTCCCGGGAGCGCTCCATGGCCACCACGTCCTTGGGATCGGCCACCACGCAGATGACCGACGTGTCCCGCTTGGGATCCTGGCAGACGGGGCACAGGCCGTCCCCCTCGGAGAAGTTCTGGCACACGGGGCAGCAGTGGATGGCTGCCTTTGCCCCCACGATGGCGTCGGCGAAGGCGGCGGCGTCCTCCTCCGGCAGGGAGAGGACGAAGAAGGCCAGCCGCTGGGCGGTCTTGCGGCCGATGCCGGGGAGCCGGGCGAACTGCTCCACCAGCTTTTCCAGGGCGGGAGGGAAGTACTGCATGGGTCAGTCCCCCCTCAGGGCGGCGATGGCCGCCGCGGGGTCGGCCGCGCCGTACACCGCCGAGCCGGCCACCAGGGTGTCCGCACCGGCGGCCACGACCGCCGCGGCCGTCTTGACGCTGATCCCGCCGTCCACCTCCAGACGGCAGGCGGGGTTGTACCGCTCGATGAGGGCGCGCACCTGGCGGATGGTGTCCAACTGGTGCTCCAGAAAGGCCTGGCCGCCGAAGCCGGGCTCCACCGTCATCACCAGCACCATGTCCAGCCCCTCCAGGTAGGGGAGCACGGCGGAGGGGGCGGTGATGGGCCGCAGGGCCACCGCCTTTTTCACCTTGCAGGCCTCCATCCGCCGCAGGGCCTCGGCGATGCCAGTGGGGTGGTCGGCCTCCAGGTGGACGGAGAGGAGATCCGCCCCCGCCTGGGCAAAGGCCTCCACATAGCGCACCGGCTTGTCGATCATCAGGTGCACGTCCAGAAACATGCCGGTGCATTTGCGGATGGACTGCACCACCGGCACGCCGATGGTGAGGTTGGGGACGAAGCAGCCGTCCATCACATCCACGTGCAGCCAGTCGGCAGAGGACACCCGGCGGATGTCCCGCTCCAGGTTGGCAAAATCCGCGGAGAGGATGGAGGGGGCAATTTTAATCATTTTTTTACCACTCCTTGAAGGGAAGTTCAGAATTCCGTGGTAGGATAGGCCCCAGGGCTCAACCGGGGGCGGGGCAAACGGAGGAGCGGGCACATAAGATACACCAAGCGGATGACGCCCGAGGCCCCGCCGGCTCTCCCCCGCGCCCACGCGGCGCCGGCCCGGCGGCCCATGCTCCGGAGGAAGCGCGCCGCATCATATAGGCGTATCCGGGGGAAGGGTTCCCCCGGATACGCCGGTGGTTCCAGCACAGGCCGCGCCTGCGGGGCTCAGTGGTAGAAGTCGTTGGTGTGGCACTCCCGGGCCGCATAGCCCGCGCCGCACAGGGCGTCCAGAATGGCCCGCTTGTGGGTGTGGCCGAAGGCCTCCAGGGTGACGCGAAGCTCCACGCCGGACTGGCGGTTGATGTTGACGAACTGGTTGTGCTCCAGCTTGATGATGTTGCCGTTGGCCTCGGCCACAATCTGGGCCACCCGCAGCAGCTCGCCGGGGCGGTCGGGGAGCTGGACAGAGAAGGTGAACACCCGCCCCCGGTTGATGAGGCCGTGCTGCACCAGGGAGGCCACGGTGATGACATCCATGTTGCCGCCGGAGAGGACAGGCACCACGTTCTTTCCGCGGCACTTGAGATGGGAGAGGGCGGCGATGGGCAGCAGGCCTGCGTTCTCCACGATCATCTTGTGCTTTTCCATCATATCCAGGAAGGCGTCCACCAGCTCGTCGTCAGGAATGGTGATGATGTCGTCGATATTTTTCTGGAGATAGGGGAAAATCTGGTCGCCGGGGGTTTTGACGGCCACGCCGTCGGCGATGGTCTCCACCCGGTCCAGGGTGACCACATGGCCGGCGTCCAGGCTGGCCTTCATGGAGGCCGCGCCGGAGGGCTCCACGCCGATGACCGTCACATTGGGGTTGAGGAGCTTGGCCAGGGTGGACACGCCGGTGGCCAGTCCGCCGCCGCCGATGGGCACCAGAATCACATCCACGTCGGGCAGATCCTGAAAGATCTCATAGGAAATGGTGCCCTGGCCGGTGGCGATGGCCAGGTCGTTGAAGGGGTGGACGTAGGTGAGCCCCTCCTCCTCCGACAGCTTGGCGGCCAGCTCCGCCGCGTCGTCGAAGGTCTCCCCGTGGAGCACCACCTTGGCCCCGTAGTCCTTCGTGTTGTTGACCTTTACCAGCGGGGTTGTAGTGGGCATGACGATGGTGGCGGACACCCCGGCGGCCTGGGCGGCGTAGGCCACGCCCTGGGCGTGGTTGCCCGCAGAGGCGGTGACCAGCCCCCGGGCCTTCTCCTCGTCGCTGAGGGTGCTGATCTTATAGTAGGCGCCCCGGATCTTGTAGGCCCCGGTGACCTGCATATTCTCCGGCTTGATATAGATCTGGTTGCCGGTGGCCTTGGAAAAGGCGGGACTGTAGACTAGACTGGTGTTGCGGATCACCCCGGATAGCACGCCGCGGGCCTCCTTGAATTCCTTTAATGTCAGCATGGGGCAGACTTCCTCTCCGTATCATACCATATTTCCTTCTATCATAATGACTTTTCCGCCCAAAGTCAACGTGTTATTGACACCTGGGGCGGGGAAAGGTACAATGAAGCTAACCTCGTTTTTGGAGGAAATGTCAATGGCGAAAATTGTGAAAAAATCTCCGGCCCCCCTCTATCTGGCGGCGGCGGTGTGGGCGGCGTGGGCCGTGCTGGCCCCCCTGTATGCCTGGTGGCATTTTGCGCTGGCGGCGGCGGTCTCGGCGGTCGCCTGGCTGGGGGGGCGGAAGCTCTTTCCCGACAAGGTGCTGATCCTGCCCGACCCGGAGCCCGCGCCGGAGCCGGAACCGGAACCGGAGCATGCTGCGCCGGAGGACCCACTGGCCGTCGAGCGGGCGCGGGCGCTGGCCGAGCTGCGGCGGCTGGACGAGAACATCGAGGACGCCAAGCTCTCCGCCCAGATTGTCCACATGGAGGAGGTCACCGGCAAGATCTTCGACATCGTGGCCGGGCAGCCGGCCAAGCTGCCCCAGCTCCGCCGGTTTCTGAACTACTATCTGCCCACCACCCTCAAGCTGCTCAACGCCTATGACCGCATGGGGGCCGCCGGGGTGGAGGGGGCCAACATCGACGGCACCATGGGCCGCATCGACGCCATGATGGACAAAGTGGTGGAGGCCTTTGACAAGCAGCTCGACGCCCTGTTCGCCGACGAGGCGCTGGATATATCCACAGACATCACCGTTCTGGAGCAGATGCTGGCCCAAGAGGGGCTCGGCGGAATGCAGATGGGACAATCATAACAATGGAGGAACTGCGATATGGCTGACAAGACGGATTTTACCCCGGAACTGACCCTCACTCCCAACCTGGACGCCGCAGCGGCGGCGGAGGCACCCCAGGCCCCCGAGGCGCCCGCCCTCACCCTGGACCCCACCGGGGCGGTGGATGCGGCCGCGGCCCAGAAGGCCAAGGACGAGCAGGCCATCCAGCTCGACGAGAGCAAGCTCACCGAGGCGGAGCGGAAGATGGTGGACGACTTTGCCAAGCAGATCGACCTGACCGACTCCAACGTGGTGCTCCAGTACGGCGCGGCGGCCCAGAAGAACATCGCCGGCTTTTCCGAGAGCACCCTCAACTCCGTGCGCACCAAGGATCTGGGGGAGATCGGCCAGGCCCTGTCCTCCCTGGTGGTGGAGCTGAAGGGCTTCGGCAAGGAGGAGGACGAGAAGGGCATCTTCGGCTTTTTCAAAAAGAAGAAAAACGAGCTGGAGGCCATGAAGGTGGCCTACACCAAGGCGGAGGCCAACGTGGACAAGATCGCCGAGGTGCTGGAGGGCCATCAGGTGACCCTGATGAAGGACATCGCCATGCTGGACCAGATGTACGAGCTCAACACCAAGTATTACAAGGAGCTGACCATGTATATTCTGGCGGGCAAGAAGCGCCTGAACCAGGTCCGCGCCAACGAGCTGGAGCAGCTCCGCCAGAAGGCGGCCCAGTCCGGCACCCAGGAGGACGCCCAGGCCTACAACGACCTGACCAACATGTGCAGCCGCTTTGAGAAGAAGCTCCACGATCTGGAGCTCACCCGCATGATCTCCATCCAGATGGGCCCCCAGACCCGGCTGATCCAGAACAACGACACCCTGATGCTGGAGAAGATCCAGTCCTCCCTGGTGAACACCATCCCCCTGTGGAAGAGCCAGATGGTGCTCTCCCTGGGCCTGGAGCACTCCCGCCAGGCCACCGCGGCCCAGAGCGCGGTGACCAACATGACCAACGAGCTGCTGAAGAAGAACGCCGACATGCTCAAGATGGGCACCATCGAGACCGCCCGGGAGGCCGAGCGGAGCGTGGTGGACATCCAGACCCTCCAGCACACCAATGAGCAGCTCATCTCCACCCTGGATGAGGTCATGAACATCCAGCGGGAGGGGGCCCAGAAGCGCCGGGAGGCCGAGGCCGAGCTGGGGAGAATCGAGGGCCAGCTCAAGCAGAAACTCCTGGAGCTGCGGGGCTGAACTCCGCCCGACACATTTGAGTGAGGAAATCCCATGAAATTTCTGAAAACCCACACCGGCGCTATGGTGGTGCTGGCGGTGGTCATTGTCCTGTCCGTCCTGCTGGGCTCCCACCGCTCCCTGGTTCAGGCCAGGGAGAAGGTGGAGGCGCAGTTTGCGCCCATCGCCGGGGATCTCCAGGACTGCCTGGACATCACCGCTAACCTGCTCACCGTGGCGGGGCGGTACTTGGACGAGGGTGAGCTGGGCGAGCTGACGGACAGCCGGGCGGCCCTGGCGGAGAGCGGCGGCATCACCGAGGCCCACGCGGCGTATGAGCGCCTGCTGGGGGACGCGGAGACCGTCTTTCTCAAGCTGGAGGACTGCGCCCTGAGCGGACGGGACGCGGACTACGTGAAGGGGTTCCGCACCGACCTGGCCGCCGAGCAGGACACCATCGCCCGGGACGGCTACAACGCCGCCGCCGACCGCTACAACGAGCGGGTGCTGGGGGGCTTCCCCGCCAGAGTGCTTGGGACGCTCACCTTTGTGCGCCCGGCGGAGACCTTCCGATGAGAGGAGCGAGAGGCATGAGACGACAGCTTGCGGCGGCCCTGCTGGGCGCGGCTCTCCTGACGGGGGGAGCCCAGGCCGTGGCGGAGCCCACCGCCGCCCGCTATGTGGCGGACGAGGCGGACGTGCTCAGCAGCGAGACCGAGCAGTACATCATTGACAAAAACCAGTCTCTCTTTGAGGACACCGGCGGCGAGATCGTGGTGGTGTCGGTGGATTTTATGGACGGCATGGATGCCGCCGACTACGCCATGGCCGTGGCGGAGAGCTGGGGCGGCATCGGTGACGAGAGTCTGAACAACGGCTTTCTGCTGGTGTACGCCGTGGGAGAGAACAAGGTGTGGGCCATGGCGGGCTCCGGAATCGAAGACGCCCTCCCAGCCTCAAAAATCGAGGGCTGGCTGGAGGCGGACTTCTACGGCGGCTACGACGCCGGAGAATACGACAGCGCCACCCGCGCTTTTTTCGACGACGTGTATGGCTGGTATGAGAGCTATTATGGCACATCTGCGGGGAGTGTGGTCCCGTCTGAGCCCGGGCGCGACTTTGTCTATTACCCTGAGCCGGAGAATGACTATGTGTTCGCTGTGGTCGGACAGATGGGGCTGTTTCTGCTGATCCTCCTGGTGGTGGTCGTGGTGTGCGCCGCCGACGGCTGGCGCTACCGCCGCTACCGGCGGCGCTACCTGCTGCCCGGCATGCCTCCCCCGCCCTATGTCTACCGGCCCTTTATCTTCGGCCGGCCCCACCGGCCCCGCCCGCCCCGGCCCCCCAGGGGGCCCCGTCCGCCCATGGGCGGCGGCTTCCGCCCGGGTGGGGGCTTTCGCGGCGGCGGCGCGGGCCGCTCCGGAGGCGGCTTCTCCCGCGGAGGTGGGTTCCGCAGCGGCGGTAGCTTCCGTGGCGGCGGGTTCCGCGGCGGCGGAGCCGGACGCCGCTGATGCAGCACACAACCGAAGGCCCCGGAGCTTTGCTCCGGGGCCTTCGGCATCCGTTCGGCACATCTGTGTGCTATACTGTCATGGAAAGGGGGGGACGGCCGTGGAGGCGCATATTCTGGTGGCGGAGGACGAGGAGCGTCTGCGCACCATCATCCGGGACTACTTTACCGCCCACGGGCTGACCTGTGCGCTGGCAAAGGACGGAGAGGAGGCCCTGGAGCGGCTGCGGGAGCGGGACTATGACGCGGTGCTGCTGGACGTGCTCATGCCCAACCTGGACGGATTTGCAGTTTGCCGGGCGGTGCGGGAGGGCAACGGCGTGCCCATTCTGTTTCTCACTGCCCTGGGGGGAGAGAAGGATGTGCTCCGGGGGTATGCCCTGGGGGCGGACGACTATGTGACCAAGCCCTTCTCCCTGGCGGTGCTGCTGGCCAAAACCGAGGCGCTTATCCGCCGCAGCCGGGGAGGGGGCGCGGAGACACTCGCCTGCGGGGCGATTACCCTGGAGCCGGGCCGCCGGGCCTGCGCGGTGGGCGGCCGTCCGGTGGCCCTCCCGCCCCGGGAGTACGAGCTGCTGCTCTGCCTGATGCGCAACAAGGGCCAGGTGCTCCGCCGGGAGCAGCTTCTGGACAAGGTGTGGGGCATCGACTTCGAGGGGGGAGACCGGGCGGTGGACGGCCGGATCAAGGCCCTCCGCGCCGCCCTTGGTCCGGCGGGAAAGCAGATCAGGACGGTGTTCAAGGTAGGCTACAAGCTGGAGGAGGGAGCGCATGGATAGGAGGAGAACTGGACCTCTTCGACGGTGGATAGCGACTCCCTTGGCCGCTACATTTGTCCTGCTGTGGCTGGGCACTATGGCCCTGTTCACCCAGTGGAGGTGCCAGCGGCTGGAGGATGACGTGTATACAGCCTACCGCAACGCACGGGACGAGCTGGACAAGCAGTTGGAATACTATCAGAACAATCTGAACAACGGCCTGGGGGCGGAGGCGGAGGCGATCCTGCGGAACAACCTGAGCTCTGCTGCCTTGTACTTGAGCTACCTGGACGGTGGCATGGCTCTGGTGGTGCGGGATGGGGCGGGAGCGGTGATCCGCTCCCAACTGGCCTGGGGCTACGGCCACGAGAACGGCGTGGACGTGGGGGAGCGGTGGTATTTGGAGCTGGACAGCGGCTTGGACGACACCGGGCAGACTGCCCTGGCGGAGTGGATGATGGCCCACCGGAAAGGTGCAGGCTACTCCCTCTATCCTCCGGACAGCGCCGCCGGTGGGGATGGCACCTATGCCCGCCTCACCGGCTGGGTGGAGGAGGGGAACACCCTGTGGGTGAAGCGCATCGAGCTGATCCACCCCGACGGCTCCACGGAGCTGGTGGTGGAGACCCAGCTGGAGGGGGAGCCCACCGACACCGTGGTGCTGCGCCACCTGGAGCTGCGCAGCGCGCTGATGCCCTCTTGGTCTTGGAGTAACAGTACAGGAGGTGAGAACGGCCCTACCGACATGTCCCGGCGGCTGGCCAACATCCGGGAGGCCCAGGCTATTCTTGACCGGGAATTGGCGGGAGAAGACCGGACTGTTCTCCGGGACGGCGGCTTCGCGGGCGGCGGATACAGCGCCGAGACCGGGGAGCTGTACTATGTGGCCGTCCAGTGCGGCGTGCTCATTCCAGCCCTGCGGGAGAATCTTCCCCTCTATGCCAGCACCCTGTTCCTGATGGTGCTGGTACTGCTGGGACTGACCCGGTACTTGTCCCGGCGGGTGACGGAGCCGGTGGAGGAACTCTCCGCCCGAGCAAAGGCGGGAGAGCCATGCCCGGAGGACGGCCCTATCCGGGAATTGAACACACTGGCCACCGCGGTCAACGCCGGCCGGGGGCGGCTGGAGGAGCAGCTCAGCCGGGAACGGGCCTTCACCCGGGCGGCGGCCCATGAGCTGAAGACCCCCCTTGCGGTGCTCCGCACCCACGCGGAGGCGCTGAGGGAGGACATTGCCCCGGCCCGGCGGGGGGAATACCTGGACGTGGTGCTGGACGAGAGCGACCGCATGGCCGCTCTGGTGGGCAGCTTGCTGGAGCTCTCCCGCATGGAGGAGGGCGGGGCGCTGCACCGGGAGGTGCTGGCGATGGACGCCCTGGTGCGGGCGGTCTTTGACCGGCTGGCCCTCCCACTGGAGCGAAAGGGGCTCCACCTGAAGCTGAATCTGGAGCCTGGACAGGTATTCGGCGACCGGGCACGGCTGGAGAGCGCGGTGGAAAACCTGGCCTCCAATGCCCTGCGGTATACGCCGGAGGGGGGCGAGGTGTCGGTGCGGCTGGAACGGGCAGGCGGCTGGCTCCGCTTGGCGGTGGACAACGACGGCCCCAGTCTCACCACCCGGGAGCTGCCCCACCTGTTTGAGCCATTCTACCGGGGGGATGCGGCCCGCAGCCGCGCTACTGGAGGTACGGGGCTGGGGCTGGCCATTGTCAGGACGGCGGCGGCAGCCCACGGGGGGACCTGCTGGGCGGAGAACCGGGCGGGAGGTGTGCGGATCTGGATGGAACTGCCGGCCTTGCAATCAGTCTAGCGGTATGATATGATATCTTCACAAATAAAATGAGAATGTGAGGGATCGCGATGGGCTTCAACCGACCCGAGGCGAAACGGCTGGCCAAGGCAGCCATGCGGAATACCAACCCCAACCCCATGCTGGTGACCCTGGTCTTTGTCCTGTTGACCACTGGAGTGAGCTATCTGGTAGGACTTGTGCTGACAAACCCGATCTATGATGCGCTCTATACGGCATATCTGTACCTGCTGGACGGGGCCTACGACCCGATGTTCATCTTCAAGAGTCTGCTGTCGCCCGGTATGGTGGCAGTGTATATGCTGGTTTCGCTGCTGCTCAATGTATACTTCTGGGTGATGAACTTCGGCTATGCATCCTACGCCCTGCGGATGGCGCGGGGGGAGCAGCCGGGCTACCGGCGGCTGTTTGACGGCTTTGCGGCCCTGGGCCGGGCTATTCTGGTCAGTCTGCTGACCTCCATTTTCCTCAGCCTGTGGGGCCTGCTGTTCATGGTGCCCTATATGGTGGTGATGATCCTTGCCGCCCTGCTGGGGAGCATGGGGCTGATGATGCTGGCCATCCTTCTGCTCATCGGCGGTATGGTGATGATGGTCATTTTCAGTTACCGCTACCGCCTGGCCACCTATTTTCTGCTGGATCACCCCGAGATGGGCGCATTGGAATCCATCACTCAGAGCAAGCAGGCGATGAAGGGGTGGAAGGGGGAGCTGTTCATTTTAGACTGGTCCTTTTTCGGCTGGCTCCTCCTGGTGGCGTTGGTGGAGCTGGTGGGGATCGGCCTGGGCACGCTGTTCAGCCCCGCTCTGGGCACATTGCTGGGTACGGTGGCTGCGGGGGCGTTCAGCCTGTGGCTCAACCCCTACATGAACGGCACGGAGGCCAACTTCTACGACTGGGTGACCCATGGCTCCCTCTCCTACCGGGAGAACAACGGCCCAGGCGGCTACCAGAGCCCCTACGGCAACAACACTCCGGAACTATAATCAAAAGCTCCCTCGGGGTTTGACCCCGAGGGAGCTTTTGGTTATTCCAGAACGGCGCCCCGGGCGGCGGAGGTGACCAGTTTTGCATACCGGGCCAGATAGCCGGTCTTGATCTTGGGTTCGGGACAGATCCACTTGGCACGCCGGGCGGCCAGGGTGGCCTCGTCCACCTGGAGCTCGATTTTGCAGGCGGGGATGTCGATGGAAATGATGTCCCCCTCCTCCACCAGGCCGATGGGGCCGCCCTGGGCGGCCTCGGGGCAGACGTGGCCGATGGAGGCCCCGCGGGTGGCGCCGGAGAAGCGGCCGTCGGTGATGAGGGCCACCGACTCGCCTAGCCCCATGCCGCAGATGGCGGAGGTGGGGTTGAGCATCTCACGCATACCGGGGCCGCCCTTGGGACCCTCGTAGCGGATCACCACCACGTCGCCGGGGACGATCTTCCCGGCGTAGATGGCCTCGATGGCCTCCTCCTCGGAGTTGAAGACCTGGGCGGGGCCGGTGTGGAGCATCATCTCAGGGGCCACGGCGGAGCGCTTCACCACGCAGCCCTCGGGGGCCAGGTTGCCCTTGAGCACGGCGATGCCGCCGTCGGCGGAGTAGGGGTTCTCGATGGGGCGGATCAGCTCAGGGTTGCGGTTGACCACGCCCTCCAGGTTCTCGGCCAGGGTCTTTCCGGTGCAGGTGAGCACGCTGGTGTCCAGCAGGCCCTTCTTCGTCAGCTCCTTCATGACGGCGTACACGCCGCCCGCGCCCTCCAGATCCTCCATATAGGTATCCCCGGCGGGGGCAAGATGGCACAGGTTGGGGGTTTTGGAGGAGATCTCGTTGGACAGATCCAGATCCAGCTCGATGCCGCACTCGTGGGCGATGGCGGGCAGGTGGAGCATGGTGTTTGTGGAGCAGCCCAGGGCCATGTCCACTGTCTCGGCGTTGTGGAAGGCGGCGGGGGTCATGATGTCCCGGGGGCGGATGTTTTTCGCCACCAGCTCCATGATCTGCATACCGGCATGCTTGGCCAGGCGCAGCCGGGCCGACCACACGGCAGGGATGGTGCCGTTGCCCCGCAGGCCCATACCGATGGCCTCGGTGAGGCAGTTCATGGAGTTGGCGGTATACATGCCGGAGCAAGAGCCACAGGTGGGGCATGCGTTGTTCTCATAGTCCTCCACGCCCGCCTCGTCCAGCCTGCCAGCCTTATAGGCCCCGACCGCCTCAAACATGTGGCTCAGGCAGGAGCGGCGTCCGTCCTCCAGCCGCCCGGCCAGCATGGGGCCGCCGGAGCAGAAGATGGTGGGGACGTTCACCCGTGCGGCGGCCATGAGCAGGCCGGGCACGTTCTTGTCGCAGTTAGGGATCATCACCAGCCCGTCGAACTGGTGGGCGATGGCCATGGCCTCGGTGGAGTCGGCAATGAGATCCCGGGTGACCAGGGAGTACTTCATGCCGATGTGGCCCATGGCGATGCCGTCGCACACGGCGATGGCGGGGAACTCCACCGGCGTGCCGCCGGCGGCGCGGACGCCCGCCTTGACGGCCTCGGCGATCTTGTCGAGGTTCATGTGGCCGGGGACGATCTCGTTGTAGGAGCACACCACGCCGATGAGGGGGCGCTCCAGCTCCTCCTTGGTGTAGCCCAGGGCGTAGAACAGGGAGCGGTTGGGGGCGCGCTCCACGCCCTTCGTCACGTTGTCGCTGCGCATAAGTAAAATCTCCTTCGCAATTTTACGCGGTAAAGTATAGTGGTATTATAGCACAAGGGCCGGGCGGTGACAACGCGGAATTTGTGCGGCCCCCCTGCCGCAAAAAAGCAACCCCGTCCGCAGGGCGGACAGGGCTGCTTTTTGGATGTATGGAAGGACTTAGTGAGGGATGCGCTGGCACTTCTTGGGGGTCACGCAGGTACCCTCGGCCACGGCCACCACGATGGGCTCAGCCAGGAAATCGGCGGCGGAGTCGCTGATGTCAGGGCGGGGCACGGCCACCTTGCGGGCCTCAAACTTCATCTTGCGGGAGGTGTTGCCGATGTGGGTGATCTCACCGTAGGCCTCGATGAAGTCGCCGGCGTAGACCGGGGCCTTAAACTCAATGTTGTTGTAGGCACAGAACAGGCCCTCGTCGCCGTCGCACTTGATCAGCAGCTCGGTGGCCA
>ERZ827440.2575-NODE-2575-length-15644-cov-4.570210_pt1 | contig 15644 bp, 11 predicted proteins | sample MGYA00519774_ERZ827440 | MGnify/ENA primary metagenome ERZ827440 (study PRJEB31778, sample SAMEA3449302) | human gut metagenome | biome: human gut; feature: human-associated habitat; material: faeces | place: United Kingdom | collected 2010/2012 ... | reverse complement strand
TTCGCTGCTCCTAAAACCTGAAATTTCTACTTGACTTTTGTTAGCAGGTCTTTCTCATCTGGATGGCATAAGAATACCACGGATTTTATTCTGTTACAACTGTAAATTCCACTCAGAAATTCCTCTGCGCCCTAACAATGGCCGTAGGCAACAGAGGACAGGATACCGGTTAAAACAGTCCGTCGAACAGGGTAATCTGACTCGTATCCGGCATGGCCCAGGGGCGGCCGCGCCGTCCCTGGGGTCCCGTTTCCCTCCATCTGGCGGGACGAAATCAATTCGCCCCGGCCCCGCCATCGAGGTTTTGCCTGCGGCAAAACGCTCGGACGCTACAGGCAGCGGACGGCATGCCGGTTAAAACAGTCCGTCGAACAGGGTAATCTGACTCGTATCCGGCATGCCGTCCAGAGCACCAGCGGCCTTGAGTTGCTCGATGTGGGTCTTGGAGACCTTGGGACAGGCTGCGGAAAACTCCTCGATGGATATAAACCGCTTTCCCTCCCGCTGCTCCATGATAGACCAGGCCGCCGTCTCGCCCAGACCAGGCACAGAGGTGAAGGGGGGCAGCAGGCTTCCCTTCTCATTGTCTGGCAGGAAGTTGACCGCGTGGGAGCGGTAGAGATCCATGTGCTCAAAGGTGAACCCCCGCAGATAGAACTCATAGACCACCTCAAGGGTGACCAAAATATCCTCCTCCACGGGAGAGGGCTTCTCCTTGCTCTCAATCTCCCGCATTTTAGCCTTACACACATCCATCCCCTGGCACATGAAGGTGGCGTCAAAGGCCTTGGCGCGGATAGAGAAGAAGGCAGCATAGAAGGCCAGGGGGCGGTGGACCTTGAACCAGGCGATGCGGAAGGCCATCATGACATAGGCCACCGCGTGGGCCTTGGGGAACAGGTACTTGATCTTCTTGCAGGAGCCGATGTACCAGTCGGGTACACCGGCGGCCTTCATTTCCTCCTCCGCCCCATCCGGCAGGCCCCGGCCCTTACGCACCGACTCCATGATCTTGAAGGCCCGCTTCTCCGGCATGCCGCAGGAGATGAGGAAGAGCATGATGTCGTCGCGGCAGCCGATGGCCTGGCCGACCGGGACGCCCTGATCCACAATCAGATCCCGGGCGTTGCCCAGCCACACGTCGGTTCCGTGGGAGAAGCCGGACAGGCGCAGGAGAATGTCAAACTCGTGAGGCTGGGTGTCCACCAGCATGCCGCGGGTGAACTTGGTGTTGAACTCCGGGATGGCCACGGCGCCGGTTGGGCCCAGGATGGGGTCGTCCACGAAGCCCAGCACCTCAGAGGAGGTGAAGATGCTCATGGTGTCCCGGTCGTCCAGAGGGATCTTTTGCGGATCCACCCCGGTGAGATCCTGGAGCATGCGGATCATGGTGGGATCATCGTGGCCCAGCATGTCCAGCTTGAGCAGGTTGGACTCCATGGAGTGATATTCGAAGTGAGTGGTAATGATGTCGCTGTTGGGATCGTCGGCGGGGTGCTGCACCGGACAGAAGTCGTAGATCTCCCGGTTCTGGGGGATGACCACCATGCCGCCGGGGTGCTGGCCGGTGGTGCGCTTGACGCCGGTGCAGCCCTGAGCCAGCCGGTTCTCCTCCGCCCGGTTTACCGTCCTTCCCCGCTCATCCATGTACTTCTTGACATAGCCGAAGGCGGTCTTTTCCGCCACGGTGCCGATGGTGCCCGCCCGGAACACGTGGGTCTGCCCGAACAGCTCAAAGGTGTACCGGTGGGCGTTGGCCTGATATTCGCCGGAGAAGTTCAGATCGATGTCGGGCACCTTGTCGCCGCCGAAGCCCAGGAAGGTCTCGAAGGGGATGTTGAAGCCGTCCTTGGCGTAGGGCGTTCCGCAGACGGGGCACACCGCGTCGGGCATGTCCGCGCCGCAGCCGATCCCCTTCTCCTTGGCAGTGTCGAAGTCCGAGTGCTTGCACTTGGGACAGCGGTAGTGGGGCGGCAGGGAGTTCACCTCCGTGATGCCCGACATGAAGGCTACCAGGGACGAGCCCACGGAGCCACGGGAGCCCACCAGGTAGCCGTGGGCCAGGGAGTCCTGCACCAGCTTCTGGGCCGACATATAAATGACGTCGTACTTGCACTTGATGATATCGCCCAGCTCGGCATTGATGCGGTCCACCACGATTTTGGGCGGTTCCTCACCGTAAAGGGCTTTTGCTTTCCCCCAGACCAGACTGGTCAGCTCCTCCGCTGAGTTCTCGATTTTGGGGGCGAACAGCCCCTGGGGCAGAGGCACTACGTCCTCACACCAGTCGGCCACCAGGTTGGTGTTGCGCACCACCACCTCATAGGCCTTCTCCTTCCCCAGATAGGCAAACTCCTCCAGCATTTCGGTGGTGGTCTTGAAGTAGATGGGCAGAGACGAGTCAGCATCCTCAAAGCCCTTGGAGGCCAGCAGGACATGGCGGTAGATCTCGTCCTCCGGGTCCAGGAAATGGACGTCGCCGGTGGCGCACACGGGCTTGTCCAGCGCCTCACCCAGGGATACGATGGTGCGGTTGAAGTCCTTCAGCTCCTCCTGGCTCTGCACCATACCCTTGCGCAGCATGAAGGCATTGTTGCACAAAGGCTGAATCTCCAGGAAATCGTACCAGGAGGCAATACGCTTAAGCTCCGCAAAGTCTTTCCGCTTTACAACTGCTTGAAACAGCTCTCCAGCCTCGCAGGCCGAGCCGATAATGAGTCCCTCCCGGTGCTGGTTGATCAGGCTCTTGGGCATGATGGGGTAGCGTTTGAAGTGGTCCAGGTGAGAGGCCGAGATGAGCTTGTAGAGATTGCGCAGGCCCAGTTGGTTCTTGGCCAGCACGATTAGGTGCTTGGGCTGGCGGCGGGCCTTGCCCCCGGTACGCAGCCTAGCCATAGCCGGATTGATCTGCTGGAGGGTATGTACACCCCTGTCCCGCAGCATCTCGAAAAAGGGTACCAGCATATAGCCCACCGTGGCCGCGTCGTCATAGGCCCGGTGGTGGTTGAAGGCGGGCAGGTTCAGGTGCTCCGCCACGATGTCCAGCTTGTGCTTGCCCAGCTCCGGCAGCAGGTTCTGGGCCAGAATCAGCGTGTCGATGGAGGTGCTGTCGAAGGGGCGGCCCATGCGGCGGCACCCCTCGGCGATGAAGCCCATGTCGAACTCCGCATTGTGGGCGGCCAGCGGGCGGTCTCCCACGAAGTCCAGAAAGGCGTTTATAGCCTCCGCCTGGGAGGGCGCTCCCCTCAGCATCTCGTCGGTGATGCCGGTAAGCTCGGTGATCTCGCGGGTCAGAGGCCGTTCGGGATCGGCAAACGTGGAGAACTGCTCCACCACCTCCCCGTTCCGCAGTACCACCGCTCCGATCTCGGTGATTACATCCCGCCGCTTGTCCAGACCGGTAGTCTCAATGTCGAAACAGACGATATCACCCGTAAAGTCTTGTTCCTTGTCCCCGTGTACCACCACCCGGTCGTCCACGTCATTGATGAAGTACGCCTCCACGCCGTAAAGCACCTTGATCTTCTTGGCCGAGTGCCATGCGTCGGGGAATGCCTGGGCCACGCCGTGGTCGGTGATGGCGATGGCCCGATGGCCCCACGCCTCCGCCCGCTTGACCACGTTCTTGTCCGGCCCCGCCTTGGGGCTCACTTGGGTGAGGGCATCCATGGAGGACATGGTGGTGTGCAAGTGGAGCTCCACCCGCTTCTCCGGCGCGTCGTCGGTCTTCATGGGCTTGGCGCTCTCCATGATGGCGTAGGGCTCCAGCACCATGTCGCCAGTGAAGCGGTCGATGTTCAGCTTGCCCTGAATCACCAGATGCTGGCCCTTCTTCACCCCGTCCACGATACCCTTTCCCTCGTCACCGGGGAAAAACTTGGACACCCGCACCGAGCCGGTATAGTCCGTCACATCGAAGCACACCACCCAGGCACCCCGCTTTTTCAGCTCCCGGTGATCCACGGCAAATACGTCTCCCTTGACGATGACGGTTCCCATGTCCAGCTCCAGGGTGCTCATGGGGATGCTCTCCCGCTTGATTTCGTGCTTGCCGTAGAGCAGCTTTCCTCTCGTGCCGCCGGAGGCCGCCTTTTTCTCCCGCGGGCTGGCAGTTTTGAGACCAGCCAGAGCTCTCCGGCGGATCTCCTCCGTGCGGCGGAAGGCCGCCATGGCATCCTCCTCCACCGGGGCGGCCGGGGGCGGCGGAGGAGGGGCGCTGGCCGCAGGAGCCGGTTCAGCCGCCACAGGAGCCGATGCGGGAGCAGTCGCGGCCGCCGCTCCCATCTCCAGCTCCACCCGCTCCACCCGGTAGGCCAAGGCCAGGCTCTTCTCGATCTGGTGCCGCAGGCCCTCCTCGGGCATTCGGGGGCACTCCACCTTGGCGCGGATAGAGCGGGCCGCCTTATCGATCACCGCCCCCGTGACCAGATAGCCGCCTGCCAGGGCCGCCAGCTCTTCACCGGGCCGCCAGGCGGAAAACAAATTCAAAAAGGGAATCTTCTGTGCCTGTGACATGGTTGAAACGCTCCTGCCTCCTCCGTCAAAGTTCCTCAATTAGTGCGAAAAGCTCGTCCACCAGGGCCTCCTGGGGAACCTTTTTCACGATCTCTCCCTTGCGGAAGAGCAGGCCCTCCCCGTTGCCGCCGGCGATGCCCACGTCGGCGGCGGAGGCCTCTCCGGGGCCGTTGACCACACAGCCCATGACCGCCACGGTGATGGGCTTGTCCACGGCCTTAAGCCGCTCCTCCACCTGGGTGGCCAGGCCGATGAGGTCGATACGGGTGCGCCCGCAGGTAGGGCAGGACACCAGCTCCGGTCCCTCCTTCCGCACCCCGGCGGCCTTGAGGATGTCCCGGGCGGCGTATACCTCCTCCACCGGATCGGCGGAGAGAGACACCCGCATGGTGTCCCCGATACCCATGGCCAGCAAGCCGCCGATGCCCACCGCGGATTTGAGGGTGCCCATGCGCAGGGTGCCGGTCTCCGTCACCCCAAGATGTAAAGGATAATCACTTTCCTGATTCATCAGGCGGTAGGCCGCCATGGTGGTGCGCACGCTGGAGGACTTGAGGGACACGCATATGTCGGTAAAGTCAAATTTCTCCAGCAGGCGGATATGTCCAAAGGCCGACTCCACCAGGGCCTCCGGCGTCACCCCGCCGTATTTGGCCAGGATGGGCTTCTCCAGGGAGCCGCCGTTGACTCCGATACGGATGGGAATCCCCTTTTGGCGGCAGGCGTCGGCCACCGCCTTCACCCGGTCCTCCCCGCCGATGTTGCCCGGATTGATGCGCACTTTGTCGCACCCGTCGGCCACGCACTCCAGGGCCAGCCGGTAATCGAAATGGATGTCTGCCACCAGAGGGATGGGGCTCCGCTCCCGAATGGCCCCCACCGCCCGGGCGGCGGCCAGATCGGGCACCGCCACCCGCACAATCTCGCACCCCGCCGCCGCCAGACGTTTGATCTGCTCCGCTGTGGCGGACACATCGTCGGTGCGGGTGTTGGTCATGGACTGAATGGTGACCGGAGCACCCCCCCCGATGGGGACGCCGCCCACGCGAATCTGTCTGGTCATAGGACAAGCCTCCCTACAGGATCAATTTGTTTACGTCGCTGACGGCCACCACCACCATCAGGGCAATGAGGCAGAAGAAGCCCGCCATATTGATATAGCCCAGGTACTTCTGGTCGATACGCCTGTGGGTGAAGAAGTGGTAAATGCCGCCCACGAGTAGGAAAAGAATCTGCCCGCCGTCCAGAGCGGGGATGGGCAGCAGGTTCATCACCGCCAGATTGATGGCGATCAGCGCCACAAAGCTGAAAATATTGAGCAGAGCCCCGGCCATTCCGGCGGCAGCCGCCCCCTGCTGGCCCACCTCACCGGCCATGGCGAAGATGCCGATGGGGCCGGCCATGTCGTTGAGGCTCACCGCGCCGCGGATCAGATCCCCCAGACTGAGCCATACCGTTCGCACGTAGTCGATAGACTGGTACCAGGCGTTGCGCAGGGTGCCCAGGGGCCCGGCCTCCCGGAGCTCCCCCACCATGACTCCCCGCTTCAGGCTCTGCTGGCCGCTCTCGTCGGTGAGGGTACGGTAGGGCAGGTGCAGAGTGCCCAGATCGAGCCGCCGGCCGTCCCGGAGCACCTCGACGGCCACATCCTCCCCCGCCCGGCCCAGGAAAAGAATCGCATCGCTCTGGAAATAGATGCGGTGCCCGTCGATGCGGTAGAATTCGTCGCCGGGCAGCAGGCCGGTCTCCCGAATGTCCTCCGCCCCCGGCAGATAACCGCTGACCACCGGCGCGGACGGACTCCCCGCCACGGAAAAGAGCACCAGCAGGATCACCAGCCCCGTCACAAAATTCAAAAATGCTCCGGCCACCAGAATGATGAATTTTTTCCACGCCGGCTTACCGCTGAAGGACCGGGGATCGTCCGAGGCCTCCTCCTCACCCTCCATGGAGCAGAACCCTCCGATGGGCAGGGCCCGGAGAGAGTAGGCCGTCTCCCCCCTTGTCCTGGAGAGCAGCTTAGGGCCCATACCGATGGCGAACTCCTCCACCCGCACCCCCAGGGTCTTGGCCGCGATGAAGTGTCCGAACTCATGGATGGCGATGAGCGCGCCGAAGAGCAGGATGGTAATCAGGATGAACAGGATGGTCATAGCATCGCTCCTTACTCAGTGCGTATTGGGCCGGTGTCTCCGCACGGCCTCCCGCGCCGCCTGATCCGCGTCCAGAATGTCCCCCAGGGAGGGAGACTGCACCGCGGGAACCGCGGCCATGGCGTAGGCCACCTGCTCCGCAATGCCGGAGAAAGAGAGCTGTCCGGACAGAAACTGCCCCACAGCCTCCTCGTTGGCCCCGTTGAGCACCGCCGTGGCGGTGCCGCCGGTGCGGGCGGCCTCCAGGGCCAGGGCCAGGCAGGGGAACGCCACATAGTCCGGCGCATGGAAGGTCAGGGGCGGGCAGGACAGCAGGTCCAGCGGCTCTGCCACCGCCGCAACCCGGCCAGGCCAAGTCAGGGCGTATTGAATGGGCAGGCGCATATCGGGCACGCCAAGCTGCGCCAGCACCGCATGATCACAGTATTCCACCAGGGAATGGACTATACTCTCCCGGTGAATCACAATGGAGATTTTTTCCGGGGGCATGTGGTAAAGGCGCATGGCCTCAATAAATTCCAGCCCCTTGTTCATCATGGTGGCCGAGTCCACGGAGATCTTGGCCCCCATATTCCAGTTGGGATGGGCCAGAGCCTGCTCTACCGTCACTCCGGCAAGATCTTCCCCTTTCCATCCCCAGAAGGGGCCGCCGGAGGCGGTCAGGATCAGGCGGCGCACCTCTCCCCTGTCCTGGCAGCCCTGGAGACACTGGAAGATGGCGGAGTGTTCCGAGTCCACCGGCACCACTTGGGAGCCGCTCCATGCAGCCGCATCGCTCACCAGCTCCCCGGCGCACACCAGGGTCTCCTTGTTGGCCAAGGCGATGCGCTTACCAGCCCGGATGGCGGCCAAAGTGGGACGGAGTCCCACGATCCCCACCACGGCGGTGAGCACTGTGTCCGCCGTCTCCAGGCTGGCCGCCTCCAGCAGGCCCTCCATCCCCTCCGCCACGCGGATGGGCGTGTCAGCCAGGCGCAGGCGCAGGGACGCGGCGGACTCCGGGTCCATCATCACCGCCAGCTCCGGCTGGAAGCGGCGGCACTGCTTCTCCATCTGCTCCACGTCCCGGTTGGCCGTTAAGGCGGCCACACGCATGCCACAGGCGGCAATCACGTCCAGTGACTGCCGCCCGATGGAGCCAGTGGAGCCCAGCAGAGAAATACAGCGGTTTTGTTCCATGCTATGCTCCTCCCACGGCGGGCAGGAACCGGAGCAACAATTCGATCAGGGGCGCGCAGAAGATCACGCTGTCAAACCGGTCCAGCACGCCGCCGTGTCCGGGAAAAATGTTGCCGAAATCCTTGATTCCGTACTGCCGCTTGATATAGGAAAATGACAGGTCGCCCATCTGGGAGATGGCGCTGCCCAGGGCTCCGTAGAGGGCCAGGTACAGGTAGTTCACAGTATAGCCGAAGGCGAAGCGGAGCAGCACGCCGTACAGTACCGTGCACACCACCGTCCCCACAAAGCCGCCCACGGCCCCCTCCACCGTCTTTTTAGGAGAGAGCTCCGGCGCCAGCTTGTGCCTGCCGAAAGCCATGCCCGCAAACAGTGCGAAGGCATCGCTGATAAAGGCCGCCACCAGGGGCAGGATGAGCAAAGGCTCCCAGTGCTCCATCTGGCGAATGCGCAGGAAGGAGGACAGGAAGAAGGGGATCACCACAGTCAGGAAAAAGGCGCCTCCCAGCTTCTCCAGAGACAGGCGCTTGTGGCTTGCGATGGCCTCTGCAAAGAGAAGCACCACATACACGAACAGGCCGCACAGCGCGGGCAGAGGCCGCCCGTCATAGTAGACCCAGAAGGGAATCAGCCCGGCCAGTATGATGGAGTAGCCGGAGATGCGGGTATGCTTCAAAAAGCCGGTGGACCAGAGCACCTCATGCACCGCGATCATGGACAGCCCGGCAATGAGGAGGCACAGAGCCCAGGGATACGCGGGAGAAATCAGGTAAAACAGCACCAGCAGGAGCGGGATGAAAATAACCGCCACCATGATTCGCTTACCCACTCAGACACCTCCAAAACGGCGGGAACGGCCCTGGTAGGCCGCCAACGCCCTATGCAGCTCCTCTTTGGAAAAATCGGGCCACAGTACGTCAGTAAAATAGAATTCCGCATAGGCGGACTGCCACAGCAGGAAGTTGGAAATGCGCACTTCCCCGCTGGGGCGGATCACCAGATCCGGGTCGGGTACACCATTGGAGCAGAGGTATTCGGAAAACAGCACCTCGGTCAGCTCCTCCGGTTTCCGTCCTCCCGCCGCACAGTCTGCGGCGAAATGTCGGGCGGCCCGAACGATCTCGTCCCGTCCCCCATAGTTGAAGCAGACGTTGACCTGCATCCCCTCATACCGCTCGGAAATCTCGCTGGTTTTCCGGCACATATCCTTGAGCTCCTGGGGCAGCGGCTCCAGATCACCAAAAAAGTGGAGCTTAATTTTGTCCTTCTCCATCTTTTCGATGGACTCCAGCAGATACTTTTTCAGCAGGCCCACGATGGCGGAAACCTCCTCCAGCGGGCGCTTCCAGTTCTCCGTGGAAAAGGCGTACACTGTAAGGTACTCCAGTCCGATCTTCTGACAATAGGTGGCGATGCTGCGGAAAGTCTCTGCCCCCGCGGCGTGCCCCGCCGTACGAGGCAGGCCACGGCGCTTGGCCCAGCGGCCGTTTCCGTCCATGATGATTGCCACGTGGCGGGGCAGGCGGTCAAAATCCACCTGTGCCTCCCCGCTCTCTTTCGTTTTTAAGAATGACATAGTTTATCCTACCCGGTCCCATAAAATTCCGGTGCGGGACATCCAGGTGTCCCGCACCGTGAGGTCTATCTGCTTTACAGGCTTAGACCGCCATCAGCTCTGTCTCTTTTTTGGCAGTGAGCTCGTCGATTTGCTTGCAGCGCTTTTCGGTCATGTCCTGGAGCTCCTTCTCATAGTCCTTCCGGTCGTCCTCGGTAATCTCCGACTTCTTTTCCATGGCCTTAAACTTTTCCATGGCATCCCGGCGGATGTTGCGGATGGCCACCTTGCCGTTTTCGCCGTACTTCTTGACCTGCTTCGTCAGCTCCTTGCGGCGTTCCTCCGTGAGCTGCGGAAAGGCAAGGCGAATTACTTTACCGTCATTCTGTGGATTGATGCCGAGATCGGAGGTCTGGATGGCCTTTTCAATGGCCTTGAGCAGGGTGCTATCCCAAGGCTGGATCATCAGGCTCCTGGGGTCTGGGGAGGAGATAGCCGCTACCTGGTTCAGAGGCGTGGGAGCACCGTAGTAGTCCACGGTGATCTTGTCCAGCACGGCGGCGTTGGCGCGGCCGGCCCGGACGCTGGCGAAATCGCTCATGACCACGTCAATGGTCTTCTGCATCTTTGCATCGAATTCCTTGTTGACTTCCTTCATATCACGGTTCCTCCTTGACAATGGTTCCAATTTTCTCTCCCATAACGACCCGCAGGATGTTCTCCGGGTCCTTCAACGCAAACAGAACCACCGGGATCTTGTTGTCCATGGACAGGGACGTGGCGGTGGAGTCCATCACCTGCAGGTGCTGGGCCAGCATATCGTCATAAGTGATGGTGTCATACTTGACCGCAGAGGGGTCCTTCTTCGGGTCGGCGCTGTAGACGCCGTCAATGTTCTTAGCCAGCAGAATGGCATCCGCGTCGATCTCCGCGGCCCGCAGCACCGCGGCCGTGTCAGTGGAGAAAAACGGGTTGCCGGTGCCGCAGCCAAAGATCACGACCCGGCCCTTCTCCATGTGCCGGATGGCTTTGGAGCGGATGTACGGCTCGGCCATGGCGCGCATCTCGATGGCGGTCTGCACCCGCACGTCCACGCCCTTCTGCTCCAGCACGTCGGCCACGGCCAGGGCGTTGATGGTAGTGGCCAGCATACCCATGTGGTCGGCGCGGGTGCGCTCCATCCGGTCGCCGCCGTCCTTGACGCCGCGCCAGAAGTTGCCGCCGCCCACCACGATGCCGATCTGCACGCCACAGGCTACGCACTTCTTGATTACGTCGCACACACTGCCGATCACGTCGAAGTCCAGGCCACGGCTGGCCTCTCCGGCCAGCGCCTCGCCGCTCAATTTCAAAAGGACCCGCTTATACTGCGGTTCACTCATACGTTCAACCCCTTTATACGGTATTCAGTCCCTTTTATTTTAATATAGTTTTCCACGTTTGCCTAGGGGTTAGGCCAAAGTTTTTACAAATTATTCGTAATCGGAGTTTTGCCGCTCACCCGTTGAAGGGACATCCTCCGGCCAAGCCTCCAGCTTCGCCCGGAAAGAGATCCGCCGGGGCGTCTCCATATCGTCGAACTGGACCAGGTGGGCTCCCCGGTTCAGGTCCACGTCCAGCACCCGGCCCAGCCCGAACACGAAATGCCGCACCCTCTGGCCCACCGGAAGGAGCACCGCGCCGTCGTCCGGGGGCAGGGCGCGGTTGCTGCTCTCGGCGTACCCCCTGGCCGCCTTCAGCAGGCCCTCCTGGGGCTCCGGTACGGGGATGAATGTCCCCCACATGTCCAGCAGGAACCGGGAAGAGTAGCGGGGTGAGCCGTCGAAATTCGTCCCGTCCGCCTCGGACAGGTACAGCCCCTTCTCTGCCCGTGTAACCGCCACAAAGGCCAGCCTCCGCTCCTCCTCCATTCCCTGACGGGTGCGCACCTTCCGTGAGGGGAAGATCCCTTCGTTCATGCCGCACAGGAACACATAGGGGAACTCCAGCCCCTTGGCCGCATGGACGGTCATCAGCTTCACACGGTCCCCCACCTCCCCGGTGTCGCTATTGGTAAAGAGGGCCACATGGGCCAGGTAGTGCTCCAGGGTACATTCCTCGCCGCAGGTGGTCTCATACTCATAGACCGCCTGCTTCAGCTCGGCCAGATTGTCCAGCCGGTCCTGGCTTCCCTCGGTGCGGAGCATCATCTCGTAGCCGCTCTCGTTGAGTACGGCGGACAGCACCTCTGAAACTGGCCGCCCCTCGCATTCGGTGGAAAGCCCCTCGATCAACGACACAAAAGACCGGGCCCGCGTCCCCTTAAACAGGGGCTCGTCCAGGCACTCCTGCAGGGCGCGGTATAGAGGGCAGCCCTGCTGCGCCGCGTATTCCTCCAGAAAAGCCATCCGCCGCTTGCCCAAGTTGCGCTTGGGCGCGTTGACGATGCGCCGAAAGGACAGATCGTCCCGGTAGGCGAGCATTCGCAGATAGGAAAGGGCATCCTTGATCTCCATCCGGCTGAAAAAGGGCACGCCGCTGTAGATCGTATAGGGAATCTTCTCACGGAGCAGAACGCCCTCCACCGCCCGGGTGACATAGTGGGCCCGATAGAGCACCGCCATGTCCCGGTAGGGCACCCCCTTCTCCCGCAGCTTGGACATCTCACCCGCCATCCATCCGGCCTCCGTCACCGGGTTCTCCCCGAAATGGCACAGGACGGGCCCGCCGGATGGAAGGGTGGGGCGCAGCTCCTTTGGGATACGGGCGGCGTTTTGTGCGATTAGGGCGTTGGCCGCCGACAGAATCTCCGGCGTGGAACGGTAGTTCTCCGTCATCAGGATGGTCTTTGTGCCCGGAAACTGCTTGTCAAAATCCAGCAGGTACTTTACGTTGGCCCCCCTCCAGGTGTAGATGGTCTGATCCGGATCACCCACGATGAACAGATTCCTGTGATAGCCGCAGAGCACCTCCATCAGTCCATACTGGAGCCCGTCAATGTCCTGGAACTCGTCGATCATGATGTACTCCAGCCGCTTCTGCCACTTGAGCCGGATAGCCTCATTTTCCTGGAAGATATGGAGGGTGAATTTGATCAGGTCGTTGTAGTCCAGCCCAAAGCACTTTCTCTCTTGGTAGAGGTAGCCATAAAAAATCATATCCCCGGCCTGTACCGCGTCCAGATACCTCTGCTTCAGAGCGTCCAGCGACAGACTGAGCATGTCCCGGTAATACTCAGGTTCCTTGAACAGCTTGCGGATTTCGATCATATCCCGCGCCGCCCGGAAGGTCATATCCCGAAGGCTGAGGCCCCGCTCCTCATAGATCATCTGCAGCATGGCGTCAATGTCTGCGTTGTCCAGTACCAGAAAGCTCTTTGGATACCCCACCGCATGGCTGTCCTCCTGGAGCACGGAGACGCAGAAGCCGTGAAAGGTGTTAATGTAGCCCGTGTCGTCGTCCCCGGTCAGCCGATGGATGCGCTGACGCATCTCCGCGGCCGACTTGTTGGTGAAGGTCACGCACAGGATATTCCCCGGCAGGATACCCAGCTCATTGACCAGGAACGCAAACCGATGGGACAGGGCGCGGGTCTTGCCGGAGCCCGCCCCGGCGATCACCCGAACAAAGCCTTCGGTCGCCGTGACCGCCTCCCGCTGCGCCCGGTTGAGTCCCTCCAATAAATCCTCCATGGCATCGCCCCCTGATAGAACATCCGTTTTCTTTTATTATAACAGGCCCGGGGACACGTCTCAAGAGAAAAAGCGGCGGCCCGGACTGTCTCGCCGAACCGCCGCTTTCTCTCACTTGAGCTTCTTTCCGTCCTGGAAGGCGTTGCCCACCTTCTCCCCCAGCACCAGGTAGACGCTGTTTGCCATGTCGAAGGTGATGGGGCGCAGCTTGGCCGGATCAATGGCGCCGTCCGCGTTCAAGATGCGCTCGTCCGCACTGACGTTGACGATCTCGCCAACCAACAGCTCACTCTCCTCGTCAAAGCTAACAAACCGGCACTCCAGGGCCAGGGGCAGCTCGTCGACCAGCGGGGCGTCCACATGGGCACTCTTGGTCACATGGAACCCCGCCCTGGCCACCTTGTCCGGCACCTGATTGGCCGACACAATGCCCAGGTAGTCGCACTCCGTCACGTGGTCCGCATCCGCCATGCTCACCGTGAATGCCTTCCGGGCCAGGATATTTTTCACCGTCTTATGGCTGGCGCTCAGATACATGGCTACCCGCTTCATGTCGGCAATTCCGCCCCAAGCGGCGTTCATTACGTCCGGGGTGCCGTCTTCGCCGTAGGTGGCGATCATCAAGACAGGCTGAGGGTACAGGAAGGGTTTGGCTCCAAAATCTTTCCTCATGATTGTTGTCCTCCGTTTTCATTTTATAATGTAGTACTTAGTATAGCACGTCCCCCGCGTCAAGCACAATCCCCCTGCACCAAACAAAACCCGCTGTCACGGAAAAGCGCCGGACACTGAGCGTCCGGCGCTCGAAGCCAATCTGCGGTTTACTTGCCCAGCTGCTTGGCGATCTCCTCAGCGAAGTTCCGCCCCGATTTTCATTCGATTGGGGCGGAATGAATCCGCCCCAATCCAAGGCTTTGCCTCCGGCAAAACGCTTGTACGCGCCATGCGGCGCGGCCCGCCGGAGGCGGGCGCAGGAGAACGCGCAGGCATGGAAAAGCGCCGGACACTCAGTGTCCGGCGCTCGAAGCCAATCTGTGGTTTACTTGCCCAGCTGCTTAGCGATCTCTTCGGCGAAGTTCTCCTGCTTCTTCTCGATGCCCTCGCCCTTCTCAAAGCGGACGGCGTTCTTGAAGGTAATGGTGCCGCCCAGAGTCTTGGCAACGGAGGCGATATACTGCTCCACGGTCATGGCGTTATCCTTCACGAACTCCTGCTGCAGCAGGCAGTTCTCCTTGTAGAACTTGCCCAGCTTACCGGCGACGATGCCCTCCTTGACCTTCTCGGGCTTGGAAGCCATCTTAGGATCGTTCTCCATCTGCACCAGGAGGATCTTTTTCTCCTCATCCAGGGTGGCCTGGTCAACCTGGCTCTTGTCCCAAAAGCGGGGGTTCAGAGCGGCGATCTGCATGGCCACGTCCTTGCCCACGGTCTCCACCTGTTCGGCAGTCAGGCCAGTCTCTAGGTTTACCAGCACGCCGATCTTGCCGCCAGCGTGGACATAGGGCACGGAGATGCCATCGGTAAAGAAAGCAAAGCGGCGGACCTTGATGTTCTCGCCGATGACGAGCACCATCTCCTGCTGCTCCTCCTGCACGGTGCGGCCGTTGCCGTAGGAAAGGGCCATCAGGGCATCCAGGTCGGCGGGCTTGTTGGCGGCCACAACGGCGGCCACGCCCTTAACGAAGTCCACGAACTTCTCGTTCTTGCCCACGAAGTCGGTCTCTGCATTGACCTCGACCACCACGCCGACGCCGTTCACCACGGTGGCATAGGCCATGCCCTCGGCGGCGATGCGGCCCGCCTTTTTCTGAGAGGCGGCCAGGCCCTTCTCGCGGAGGATCTCAACGGCCTTGTCCATGTTGCCCTCGGCCTCAGTGAGGGCCTTCTTGCAGTCCATCATACCCACGCCGGTCATCTCGCGCAGGGTCTGTACGTCTTTTGCAGTGATTGCCATGATCACATTACCTCCATCTCAAATATCAAAAGGAGCGCCCGCCCGCGCGGGCGGGCGCTCTCAACATCACGGTTTGGGGCCGGAATTACTCGGCGGCCGCTTCCTTCTCAGCGGAAGCCTCGGAAGCGTCCTGGCCCTGCTTGCCCTCCTGGATGGCGTTGGCCATCACGCCGGAGATCAGCTTGATGGCACGGATGGCGTCGTCGTTGCCGGGGATGACATAGTCGATCTCGTCGGGATCGCAGTTGGTGTCCACGATGGCTACGATGGGGATGTGCAGCTTGCGGGCCTCATTGATGGCATTGCGCTCCTTGCGGGGGTCAACCACGAACAGCGCGCCGGGGAGCTTCTTCATCTCGACCACGCCGCCCAGATACTTCTCCAGCTTGGCGATCTCGCCCAGGTGCTTCATGACTTCCTTCTTGGGCAGCATGTCGAAGGTGCCGTCCTCCTGCATCTTCTTGAGCTGGTTCAGACGCTCCACGCGGCCGCGCATGGTCTTGAAGTTGGTGAGCATGCCGCCCAGCCAGCGGGCGTTGACATAGTACATGCCGACGCGCTCGGCCTCTTCCTTGATGGCCTCCTGAGCCTGCTTCTTGGTGCCGACGAACAGCAGG
>ERZ827440.2571-NODE-2571-length-15666-cov-2.918199_pt1 | contig 15666 bp, 9 predicted proteins | sample MGYA00519774_ERZ827440 | MGnify/ENA primary metagenome ERZ827440 (study PRJEB31778, sample SAMEA3449302) | human gut metagenome | biome: human gut; feature: human-associated habitat; material: faeces | place: United Kingdom | collected 2010/2012 ... | reverse complement strand
TCGTAGGCATCATCACCGACCCGGAACTCACCGGGACCAACGTGACGCTCTATATCAAGAGGGAACCGATACCCACCGAATACAACAAGACACCGGATGTCGCCATGCTCGACATGCTCGACCGCTTCATGATGACCATCGCCGACGAACGCTTCAGCGACATCGCCCAGAAACCCGACGCACCGTTCATCTCCGGAGGAATGTACAGCGGTTATATGGTCAACGCCATGGATGTGACGCTCGTGCAGGCCAACGCCCGTGACGGCGAAGCCCTGAGGGCATTCGACGCCATGTACACCGAAGTGGAGAAGATGATACGCTTCGGCTTCACGCAGTCGGAATTCGACCGCGCCAAGACCGAAATCGAACGCCAGATACAGCAGGAGTACGACCGCCGCGACGACCGCCGCAGCGATGAGTTCATGTGGCCGTTCATCTACAACTACATGCTCAACGCACCGATGATGAGCGCCGAGGATGAATACGAATTCAACAACTACCTGCTGCAGGTAATCAACCTCGACCTGCTCAACCAATTCGTACAGCAGATGCGCCTCACCCCGACCAACCAGGTAATCATCGTAATGGCTCCGGAGAAAGCGGATGCCGTCGTACCCACCGCGGAACAGATAGAGGAGACCATCGGCAAGGTACGCGCAGCCGAACTCGAAGCGAACATCGAAGATTTCGTGATAGAGCCCCTCATTCCGGCCAAGACCAAACTCAAAGGCTCGAAGGTGAAGACGACCGAAACCGACCGGTTCGGCGCAACGATATGGACCCTCAAGAACGGCGCTAAAATCGTCGTACTGCCTACCGACTTCAAGGCCGACGAGGTGACCATGCAGGTTATCTCCAAGGGCGGTAAATCGGTACTCGCCGACGACGAGATTCTTTCGGCTACCGTGCTGCCCGACTACACCGCAATGGCCGGTCTGGGCAAGTTCAATGCCAGCGACCTGCGCAAGCAGCTTACCGGCAAGATGGCCAGCGTCAGCCCCTTCATCGGTAACTACAGCAACGGTTTCTATGCTTCGGCTTCGCCCAAGGACCTCGAAACCATGCTCCAGCTCCTCTACCTGTCGTTCACCTCTCCGAGGTTCGACGAGAGCGACTTCAACGTACTGATGGACAAACTCCAGTCGGCTTACCAGAACATGGCCAGCAACCCGATGTTCCAGTTGCAGGACACGCTGACCAGCACGCTCTACAACCACAGCCCGCGCCGTGAAATGCTCACTTACGACAATCTCTCCCAGATAGATTTCGCCAAGATGCAGCAGATTTACGACAAGCTCTACCGGAATGCCGACGACTTCACCTATACCATCGTGGGCAACGTAGACCTCGAAACGCTGAAACCGCTCGTAGAGAAGTACATCGGCTCGCTGCCCAGCACCAAACAGGGCTATTCGTGGGAAGACGACGGCGTACGGTATCCGCAGGGCAAGGTGACGAACCACTTCTCGACCGCCATGGAGATGCCCAAGACCAGCGTCCTGACCATCTTCACCGGCGAAATGCCCTACACGTTGGAGAACATTCTCGCCATGGACTTCCTCTCGCAGATACTCGATATCCGCTACACGGCTACCCTGCGTGAGGAGAAGGGCGGTACCTACGGCGTACAGACCAGCGGCGACGCATCGTTCGCTCCGGTACAGACCTACATGCTCTGCACCATCTTCGACACCGACCCGGCTATGGCCGACGAGCTCAAGCAGGATATCGTGAACGAGATTCAGAAACTCTCCGAGGAGGGCGTGAAAGAGGAAGACCTCAGCAAGATTAAGGAGTACTTCACCAAACAGTATCCCGACCAAATCAAACAGAACGGTTACTGGCTGGGTACCCTCGTGAACTACCACCTCTACGGTTACGACCTCGATACGAACTACATGGAGACCGTGAACGGCTTTACGTCCGACTACTTCAAACAGTTGGCCGCCAAGATTCTCGCCGATGGCAACGTCATCGAGATTCTCATGACGCCCGAAACCGCAGCGGAATAAACCCTGTCGTTCCGAAACGATACGGGCCCCTTGAAGGGGCCCGTATTATTTTGTCCCATATCCGTCCGGTATCTCTGCTCTCCCACGCACGACACCTGCCACAGGCAACGGAACGAACCGCTTCTGCCGTCCACCGTATTACCCGGTCGGCCCGGCGACAATTCGTCCGACAAGGTGCAACCACCGAGCATCGACGACGTCACACTCCCGGTGATACGATACATGATGAGCAGCCTACGAAAACGCCACACGACACATCCGCCGGGCAACAAGAAGGCACACACTGCCGGAAACGGCCGGCCGTCACGATACGTCCGACACGGACCCCGACAGGAAGCCACGACACCCGGTCTGAGAGCCGCAGGCGCTCCGGCACCTCACTCCGCCAGAAGACAACCTTTATTTTTCCCATTGCGTATGTCGTTGCGGAAAACGGCCATTCGGGAATCCGCCGCCGCGGCAAGAGACCGACCTGGAAATTACATGCGGAAAGAGAGACCGCCCGTGAAATTGACATCTTCCAGAGCAGGGTTCCAGCTTACGGAGGTAAAGATACCGAATTCCAGTCCGGCAAGCCCCTCGAAACGCCAGCTTCGCCCGGCATTGAAGTGGACATCCTGCACATAGAAGTCGCGGTCGATACCGTAAACGCCGTAGGCATTCCACGGCACCATGCCGATACCCGCCTCCAGGTCGATGCCCTTGAAGGTGAAAGGATACGAAATCTCGAAATAGGAAGCGAAAACCCGTTTGCCGGCGGCATTGTAATCCGAACCGCCGAACAGCGTCGTGTACCATGCGAGCGTGACGGGAACCTGTTCGGAAATGCGCCACCTAATGCCCGCTTCGATACGGTGGGGCGACCCTTTGCCGAAACTGAAATAGCCGTAGCTATCCCGCTTTTCCCCTGCCGGCGAGACGCAATAGATGTCGGCGAGCGACAGGTCTACCGGACCGACCCCGTAAGCAAGCGTCAGGTCCATCTCCCGGTAGGAGGCGGCTGCAAAATCGGTGGACCCCCAGGCAGCGATGGAGAACGCCCCGACGGAAAACGACAGGGAAGGCTGGAAACTGACACCTGCCTCCCGCAGTCCCCGCCACATGTAATTGCTTACTATATCTGCGCCGCCGCCAAATTCCGCACGGCAACGTCGCTCCTGCGCCGCCACTTCGTTCGTGAACACGAGGGCTGCGACCGCCACAATACCTTTTATCCAACGTACCATAATCAGGTGCATCTCTTTCCGTTCGTCACGGACATCGCCCGCAACTCCTCCCCGGACAGCCACGCACCTACACCGCAACATGCTCCGGGCGCACAAAAATAAACAATCCCGCGACACCGGACAAACCGTCGGCGGTTTTCGCCGCATCTTGCTGCGGCAGCGCCGTTATCCCTCCTACATGGCCATCCGCTCCCAATCCACTATCGCCTTCTTCCGCTCCCGGTCCCAGCGGTATCCGCCGCCACCACCGTCGCCGCACACGACGCGGTGGCACGGTACGGCCACGGCCAATCTGTTCGCCGCGATGGCCAACGCCACTTGCCGGACAGCCCCGGGACACCCGACAGCCGCCGCGACCTCGGCATAGGTCATGGTCTCTCCCGGAGCTATCCGCAGCAGGGCCTGCCATACCGCCGACTGGAACGTCGTGCCCCTGAAACAGAGCGGCAAAGGATTCTTCCCGTCATACAACAGCTCCTTGAACGATATCCTGTCGAAAGCGCGGTTGCGGCCCACCCAGGAATCGGCCCACACCCGCCGGAGCACAGCAGCCGCCCGCTCTTCCGAATCCACGAATTCGAAAGAACAGAGGCCGGAATAGTTGAAAGCCGCAAGGCATCTCCCGAACGGAGAGTCGATAAACCCATACTCCACGACTCCGTTCTCCGACGGATTATAAAGATGTATAACAGTTTTCATAATCAATATATCGATTTAAGTCAATCTTCTAATTATTCATACCGGCACTCTTCCCTCCTCGCCTGCCGCCGGGCCGCTGGAACAGGCTCCGCCCGAACCTCTCCGCCGAAAGCCGGCAAAAACGCGCAGAGGCTGCCGCAGCGCTTCCGCCGCCGCAGTTCGTCACGGCCCCCTGCCTCGGAAGTACCCCGTACGCCTCTATACTATGTTTACCGGATTAAAAACGACAGAATGCCACTGCGCATATTCAATCGCACGGTACCAAACGGATGAATATCATGCTGAAAATCCGACACAGAATTCATTTCGGAGGATTCGCCATGCCATTATTGTGCCGTTCCTTTCCGGAAAGCGGACAAAATGCACGGATACATACAAATTCGTCCGCAGGCAGACACGACGGCCGTCATATGCTAACCAGCAGCCGAAAAATAGAGAAGCCCAGCCGCACCATGGTGCGGCCGGGCTCTCCTGTCCGAAACGTCATCTCCGCAACCGGTCCTTCCGGACAAACGGAAAAGTACCGTGCAACAGGGCAGGCAATTCCGCCCTTACAGCCGGTCGAGACAATCGACGACTATCCGACATACCTCCGCCACCTCTTCGTCGGTGATGGTCAGCGGCGGAGAGATACGGAAGGCGGTATCGCAAAAAAGGAACCAGTCGCTCAGGATGCCGCTCTCCTTGAAATGCTCCATTATCCGGTAGAGTTTCCTGCTCTCGCCGAGCTCCACAGCCAGCAGCAGACCGCTGCGACGGATGCCCTTCACGGCGGGGTGACCGCCCAGCAGCGTCTCGAAAAGCGCCCCCTTGCGTTCGACGCTCCCCAACAGCCCTTCATCAATAATATACTCCATGGCAGCAAGCCCTGCCGCACAGCAGACGGGATGACCGCCAAAGGTGGTGATATGCCCCAGGGCCGGGTCATGCGAAATGCACTCCATTATCCGGCCAGAAGAGACGAAGGCGCCGAGGGGCATGCCACCGCCAAGCGCCTTGGCCAGGCAGACGATATCGGGTGTCACACCGTATTTCGACATGGCGAACATCTCCCCCGTCCGACCGAAACCGGTCTGTATCTCATCGAAAATCAACAGGGTACCCACCTCGTCGCAGCGACGGCGCAGAGCCTCCAGATACCCCTCCTGCGGAATCCGCACCCCCGCCTCGCCCTGCACGGGTTCCACGAGCACGCAGGCCGTCTCTTCGGTAATCCGACCCAAATCCTCCGGTTCGTTGAACCGTATCCAATCCACACCGGGCAGCATCGGGCCGTAGGCGTCGGAAAATTCCCGGCTCTCCATGACGCTCATCGCTCCGTGCGTGGAGCCGTGGTACGCATTGCGGCAGGCCACCATGCGCCGGCGGCCCGTAAAGCGCTTGGCGAGCTTCAGCGCCCCTTCCACCGCTTCCGCACCGGAATTGACGAAATAGACCGCATCGAGCGGTGCAGGCAGGTACTCCGCGATGCGGGCAGCATAGCGCACCTGCGGGCGCTCCACCAGCTCTCCGTAGACCATCACGTGCATGTAGTCGCGGGCCTGACGGCACACGGCCTCCGTGACAGCCGGATTGCCGTGCCCCACGTTACTCACCGAAACCCCCGCGATGATGTCGTAATAACGTTTTCCCTCCGGAGTGAAGAAACACACTCCCTCGGCACGTGCCACCTCCACCAGCATGGGCGAAGGCGAGGTCTGGCCGATATGTCTCAGAAACTGTTGTCTCAGTATCTCCATCGTCCTACTCCTCCCTTCTTCTCACCGCCTGCAGCGTGCGGCGCGTCCGCTGCACCAGATAGACATCCTGCGCCCCCTCCAGCGCGGCCAGCTGCTGAGGCGTATAGTTGCGGATGGTAATGAGCTCCATATCGGTATTGTAGCGCGTATAGTACCCCTCCTGCCGGAGCCGCTCGGTGAGCTCCTCCAGATGCCGCGTGCGGTCCATGCAAAGGTCGAGGTTCACGGCGGAACTTTGGATGAGGTTCACCTTCACCATATACTCGTCGAGCAGGGCGAATATCTGTGCGAAGCGCTCCTCCAGAATGAAGGAGAAGTCGTTGGCCCGGACGGTCAGCAGCACCTGCGAGGGCTTGACGATGAGGATGGGTATCTCGCGGTTCTTCTGCACGCCGGCGCGGATGACGCTGCCCGGCAACGCAGGGTCGAGGAAACAGCGCACATGGAGAGGAATATTCCTGTTCTGGAGCGGTTTGATGGTCTTGGGATGGATTACCTGCGCCCCGCTGTAAGCGAGTTCGATGGCATCGAGGTAGTTCATCTCCGGAATATGGCGGACATCGTCGAACCGCTTCGGGTCGCCGTTCAGAATACCCTCCACATCCTTCCAGATAGTCACGCTCTCCGCACCGAGAATATATCCCGCCGCCGCGGCCGAATAGTCCGAACCCTCGCGCCCTATCGTGGTAGGCGCTCCGTCCTCAGTAGCCCCGATGAATCCCTGGCCGACATAGACGCGCGAATCGGCAGCCTCCACGAGTGGAACGAGCCGCTCGGCCGACCGTTCCAAATCCACATTCGCATCCTTGTGGCGCGCCGTCGTCACGAAACACTCCCGCATGTCCACCCACGTGTTGGCGATACCGACCGCAGCGAGGTATTCCGACACGATGGAAGTAGAGATGAGCTCCCCGTATCCCACGATACGGTCGTACCACACCTCGTATTCACGCACGGCAGGATTGGAAGAAGCCACCGTCTCCTCGAGTTCCATATAGAAACGGGCCACCCGGTCGGGCAGGAACGGCCTGCCCCAGAGCTCCGCGATTATCCGGTTGTGAAAATCGACTATATTCTGCAGGCGCTCCAACGCCAGGGCGGTCTTCCCGTCGTAAAACGTATCGAGCAACCCCTCGAGCGCGTTCGTCGTCTTTCCCATGGCGGAGACGATGACGAAGAGCCTCCCTTTTTCGGCACCCACTATCGAGGCAATGTTGCGTACTCCAGCGGCATCTTTTACCGACGCGCCGCCGAATTTATACACTTTCATATTGTCCATATTATTTTCTCTATGTAGGGTCTTTTCCCAAGTCGGACGAAAGGCACGTACGGCATACCGGCCGCTCGCTTCCCCGCGCCCTAACGAAATCTAAGTCCCCCGCCGGGCGGAAGACTTAGAGATACGTTCGGATATATCGCCGCAGTCCTGCTGCGGAACGTCCGCCGCTATTCGGCTACCGGCCGATAGTCGGTGTCGGTATTCCAGAAGAAGAACGACAGGATATCGGCCGCCTCGGCGATGCGTTTGGCGGTCGGCTTCCCGGCACCGTGGCCGGCATTGGTGTCGATGCGGATAAGCACCGGCTTGTCGCACCCCTGCGCCTGCTGGAGCGTAGCCGCGAACTTGAACGAGTGGGCCGGTACCACACGGTCGTCGTGGTCACCGGTGGTTATCATCGTCGCCGGATAACATACCCCCTCCTTGATGTTGTGAAGCGGGGAGTATTTGTAAATGTACTCGAACTGTTCGGGGTCGTCGCTCGAACCGTATTCGACCACCCATCCCCAACCTACGGTGAAGAGGTGGTAACGGAGCATGTCGAGCACGCCCACCTGCGGGAAGGCCACGGCGAAGAGGTCGGGACGCTGCGTCATGCAGGCGCCCACAAGGAGTCCGCCGTTGGAGCCGCCCGATATGGCGAGTTTCCTGCTGGAGGTATATTTGTTCCTGACGAGATACTCGCCCGCCGCGATGAAGTCATCGAAGACGTTCTGCTTGTTGGCAAGCATGCCCGCCTTGTGCCACTCCTCGCCGTACTCGTTGCCGCCGCGCAGATTGACCGAGGCATAGATGGCACCCTGCTCCATCATGGCAATGTTCGTGGGGCTGAATCCGGGCGTCAGCGGGGCGTTGAAACCGCCGTAACCGTAGAGGTACACGGGATTCTTGCCGTTCTTCTTCAACCCCTTGTGATAGGAGAGGAACATGGGCACCTGTGTGCCGTCCTTGCTGGCGAAGAAGACCTGTTCGGTCACGAAGTCGTCCGGATTGAACTTCACTTCCGGCCGGGCGAAGAGCGTGGACTCTCCGGTAGCCAGGTCGTAGCGGTACACGGCGGGCGGCGCGGTGAAGGTGGAGAAGGTATAGAACGTCTCTGTCGCATCGTCCTTCCCGTCGAAACCGGCTACGGTACCGATACCGGGGAGGGCGACCTCACGCACCAGGTCGCCGTCGAGTGTATATTGGTAAACGCGGCTGGAGGCATCCTTCATGTAGATGGCGAAGATGTAGTCGCCCACGAAATGCACCGACTGCAGCAGCATGTTCGGGTCCTCGGGCAGTATCTTCTCGGCAGGCGAAGGCATAAAGCGGACATCCAGCCGGAGCAGATGGTAGTTGGGCGCCCCTTCGTTGGTGTAGAGGTAGAGCATGTTGTCCCTGACCTTGGCCACGGCATATTCGTGGTCGAACCCTTTGAGGATGACACGGAACGGCTCGCGCATACCTGTGCGCTTGTACATCAGCTGCGTACCGGACGTTCCTTCCGAAACGCTTACGAAGAGGTATTTGCCCGTATCACCGTCATCGAAACCGTCGTAATAGCGGAGCGGGTGAAGCGGGTCGGCATAGATGATTTCGTCTTCGGACTGCGGCGTACCCAGCCTGTGGTAGTAAACCTTCTGGAACTGGTTCTGGCCCGAAAGCTCGGAACCTTTCGCCGGCTCCTCGTAACCGCGGTAATAGAACCCCTTGGAATCGGCCGACCAGTTCGCACCGGAGAACTTCACCCAGCGGATGACATCGTCGAGCACCCGGCCCGTGGGGACCTCCTTGACGAATATCTCCACCCAGTCGGAACCCGACCTGGCGATACCGTAGGCCATATATTTCCCGTCTTCCGAAAAAGCAACGCTGTTGAGGGCGGCGGTCCCGTCGGCCGACAGGGCATTGGGGTCGAGAAAGACCTCGGGCTGCGGGTCATCGAGGCTGTCAAGCATGTAGAGGACGCTCTGGTTCTGCAGTCCGTCGTTGCGGAAATAGAAATAGCGGTCGCCCACCTTGGTCGGCGCCCCTATCTTCTCGTAGTTCCACAGCTCCGTGAGGCGTTCGTCTATGGCCGGACGGTAGGGTATCTGCGAAAGGTAATCGAACGTCACCTCGTTCTCGGCAGCAACCCATGCCGCCGTTTCGGCGGAATTGTCGTCCTCCAGCCACCGGTAGGGGTCGGCCACCACCGTGCCGTGGTAGTTATCCGAGACATCGACCTTCGCCGTCTGCGGATAGGGTTTCATCTTAATCTCCATCTTTTTCTTAGAGGTACAGTCTGTCATTGCGAGGCACAGCACCGCCAGCGCGACATAAAACGGGATTCTCTTCATCGGTTATCTTTTTAAGTTCATGAAATGCTTCCGAAAGGAACCGGTACGGCAAACAAAAATACAAAACTTATCGGGACTTGCCTCCCCGATTCGACCCTTCTTTACGAGAAAATGGTTGCGGGACGGAAAAAATGGCTAATTTTACACCTGTTTACACCCGAATATCGTTTTATCTCAAAGAAGATATGATTATGGAAAACTTAGGCCATGAAGAGCTGAAGGGGCTGATAGAGAAGGTATGGGAAGACCATACGCTCCTTCGGAACCTCGAAACGCAGGCTGCGGTGAACGAAGTGGTCGAACTGCTCGACAAGGGCGAACTGCGTACCGCCGAACCGGACGGGGAAGGAGGCTGGAAGGTGAACGACTGGGTAAAGAAGGCCGTGATACTCTACTTCCCGACACGGGAACTGCGCCAGACCAACGCAGGCGAAATGGAATACAACGACAAGATGGACCTCAAGCGCAACTACCGGGAACTCGGCGTACGCGTCGTACCCCCGGCTGTGGCGCGCTACGGCTCCTATCTGGCACGGGGCGTAGTGATGATGCCCTCTTACGTCAATATAGGCGCCTACGTGGACGAAGGCACGATGATAGATACCTGGGCCACGGTCGGCTCCTGCGCCCAGATAGGCAAAGAGGTGCACCTCAGCGGAGGAGTAGGCATCGGCGGAGTGCTCGAACCGGTACAGGCCGCTCCCGTCATCGTCGAAGACCACTGCTTCATCGGTTCGCGCTGCATCATCGTGGAAGGGGCCCGCATCGCACGGGAGGCGGTCATCGGAGCCGGTACCGTGATAACGGCATCCACCAAGATAATCGACGTATCGCAGCCGGAACCCGTCACCTACAAGGGCTACGTTCCGCCGCGGTCGGTGGTCATACCGGGCAGCTATCCCAAAAAGTTCGCCGCCGGGGAGTACGGCGTACCGTGCGCCCTCATCATCGGACAGCGCAAGGAGAGCACGGACACGAAAACATCGCTCAACGACGCCCTGCGCGATTTCGACGTACCGGTATAGTCCGGCGCCGCCTGTCCGGCGGTGACAATGCAACAGTTATAACGTACAGACGCGATTCATGAAAAACTTCAAATTCTTTCCGGTATTATTTCTCGCGCTGCTGCTGGCCGCATGCAGCGACATCGACGGGCTGAACGACTACAATGCCGTCTTCTCGTTCGAAATAACGGAACACAAAGGTACCGACGGCGAAATCGTGATAGGCGAACCGGTCATGGCCGGCAACACCATCCGCATCCCGGTGCTGCACGGCATTCACAACTTTCCGCTCTATTTCAAGGGGCAGCCGCACTTCGAGAATCCGATAGACCGCGTTACGGGGCTCGATTTTAACGACTGGATAGAGATAGACCTCGAACGCGGGGGCGAGAGCGGAAACGAACCCGTCCTCGACGAAAACGGAAATTACATCTTCCAGGAGCCCAAATTCTACGTACAGGCGCTCAGCGGGATGCCGCGGGAATACACGTTCAAAATCGACTATACCGCCACCAGCAGCGACGCGGAGATATTCCCGCAGGTAACCTTCGCAGAAGTGCCCGAGGGAAGCATCGTGGCCGACCTGCTGACGGTCACTGACAGCGATGTACCCGAAGAGGGGAATATGGTGCTGGCCAACATCGTCGCACCGCAGTTCCCGCTGACGCTCACCCCCGAATTCAGCCTCAGCGACGGAGCCACACTCGAAGGCAACGGCACTACGCCGTACGAATTCGGTTCGGCGGACGAGCGGCACAGCTTCACGGTGGTGGCCCGCGACGGTACGGAAAAACGGTGGACGTTCGGTCTGGCCGTCCTCCCGGTCGTCAATGCCAACAGCGCCGAGGTGGACGAAGCCGCCCTCGCGCTCACCAACCTGGCGGGATTCTCCGCCGAACCGGGCAGTAAAGGTTTCTCTATCGAGGAGCACCGCTTCTCCGCATCCACCGGCGTCGCAGGTACCGGAACCGCCGCGACTTCCGAACCGGCCAAAACGGCAGCGCTCTCCGGCAAGGGAGGAAACGCCCTGCAAAAAGCGACCATCCGGCACGGCCGCCCCGCAGAGGCAGACACACCGACCGCCGATACGCTCAAACTCTATATCAACACCTCCTCCGGCACGCCGTTCCCCATCAGCATCGACATGGCGATACCCCTTCCCGACGGCGTATCGCTCGTCGGCGATGTAAGCGACATGTCGTTCCCCGACATCGGGAGCGAGCATACCTTCTGGCTGCTGGATACGGTGGACGGCATCGCACGGCGCTGGATAGTGGCCCTCGAAGAGTACAACTCCCCCGTGGCCACGGTTCTCGACTTCTCCTATGAATACACGGCCTCCGAGGTACGGGAAAATTCGCTTTCCGACCCCAAGGTACCGGCCATCGTGATGGATGCCGACCGGACGGCCGACATAGACCCCGTGAACCGGTGCATCTACCTGCGGGCGGTGGAGATACACAAACCGAAATACGCCTCGTTGGACCCGTGGGAACTGAGCCTGACAGTGGACATCAGGATAAGCAACGGAGCATCGCTGGTCAACGTGAGCAACTTCGACTGGACGGGCACCGACTCCTGGAAAAACCCGAAAACTTTCGGGGTGAAGGCTTCGGACGGCACTGTCTATGAATGGAAAATCATCATCCGCGACTGGAGCGACGGCGAACCGGAGGCTTCCGACGAATGCGAACTCTACGGAGTAACGCTTAAAGAGGTACGTCCCTACACCGTGGAACTCGAAGCGGAACCCCTGACAATAGACTACGATAACCGCACCATCACGCTGAATCTCACCAAGGACGACAACGGCTATCCGCTCTCGGTGGCTGTCGACTACCAGCTTTCGGACTACGCACGCATCGCCACGCAAAACGGCGGCCGCGACCCGCTGGTATTCGATTCGCCGGAAGCGGTGAATGAGGTGGAGGTCGTCTCCGAAAGCGGAAAGAACAGCGAAATGTGGACATTCCGGCTCCGCCCGCCGCTGAAAGAGACGGGAACCGACGTAACCTCCTTCCGCATCGTCTCCTTCTCCGAGAGCGGATTCAACGCGGAACTCGTCGGCATCGATACCGACAATGCGGTGGTGACCGTGAATTTCCTGCAAACGGCACGGTTCCCCGTGACGATGAACATACGCATGGGGCTCTCCTACAAGGCCACGAGCACCATCACCGACCAGTACGGTGCCGGCGCAGTCGAATTCGCCCGGGTGGAGGACAAACCGTTCACCGTAACCGCACAGAACGGCGAGACACGCGAATGGACGCTGCGCACCACCTACATGCCCCAGCTCCAGAACGCCGACTTCGAACGCTGGGCCAACCTGCAGACACCCCTCCCGAAAGGCATCAAGGGCAGTCCCTACTGGGCATCCGCCAACATGACCTCTCCCGTGGTAGTCGAAGGCACCACCCAGACGGAAGGGGCACCGGGACAGGGCAAGGCAGTACAGATGGAGACCAAGAATACCATCATCGGCAAACTCGCCGCCGGTTCGCTCTTCCTCGGCTGGTTCGACGACTCCAACCCCATGGGGAACATGAACGACCCGGCCGTCATGATGTTTTACGGTATCCCCTTCTCCTCCAACCAGCCCATCAAAGGGATGCAGGTGGATATCCTCTACCACCCGGGCAACGGACCTTCGAGCGACTCCGGTTCGCTGGCCATCGAACTCATCCGGCAGCGCGACCTCTCCCAGGAACTCGAATATCACGGCGCGAATCCCGACGGGACGTGGCACTCCAAGAACAACGCCGACCGGGTAGCGCGCGGCCACTCCATCGTAGCCACCCAGGCAGGCACGCTCGACAACGGCGATACGGCCGACCTCGTCGTGCCCGACAACACCTGGCAGACAGTGTTCGTCCCGCTGGAATACGACGGCGCCTACCCTGCATACACCCACCTGACGGTCACTTTCTCCTCCTCGTCCAAAGGCGACTCCTACAAAGGTGCCGTAGGCTCCATACTGAAAATCGATAACATCCGGTTAATCTATGAAGAGTAAACACCTCACGCTATATGCCGCGCTGCTGCTGGCCGCTGCGGCCGGCACCTCCAGCGCCTACGGCCAGGCGCCGGAGCCCGCGGACATCGTACGGACATGTCCCGCTGCAAACACCGCCCTTTCCTCGACGGCCGAAGAAGAGGGACCCGCCCCGGCACAGGAACGGGAAAAGGCATGGCACCAAACGGTCCTTCACTCCAAGCCCGTCCCGACCGAAGAGCGCACGGCAGAGAAACGCCGCACCGAACAGCCGAAATACGCCTTCGGCGTACACGTCGGCGTAGACTTGGGTGCCGCCGCCCCCTGGCCCCCCGCCCACATGCGGGGCGGGGCCATGAAGATGAGCGCAGTCCCGAAGCTGAGTCCCTCGCTGGGCCTCTCCTTTACCGCCCACATGCCCTACCGGCTGTCGCTTACGGCAGAACTTACCTACAAACAGGTCGGCATCGACGCCGAAGCCTGGGTATCCGGACAGCAGTTCAGGATGCCCAATCCCGACGGCGAGGATTTCATCACGCGGTTCCGTGGAACGGCCAACGTGGTCATGAACTTCTCCATGTTCGAAATACCGGTCTACGTCGGATACAGCTTCGGCGGCGGACGCAGCCGGATATACCTCGGCGCCTACTACAGCTACATACTGAAGAGCCAGTTCAATACCACCCCCCTCAAAGGACTCGTGGAGAATCCGAACGACCCGTCGAAACCGCCCATCATGGTGACGCCCGACAGCCCCGTACCGCCGGACGCGATGCCCGTTTTCAACGACTACCTCGGGAAATGGGATGCAGGCATGCTGCTGGGATACGAATGGCAAATCGTCCCTCGCGTCAAGATGACCGCCCGTTTCTCGATGGGATTCAAGGATATCTTCCGTCGCGGCAGCAACTACCTCGAATACAAGATGCTGCACATGCGGGGAACGGTAGCGGTCAGTTATGCGTTCCTCCGGTACAACGACAAGCCTTTCCGCAAATAAGATGCTTCGGGGAGAGACGACGGTATTGGAAACGTGCGGTTCGACCAATACGGAGGCCGCCGACCGCAGCCGCTATGCCCACGGAGACACGGTAGTGGCCATACGCCAGACTGCCGGGCGGGGACAGCGCGGACACCGGTGGGAGAGCGTGCCGGGCGAGAACCTCACGTTCAGCATCGTTCTCGAACCGACCTTCCTCGCTGCGGGAGAGCAGTTCCTGCTCTCGGAAGCCATCGCGCTCGCCGTAACCGATACCTTACAGGAGTACGGCATCGGTGCAACCATCAAGTGGACCAACGACATATACGTCAACGACCGGAAAATATGCGGCATGCTGCTGGAGCACAACCTCGACGGCACACGACTCGCACGGACGGTAGCGGGCATCGGACTTAACGTCAATCAGGAACGTTTTCCCGCATGGATAGCCAACCCCTGCTCCATACGCACGGAGACGGGAATACGGCACGACGTCATGGAGGTCTTCGCCAAACTGTACGGCCACCTTTCGATGCGCTACGGTATGCTGGAGGAAGGACGGGCCGACCGGATAAGCGACGACTACAACACCCTGCTCTACCGCCGCGGAAAGCCGTCGCGCTTCTTCCTGCCCGAAGAGGGCGAAGTCATCGGCACGATATGCGGCGCAGGACCCGACGGTCGGCTGACGGTAACCATCGACGGGAAAGAGCGCGGCTTCCTGTTCCGGGAAATCGAGTTCGTTATCTGAAACCATTCATCCGAACCCTCCCCGGCGCCTCTCGGGAAAATACGCAAACGCCCATAGAAATACGATGAAAATAGTAGCCGACGACAAGATACCTTATATTCGCGGCGTATTCGAACCCTACGCCGACATAACCTACCTGCCGGGCAAGGCCATCACGGCCAAAGAGGTCAAGGAGGCGGACGCGCTTCTGGTTCGCACACGAACCCGCTGCGATGCGGCACTGCTGGCCGGTTCCTCCGTCCGTATGGTCGCCACCGCAACGATAGGTACCGACCACATCGACCTGCCATGGTGCGCCGCCCACGGGATAAAGGTCGTCTCCGCTCCGGGCTGCAACGCCGGCGGGGTACTCCAATGGGTAGCGGCCGCACTCGCCCGCACGGTCGGCGAAGCATCTCCCGCCGGTTTGACGCTCGGCATCGTCGGCATCGGCCACGTCGGTTCGCTCGTGGAACAGTATGCCTCCGCATGGGGATTCCGGGTACTCCGCTCGGACCCGCCGCGCGAAACGGCCGAGAAGCTGGGTCCCGCCGATGGTTACGTACCGCTCGACGAACTGGCCGCGCACTCCGACATCGTTACGTTCCATGTCCCGCTGCACGCCGAAGGCCCCCATCCTACGGTGCATCTGGCCGGCGAACGTTTTTTCTCCGCCCTCAAG
>ERZ827440.2570-NODE-2570-length-15682-cov-3.491713_pt1 | contig 15682 bp, 16 predicted proteins | sample MGYA00519774_ERZ827440 | MGnify/ENA primary metagenome ERZ827440 (study PRJEB31778, sample SAMEA3449302) | human gut metagenome | biome: human gut; feature: human-associated habitat; material: faeces | place: United Kingdom | collected 2010/2012 ... | reverse complement strand
CCCGCCGCGCCCTGAGCGAGGACGCCGAGCTGGAGGGTTGCCTGCACATCGGCACACTGGAATCCCTCTGCTTTTTCCGTCTGCCCGGCCTGATGCATCAGTTCCGGCTGGAGCACCCCAGGGTCGGCCTGCGGGTCACCACCGGTTCCCCGGAGGAGCTGATTGAAAAAATGGAGCAGGGTGAAGTGGATCTTATCTGCATTCTGGACGAGCCCCGCTACTCCAATAACTGGCACAAGTGCAACGAAGTGCCGGAAGAAGTGGTGTTTGTGGCAACGCCGAACATCGACCTCGGCCATCCCGGCCCTTACCGGGTGGCCGAACTGCTGGACAAACCGTTCTTCCTGACCGAGCGCAACGCAAACTACCGCCGCACTTTTGATAAATTTCTCGCTTCCCATCAGGTCGAACTGACCCCCAGCCTTGAGATCAGCGATACCGCATTTATCATCAAGATGCTGGAACATTCTTCCGGGATCTCCCTGCTGCCCCGCTTTGCGGTGGCCGAATCCGCCGCAAAGGGGCAGCTGCGCATTTTGGAAGTTTCGGACTTCCAGCTGACCATGTACCGCCAGATGTTTTACCACAAAGATAAGTGCTGCACCCGGGAAATGAAAGCTTTTATCCAACTGGCCGACGGACCGGATATCCCTCTGTGACCCGAAGCAACCCCATTGGGGCGTCAGAGCGCTTTTCCGTCCAGCACCGCCTGCCGGAGCGTATCCCCTTCGTACACCAGCTTGAGGGAGAACCACGGGCGTTCCTCGTTCAGCAGCCGGAAGAAGATCTTGTCGCCCTCCCAGATGGGCAGCTGCTCCACCTGCTCCTTGGGCACCCATTCCAGAATGCCCTCGTTCCGGGCGGCATCCTTTACCAGCGTACCCGTCCAGGCATCGGCGGTGTAAAGGAACATGTATTCGGTCAGCTCGCCCAGAAGAAAGGTCACCATGCCCCGGCAGCGGTAGGAGGTCAGGGTGAGGCCGGTCTCCTCCTGCACTTCCCGCAGCAGGCAGTCCTCCGGGCTTTCAAACGGCTCAAACTTGCCGCCCACGCCGATCCATTTGTCGTGGTTCAGGTCGTTCTTCTTGGTCACGCGGTGGAGCATCAGGTAGGCATTATCCTGCTCCAGATAGCACAGGGTGGTGTTGCGCATGGGAAATTTGGGATCCATCAGCAATTCTCCGTTTCTGTCAGCATTACAAAAAGCGTCCCACAGGGAGCCCCCTGTGGGACGCTTTTATCGTTTCTTATTTCCGTGCGGCCCGGCCTTTTCCGGCGTTGTTCAGCTTCCGCACCAGATCATTCTGGTGCTTGCGCTGGGAGGGCGTGGGCTCCGAGTCCCGCTTTTCCTCGGCACGGGCGTTGGTCTGCGCGGTGTCGGGGTCAACGCGCACCAGGTTCCATTCCTGATTGCCGCCCGAGACGTAATTCCAGATCTGGGCCTGTGCACCGTTTGAGGTGTTCATGCCCACAAGGTCGATGTACTTGTCGGCCAGCACATTGCGGATGCGAGTGCGGCCGTTCCGGGTGGACTCCAGCTCCCAGCACTGGCTCAGCCCGCTGGTGCGGCCCCACTGGTGCAGCCAGGTGCCCTCGACCACGCCGCCCAGGGCCAGATCGATGAACTTGCCTGTAAAGCGGTTCCTGATCCGCCAGCGTCCTTCGCCAGCGTCCACGAACTGCCACTGCTGCCACGGATGTCCGGCGTAGTCCCACAGACGGATGGCCGCGCCGTTCTCCGTGTTGAAGTTCTTGATCTCCAACACCTTCCCATTGGGTGCCTTGATGAGGTAAAACTCATTTTCCAGTAAAACGACCTGAGATGCTTTTGCCATACGTCCGTGTCTCCTTTCCGGTAAAATCTGGTTTGACGCTTCTATTATAGCGGATTTCCCGGTGCGCAACAAGATTGATTCTTGACGAATATTTTTCTTTTTATTGTGCATTTTGCACTTTCCGCAGCTTTCGACAGAGCCACGGCCCGGCGTACCACAGCACCAGACAGACAAGCCCGATCAGCCGGATCTGCGTGTTGGTGCAGTGGGTGTTCAATTCCAGCCCGATGCTGAAGGAAAGGAGATTGGCGGTCAGCGCATAGAGGATGGGGTGAGGCTTTTTGCCCTCCGGCCAGGGCAGATACCGGTTGTAGACAAAGGCTTCCACGGAGAACACCAGCACCTCCAGTGCAAAATAAAGGAAATTGCCCAACATCGGCCCGAGATAGAGCGTGCCATAGCACAGCCCGAAGTTCAGGATGATCTGCGTGGCAAGGTTGACCTTGCCGATGAGAGCGCGCTGGGCGGGGCCGCGCAGCCCGAAAAGCAGGATGCCCCACGTCAGCTCTAAAATCAGGGTGATGAGCACCCGGGCGGCAAAGGAGGAAAGGATGTCGGAATCGTTGCGGTTGTGGTAGACCCGCAGGCCGTCTTGGGAATCGAGAAGCACCTGCCACTCGCTGGAAAAGGCGTAGCGCTCCACCGGCTCCTCGCTGCGGTAGAATGTACCAGTCTCTATATTATAGAGTAAAACATAGAACTTGTTGGGCGGGTAGTAGCCCCAGACAAACTCCTCGTCGGCCGTGCCGGGGTATTCCTGAAAATAGCCCAGAAAGTAGTAGCCCTCGGGGGCGGGGTAGTTCCGGAAGGCCTCCCAGGCCTCGCGGGAACCCATCCGCTCCCGGTAGTCTGCCGGGGCGGTCCAGGGGCCGTTGAGGGCCGTATTGCCCAGCAGGGTGACCGCATAGCGTTGGCCCGGTGTGTAATAGAGCTTGAGCGTGACCGAGGGCTTGGGGCCCATGTCCGCAAAAACGGGCAGGGAAAGGGCCAGCACCAGCAGGGCCGAGAGGAAAAAGGCAAAAATTTTTTTGCGAAAAATTTTCTTCATGGCGGTATCCTCACTTCAAAAAACAAAAAATTCCGACACGTCCTTCCTTAACCTGTAAACGAATGGAAAACAGCTGTTATTGCAGGGCGTTCTGCACAAAATTTCAGATGGAGCTTTGTGCACCATTTCCTGTTTTTCTTACAAGTACAAAACGCCTGTTTTCGGCCTCTTTCAGGGCAGAATATGAACAATTTGTTTCCCGCTCACGGCCAATTCAGGACACTGACTTCACATTTATAAAGCAAAGCGAACTTCACTGCTTTATTTACATGAACAAAATGGCTTTCAAAAGAAACTTTAATTTGTTTCACGTTTTTGGATATTGACTTTATATCGAAACTGCGGTATAGTAAGGATGCGGAGAGCGGAAAACGCCCCGCCGACACTTGAGCTTCAGGCGTAAGCCTGTGAGAAAAATATAGGAGGTTTGACTTATGTACTATTACATTCTGGGTTGCGGCATTGCTTGTCTGGTTCTGTTCGGCATCAACAGCATGGATACGGTGGATGTCAAGCCGGCCGAGATTCTGGGTAAGGTCATTCTGTGGCCCGTTGCCCTGATGGAAGCAGTTGTTCGTTACAGCTCCACGCATCACAACATCAAGACCGCGCTGTAAAACATCTCGTTCCAAACCAACGAAGAGCAATCAGGCGGCTGCGCTTTCAAAAAGGAAGGCGCGGCCGCCTTTTTGTTTTGCACTTTACGGCGTTGTATGGTACAATAACACCAGAACTTTTAGGGAGGGAAATTGCTATGACCAATGAGACCTTACATACCCTTGAGACCCGCCGCAGCTGCCGCGCCTACAAGCCGGAGCAGATCACGAAAGAGGAGCTGGAAGCCGTTCTGCGTGCAGGCACCTTTGCTCCCAGCGCCATGAACCGCCAGAGCGCAAAGATCGTGGTGGTGCAGGATGCCGAGACCCGCGCCCAGCTCACCCGGATGAATGCTGCTGTGATGGGCAACACGGGCGACCCCATGTACGGTGCCCCCACCATTCTGGTGGTGCTGGCGGATGCCAACGCCCGCTGTGGCGTGCAGGACGGCAGCCTTGTGATGGGCAACCTGATGAACGCAGCTGCCGCCATCGGGCTGGGCAGCTGCTGGATCAACCGCGCAAAGGAAGAGTTCGAGACCGAAGAGGGCAAGGCCCTGCTGAAAAAGTGGGGCATTGAGGGGGACTATATCGGCGTGGGCCACTGCATTCTGGGCTACCCGGCAGAGGAGCCCCGGCCCGCCGCCCCCCGCAAGCCGGATTATATCGTATACGCATAAGGAGCACTATGAAACCCGATTATAAGCTGGTCGCAAAGGCCAAATACATTCACGCCAACGCTGACCTTGCCAGTGAGATCTGGCACGAGGTCTACAAGCGCTATTACCCCGCAAAGCAGCTGGACACGCTGGTGGAAACGCTGCAGAGCGCCGATGCCATTGAGGCAGATATCGACAACGATGTGAACTATTTCCTCGTGGTGCTGGGCGGCAAGACCATCGGCTACTTTGCCTGGAAGATGGAGAACACGGCCCTGCACCTGCTCCACCTCTACCTCAAGCCCGAGTACCGGGGCAAGGCACTGGGTCGGGATATCCTGGCCACCTGCGAGCGTCTGGCCCGGGGTGAGGGCCGGGGCCGTCTGTACTGCGAGGTGCACACCAAGTGCCTGCCGGTGCTGCAGTTCTTTAAGACCAAGGGCTACCGCGTGCTGGGCCCTGCCGAGGCAGAAGCTGCGGGCATTTCCATGCAGCTGACCACGCTGGAAAAAATGCTGTAAATTTCCCGTTGATTTTTTGCCGCGTTTGCACTACAATAAAGTAGTGTATTGAAGTGCCCCGCGCGGGCCAGACCCAACCTGAACGATAGGGGAGGAACAAGCCATGGCAAAAGATCATCCCACCGGAGAGTCCGGCCTGTATTCCGCATTGCTGGAATTGAAAACGCCCGAGGAGTGCTACCGCTTTTTGCAGGATGTTTGCAGCTACGCCGAGCTCAGTGCAATGGAGCAGCGGTATAACATCGCGGAAAAGCTGGTCAACAAGCAGAGCTATACCAGCATCATGGGCAACATTGGTGCGTCCAGCGCCATCATCAGCCGGGTGAGCCGGGTCATCAGCAAGGATGACAGTGTGCTGCGCCGCCTGCTGGAAGAAAAGGCGGAACAGCCCGCCGAAGAATAACACGGACCGCGCGCCGCGGGGCAGGGGGAGCACCCGCCCTGCGGTGCGCTTTTTTAGAAGGGAGTCTGTAAAGATGAGTAAGGCAGTTGTATTTTTTGCCGATGGCACCGAGGAATGCGAAGCTCTGCTGGTGGTAGACCTGATGCGCCGCGCCAAGGTGGAGGTCATCGTGGCCTCTGCCATGGGCCGCAGGGAGCTGGTGAGCAGCCATAAGATCCACCTGACCGCCGATGCGCTGGCCGAGGAAGTGGATTATTCCGATGTGGACATGGTCGTTCTGCCCGGCGGGATCCCGGGCACACCCAACCTTGCCGCCAACAAGACGGTCACCGAGACCTGTGCCGCCTTTGCAAAGGCAGGCCGGAAGGTGGCCGCCATCTGTGCCGCCCCCAGCATCCTGGCCTCTCTTGGCCTGCTGGAGGGCAGGAACGCCACCGCCCACGCTGGCTTCCAGGATCAACTGGCCGGTGCCATCGTCCACGATGAAGAGGTCGTGGTGGATGGCAACATCACCACCAGCTATGGGCTGGGCGGTGCCATCCCCTTTGCACTGGAACTGGTGCGCCAGCTGGCCGGTCAGGCAGAGGCGGAGCGTATCCGGAACGCCATTGCGTATCGGCACTGAGAAAGGGGATACGGTATGCGCTTTATTACCTGCCGCTTGCCGGACGGCGTGGAAGACCCGGCAATTTTATCGGAGGATGGACGACAGGTCTGGCCGCTGAGCTGGCTGGGCCTGAGCTATGAGACCCTGAGCGAGGCCATTCCGTTTCTGACCCCGCAGGTGCGGTATGGGCTGTCGCTGGCCATTGCGGGCATTCCCGCTCTGCCTGTGGAGGCCGTCACGCTGGAAAGCCCCATCCCGGTCCCGGCGCAGGATGTCATCTGCCTTGGCATCAATTATATGGCCCACTCCGATGAGGCGGAGAAATACTCTGCCGCTGCCTTTGCCACCAAGCACGAGGATGCCATCTACTTTTCCAAGCGCGTGAACGAGGCCGTCGCCCCCGGCGGCGACATTCTCAGCCACAGCGATCTGGTCGCCGACCTCGACTATGAGGCGGAGCTGGCCGTCGTCATCGGCCGCCCGGCGCACAACGTCAGCGAGGCAGACGCGCTCGACTACGTGTTCGGCTACACCATTTTGAATGACGTGAGCGCGCGCACGATCCAGAACCAGCATAAGCAGTGGTATCGCGGCAAGAGCCTCGACGGCTTCACGCCGATGGGCCCGTGGATCGTCACGCCGGACGAGTTCGACGTGCGCAGGCCGCAGAAAATCCAGAGCCGCATCAACGGCGAGCTCCGGCAGGACAGCACGACCGATCTCATGATCTTCCACGTGCCGTACGTGATCGCCGAGCTCAGCCAGGGCATGACGCTCCGCCCCGGCACGATCATCTCCATGGGCACGCCGGCCGGCGTGGGGCCCGTACGCCCGGGCGACAACCTGCGCGCCGTGCTCGAAGGCCGCGAACTGCTCAACTTCGACATCCGCTGACCCGGGGCGGAACGGGAACGAAGACACATGAAAACTAAAAACACGCTATAACCATGTTGCTCAAAGACAAACTCAAGCCTTACCGCCTGCTGCTGGCATCGCAGTCGCCGCGCCGACGGGAACTGATGACGGGCTGCGGGCTCCCGTACGAACTCGCCCCCAAATACGAATGCGAGGAGGTCTACCCCGCCGGCATGCCCGGCGAAGAGGTGCCGCTCTACCTCTCGCGGCTCAAAAGCGAAGCCTACCCGGCGGCGCTGGCCCCGAATGAAATCCTGCTGACGGCCGACACGGTGGTGGTCTCCGACGGCGAGGTGCTCGGCAAGCCCCTCGGCCGCGAAGAGGCCGCGCAGATGCTCCGCCGCCTCTCGGGGCGCCGGCACACGGTGGTCTCGGGCGTCACGCTGCGCACCCCCGGGCGGACGCACACCTTCGCCGCCAAGAGCAGCGTGTGGTTCCGCCCGCTCGCGGACGAGGAGATCGCCTATTACCTCGACGCCTGCCGTCCCTACGACAAGGCCGGCTCGTACGGCATCCAGGAGTGGATCGGCTACGCCGCCATCGAAAAGATCAACGGCTCGTTCTACAACGTGATGGGGCTCCCGATCCAGAAAGTATACACCGAACTCGACAAATTCCTCAAATAAATGAAACGCACGCTACTTACCCTGTTCTGTACGCTCCTCGCGCTGGCGGCCTCCGCCGACGAGGGCATGTGGCTCCCGAGCCTCATCTCGCAGCGCATCGACGACATGCGCGCCAAAGGATTCCGCCTCACGGCCGAAGACATCTACTCGATCAACAAAGCCTCGATGAAGGATGCCGTGGTGCTGTTCAACGGCGGCTGCACGGGCGAACTGATTTCGTCCGAAGGGCTGCTGCTCACCAACCACCACTGCGGCTACGACGCCATACAGGCGCATTCGAGCGTCGAACACGACTACCTGACCAACGGCTTCTGGGCCATGTCGCGCCGGGAGGAACTGCCCAACAAGGAGCTCAACGTACGCTTCCTCGTCCGCATGGAAGAGGTCACCGACCGCATCGCTGCGGGCGAAACGAAGGCCGAAATCATCCGCCGGGCCGAGGCCGAAGGCAAGGGCTACAAGGCCTCGGTCGAGCAGATGTACTACGGCAACCAGCAGTTCCTGTTCATCTACGAGCAGTTCGACGACGTACGCCTGGTCGGCGCGCCGCCCTCGTCGATCGGCAAGTTCGGCGGCGACACCGACAACTGGATCTGGCCCCGCCACACGGGCGACTTCTCGCTCTTCCGCATCTACGCCGGCAAGGACAACAAGCCCGCCGCCTACTCGCCCGAGAATGTTCCCTACCGCCCCAAGCGGCATTTCACCATCTCGACCGCCGGGGTCGAAGAGGGGGATTTCACGATGATCTACGGCTTCCCCGGCAATACGCAGGAGTACATCCTCTCGGACGCCGTGGCTTACATCGCCGAGCGCTCCGACCCGGCCAAAATCGCCATCCGCACGGGGCGCCTCGACATCATCTCCGCGGCACAGGAGAGCGACCCGGCGCTGCGCATCCATTACGCCGCCAAACACGCCTCGATCGCCAACGCATGGAAGAAATGGCAGGGCGAGGCGCTGGGCATCGGCCGCCTGGGCACCGTGGCCTCGAAACGCGCCTATGAGCAGGAATTCGCCGCCTGGGCGCAGGACAAACCCGAATACCGCAGCGTCGTCGCCGACCTCAAAGCCGAATACGCCCGCATCGCGGACGCCTATTTCGCCCGCGAGATCACACGCGAAACGCTCGGCGCGCTGCCCGAGCGCTACACCCCCGAAGAGCGTGCCGAAGCCGCCTTCGCACGGCGCGAGCAGACGGAACGGGCGCTCTTCGAATGGCTTTTCGGCCAGTATGCCCGCCGCTGCCCCGTGCAGTACCAGATTCCGGCATTCCTGGCCGGCGTCGCCGCCAGCGGGTCGCCCGAAGCCTACGCCGGCGAGGTATTCGACACGCTGTGGCGGGAGGGCGCCGACACCACGGCGGTGCACGCCCTGCACAAGGACACCGAACGCATACTCGGCCACATCGACTGGATGCTGGGCACCAAGTCGCTGCGCAACCTCAACAGCGGACGCCTCAACGAACTCTACACGACCTACATCAAGGGGCTGCGCGAGTGGGACACCCTGCGGGCCTTCTACCCCGATGCCAACCTCACGCTGCGCGTGGCCTACGGCCATGTCGGGGGCTACGAATATGCCGACGGCGAATACCACAAGCCTCAGACCACCCTCGACGGCATCATCGCCAAGGACAACCCCGAGATTTACGACTACGACATCCCGCAGGCGCTGCGCGAGCTCTACGCCACGAAGGACTACGGACGCTGGGCGACGACGATCGACGGCCGCAGGACGGTACCCGTCTGCTTCCTGGCCACCAACCACACGACGGGCGGCAACTCCGGTTCGCCGATCATCAACGGCAGGGGCGAACTGGTGGGGTTGAATTTCGACCGCACATGGCGCTCGACGATGAGCGACGTGGCGTTCGACGAAACGATCTGCCGCAACATCGCCGTCGACGTCCGATACGTGCTGTTCGTCATCGACCGCATCGGCGGGGCGGGATACCTGTTCGGCGAAATGGATTTCAGCCGCCGCAAATAGGAGTAATTCACGAAAAAAACACTATATTTAGCCCGCATAACAAAATCAGCCTCTATGAAAACAATCCTCTACACATGGTTCGCCGTCCTCCTGTTCGGCATGGCAGCAGTATCCTGCGGCGATGACGACACGAAAAACAACGACACGACGGGCATAACCGGCTCGTCGTGGAAAGCATCGGAAACGGTGGGCGCCGACCGCACGACCAAGAAACAAGAAATACACGTTCAAGGCCTCCGCCAACTGGGTGGCGCAGAGCGACAAACCGGAATGGTGCAAGATACTCACCTCGTCGGGCGACAAGGGCAGCGACCGGCAGCTCAACATCTCGGTCGAAGCCAACGAGACCGGCAGCACGCGCAGCGCGAACATCACCGTACAGGTGAGCGGCTACGCGAGGGCGGCGCAGTTCGCCATCACCCAGCTCGGGAGCAGCAGCGGCGGCACGGGCGCAGACACCGAGCTCAACAAACAGGTAGACAAGATCCTGGAGTATTACTACCTGTGGAACGGCGAATACCAGCAGATGTCGCGCGACCTCTCGCTGGATTACATCAGTTCCAGCGACAATTTCCTGAAACGCACGCTGCTGGAGATGACGACCAACGACCTCGACAAAAAACGGCAGAGCAACGGCAGCTACTCGGTTTACTCCTACCTGATGCGGACGCCCCTCACGAAGGCCGTCGCCGGGACGACGCGCGGCGTAAGCCACGGGGTCGTAAAGGAAAAGGAGTACGGCTTCGGCATCGCGGGCCTGATGGGCGTGAGGTTTGTGGACGGCAACAACCAACCTACGGGAGAGTACGGGCTGGTCATCACGTCGGTCTACCCGGACTCCCCGGCATCGGAAGCAGGGTTCCGGCGGGGCACGTTCTTCGCCCAGTACAACGACGCAGCCATCACGGCCGCGAACCTGAATTCGGTTTACAGTACGTTAATAGCTCCGGGAGGAAGCCGCACGGTAAAACTCACCGAGAACAGGCAAGGCGCGCAGCCCGTATCGGTCACGGCACGCGAAATATACCCCAACCCGGTAATCCACAGCGAAGTGATCACCTCCGGAGCGCATAAGATCGGCTACCTGGTCTACGACAGCTTCGACGCGGCCTACGACGACGAACTGCTCGCTGCCGTCAAGAAACTCAAAGACGGGAACATCACCGACATGGTGCTCGACCTGCGCAACAACGGCGGCGGGCACGTCATCTCGTCGAACATGCTTTCCACCTGCATCGCCGGCGCGGCCTGCCAGGGCAAGGTCTACGAATATTACCGTTACAACGACAGCCGCATGGCCACGGTCGAAAAAACGGAGAGGGAGACCGGCAAGGAGTATGACACGGCGGCAAAAAAATTCTTCGACGAATTCTATTACGGCGACTATTACGGCGTCGACCTGCGGAACTACGCGCTGAACATGACCCGGCTGTACGTGCTCGTCACGGGCAACACGGCCTCGTCGAGCGAAGCCGTCATCAATACGCTGCGCGGGTTGGACGGCTTCACGGTGAAGCTCATCGGCGAAAAGACCAACGGCAAGAACGTCGGCATGGAGGTCAGCAAATTCACCGTAGGCAATTACAGCTACGAACTGGCCCCGATATCGTTCCAGGGCTACAACGCTAAGCAGGTGACCGTCAACAAGGACGGACTGGCGGTCGACACCGCGTGCGAGGAATGGAACGGGGAACTGAAGGATTACGGCGACCGGAGCGAGCCGATGCTGGCAGCGGCCCTGAGCCAGATCACCGGGCAGAGATCGGCAAGCGTATCGGGCACGCGCAGCACCGCGCCGGGTGTACGTCCGGCAACGGACATCGCATTGCCCGACTTATCGAACCGCCCGAGCGGCATGATCGTATTCCTGCCGGCTGCGGAGGAGTAACGGGAGACCGTCCTAAATCGAGGGGGCTGTCTGACAAGTCCAATTTTAACGATTTCACCCCTGCCGGAGTTTATTCTGACAGGGGTGATTTTCGATTTTCGGGACTTGTTAGACAGCCCCTCTTTTCTTAACCTGGCACCGGCGCACGTACCACACGCCCGGCGGCTCCGCCTCTGTCATCGATGCCGCCCCAGCTCAGGACACTACCCCGCCACCGTCTCTGCCAGCCGCTACAGTCCTGCCGCAGCTCTGCCACCGTCTCTGCCGGGCGAATGCCCCGGCCTCCACTGTCGTCGCAACAGCCCTGCGGCCGTCTCTGTCTGTAAATGGCCCTGCCTCCGGTTCCGCCATGACCCTCGGCCACAACTCCGCCGCCGTATCGGCCTGGCAAATGAACCCGCTAAGGTCTCCGCCCCAACCGCTTCCGCCGCTTTTACCACCAAGCACAGGCACCTGCGCAGACATCGACACCGCCCCCGCGGCAGGTAGAGCACGGCGGTTTGCGTCGCCACGACGCCGCTGCCGGAAGAATAATCCATATTACATGGAGAAAAAATTTGGCGGATTAAAATTTATGCCCTATATTTGCACACCCGAAATCCGAAAGGATACGTGCAATGCCCAGGTGGTGAAATTGGTAGACACGCTACTTTGAGGGGGTAGTGAACAATTACGTTCGTGCAAGTTCGAGTCTTGTCCTGGGCACCAAGCTGTGGATAAAGGAGCTGATAATCAGCTCCTTTATTTTTTTGTAGGATAAATGAGCTACTCGCCCTCTTCAAAGTCCTTAAAAAAGGAGCTTCCCGCAAGTATAGCAGCATTCTCATCCACCCCTAATCGCAGATACCGCATCGTTGTTGTAACCTTTTTATGCCCTAACGCCATCGAGATCGAAGAAAGCGGAACCTTGGAACGCTGAAGATGCGTGGCGAAAGATCGCCGGGCAGTATGGGTAGAGATCAAAGCATACTTCTCAATCCGGATCTCCTTCACCTCTCCTCCTCGATGTTTGCAAATTGTCACTTTTTCGTCGATCCCTGCCATTTTCGCCACCACTTTGATATAGACATTCATTTTCTGGTCAGAAATCGTTTTTGACAGGTCAAAATCGCTCTCGAGGATTCTTTGTATCACGGGATGAAGGGGAATGGCAATAGGGGTATCCGTCTTACGCGTACGCATCATAATCATTCCATCGACAATATTAGATTCGCTGAAGCGACTAAAGTCAGACACCCTCATGCCCGAAAATGCCCCGATGAGAAACCGATTCCTCACCAGTTCACATGTGGCCATGCGCTGCCTGACCGCTTTTTCTTCCCACAGCTCCGGCCACCCTTTCAGTATTGCGTTTTTCGTGATTTTTAATCTGTGCAACATCATCAGCTCATCAACCGAAAGGTAAATAGGATCACTCTCTTTTGCTACCGTGATGAAATTTTTATGAGCTGTGCCATTCAAATTATGCAGCTGATCCACATCCCGGGCCTCCCTATAAACCTGTTTGATAACTTTGATGATACTGCCGAAATAATTATCAGAATACCCCTGACCATATATCCAATTCCGGAACTGATTATAGAAATCAATATTAATATCTTCGAATGACAGACGACGCCGAATTAACTTTTCATATTGCACTAGCTTGTTCAAGACCGTTCGGTAATGCCTTATCGCCCTTATCGCTGTAATCAAAATAGGGTTGAGTACAGCGACAAAGAGCATCATGTCCGGTCAAGAGCTATCCCAAAAAGAAACGAAGGATGTTATAACAAAACTGGGATATCTCATTATCGGCCTTTCGGTAATGTTGTTCGCCTCGTCGATTTCAGATTTCATCACGCAAAAGCTCTAAAATGCCCCAGAGACCACGATACAGATGCAGACTTTGCGTTTACCCCCCCGTATTTAAACTTCCGCTGGGGATATTTCTCCTTGTGCTTGCAGTACTGGTCACAAGCGTTCTTGGAGCTGCCGGCCTCCTCGATGTGGAGGCTCTTCATCATTATCGACATATTATTCGTGATCGTGACCAACACCATAAACACTTTCTTTGCCGGAAATTTCGGCTGGAGTAAAAAGCGACCGCGACATGCTCATGTTAAAACAGGACAATACATTGCCCGGGTCAATTACGCACTAAAATTACGACAGGATGGACAGCAGCAGGACAGATAAATTCAAAAAATAGTACGATCGTAATAAGCAAAAAAATCTTATTATTAGGTATGGCCGTTGTGCTTATACTGATATTCGGACTAATAACCCGAGGAGTACTATCAATACAGTCGAACACAAGTACGGATGAGAGGGTCGCATCTGAAGATATTGCATTTGACATTGTGGCTGAAACGCCCCGGACTGCCAGTCCAAAATGACCAGAAGCAGAAGATCGTGGGCGATGCCACAAGCTCGGCCGCAGCGTCGGCGATAGACCGGAAGATCTCGACAGTGACCGGCGGACTGGTCGGCTCCGTCGTCCGAGACATTTCAAATGCGGGGCGCTCACGCAAAGAAACATATGTATCATTCTTCGACAACCAAAAGGTCTTTCTCCGGCCCGGCCTGCCGAAATAAAAATGTCGCCATCGTATTCGTTTGTTTGGCCACATCGGGGTATGGAGCAAAACCCGAACAAATACCTCTCCAGCAAAACAAAGTCTGCCAAATTATCTTCCCGGATAAGATCGCCAAGATCCGCGGGGGATTCAATCCCAATTACTTTGCCCTCGACAAGTACGACAATATCCTCTATATCCAATGCCTGACAGACTTTCCGAATACCAACCTGTCTATTATCACTGACGATACGAGCTGCTACATGCTCGACCTGTGTTATACGGAAAAGAGCGAGAAGAATGCCTACATCATCGACATTGCCGACAGGATCTACGTCAACGAGCAGAAGCCATTGGAGCCAGGGCAGGAGTCTTCGCCCTCTTTGCGTTCACAACCAGCAGAAGATAAAACGCCGACTCAAGCCGCAGTGCTACCAGAAACGGGAGAATATGAATCAATTTTGAAGCAACGGGATTTCATCTTGGCTCAAAATGGAGTTGCGGACAAGGCAATGGAAGTATTCCTGAAGGGTATATACACCAGAGATAATTACGTATATTTCAAATTGGATATCACCAATAACAGCGAGCTGCCGTACACCTACAACTACTGCGGCTTCGCAGTTATCACCAAAAAGAAGGGCAAAATGACCTCCTTTGACCGGACAGATTTGACGCCGGCAGGCAGTTACGTCCCGGCACACACCATCGAGTACAAAAAGACGATGACCGTAGTCTATAAATTCGACAAATTCAATTTCTCCAACGACAGGGTTTTGCTGATCGAAATGGTCGAAGACAACGGGGAACGGGGACTGTTCTTCAGGGTGACATCATCGACGCTCCTGAAAGCTCGAAAAATTTGAACTACCAAGGCCGGATTCACCGGCCTTGGTAGTTACATTCATTGAAAGTTTTCTGGTTAGGAATATAATTCCCGGCTTACAATATCAATGATAGCTTCTATTTCTAATCCGATATCATTGGGTTCATCACTTCCTGAAATAAGTCCCTTTTGTACCAAAACATCTGACAACCCATCTAATAATACTCGAAAAAAGGCCTCATCCCCAATCAATCGAACCGAATTAGGATCTTCATTGGCTACATGATTAGTATCAATCAATGAGTATGTACGAAGCAAATTATACTGTCGATTAGTTATCTTCATTTTCATCTTTGGATTCATTTTACATTCGGATTTCTGGGTTGCCCATATACTGTAATAATTTTACCTTGGTTATTCAAAACTACGCTTGCACTCTTTCCTACATACTTTGTTTTACCTCCAGGCTGAGAAACAACATTTATTGGATTCCGCACGGCATCAACAATTGCTGAAGGATGAACACCTCTACCTCCGTCTCTCTGCATGGCCTGCATCAAACCATGTTTAGTATATCCTTTTATCGATCCGACTGACCGACTTGATTCCATGCTGGCGGGCCGGGCCGTACGAACCGATTGTAAGCCCACAACCCCAATCGAGGCTCCGGCTGATAATGTATATGGATCTGTCCATTGAGCCAACATTTCTTTTCCGACCATTCGTGCAAAGCTACCTGCTGTCGGATTGACATGATCCTCAATTGCAGCCATCATGGCTCCCTCGGAATGAAACAAGCCAAAGACAGCCATTTCATCACGCGAAAGAGAGTGTGGCGATAATGTTAAATCTCCATCATCGTTAGTCGATTGTGAATAATAAATAGCACTTCCATCTTTCCTATGATGTAAATAAGTCGTACCGGCATTTGTCCAAGTAACACCATTATCATCTGTGTACGATTTATCCTGAATGGCTCGCCACATCCTATCACCATTCTCGTTTGTATACCAATCCTTTCCATCAGGGTCTATATTCCTAATCGGATTGTTTCCGGCAAACGAATACGGGCTTTGATCGTAATAGTTCTCGGCATGCGGGTCTACCTGCGGCCACCGGGCATAACTCAAATTTACAGTTAATAAACTGCCGATGCAAAGTTACTACAAAAAAGTGAAATGCGGAAAGATATAGTGATAGAATTGAGT
>ERZ827440.2560-NODE-2560-length-15764-cov-2.891718_pt1 | contig 15764 bp, 9 predicted proteins | sample MGYA00519774_ERZ827440 | MGnify/ENA primary metagenome ERZ827440 (study PRJEB31778, sample SAMEA3449302) | human gut metagenome | biome: human gut; feature: human-associated habitat; material: faeces | place: United Kingdom | collected 2010/2012 ... | reverse complement strand
GACGGGGGACATGCACCGTCACAGGCAGCAGAAATTCAATGGCAAGCACAGCAAAAAACGCAACGCCGTCTGCAATCAGCAGCCGGATGTAGCTCTGAATGCCGCCGTAGCGCCAGATCTGCTGATAGACGCTTCCGCGGGATCGGGCGAGAAAGACGCAGACAAAGCTGATGCCGCTGTGCAGCAAAATCGCGCTCCAGCTCAGATGCTCGCTGCTCCGGTACAGAACCAGCAGCAGCACATCCAGCGCCAGCAGGATCAGCATATCGTAAGCGACCAACGGCCAGCGAATCCGCCCTCGTTTCATGGTTCTGTTTCTCCCTCTCCGGCGCGCCGCGTATGGGCGTGCCTGCTTATTCATCGATCAACGGCTTTACCTGAAACGAATGGCCGTACTCCCAGATAGTAGTATACTGTTTTTGGGGGCAAGAATCAAGTCTATTCGCTGGATTTTTCCACCAAGACTGTTTTTTCTTTGAAAATCTGGTGGTTTACACATGTAGATGATCGGGTTTCTGCTTGTCGTACCACAATGGAATATGATATAATCACGCAGGAAGAAAGGCGGGATTTTATGACGGGAGAACAGGAGCTTTTGCTGGCGCTTCTGCGCGGCGAGCTGACGGGGACGGCGGCAGAGCTTGACGAAAAGACGCTGCGGGAGGCCGACTGGGGCGCGGTATTAAAGGAATCACAGGCGCAGGCGGTGACGCTGATGGCGGCGGACGCGCTTTCCCCGTTCGGAAAATACGTGACGAACATCGGGGCCTGGACGAGCTGCGCGGCGCGGCTTATGCGGGCAAATTTTGCGCTTTTGCAAAGTGAGGTGTGGCTGGAGAACGCGATCGCGCCGGAGCCGATGGTGATTTTAAAGGGTATGTCCGCGGCGAGCTACTATTGTAAACCGTCCGGGCGTGTGCTGGGAGACATCGACTTTCTGACGGACCCGGCAAAGACGGACGCACTGTTGGACTGCCTGACCGAAAAAGGCTGCAAGATCATCGACGAGCCGGGCGACAGCAGCCACCACCGAGAGCTTACGCATGGCTCGACGCTTTTGGAGCTGCACTTTGCGATTCCGGGCATTCCGTTCGGGAAGGCGGGGGAACTCGTGCGCGCGCGGGCGGAGGGAATTTTGTCCCGGCGTGTTGTGCGCGAGTTGGACGGGCAGAAATTTCCGTCTCCCGTGCCGGCCGACCATGCGCTCGTTCTGCTGCTGCACACGCAGAACCACATGCAGGAGGCGGGCGTCGGCCTGCGGCATTTGTGCGACTGGGCTGCATTTTTGCGGGCGGAAGCGGACGGGGCGTTCTGGCCGGAATTTCTGGACTTCTTGAAGGAGATCGGCCTGCTGCGCTTTGCGGAGGTGCTGTCCAAAACGTGCGCGATGTATCTTGGCGCGCCGCTTTTGGACTTTGCGAAGGACGCGCCGGAGGAGCTGGCCACGGGAATTCTGGAGGATATTCTCTCGGGCGGAAACTTCGGGCGGCGGGACGAGACGCACAGCGGAAGCGCGGTTTTTCTGCCGTCATTCCGGGGCGAGGAGAAGCGGCAGACGCGGACACAGAAGCTCTGGCAGAGTCTGCTTGGCGGCGTGCGCTCACACCACCCGATCGTGAAAAAAGTCCCGGTCCTGATCCCGTTTTTCGCGCTCTGGCGGGCGATACTATATATAGTAAGAGCGGCGCTCGGAAAGCGGCAGCGGCTGGGGGACATGAGCCGGGTCGGGCGGGACCGGGAGGCGCTTTTCCGCGCGCTGCGGCTGTTTGAGGGAGCGTGAGCTGGCAGCAGAACGCGAGACGAGCGAAAAAAATTTCCGGAATAGTAAAAAAATGATAATGCAGGGTTGCATTTGAAGAATTGGATTGCTATAATCGTGTTAAGATGTGGCTGCTGGGCTTGCCGGCTGTAAACGGTTCCACGGTCGACGGGAAACAAGCTGCAAAAAAGACCTTCGGGCCATATTTTGAAAGTGAGGGAAAATACAGATGAGACACATGCGTTCGCGGCGTATTCTTGCGATGCTGCTGGCTCTGAGTATGATCTTCGGTCTGCTGACGACAACGGCGTTCGCAGGCGAGGTCGACCAGAATACCAGTAACGTCGGGGAAAGCGCCGCAAATGGTACGTCTGAGGGCGGTTCCGGCGAGGGACAGTCTTCGGGCGCATCTGAAGACGAGTCTTCCAAGGTAACGAACAAAGAGGACGTCCCCACGGGAGAGGAAACAATCCCCGAAGAAAAGAAAACAACCTCTGATGAAGAGGTTGACACGCAGGAAGGCGTGGGCGAGCAGGCCGTCGTCGGAGGAGCGAACTCTGTCGCTTCTATCGGCGAGACGGGCTACGAGTCACTCGACGCTGCAATTCAGGCGGCTCAGGACAACGATATCATTGTTGTCAGCGCTGGCGAGTACACGCTCAACGGCAGCCTGACCTACATGAATAAGGCCTTCACGATCAAGGCCGCTGATGGCGAGACGGTTAGATTTGACATGTCCGCCGCAGTTGCTCTGCACGGCGCGAAGATCACCTTCGAAGGCGTTACGTTCGATTATAAGACGAACGGCAACTACATTGGCTTGCAGCATACCGACACGCTGGTCTATAACAACTGCGTAATCAATGGTATGGTTTTCCTGTATGCCACAAACGAGACGTTCAATAACTGCACGTTCAATCAGACGAGTGCGGACGCTTACAACGTCTGGACTTACGGCGCGAAGAATGTTGCGTTCAACAGCTGCACCTTCAATTGCGTCGGCAAGTCTGTCCTCGTTTATAATGAGGGCGCGAACGCAAAGACTGACCTGAACGTCAATGACACGACGTTTAACGCTTCTGCACCCGTCGAAGGCAAGGCGGCTATCGAGATCGATACATCCCTGATGACGGAAGGCGCAACGATCACGGTTGATGCAAATACGACTGCTGATGGCTTTGCAGAGGGCAGCAAGAGCGGCAACACCCTCTGGAATGATAAGAAGCAGACCGCAGACACGAACAAGAACACCACGGTTACTGTTGCGGGCGAAACGGTCTTCGCGCCGAAGAGCGAGGGCGTGGCAACGGTTGGCGGTGTGACGTATGATACGCTGGAAGAGGCATTTGCTGCTCTGGACAGCGCCAACCACACGCTGACGCTCCTTGATGACACCAAGTGGGATGCGAATACGCCCGTCTACTGGGCAGCTGGCACGCAGAGCGGCTATGCGGATACTCTGGCGGCGGCTCTGACAGCGGCTTACAAGGCCAAAGCGGATTATATCACGATCATCTGCCGTCCGGGCGCGGACGTGGGCACGATGACGCACGGCCATGTTGCTGACAACATCACCATCTACGGCAACAAGGCGTACATCTCCGCCGGCGAGTGCGACCTCGAGGTTGATACTTTCCAGTTTAGCCGCGAAACCGGCAAGCAGGCGACCGATGGTGTAACGCTGGATAAGGATATCACCATCACCGCTTATGAGCTGGATAACCTCGGTGTTTGGGGTCAGAGAAACACGAACAACACCGTGAACGTGAACCTGACCGACTGCGATACCGTTCAGGGTATTACGGTTCAGCGCGTTTACATCAGCGGCACGACGGGCGTGAACAACATCACCCTGAGCGGCTGCGACTTTGGAACCGAGGCAACCTCCGTCTACTCCAACGCGGACGGCGATATCAATATTGCCAACTGCTCGTTCACGGACGCACAGGTTCCTGTGAACTTTAACCACAAGGCCGGCGGCGCGCAGACCGTGACTGTCTCGAACTGCACGTTTACACGCTGCGGCGATGATGGTGTTTGGAAGCAGTTCGCGGCACCTGTCCGCTTTGTCAACAGCGGCAGCGGCACGCAGAGCGCAACGGCCGATACCTGCACGTTCGCCGGTACTGTTGGCGTGAACGGCGACATCCTCATTGGTGATGGCCGTACGGGCCAGAAGTCCAACGACGTGAGCCTGACCGTTACGAATACCGAAGCGAACATTCAAGCGCAGCAGCCCGGCTATTATAAAGATGACGGCACGACGGACAATGCGCTGAAGGGTGAAAAAGCTCTTACGGCGGGCGAAACGCTGACGGTTTCCAAAATGGAAGACCTGATTGGCGGCTCGACCGGGATCAAGGGCAGCTCTGCGGAGAACGCTTACACGCTGGCTGAGCTCGGCGCGATGACCCGTGCGGAGTACATTGCGGCGCAGGACGCTCTGGGCGGCACGATGTACGTCTCCGTTGGCGACTACAGCTACGACAAGGATGGCGTTCTCGGCAACGGTAAGAGAGACGACACGACGGGTCAGACCGAAGACCGCAACGTTCTGAACGGCTACAATTCGAACGGCTATCTGGGTACGAATAACGACGGCGCGAACGGCAAGAACATTGTCTTCGTCGGCAGCTCGATCACCAGCGGCGTGACGGGCTATACGTCGATCGACAACATCGGCACGAGCCTCCTGCTGGCTGTTCCAGCTTACACGAATGTTACCTTTGAGGGTATCACGTTCAACAACGTCATGTGCTTCAACTACCAGCTTTACACCTCCCCGTGGAGCCAGCTGGGCGAGCTGAAGTTTGATGGCTGCACGTTCAACGGCATCATCGTCGGCGCGACTGCCGCGCAGACTCTGACGTTCAACGGCTGCACGTTCACGAACTTCACGAACACCACGGACGCGAACAGCTCCAACCCGACCTGGATCCGTCCGGCCTACGGCAACTGGACATCGGGCGACAACGAGGGTCAGGGCAGTGACTTCCGTTCCCTGACGAAGATCAACTTCACGAACAACAAGGTCACCAGCACGCGTCCGGTGAAGTTTGAGTATGTTTCTCAGTGGGACGTCACCACGACGATTAAGGTGGACGGTAACAAGTTCGACATTTCGAAACAGGACAATGACGGTACCAATGTTAAAAACGTTGGGATGTACTTCGGTTCGCATACAAATGAGAATGCGTTCAACCTTATTCTTGGTACCAACGAGAAGATTGGCACTACAGCTGCGCTCTACACGTTAAATGAGAACCAGACTTCTCTGCCTGTTGGCTCGACTGTCAAAGACCTGAGTGGCAACGAGATTGCGGTTACCGACGCGCTCGAGTGGAAGACGGAGAACCAGATCACGTTGAAGACCGAGCCGGTTCCTGCGGTCAAGAACGTTGCGAAGGTCGGCGAGACCGAGTATGCGACACTTGAAGAGGCAATCGCCAAGGCAGAAGCTGGCCAGACCGTAACGCTGATTGCGGATGTGAATACGCCCGAGACGACGTATGTTGTCAGCAAGAACCTGACAATCGATCTGAATGGCAAGACTGTCACTGGCTACGGCTATGACGGCGTGTTCCAGATTGACGGTAAGGACGCTAAGGTTCTCATCAAGAACGGCAATGTCGTTGCTGTGGAGCAGAGCGGCACCGCAGGCAAGTACGCGATGGCCGTTTGGGCTTGTGCAGAAAACTGCGTGGTTACACTCGAGGACCTTACTGTAACCCAGGATATCACCCACACAGACGACAAGCAGATGGATATGATCTATACCTCCAAGGGTACGATCATCATTAACAGCGGCTCCTTCACGAGCGGCACGCCTGCTTGGACGCTGAACTGCAAGGATGCGGCTTTCAAGGACGGCAGCGCAAAGATCAATGTCAACGGCGGCACGTTTACCGGCTTCGATCCGTGCAATAATGCGGCTGAGGGCAAGGGAACCAGCTTCGTCGCGGAAGGCGTTGGCGTCGATTACGACGAAAACGGCAGCTTTACCGCAAAGGCCGGCATGGTTGCACAGGTTCTCGAGGCAACCGGCAGCTCCGTCAAGGCGTTTGCAACGCTGGATGAGGCTTTCAATGCGGTAATCGAAGGTCAGACTGTCAGACTGTTGAAGGACCTGACCGAGGATGTGACGATCAACAAGAACATCACCCTCGACCTCGGCGGCAAGACGCTGACGAACACTAACGCAGGCCATGCGACCATCACGATTGCCAAGGATGCGACGGCTACGGTCAAGAACGGTACCGTCAAGGGCGGCACAAGCTACTACAACATCCAGAACAACGGCACGGCCACGTTCGAAGGCCTCACCGCAACCGCTGGCAACACCGGCAGCTCCATGATTGACAACTGGGGCACGCTGACCATCGAAAGCGGCACGTACACCGGCGGCCTCAACGTCGTCAAGAGCGAAGAGGACTCGACGCTGGTCATTAACGGCGGTACATTTACGCTGGACTATGCAACAAGCGGCTATACTGGCGTCATTCTTGTTTACGGTGATACGACTATCACGGGCGGCGAGTTTATTCAGAGCTTAACGACGACCGGAAGGTGGAATCATCCGCAAGTTATCGCGACTGGCGTTGTAGAAGGCCACCCCGCAATTACCAGAGTTACAGGCGGCATGTTTACCAACAAGATGTCTGGCGAGGGTATTTTCCGGGGTATTGGCAAAGCAACGAGCGATAACTTCGAAGTCTCCGGTGGTACGTTCAACAAGAGCATTTCCGATGCCTATTGCGCCGATGGCTTCATCCCGACCAAGAACGCCGACGGCACTTACGGCGTCAAGGAAGGCAAGTATGTTGCCACGACTGGCAAGAATAACTTTGAAACCCTTGAAAAGGCTGTCAGCCTGGTTGCTAAAAATGGTAAGATTACGTTGCTTGCTGATGTGGATGCAAACATCGAGATTGGTTCGACTAAGAACTTTACACTCGATCTGAACGGTCACACGATCAACGGCGGCACAGTTAAAGACAAGGCGACCATCACGAACTACGGCACGGTCACGATTACCGACAGCTCCGCGGCCCAGAACGGAACGATCAAGCGTGACGACAATGGCACGGTTGGCGAAACGTCCTACTACGTCATCCGCAACATCGGCACGATGACGATCGAGCAGGCGAATGTTACCAACAACTCTGGCTACAAGAAGACGAACCCCTCTGGTTCGATGGTTGGTTCTTCGCTGATCTGCAATGGTGACGACGACCTGGGCGGCACGCTGAATATCAGCGGCGGCAAGTTTGAACAGAAGAACTTTATCGCGATCAAGAACGGCGCGCTTAGTAAGTTGAATGTCACCGGCGGTACGATCTCCTCTGATCACTCCGCAATCCAGAACTGGTTCGAGGCCACCATCACCGGCGGCGAAATCAACGGCCAGTTGTGGACGGATGCATACATTAAGGATGAGTCTGTCGGTCATACGACCATCGGCGGCAGCGCGAAGTACACCGGTGAAATCGTGATGGACATCTATGGTTCCGTCAAGCCCGAGCTCGAAATCAGTGGCGGTGATCTGAATGTTACCAACTGGAGAATTACGACGGCTGCGGCCAAGGCAGGCGCAAAGCCCGCTGTCTCCGGCGGTAAGTTCACAAGCGCAGTGCCCGAAAACTACTGTGCGGACGGCTATGTCCCGACTAAGAACGAAGATGGCACGTATGGCGTTAAGGTTGATGACTCCGTTGCCGAAGTCGGCGGCGTGAAGTACCTGAGCCTCCAGGCAGCCATCGACGCGGCAGGCAGAAAACAGACCGTCAAGCTGCTGAAGGACACGACAGAAAATGTCACCATGGCGACATCTGATCTGACGCTCGATCTGAACGGCCATACGCTCAATGGCAGTACCGGCGAACGCAAGCCCGCGCTGACTGTCACGGCTAGGGTGACTGTCAAGGATTCCAGCGCCAATATGTCCGGTACGATCAAGCGCGACGATACCGCAGAGAACTCCGGCGTTTCCTCCCACTATGTCATCGACGTTCAGGGCAAAAACGGCTTGCTGACGTTTGAGAGCGGCAACGTGATCAACAACAGCGGCAACGATGCTGGCAAGGGCGCATCCCTCGTCCGCGTTGGCGACGATTCTGTTGCGGCGTATCCCGGTCTGACCATCAAGGGCGGCAACTTCAAGCAGAACAACTTCATTGCGATCAAGGTTGACCGTGGTACTTTCTACCTGAACGGCGGCACGATTACTTCTGAAAACAGCTACGCAATTGAAAACTGGTTACGCACTACGATCAATGGCGGCACAGTCAACGGTACGGTTTCGACTTGGGTCTACAAAGATGGCAATTCAGTCAACAATCTCGAAATCAGCGGCGGCACAGTCAACGGCAACGTTGCTTCCGTCACCTATGACAAAGCTGAAGGCAAGCAGGCTCGCGTCTCTATCACCGGCGGCACAGTCACCGGCACGCTGGGTACTTACTCGTACAACAATGGGCTGGTTCCTCTTCAGGACTCTGCAAAGGCTACCATTGGCGTTACCGGCGGTACATTTGATATCGACCCGACCCCTTATGTTGTCGAAGGTTCGACTGTCAAGAAGAACAGCGAAGGCAAGTACGGCGTAGAAAAGGCGTACCTTGCAAAGGTTGGCGAAACGTCCTACTACACCATGGAAGAGGCCTTCAAGGCACAGACCGCGAGCGGCGAAGCAATCGTTCTGCTGCGTGATTACACCACGGGCTCAAGCTTCTCTTCCGGCAGCATCAACAGAACGGTTGATCTGAACAATCACACTTGGACGTATACCGGCACGGATACGAACAGCGCGGCGTTCGAAATCAACTATCCGAATGTTACGCTGACAGTCAAGAACGGTACGGTTGTCAGCAACTCGATGATCGGCCTTATCCCGTCGGCGATGGGCGGCACGATTACCTATGACAACTCCGGCCTCGTCTTCGAGAATGTTCAAGCGACCGCGAACGGCAACAGCGGCATTGAGACGAACGGCAACAACACGAACGACACCGTTACGCTCAAGGATTCCACGCTCAACGTTCCGAACGGTTTCGGCATCTACTTCCCGTCCTCCGGTACGCTGACGATCGACAACTCCCAGATCACAGCCAAGACCATGGGCGTTCAGGTCTGCTCCGGCAGCTTGGACATCAAGGGCCAGAATGCTGCCATCACGGTCAACGGCGACCCGGTTCCCAAGACCGAGAACGACGGCGCAATCCAGGACGGCGCGGCAATCTCCATCGTCAACCGTGCCGGCTACAAGGGCCTCGGCACGATCACGGTCACCGAAGGTACCTTCAAGGCCAACGGCACGAACGCAGCTGTCAAGGCCTACGACTGGGCGAACAAGGAAACCGGCGAAGCAGCCTTCACTGCATCCGACAAGGTCGCAATCTCTGGCGGCTCGTACTCTACGCCGGTTGCAGAGAGCCTCTGCGCAGAAGGCTTCATCCCGGTCACGAACGGCGACGGCACGTACGGTGTCCAGCCTGACGGTAATGTTGCTGAGATTGGCAGCGTGAAGTACGCGTCGCTTGACGATGCACTCAAAGCAGCCAAGGACGGCGAGACTGTCAAACTGCTCAAGGACGCGGAGCTTGAGGAAGTCGTTATCAGAAGCGGCAGAACGCTCGATCTCAATGGTCATACATTGAAAGCCGACTATGTCACTTACTTTGGTGGCGATCTGGTTGACAACAGTGCTGCCCATACTGGCTTGCTCAAAGTACTTTCTGCGGACGAAATTCTGTTTACCAAGAACAAAAAGATCGACGCAATGACGCAGATTCCGATCTATAGCTTGGAGAAGCAGGGTTACGTGTTCGAAGAAATCGTGCTTAGAGTGGCTCCTGTTACCAACAAAACACCAGGCGCATTGCAGGCTGTCTATAGACCCAGGCAGAAGGACGGAACGTCTGATTTGAGCGATGCACAGAAGGCTATGTTTGGTCGTGCAAATGGACATCCTGTAACAGCTACATTCCGTCTGGTCTATAAGTATAAGAATTCGAATGAGGTACAGACCTTTGAGTTTGACTTTGTTGATACTTATATGGACATTTACCTGAACCAGAATCTTTATATGTATGTGACTGTGACTGGACTTGATATTGCGAATATTGAGACGATTACTGTTACACCAGTTCTCAAGTCCGCTGGCGGTCAGGTTGAGCTTGTCGGCAAAACTATTGACACAGCTGCCGTACTTGCGAATTTGATTGGACAATAAGAAATGGAGGGAAATTACTGCATGAAAAAGACGTACGAAGCACCCGTAATGGAAGTTGTAGTGTTTGATGTTGAAGAGGCTTTGAGCACATCTGGTGCTGGCGGAAACATTGGTTCTGGTGGCATCGGCGGCGACCTCTAATACACTTTTGCGCTGTTTCATTTCTGATTTGATCACAAACGTCCCAGCAGCGGGAGGCTTAGCCTCCCGCTGTGCGGCGTATCGCGTGGAAACGGACGAGCCCGCGCAGATTGTGATAGACGAATCAAAATATCGTCCGGAGTTATACGAAGACGTTACGCCAGAAATGATAGTCTATCTGGAGTCCGGCTGGCAGTTCTATACGCAGCTTTTGAAGTTTAACGGCCTGATGCTGCATGCCTCCGCCGTTGCGATGGACGGCAATGCGTATCTATTTTCCGGCCCGTGCGGCAGGGGAAAGTCGACGCACACGCGCCTGTGGCACTCCGCGTTCGGCGAAGCGGCCAGCGTTTTCAATGACGACAAGCCCGCGCTTCGGCGCTTGGATACCGACTGGTTCGCCTACGGCACGCCGTGGTGCGGCAAGGACGGCATCAATAAAAACGAAAAATGGCCGCTTGCGGGCATCTGCTTCCTCAAAAAAGCGGAACACAACCGCATCCGGCAGTTAACGCCTGAGAAAGCACTTCCGCTTTTGCTCGGGCAGACGACCTATCGACTGCGTCCGGAGAACATGAACCTATTACTGACCCATATGGACCAGCTCCTGCGGGAGGTTCCCGTCTACGAGCTGGAAAACACCCCCACCGAGTCCGCCGCCCGCCTCAGCTACGAGACGATGCGCCCGGACAAACCCCAAACAGGAGAACCCCATGAAGCTGAATGAAAATTTTGTCCTCCGGCAGATCGTCGGCAGCTGGGTGGCCGTCGCCGTCGGGCAGGTGAGCGTCGATTTTAACGGTATGCTCCGCCTGAATGATACCGGCGTGCTGCTTTGGAACAAGCTGAAAGATGGCGCGGATGAGCAAGACCTCGCCCGCGCGCTGACGGCGGAATACGACGTAAGCCCGGAAACAGCCTTGCAGGATGTGCAGGACTTCCTGCGGCAGCTGCAAGAGGCCGGTTGTCTGGAAAAGTAAGATACAAGTGATCCATGCGAACCTGACAGGAGGTTGACCCAATGAAAAAATATTTGTCTCTGTTTCTGGCCGTTTGCCTGCTGTGCGGCATGCTCGTCATGCCCGTGAGCGCAGCAACGACGACCGAGCTCAACGCCGCGGACGCGCTCTATTCCCTTGGCCTGTTCTTGGGCACGAACAAGGGCTATGAGCTGAACAATAGCCTCACCCGCGAGCAGAGCGCGATGCTCCTCGTGCGCATGTTGGGCGCGCTGGAGACCGCCGAAGCAGGCAGCTACACCCACCCCTTCACCGACGTTGCCCCCTGGGCCTCCAAGGTCGTAGCCTACGCCTACGCGAACGAATATGTCAAGGGCTACAGCGCGACGAAATACGGCGGCGCGGACACCGTCACCGATTTCCAGTACCTGACCATCGTCCTGCGCGTCCTCGGCTACACCGACGGCGGTGAGACCCCCGACTTCTACTATCGCACGAGCCGAGGCCTTTCCAAGAAGATTGGTCTTGTTGACAGCGTCGAGGATGACGCGAGCTTCACGCGCGGCGAGGCCGTCGAAATCTTCTGGCGCGCGCTCAACACCAAGCTCAAGGATTCCGACAAGACCCTCGCCGATCGCCTGATCGACCAGAAGGTCTTCGACGCGAAGGCGTTTGCCACCGCCTCGGGCTATTCCGAGACTGGCAACCCCGAGAGCGAGGGCCGCGAGGAAAACAAGAAGCCCGACACGTCCGACAATACCAACAATTCCGGCAATAACGGCTCGACCGACAATTCCGGGAACAACGGAAACAATGGCGGCAGCACCACGCCCTCCAGCGGCAAGCTCGAGGACACCACGTGGGAGCAGTACCTCGCCATGAGTGAGGACGAGCAGTATGAGTTCTACGAGAAGTTTGACTCGCCCAAAGCGTTCTACGAGTGGAAAAAGAAGGCTGAGGCGGCATATGACGATAACAAGAACGTGATCGAGGTCAAGCCCGGCGAAACCATCGACATTGGTGACCTCGTTGGAAAGAACTGACCGCGTACATACCCGCGTCCCCATGCGGGAGCTTTCGCCGCTGCTGGAGGAGATCATCGCCTCCGGCGGCGTGGCGGAGCTGACAGTGACCGGCCGCAGCATGGAGCCCACGCTCCATGACCGCAAAAGCCGCGTCCGTCTGCAAGCCGCACCCGAAACGCTCCCGCGCGGGGCCGTCGTGCTCTATAAGCGGGATAACGGCCAGTACGTGCTGCACCGTGTCGCTGCGTGTCGCGGGGAAACCTACGATTTTTGCGGCGACGCGCAGTGGGTGCTCGAAAGAGGCCTCCGCCGCGAGCAGATTCTCGCCGTTGTGACCGAGTTTCAAAGAACGGACCGCTGGACGAGCGTAACGAGCGCCGCGTACGGTCTTTATTGGAGGGCACTTCTCGCCGTGCGGCCGCTTCGCCGGTTCGCCCACCGCGCGGCAGGCTGGCTCCGGCGGCAGGTGACACGGGAAAGGAACCGATGAAAAAACAGACCCATTCGATTTTTTGGCTTCTAACCTGCGTCCGGGCGAGGATCCCCTCGCTTCTGGCGCTGCTGCTCCTCAGCATGGCAAACGCCGAGTTTGGCGTTTTGTTCGCGCTGGGGACAAGAGGCGTTGTCAACGCTGCGGCCTCCGGCGAGGCGGCAGCGCTTTTGCGTGCTTCCGGGATGCAGGCGGCGCTGATTGCGGCGCTGCTTCTGACACTCACGGGCCTGCGCGCGCTGCGCGACTCCCTTTCGGCAAATCTCGAGCGCGACTGGAAGCGGCGTTACCTTGGAAAGCTTCTGCGCACGCGCTACGAGGAAAGCGCGAAATTCCATACGGCGGAGCTTCTCAACCGCATGAATAACGACGCGAAGGCCGTGTCTGATGGGCTTGTGACGACGCTACCGGGCCTTGGCGCAATGCTCGTGCGTCTCGTTGGCGCGGGACTGGCGCTTTTGTCCCTGAGCCCTGAATTTACGCTCGCGGCATTGGCGGCTGGGCTTCTCGTGACGGTTCTGACAGCAGCCGCCCGGAAAAAGCTCAAAACGCTCCATAAGGCCCTCGGCGAGGCAGAAGGCAAAAGCGCTGCATTTTTGCAGGAGGTCCTCGAAAAGCTGCTTCTGGTGCAGGCACTTGACGCAAGCGAGGCCGTGGAAACGCGGGCGGAGGCGCTGTTATCGAACCGATTCGCGCTCCAGAAGCGCCGAAAAAACGTGTCGCTGCTTGCGAACACCAGCGTGAGCCTTCTTGGATACGGCGCGGGCTTTGTGACGCTCGTGTGGTGCGCGGTCGGGATCCAGCAGGGGAGAATGACCTTTGGCGACCTGAGCGCCATGACCGCGCTCGTCAGCCAATTGCAGGGCCCGTTTGTGAATCTCTCCGGCGTTCTGCCGCAGATGATCGCGATGCTCGGCTCGTGTGAGCGCCTGATGGAGCTCGATGCGCTGCCCGATGAGCCGGAGTGCGAGAGGATCGACGCAGGCGCCGTCTATGAGAAACTGACCGCCATCGAGGCGGACGAGCTTTCGTTCGTCTATGACCGCGAGACAGTATTGGACCATGTCAGCTTTTCCATCCCGAAGGGCAGCTTCACGGTCATTACCGGCGAGTCCGGCGCTGGAAAAAGCACGCTTTTGAAGCTTCTACTCGGGGTCTACACCCCGCAAAATGGTGCGGTGCGGCTTCAGCTGCAAAACGGCGCGCTTCCCATCAGCCCCGCCACAAGGCCGCTCTTTGCCTACGTTCCGCAGGGAAATCTTCTTTTCAGTGGCACGCTGCGGGAAAACCTGACGCTTGCAAGCCCGGATGCGTCGGAGGAAGCCATCTCGCAGGCCGTCTATGCCAGCTGTATGGACGCATTTTTGCCGGAGCTTCCTGAGGTGCTCGATACGCCGCTCGGTGAAAATTCCGCCGGACTTTCCGAGGGGCAGGCGCAGCGCGTCTCGATTGCCCGCGCGGTTCTGAGCGGAGCCGGTGTGCTGCTTTTGGATGAAGCAACAAGCGCACTGGACGAAGACACGGAGCGCGAGGTGCTGCGAAGGCTATCGTCTCTTCCCGGAAGAACCTGCATCGCCGTAACACACCGGCCTGCCGCTCTCGCTCTTGCGCAGAAGCGACTTCATGTACGGGGAAAGACCATCATAGAAAGCTGAACCGTCCGGTTTCCATACGGAGACCGGGCGGTTTTCTTAGCCGAAAATTCACAAAAAGCACTTCACTTTTCTGGAAAAAATGCGTTTGAATTTCGGTTCTGCACTTGATTATTCCGACAGTAGGCAGTATACTATAAATACCACAAGAGCGCGTATCGGAGTTTTCCGGCCGCGCGGATGGCAGAATTTTATTTGCTCCGCAGCGAAAGATGCGGCGAAACAGGAGCAGTACATGAATAGAAGCAAAACGGATTATTATGAAATTGATCTTTTGCGGCTGGCGGGTGCGCTCTGGAAAAAGCTGTGGCTGATCGTGCTGGTGACGCTGCTGTGCGGCGCGCTGGCGTTCGGCTATACGTTCTTTCTGGTGACGCCCTTATATAAGGCGACGGCCATGATGTACGTCAACAACAGCGCCATCAGTGTCGGCAGTGCGAAGGTCAGCATCTCCGCCGGCGACCTGGCCGCTTCGCAGAGTCTGGTCGATACATATACCGTCATTTTGAAAACACGCGGCACGCTCAACGAGGTCATCTCCCGCACGGGCGTTCCGTATTCCTATCAGCAGCTGACCAAAATGGTTCAGGCGGAGGCTGTCAACTCCACGGAGGTCTTCTCCATCGACGTGACCTCGCCCGACCCGCAGGAGGCAGAGCTGATTGCCAACGCGATTGCGGACATCCTGCCTGATCGGATCGCGGATATCGTGGAGGGGAGCTCTGTCAAGATCGTCGACTACGCAATCGTTCCAGCAGAAATCGCCTCTCCGAGCTACACGCGCAATACGGCGCTCGGTATGCTGGCGGGCCTTGTGGTCATCGCAGCAATCATCTGCCTGCGCGAGATTTTCGACGAGAAGCTTCACAGCGAGGATGATATCACGCAGCGCTATCAGCTGCCGATTCTGGCGGTTATCCCGGATTTGGCGTATTCGGGCGCCGGTGCGTACCGCAGTGACTATGAGCCCACCAAAAAGGAGAAGACAACTTGAACAAGAATGCACATAGAAACGCCGAGGATTCCCGCGGCCGCCGCGCAATGGTTGGCGGCAAGCTCAGCTTCTCGGCGTCTGAGGCCTATAAGCTGCTTCGAACAAACGTGATGTTCAGCCTTGCGGAAGATGAGGATGGCAGCCGCATCTTCGGCATTACAAGCCCCATAAAGGGCGAGGGCAAATCGACCACGGCCATCAATCTGGCCTACTCCATTGCGGAATCGGCCAAACGCGTTTTGTTCATCGAGATGGATATGCGCCTTCCCGTGCTGCACAAATCGCTTCCGATCTCCAAAGCGCCCGGCCTTTCCGATCTGCTGGTCGGTTCGGCGCTTTTGACGGATGCGCTGCAAAAGTCCGGCATTCACGACGATCTCTACGTCATTACGGCCGGCAATCTGCCGCCCAACCCTTCGGAGCTTCTGGGCTCGGAGCGCATGAAGGCACTTCTTGAAAGTTTCCGGGAGCGGTTTGACTACATTCTCTGTGACCTGCCGCCGATCACAGTCGT
>ERZ827440.2558-NODE-2558-length-15767-cov-4.063964_pt1 | contig 15767 bp, 18 predicted proteins | sample MGYA00519774_ERZ827440 | MGnify/ENA primary metagenome ERZ827440 (study PRJEB31778, sample SAMEA3449302) | human gut metagenome | biome: human gut; feature: human-associated habitat; material: faeces | place: United Kingdom | collected 2010/2012 ... | reverse complement strand
AAACATATCCTTAGTTGTTACTAATGGCATATTTCATTCCTCCTTTGATTTTATAATACTTATCTTTTATTTAGATAAACTATTTTTATAGTAATATTATTACTAATTTATGGTTATTTTATTGCTTTTTTTTAATAAAGTCAATGCTTTTTTCTAAAAACGAAAACTGCTTTAAAATAATAACATTTGAAATAGTACTAAAAAGCAAAAGTTGAGTTAGATATTTATAAAATAAATAATCTAACTCAAGCTTTTGCTATTATGATATATCCCATACATTTTCAATTTTTATACATGGTATTTGCTCTATCTGATTTTCCTTTGCAAATAATAAAACTAAAAATCCATCTAAAAGGCGGTTATTTGCTGATTTTACAATTGGACGCGGTAAATGATTATATTTTTCATAAAATTCACTTATAAAATTATATCTCTTACCCTGTTTGAATTCTTCTGTTAATAATATTTCTACATATACTCGGTCTGACATATACTGATACCATTCTTTTGGTAGATAAAAACCATTCTCATAACGATATTTTTCGTGATCATGTAATAACTCATTTTTACGTTGCTTTCTTTTTTTAGGATCTTGGATATTCATCCAATCAAAAAATTCCTCTAGTGTAAGATTGTTCTTTTTTTGATTACAATCGATACAACATGGTACTAAATTGTTTGTGATTGAAACTCCACCAAAATCCCGTGGATACATATGATCTAAAGTCCGATTTTTTTCATTCAACTCACATCCGCAATAATAGCAAATATCTTTGCCCCTAAGTACATATGTGATATGATACATAAGTCTTTCAAAAGATATGTTATTTTCACAAAATAGATTTCCGTCTTTAATATATGCTTTGGCATCATCCTTTTCATAATAAAAATCTTTTGGTAAATTGATAATCATCTTTGAACCTCCTTATTATACATCGCCTGTGTTATTGCATATACATTTTTATTTTAATTTACACATTTTTGTTTGTCAAGAAAAAGATTTTTTCTCTAAAAAAAGCATATTTTATCTATATAGCAACATTAAAGTTATTGTAATTACAAAAAAACATCAATTATTTGATTTATGTACAAATAATTGATGTTTTTTTTAATCCGTCATCTTTAAAATGGTTCCTTTTTCGGTATCGACGTACCAAACAGAATCAATTAAATCCAATTCGTCGTCGGATAATTGGCATACTGCAGTTTCTTCATTGATAAAGTATGCTTTATCGTCGATGTCATTTACTGAATTATCGGCAATTTTAAAGCAACTATTGTTGTTATATGCAAAAAAGACTACACAACAATTTCTTTCTACCTTATCAACCTCATACCTCCATTCACCATTTTCATCTTTTGTCTTCATGGCCACTCTTTGGGTGACTATTGGTCTAGCAATTTGTTTGTAATCTGTCCCCATAATATAGTTAATACTATTAACTACACTTTGGTCGATTTTTTTTTCTTGTGCTGGAACAGTAGTTTCTACACAACCAGCTACAGTCAATAAAATTGAAATTTCTAAAAGAAACAATTTTATTTTCCGAAGCGTTTTCATTTGGAATTGCTCCTTTCTTGTTTTTATGTTAACAAGTATATCATATTATTTTATTTCTAACAAGTATTTTTAAGAAATTTATTATTTAAAGTATGAATTGAAAAAGGCGACATTGCTGTCGCCTTTTTCAAAGAAAGTTAAAAGTAAGAATAATGTGATATCTTGTTGATTTGATATTGGTTAGATTCTAAAGGTTTTTGATAATCCCCAACAATTGATTCTGAAATCAGTCATTCCATCCATTATACCAACATCTTTTACATTGTCCAATTCATAGCAAGCTTGTGAAAGAGAATTCTTCGATTCTTCTTCGCCATGATTCAGCAAGATAAAATTGATTTTTTTGAATTGCTTCACAAAGCATATTAAGACCTCTTTATGTGCATGTGAAGAGAATTCACTTGTACACTTGACTATTGCGCGTTTTTCTTTAACTACACCGCTTATCTTGATAAGTTCGCCTTCTTGCGCCTCAAGTATTTTTCTAGAATTACTGTCTGGTGAACTATATCCGGTTAGATAAATAGATGCCCATTTTTCAGAAATATAGCGCTGAATATACTCTCTGGCAGGACCAAAGTTTCCCATTCCTGATGTGGTAACTATGATCTTTGGTATATTCAAAGACATGACCTGTTTACGGTCTTCTGCAGCAACAGCTCTTTTAGGAATGAAGTCCTTAATTTCAACAGTATCTAAATACTGCCACAAGTATGTTAAATCAAGACCTAACCCTCCATCCATAAATATCGGTACATCTGCTAAACTACCTTCTTCTTCAAGCTGTTTAAGTTCCAAAAGCACATTTTGATATCTTCCGTATGCAAATGCAGGTATAACAATTGTCTTCCGCTCATTTACAAGCTCTTCAATTTCTCTCTTGAACAGACCTTTCTCCACATCTTTGCTCTTTCTTGAACCATATGTGGATTCGAGAACCATCATTGATAATGGCTTTTCTAAAATAAAAGACGGAATAGTTGTCTGCTTACTAGAAAAAGCATTTACAAGATTGTAATCACCTGTAAATAATATTGTTATGTCCTCTTCACCCTCATAGGAAATTACAACATATACAGATGTTGCCCCAGGAATATGCTGATTCTGGATAAACATTGCCTTAATATTTTCCGTAATCTGAACAAACTCCTCGCATTCACACGCTCTAAATTCTTTCAGTGCATGTTCTAAATCGGCATTGTTGTATATTGGTGCTTTAAGTTGATCATTAGAAATGATCGACTCAGTATTTCGGAGCAATTTTTCAGCAACCTTCATTGTGTCATTACTCATTAATGTCCTGCATGTTGCTCCATGTTTATACAACATTGGAATTCGACCACAATGGTCAATGTGAGCATGAGTAAGAAAAATCGCTACAAGTTTTTCCGGTTTAAAACCAATCTTGTCATTCAATTCTTCTTGCTCTCTAGATCCTTGGTACATACCAAAGTCTACCAAGAAAGGTTCTTTTCGTCCATCGGGATAACTTACTGTCACTAGATTATTAGATCCAGTTACAGTGCTTTGCAGTGATTGCAAATCAGCATAAAACCGCGATTTATTTCCCATAACTTACTTTCTCCTTTTCGATTTTTTACAAAAGTTCTTGAACTCTTGCATGCCCATATTATATACACATATTGCGTGTTTTGCAATAGCAAAATACATATTTCGATATTTTTTGCATGAACAAAAGACACAAATGAGAAAATCTCATCTGTGTCTTTATAAACTCATAATAAGAATTTTTTATATTCTCTTGGAGTATCAGTTTCTTGCCCAACATAAAGCACCAATGCTCTTTGACGCTTTCTAATTTGAGCAATTATCACGGTATTGGAAATATGTATTGTCAAGAAGTCTTGAGAATACGCCTTTCTAATCTCCTTATCTCTCTTTTGTCCTATTGGTGAGAAAATACTAATATTCGGAAAATCATTTAGAATCATAATGGCATTATCAATGATGTTTGTCATTTTATCAAAAATGATTTCATCACCAATCTGAACCTCATTAACCCGCGTAAATAAATTATTCGCAATTTTTAACAAGCCAGACCTAGATGCTTTCGAATAGTCGTACAATATGCAATTGACATGACTTAACTTTCCAAACAAGAAACAACCATAATCAATTGTATACATGGCAGCTACTTTATTTTCACCGTAGAAATTACAGATGTTTTGATCTTTATCTCTTGAGTTACGGCTGGCAAAATCAACATCACCATATAAAGCAACTAAATCCAGTAAATATCCTCCTGGTATTTCTTCCAATTGAATATCTGAGATAAGTATTTTCTCATAGTTTTTTAAGAGTTCGTCCAATTCTTTTTGATGAATAGACATCATACATGAGTCTAAACCAACAATACCATTTCCATGACATGGATTTGGAATTTTCTCTAAGAAAGGATCAGGTATAATTACTTCCACATTATAAAGCTTAGCCCACGCAATGTTTTTAGTTATACCAGAAACCAACGTAAACTGATATTCTGCACAGAATTTTCCCAAAAGATTTTGTGTTGGTTTTTTTCCATCAAAAAGTTCATGAAAATTATTTTCACTATCTTGTGCAAAAAACTTTAAAAGCTCTTTTGCCAAAAAGTTTTCATTCTTTTTCATGTCCAATTGGAAAACATCCTCAGTGAAAACTATAAATTTTGGTCTGATTCCATTCCTTGACATTTTTTTCAAAATACCATTGAATTGGTTTATCGTCAAATCCAATATTGATGAATCAAACAAAACTTTCACTATTTTTCTGTAAACCAAATTAGAATAAAGCAATGTCTTGCACTGTTTATTCTTAAATTTACAAACACTGCTTTCATTTGATTCGGTATTAAGTTGATTCATATCACTTTCTACCAATTCTTCTGAACTTGACAAATTAGGCTCTTCGAGACTGCAGACCCTTTCCCCTACTTGCTTATGAGCCTCTTCAGAATCAGATTGTCTAGTCAAATCAAAACATGACACCTGCCCTGAAATATTTGTACTCTTCTCCTCGCTTTCTCCTGCATCCACTTCATCTGATAGATTTATTGGATTTATGGGCTCGCTCTTTAATTTACACTTTCGTCCATCAACAATAAATTCAAACAACTCTCCTTCGGTATCGAATTTTTGCAATAATCGATTTACTCGATTCCTTTCGATTGATGTGATTTTTGATATTTCAGAAATTGTAATTTTCCGTTCGCGATTTGCAAGCACAACGGCTTGTATTTTTTTAAAATTATTCAAAAAAATACCTCCTTCAATAACTGTTGAAAAACTTTCCTATTCGCATATTATAACAATTTATATTATTTATGTCAATCATAAATTTCTCAATTTTACATTATTTTACAAAATTTTTAGTCTTTAGCATTAAGCTTTTCATTTATTATAAATTATATTTACAATTATATTTCTACTTTGTAATTAAAATATAAAAAAGCACCCTAATGGTGAGTGCTTTTACCCTAATGGAAGGCATCTTAATCATAAAAAATAATATTACATTGAAAAAAATTTTTCCTGTCTCATTTGTTCCATCCGAAGATATTCCTCGGTGGTATCCTTCTGATCTATCGGAGAAAACCAGCCTGCGTCAATTCGCAACTGAATTTCTTCCTCAAATTCGACCATAAAGATGTCAATGTTTCTTTCCTCAATAAAGTACTCGATAACTTCTCGACATTCTACAAACTGACACTCAATCTCGTAATCAATGCTTGGCTCTTCGGTTTGGAAGATTTCCACGAATACCCACTCAATCCAATGCTTAAACTTCGCATTTCGCATTAAATAGGGGAACGCCTTTTTTACGATTGTGTTGACTGCATTGAACAATCTCATTTCGTCAACATTTTGAATGAAAAACTCTTCGAAAAAAGTTTCACATTCCTTGTTACACCGCTTGATTTGACTTTCATTAAACTTCATGGCGCATTTTGCCTCCAAAAAATATTTTTCTGGGAAATCCCAGATTGTTTTTATTATACTGCAAATATTATGTTATGTCAATTTTTTACTTTATAAATTATCATTTTCATAATTGCTACACATAGACTCATCTGGAGTTTGCGTATTGCAATTTATAGTTGGTGTTACTGTAATTTGTTTTAATAAACACTCTTGATTATTTAAATTATTAAATTTACATGTTTCTACTGTACAATTAATTTTTTGCTTATCCATAAAAATCACATTCCTTATATAATATTATTTAGGTTTTTGTGGATTTACCTATAAACCTCTGCATATGTTTTTATGCTCTATTTTATTTTTTCCTTTAAATCATATTATTATTCATAAAATCAAGCTAATCTGTATTTAAAATTTACGGTTATAAAGATTTTTGCGCTTCATTCTAAATACACAATTAAAATTTAAGATTTTAAGACTAATTCATTTAAACTATATCTTCAAAAAAACAGGTAAATTAATTTTACTTAATTTACCTGTTTTTTTAATTTTTACTTACAATAGTACCTTCTTTACTATCTTTTACTAAATATCCTTTTGATGTTAATTCATCTCTTAATTTATCTGATTCTGCCCAATTTTTATTTGCTCTTGCTTCATTTCTTTTATTTACTAATTCTTGTATTTCTTGTGGTAATACAATTTCTTCTTTTTTATATTCTTTCAGATTAAATCCTAAAACTTCGTCAAATTTTAAAATTAAATTTGCTAATTTTTTAGATTTTACTTGATTTTTTATTACATCCCATACAACACTCATTGCTACTGGCATATTTAAATCATCATTTATTGCTTGTAAAAACTTTTGCTCATATTGCGATATTTGTTCATTATCTATATCTTCTGTTCCTTCTAAATGTTTTAAATATCCATCTCTTAAACGAGCTAATGCTATTTTTGCTGAATCCATTGCTTCAAATGTAAAATTTATTTTCTTTCTGTAATGTGATGAAAAGTTAAACATTCTATATACATATGGCTCATATCCTTTTTCTTTTAAATCATCTAATGTATATAAATTACCTAAACTTTTTGACATTTTTCCGCCATTTACTTGCAAGAATTCTACATGCATCCAATAATGTGCAGGAATTTTACCACAAAATCCTTTTCCTTGTGCTATTTCATTTTCGTGATGAACCGGTATATGGTCAACTCCTCCTGTATGTATGTCAAATTCTTCGCCTAAATATTTATGACCCATTGCAGAGCACTCTAAATGCCATCCTGGATAACATTTGCCCCAGAATGAATCCCATTTCATTAAATGATTTTCTGGTGCCTTTATCCATAGTGCAAAATCATTTGGATGTTTTTTATTTGGATCTACATCAATTCTTGCTTCTGTGTCTTTTTCATCTACATCTTTATTTGATAATACACCATATTTATCTAGTTTTGATGTATCAAAATATATAGTGTCTTCTGTTTCGTATGTATACCCATTTGCAATTATTTGCTTTACATATTCTTCCATACATTTTATATGCTCTGTTGCTCTTGCTATTACTTCTGGCATATCAATATTTAATTTTCCCATATCACCTAAGAATATTTTTGTATAATAATCTGCTATTTCAAATGGATCTTTGTGCTCTAATCTTGCTGCTTTCATCATTTTATCTTCACCTTCGTCTGCGTCTGAAACAAGGTGTCCTACATCTGTTATATTCATTACATGCTTTAATGAATATCCATTATATTTTAATACTCTTCTTAAATTATCCATAAATAAGTATGCTCTTAAATTTCCTATATGAGCATAACTATATACTGTAGGTCCGCAAGAATATAGACAGACTTCGTCCTCATGTATTGGTTTAAATTCTTCTTTTTTCTTTGATAATGTGTTGTAAACATTTAATTTCATATTCTTTACCTCCTACTTTTATTATATTGCTTATTATACAATATTGATTTTTAAATTACAACTGAATTTTAACATTAATTTAAATAAGCAAAAATTAAGTTATTTTCAATTCTTCAAAAAATTTAATATTATATTAAAAGTACTGCTTTAATTTTAATAACTTATTTCATAAAAAAATAGATATAGTACCACTTTGTATAACTATATCTATTTTATAAATTAAAATTTTAATCATTAAAAACTAAATTTTGCCATTTAATACCTATAACTTTTTTATCATCTTTGCTGAATTTAAATTCATAAGATCTATATATTTCTTTAGATTTATAAGTATATTGATCATAAAGTTTTCCTTCATATATATTTTCAGTTTCTCCAAATACTTTTTTTACATCATCAAGTGAAGATCCTAATTTTAATCCTCCAACAACTTCAACATCAGCTAATTTACTGTCATTTTTTTCATTAGATGAATCTAAATTAAATCCACCAATACATGCATCTGGAATCTTTACAGCTGAACTTTCTGGGTTATATGGTGTTACAGAAAATACTGTTTTTTTACTTGAATTTTGAATATCTCCAGCACCTATCACATATTTGTTTGCTGGAGCCTCTTCTGTTTTTTCTCTTTCGCTCATAGATAATTCTGTTTTTTCTTCTATGCTAGAAATTTTATCTCCTACATTAAACTTTTTTCCATCATATATAAAAAAGTATGAATCATTATCGTTTATTGGCTCTTTTGCTTCTTCTTGCTTTTTTACAGTATTGTCTTTTTCTGTATCTTTTCCTTCACTTTTTTCTTTGTTTCCACATCCTGAAAATCCAAATAAGCTAACTGCTAATATTGCAATTATACCTAGTATTGAAATAAATTTTTTCATTTTTCTTCCTCCTTAATTTTTCTACATTGTGTAGTTTATCATACCATTTTATTAACGTCAATAGATTTGTTTTTTTTTGTATATTTTTTTTATTTTTATTTATACTAATTTTATAAATTATTATTTCACAAGGAGATTTTTTTATGAAAAAACTATGTTTTATTTTTTTACTTACTGTTCCTTTAGTTGTTTTAGTTGGATGTAATACTGTTTCAAAAAATGACAATAACGCAAACCAAAATTTGCAAATTGAAAGAACCGGTACGGTTTCCAATTCTCAATCTTTAAATATTTTAACTAATAACTTTAATGACGAAAATAATAATACAATGCCAGAAAATGGAACTCAAAATACTGTTCAAGAACCTCAGCCTACTGAACCTCCTGTTAATGAGCCAGTTAAGAGCGAACCTGTTGAAACAGTTTTAGCTGAATTTTCAACTACAATTAAATCTAGAGCTTCTAATAGATTAAATAATATCCAGATAACTTGTTCTAAATTAAATGGAACTACTGTTGAATCTGGTAAGAGTTTTTCTTTTTGTCAAACGGTTGGTAAAGCAACTGAGGAAAAGGGATATAAAAAAGCTGATGTTATTGTAGACAAGCAAGTTACCCAAGCATTAGGTGGCGGAAATTGTCAAGTTAGCTCTACTTTATATAATGCTATTCTTAAAGTTCCAGACTTTAAAGTTACAGAGCGACATCCACACGGAAAAAAAGTTAATTATGTTCCTGAAGGAAAAGACGCTGCAGTTTCCTATGGTAGTAAAGATTTAAAATTTGTTAATAATACATCTAATACAATAAAAATTTATGCTAGCACAGATAATAAAAAAGTAAGTATAAAAATTGTTTCTGTAAAATAATTTTTTAGACATTTTTAAAACATTTTTTAATATATTTTATTAAAGATGAATTTTTTTTATTGGAGGTAACATTAAATGTATATAAAAAAGTTCACACTAAGAACATTGTATTTGTTTATCGGTTTAAGTATTTTATTAAATTATAATATTATAGTATTTAGTGCAGATACGTACACATGGTCTACAACACCAGATTCACTTAAAACTTCTACTAGTACTTCTGAGCCAATTATACCAAACAACGCTCTTAACTTGCAATCTGGTGCAGCAATTTTAATTGACCAAAACTCAGGTCAGGTATTATATGAACATAACAGTCATGAGCAACTTCGTCCAGCAAGTGTTACTAAAGTTATGTCTATCTTACTAATTATGGAGGCATTAGATTCTGGTCAAATTTCTTTAGACGATAAAGTTCCTTGCAGTGAAAATGCAAGCTCTATGGGTGGATCTCAAATATGGCTTACACCTTCTGAAACTTTAACAGTTAATGAAATGATTAAATGTATGTGTGTTGTTTCTGCTAATGATTGTACTGTTGCAATGGCAGAATATTTATGTGGAAGCACTGATGCTTTCGTTGCTAAAATGAACGAAAGAGCCAAAGAGCTTGGAATGAATGATACGAATTTTAAAAATTGTCATGGTATTGACGAAGATGGTCATGTAACAAGTGCTTACGATATTTCGGTAATGTCCAGAGAACTGTTAACAAAACATCCTAATATTACAAAATATACCACAATTTGGATGGATAGCATTCGTGATGGAAAATCTGAACTTGTTAATACTAATAAATTAGTACGAAATTATGAAGGATGTACAGGATTAAAAACTGGCTCTACAAGTCTTGCTTTATATAATTTATCTGCAAGTGCAACTCGTAACAATTTAAATTTGATTGCAGTAATAATGAAAGCTCCAACAACAGCTTTAAGATTTTCAGAAGCAAAAGCTTTACTTGACTATGGTTTCAATAACTATTCCTCTTCTGAACTTGCAAAAGCAAATGATATTGTAAAAACTGTTTCTGTTGAAAAAGGTGTTGAAAATACTGTAAATGCTGTCTTTTCTGAAGATAAATGCTGTCTTATATCAAAGGGTCAAGAATCAAGAATATCACAACAAATAAATATTCCTGACACATTAACAGCTCCAATAAGCAAAGGACAAAAAATAGGTGAAATCTGCTATTATTTAGACACTGAATTAGTTGGCAAAGTTGACATTGTGAGTGATAGAGATATTGGGAAAAATAATTTTATGAATATGAGTGCTTTGCTTATAAAGAAATGGTTTAGTCTGCTTAGAACATAAAATGGTTGTGTCAATGGGGACGGTTCTTTTTGACAACTTTAAAGCTACATCCAAAATGTATGCCTAAAGTTGTCAAAAAGAACCGTCCCCATTGACACCCATTGACAACCATTGACACATAATTTTTATTTACAAATCTAATAATTTTAATGAACTACTTAATTCAAATACATTCTCATTATTCTCTGTATTATCATAATAATCTTCTAAACTTAAATTATCACTTATCTTTTTTAAAGACATTACTGGTATTTTGAACATATCACCTATTACTGCTACTGAATGAAGTTCCATATCAAATGCTAAGTGCCCTGTTAAGTCAGTTTTTGTTACAAAACTTTCTGCTGAATAGCATTCTACTTTTTGTATTTCTGTATTTTTTGTTAGCTCTAGCTCCTGATTTCCATAGTCTAAGAAACTGTATTTTTCTTCTCCTGGTATATTCCATTCGTAATTATATGATTTAGTTATATTTACCCAAGTTCCTATTTTTATGTCTGTTGAACCTGCATATCCTATATTTACTATTAAATCTGGTTTGATATTTTCACATAAATATTTTGTTAAATTTATTGCTGTTTTTTGTTTTCCTATTCCTGATATAAGTAGTGATATATTATTTTTTCTGAATATAGTTTCTGTAACTTTTTCTAATTTTAGCTCTTGTGCTATTGTTTTTGATTCTTTTTCCATTGCACATATTATTAATATTTCTTTCATTTATTTTTCCTCTCATACAAAGTTTAATTATCAATGTTTTAGTATTAGTTTAAAACATCATTTATCTTCTTAATTATTTGATATTTTATATTTCAAACAAAAATACTATTCTTTACACATTTTAAAAATTTCTTTTAATCTTTCATCTTGTTTTGTTAAATACAAATAACCTATTAAACCTTCAAAAGCTGTTGAATACATATAGTCTGCTGGATCTGCATTTTTAGGTAGATGATGATTTTCTGCATTTCTTCCTCTTCGCACAATTTCTAGCTCTTTTTCTGTTAGATTTTTTTCTATTCTTTTTAATATATCAGCTTGTGCTTTTGCCTTTACATATTTAATTGTTTCAATATGTAGCTTATGTGGTTTTAATTTTGTTTTATTTACTAGGTCTGTTCTTATATATAATTCATAAATACAATCTCCAACATATGCCCATGTTAATGGTGATAACATATTTATTTCTTCTTGAGATTTTGCTCTTTCTATTAAATCTTCCAATAGTTCCTCCTTAAATTTTAACTTTTTCAAGTGTTATTTTGCCTAATTTTCCGCTTCTAAACTCGTCCAATAATATTCCTGAAACTTTTTCATAATCAACTCGTCCACCAGATATTATTGCACCTCTTTTTGTACCAATTAGCTCAAATATTTCTAAATATTTGTCATTTTCATCTATGTCATCTGATTGATTCATTATTTCTTCAATTTTATTATCTAATTTATACCTTTCAGAAAGATTTTGTTTATAATTTTTTACCAGATATTTTAATAGTGAAAATGCTATTTCTGTTTTTTCTAAAATATCCTCTTTTATTGTTCCAGTAAATGCTAAATTTGTTGCAACTTCTTCACTTCCTAGTTTTGGCCATAATACACCTGGAGTGTCCATTAGCTCTATTCCCTCATCTACACTAATCCATTGTTTTTGACGAGTAACACCTGGTTTATTTCCAACTTTTGCAGATGTTTTCTTTGAAATTCTGTTTATAAATGATGATTTTCCTACATTTGGAATTCCAAGCACTAATACTCTTATACTTCTTCCAGCTCTTCCTTTTTGTGCAGATTTCTCCTTTGTTTCAGCAGATACGATATGAATTTTTTTAATTACTTCTCGTATTCCTTTGCCAGAGTTTGAATCTGTTATTACAGCTGGAATATTGTTCTTTTCAAAGTATTTTACCCAGTCTGCTGTTTGTGTATCATCTGCTAAATCTGCTTTGTTTAGTACTTCTATTTTATTTTTATTTTTTATGTATTCTTGAATATCTGGATTTTGACTTGAAATTGGTATTCTTGCATCTAATACTTCTACTACAAGGTCTACTAATTTTAAGTCTTCTATTATTTGTCTTTTTGTTTTTGCCATGTGGCCTGGGTACCAGTTAATGTTATATTTGCTATTTTCTTCTTTATTTCCATTTTTTACTTTTTCTTGTCTCATTTTTCTTTTTTGATACATATCCATTATTTTTCACTACCTTTTTTTATAAATTGTAATTTATAAAAAGATTTGCATATATTCACTTTTCACTACTAACACACAAATCTTTATAAAAATATTTACTTAAACTTACATTTAAGAAGGAACAAACTTCCTTTAATAACTAATACAAATACTGTATATATTCCCTAAAATATATAATCTGATTTAGTATTAGAGCACAAGCATACCCACACTATTATTGTTATCATTATCTACATTAGTGTTATGGTTGAGGTTGGCAAGCGGATTGTTGTTGCTATTATTATTGTAATTGCCACCACCAAGCTAAAAGCCTCTGGCTTTTAAGTTTATCCCTCTATATAAAACATACTTCTTAATAAACCATCAGAATCTGTATGTTTTACATAACCAAGCCATCCGGCTATACTTCTTTGGATTTCTGGCAAAGTAATTTTACCACTTTTTAATAATTTTGTATATCCTTTTAATTTTCTTTTCATTCTATATTTACTTGAATTTCTTATTTTAATCACATTAGAATTAATTTTATATCCACAAAAGTTAACACCTTGAGTATTTTTAAAAATTCTTGTTTTAGAATTAAATGTTAATTTTAATTTGTTTTCCAAAAAAACAGTTAACTGTTGCAATCTTTCTTTTGCCCCTTCTTTATTATTGCACAAAATCACAATATCATCCATATATCTATAATAATACTTACATTTTAAAATATGTTTTGCATATTGATCAATTTCATTCAAATATATATTGGCAAACAATTCTTTGATAATAAATATTACTATCAACAATATTATAGTATTCTAATCTTTTCTTTTTTTCTATTTTTGTTGCAAATAATATATTTTTTAACATATCATACATACTTGTTTTTATTTCAGTACCGATACTAAATTTTTCTGTTCTTGGTAATTTTATTAAAATTGTAAGCATATATTCAATATATTTTTCTATTTTTCTTATTATTACTAATTGATTATTTGTTTCCATTTTTCTTCCTCTCTGCATACATGAATATAGGACCTGCACAGCAAGTCCCATACTCTTTTTTGGATTCTTTTTCAGTGGGCAGTGCTACTTAAAGCACAAGCATACCCACACTAGTACCGCAGTCATAATCTAAATAAGTGTAATGGTCAAGGTTGGCAAGCGGAATGAAGTTACCATCATAAAAGTAATCGCCCCCAGCAAACCAAAAGCCACCAGCTTCCGAATTTGAGTATTGCAAAATTTTAAAAGTATTTGCCAAGTCATAAAGACCACAAACACATCTTGATCCTGTAAACTCAAAATCTTCACCTTTTGTTGAATTTTCAGAATCATAGTAATGTCCCAACTCTTTCGAGTCAAGCACCACCTGATACAGTGCCTCTTCAACAGATTTGCCAATCTTTACTAACTGATTAATCAGCCATACTAAGAAAGCATAGTACTGATACTCAGTTGCAATGTGCCACTGTCTACCCTCAACTGGAGACATCTTTGATGCTGTTTCAACCCACCAATTATAGGAATGTCCTACAGCTGGTCTCTTACCCTTCTGAAAGACAACCATATGGTCGCCAGCCTCAGTTGGGTCATACATTACTCTGTAGAAAGCTTCAAGCGAAGCTTCTTTTACTTCAGCAACAGCTTCAATAAATGTATTAATATCTTCGTTTGTTGACTTGAAGTTCAGAACTTCATCAAAGAAACCAGGCTCCTGCGGGTCGATTTTCACCAGACGATTGTCAGTGAGGGATGTGATTGTTGTAGCCTCTGCCTTTTTTGTGTAATTTCCGAATCCGATCATACTATTACCTCCTAAGTAATATGCTCTGGAGGTTACGCTACCCCTCCAGAAAATTTTTATAATTTATTTTCTGTATAAGTAGCGTTATACATATATGATATTTATATTATACCACAATTTTATGTTAATTGCAAATATATTGTTTTTTTTTACTAAACTGTAACTATATTTTTATCTATAAATTTATTATACAAGGTAAAATTCCCTGGATGTGAAAAGAATACAACCCATTTTCCTTTATAATCTGATAACTTTACTTTTCTCATTGTAGTTTCCGCTTCAAAATAAGGAGCTATTTGTCCTATTTTTACATTGCCATTCATCATTATTTCGTAATCCATAAAATAAACCTCCAATCATATTTTTTATATGATATGATTAAAAATCTTTCCTTATTTTTGACTAGTCCACCATTACATTTTTATTCATATATTTTCTTATCATTTTTATAAAAGGTAAGCTTTTTTCAAACCCCAAATCATTCACACTGTATCCTAATTCTTTTAACTTATTATACACTATACTTGGAGAAATACCTAATAAAGTATTATAATCTCCTTCAATTTTATTAATAAATAAAGCAGCCTTACCTAATGGAACAAATCCACAACATTTGAAGATTTTTTCTTCATTATTTACATACCATTTTGCTTCTTCATCTTTTATTTCATTAAAATATACATTTACCTTAGAGCTTGAACATATTACTTTTTCTTTATATAAATCAATTAATGTTATTCCAGTATACGCTGTACACTTATTATTTGACAATTCTTTTAAATTTGAATATGCTTCTTCTTTACTTTTGGGTTTCTCATATATTTTATTATTACTATATATGATAGTGTCTGCAGAAATAATTATTGCTTTATCCTTAATTTGTTTTTTGACAGATTTAGCTTTATTTAATGAAAGCTCTTCAACATATTTATCTGGTTCTGTTTGATTACTTTCTTCTGGCACATCACTTGTAATTACATCATATTTTAACCCTATCATATTAAATATGTCTTGCCTTTGTTTTGAGGCTGAAGCTAGTATTATTCTCATTTTATATCACCTACTACTTATTGTATTTTTTTATAAATTACATATTAACATAGAAATTTGACTTTTTTAAAATAAAATTATAACTTTTCGATTTCTTCTTTAGTTAATCCTGTCATCTCCATTATTAGAGCTATATCCATCTTTTTTTCTAACATTTTTTTGGCTACTTTACTTATTCCTTTGCTTATTCCCTCACTTTTTCCTTCATCTCTTGCTTGAGCAATTGCAGCTAATTCATCTCTTATTGCTT
>ERZ827440.2542-NODE-2542-length-15844-cov-4.907657_pt1 | contig 15844 bp, 18 predicted proteins | sample MGYA00519774_ERZ827440 | MGnify/ENA primary metagenome ERZ827440 (study PRJEB31778, sample SAMEA3449302) | human gut metagenome | biome: human gut; feature: human-associated habitat; material: faeces | place: United Kingdom | collected 2010/2012 ... | reverse complement strand
AATTTGTTTAACTACAAGTGATTGGGCTAATATTTTATATAATAAAACAGAAATGCATGAAAAATTTGATACTATGTTAAAAGAAATTGATGAAGAATATAGAACAACTATAATAAATTTTGCAAAATATAAAATTGTAATGTTTACAATGGCTAAAATAATGGAAATGGAACAAACTGAAAGAAATAAAAGCACATTATATTTGTTTAATAATATCTAATAACTTATATAATAGGACTATGAAAAAAGTGGTTGAAAATAGATGTCAGGTGTGATACAATATTTATATTAATTTTTTTAATCCTGATTTGCAGGTTAATATACAACAACTTTAGTAATATTATTCAGGAGGAAATTATGAAAAAGAAAATCATCTATTTTATACGGAATCATCTTTTACTTAGCTTTTTGATTATTGCTACAATTAACTTATTTATCGCAGCTATATTTTTGTTTACAAAGCCAGTACTGTTAATATTATTAGTTTTATTATGTTCAAGTGATGGTTTTGTCGCAATCTATAGTGCTTTATCAAGAAAAAAAAAACAAAAAGAAGAACAAGATGATTAAATGATTTTTTCATAATTATTGCTAAAAGAGGTGAGAGGTTATTACTGCTTACCTCTTTTAGCATGAGAAAATAAGATAATATAATTTTTCATTTTATTGAAACAAATAGTTTTTTATGATAGTATATCTTTAAAATTAATCTCTCTAGGAGGAAAAAGTGAATATTGGTATTGATATTGATAATGTTTTTATAATTTTAATGATGAATTACTAAAAGAATTTATGGTACATGATAAAGAGGTAAAGAAATTCAGGCATTGCAAGCACACTTCAAGATAAAATACATAAAAAGTTTAGAAACAAAACTTTTTAGTTTTATCTTTAACTTTTTCTTTTAGTATAATATTGATTGGATTTTTATTATTAAGTAATTTGCAAAATATATTACCTGTAATTTTAATTTTATTTACTGTAAGAAGTATTACAATGTACAACTATTAGATACTTTCAGAAAGATATTCTAAAAACTTTACCACTCTTAAAACCAGAGCTAGAGTTTCTTTTGCAACTGAGTTTTTACTAATATGATAGAAGCTATTTCTTTATTTTTAGCTGGAGTATTATTTGACAATGTAAATATAAATTATTCTACTTTAATTATAGGACTAGTATTTACTATGCTTTTAGTATGGGCATTAGATTATATGAAAAAGAGGGGCGGATTAAAACAAGAAGAATATGACAAAAAAGATATCGAATTAGAATAAATTTGTAATTATATAATTTGATTTTATAGAGTTTGACTAGAAAGTCAATCAAAACGTCTAAAAAATGAAATAAAGATGAAAAAGTAATAATAATCTAAAGAAGTCCCCAAGATAGTTTCTTGGGGACTAGAAGTATTAATTCGCTATTATATTGTAATGCATATTAGGTAGCCTAGTGGCTAACATTAGTTTCAGTATCATCTTTTAATGATGTGGCGTTCTTATCATCACCAGAATCTATTTTGCCATAAGAAGTTTCCTTTGTTTGTTGCAATAAAGAAATAACAATCCATGGAAGAACATCAGATATACTAAGCTTTTCTTTTGTGATTCCTAATAAAGATAACATCGAAAAAAGTTTAGTATAACAATACATACCAATACTAGTAGAGTGTGGAATAATAGTGACGGTTTCAAAACTATACATATCTGTTGCTTGAACATGGTTTTTGCCTATGGATTCTACCCAACAAGGAATATTACCATTTAAAATAATATCCCCATCACACAGAGAAGAAATGGTAACTGGAAATTTTAAAATAGGAAAGTCAATTGCTTCTAGGCCATTAAGAGTTTTTATTTTTCCTTGATTCCGGTCATAGATTCTAAATAAGTTATCAGGACACCGAACGGCAATACCAAAATTAGTATTAACAATGTTATTATCATGCCAATACCCTATTGGTGTTCCAAGCTTTGATGATACTCCTTCAATAGTTGGAGACATTTTAGATGTTTCTAGTGCATTTGTAGGTAAATGATTTTTAGATGAGAAAGATTCATCTAGTAAATAACAAATTTTCGAAAAATCCTTTTCAGTAAATTGAAAACCAAATTCTATTTCTTTCTCTAGTTGTGGAATGTATGTACCTCTAAGATATTCTATTTCTCTTTGGTAAAGTAAAGGGCAGGATTGATCACATATCGTTGGACATTTTTCCATTTCATTATATGGATGCAATTTACTGCTTTTTATTGTAACCATAACAGATTTTGATTTCATATCTAGATAAAAATCTTTATATGGGACATTTATACATAAACTTAGAGGATTATCATGAGAAACAGTTCTTGTAGAACATTTCTCTCTTGCAAAGACTATTCCTAAGTAACCATCGTCGTTATTATCATAAACAAGTACAAAATCTGGATTTTGATTGCCACATTCTATTGCTATGGAAAATCTTTTTTTCAGTGAAAAATTATTCAAATCTAAATAACTAAAATAGTTTTTTATATTACTAGTGGATGGATATTGATGCCACTTTTTACAAAAAGGGCAAAATACATTTTTGGGTACAAAATCTAAAAAGCTAAGCATACATATGACCCCTTTCAATATTACAATTTTAATAAACGAACAAATAATACTCCTTTCCGTAGTGCATTTTTTTTACTACAATTTTCTAAGAACTATAGCTCTTAAACTATAAACAGTTAATGATATTATTATATGGTAAAAGGCTTAAAAAGTCAAGCTAAATTATCCTGAGTCTATTGTAAAACGTGAGATTTTATGGTATGATTATCAATATAAACAAGTAAGCTAATTAATTTTATAATCTCCTTTTGGAGTTAAACATAAAGACCCATAAGCAACACAATAATTATTGAAGGAGGAAAATTGAAATGGCAAAAATCACATTTTTTTCTGTCTTAAAAAGCAACTTGAAATGTGCCTTTTGTAAAAAGGAAAATTGCCCTGTAAGGTATATGCCCCAGAGAAAAAAACTCGGATTTATGATGGTTTACAATATGTTACAAGATGCGAAAAAGATGAGAAGGCACGTGAAGATGCTATGTTGAAAAGACGGCTTCCGTGATATGTAAATCAGCAAAATAGAATGTATTATATTAAAATGTAATACATTCTGTTTTTGTGAGAGTTTTATTAAAAAATACATTGTAAAATATTGCAATTTATTAAAAATATGATATACTTTAGTAAATTGATTGATATTTGTATCAATCGTTAAGAGAGAAAAAGTTGTAAATAACTACGACATTCGCTCCAAAATGCGTTTTCGTCGAACCACTTGAAAGTATTACAACAAGTGAGTTTTAAGAAAACAAAAAAGTGAATATCATTTCACAATATATAAGTCGATTTAGTCGGCTTATTTTTTGCTTTTTGGAAATAAAAGTAAATAATAGCCTCAAAATATTGAAAAAAGGAGGTTTTTGTGATATGATATCTACAGTTAAAAGAGAAATAGCAATAGAAAAAGAATTACGTTCTAAGATTGAATGGGAGAACGCTTTAGTTAAGTACACTAAAATGTTCTCCCCATAAAATAGCTTGTTTAAGCTGTTTTTCTTTTATCTAACATTTTTTCAATTACCATTGTCATATTCTCAAGACTAACTGGAAAAGAAATTATGCCGACACCTCTGTAATATATGTCTATTTCTTGAACTTTTTTATCATCTATTTTTTCTGCTTGATGAATTAGTATCTTTTCTATCAATTCATTTAAAATTTCTGGCGTTAGTTCAGTTATTTCAGTATATTTTTTTACATTAGATATAAATTGTGTTATATCGGTATCTTTCTTTTCAGTATTTTCAATATCTTTTGACAATTGTTCAATCTTTGCTTTTAATTCTTTTTGTTCGTTATCATAATTAAAAGATAAGTTTCTAAATCTATCATCTGTAATCTTTCCAGATACATTATCTTCGTAAATATGCATAAATAAATTGTCAATTTCTATTACTCTTTTCTTTGCTTGTTCAAGTTCTTTCTTGTTTTTAGAAATATGCTTTAACTCATCTTGTGTAGATTTGGCAAGCTGTTCTTGAATAAATAAATCTTCATAGCTTTTTATATATGAAACTACTCTTTGAATATTCTCTAAAACAATAACTTGTAATATATCATCTGAGATGTAATGAGATGTGCATAGCGAAGTATCATGCTTATAACTTGAACATCTATAATGATCTTTAGCTTTCAAATCTGTTACAGGTGACTGAAAATACATTTTTTTGCTACAATCATTGCAAAATAGTAATCCTGAAAAAATACTTTTCTTTCCTGACCTTGTAGGCTTTTTTCTGTTATTTCTTAATTGTTTTGCAATATTCCAAGTATATTCATCAATAATTGGCTCATGGGTATTTTTAAAAATTTTTCTATCTTCTTTCAGGATTTTTACTTTAGTCTTGTCTTTATAAGAGCGAGTAGTACATTTAAAATTTACTGTATCTCCAATATATTCTTGTCTATCTATAATCCCAGCTACAGTAGTTCCACACCATTTATATTGATATTCAGTATTTGAGTTTGTATTAATACTTGCATTATATTCTGATGGAGTTAATATCTTTCTTTCTCTTAAAATTCTAGCAATTTCACAAGTACCATGTCCTTGAATAAATAGACTATATATTTCCTTTACAACTTCTGCTGAGGGTTCATCTATTAACCATTTTGTTTTATCATTTTCATCTTTTTTATAACCATAAGGCACATTATTAGCAAGTGAAATTCCAGATTCACCTTTATTTTTAAGAACTGCTCTAACTTTTTGACTTGTGTTTTTGGCATGCATTTCATTAAACCAGTCTTGAATAGGCAAGAAATCATTTAGACCTTTACTACTATCAATATTATCCATGATAGCAATATATCTAATATTAAGCCTTACAAAATCTTCTTCGAGAAGTTGTCCTACAATAAGTCTATTTCTTCCAAGTCTTGAATGGTCTTTTACTATAATTGTTCCAACTTGTCCATTTTCAGCAAGTTCCATCATTTTCATAAAGGCAGGTCTTGTAAAAGTAGTTCCAGAATATCCATCATCAACAAAGAATTTAATGTTTTGAAATTTGTTATCTTCTGCATATTTACTTAAAATCAATTTTTGATTTTTTATACTATTGCTTTCTCCTGCAAGTTCATCATCTCTTGATAAACGGCAGTACAAAGCAGTTATTTTATCGCTTTCTAGCTGTTTCATTATTTTCTCCTTTCTTTGACAGCTTGAAATACGATATAAAATTATAGCTACTTCATTTCAAGTAGTGTTTATAATATACCATATTTCAAACTTAAAATTCAATATCAAAACATTACTTTTGGAAGATTTCAAAAAATCTAGTAAGTATTGTGTGTTCCGAATCTTTGTTAAAATAGGTATTTACCTTATAAACAGTACCTTTTATTTCTTTTTCAAAGTTCAAATTTTGTTCTGGATAAAAACTTTTTAAATATTCTGCACGTTCTTCATTGTTCATTTTAGAGAGCTTATTACAAAATTCATTTTCTAAATTCTCTAAAAATTCGTATTCTTCATTAGTCAGTTCAATTCTATATATTTTTTCATTATCTTGCATCTCTGTCAGCCCTCCTTTTCTTGTATTCAGGAGAGTCTTTTAGTTTTTGCTTTTCAAACCTTGCTTTTTCTCTAGCTTCTTCACGAGCCTTTTTCTCAGCTTGTATTTTTTCTTGTTCAATTCGTTGTCTTTCTAATTCATCTTGTTTTTCTTTATCAAATAGACCTTTAAAGAAATTTGCAACTTTTTGTGGTGCGAGTTTTATAGCATGGAAATAATCTTTTGTTTTTTCTACAATTTCATCATATAAAGATTTCCACTTATCTACTGCATTTCTTAAATTATCAATTCTATTATTAAGTTCATATATTTCTTTATCTGCAACAATTCCTTTTTTAGCATATTCAGTTAAATTCTCATAATCTTCTTGTTCTAATTCAATCTTTTTAGAAAATCTCTTTTGCTTTCCTAAATTTGAAATATCTTCAATTTGCTTATCATATTTCATATAGGAATTATAAGAAGATTCCTTTTCTTCAACTTTATTTGTAATTTTTTCTAGTCTTTCAGTATCTTTTTTTATTTTAAACTGCAAGTCATCCAAATGTTCTTGATTACTGCCTTTTACACCACGAATAAAGTCTTTATAGCCACTATCACTCATATATTGATAAAATCTATCTTGCAATAAACTATATGATTTTATTAAAACTGCTTTTCCGTTTTTGTTATAGGTAGGTTTTCCTTGATTATCTAATTGATGTTCTGATTTCCATTTATTACTATGACTTACTTGATTTATTACTTCTTTTGTAGTTCCAATTAAAGATTTATCTTTGCATTTTTTAGTCCATTTTACTTCTTTTCTTACAACAGGGAGTGCTACAACATGCAAATGATAATGATATATAGGCTTTCCATATTCTTCTGTTAAAACAGTATTTAGCTCATCAGCATGCATTACTGCTGATATAATATTGTCAGTTCCCATTTCTTGTTCAGCAAAGTGAAATGCTTTCTCATAAAATTCTTTTGCAAATTCATAACCACCATGTTTTTCAAAATAGTCAGAGTTAATATCAAATATAAGTTCATCAAATAAATTTGCATTTTCTCTTAAACCTCTTAATGATACTTGTCCACTATCAAGCATTTCTTTTAATTTCTCATTGTAGGTAGTTTCACATCTTTTGTAATGTACATTGTTTGGTGTTTGCTCTAAATCAACATTCATATTAGAATATGATTTATTTTTTCTTTCGTTGTGTCTTTCAGCTTTAGTTATACTTGTTTTAGTATAAGTTTCTACTCTAGCTACTGAATAATTTGTTTTGTTCTTGTCCAATATATTTCCTTTCTGTAGGTAGCTAAGCAAGCGACCGAAGGGAGCTGTTACATAACTTTCTAACGAAAGTATGTAACCCACTATGACACTTTCAAAACTTCGTTTTGGAAAGATGTCGTGGGCTCCTTGCGGAGGGCTCATAAATTATCTAATCTTGCGATAGATAATTTATGTTTGGCTTCGCCAAAGCAAAAGAATATATTTAATACCGTTCATATATTCTTTTGCTCATCTTAACAATTTATTTACATACCAAAAATAAATTGTTAAGCTCTTTTTGTTTCTGTATAAATAGAGAGGGCAGAAAAGTTATGCACAACAAAAAGACCATAAGCGATATACCAATACTCTATTTACCTACATGAATACAATTTTAATAAGCTCAAACAAAATTTGAGTTTTAAATATGTACTCATTTTTTAGTGTGTATGTAAATAGAATATTGAACTTTGCACTCATGGCTTTCTTAATTACTTATAAATACTGGACAAGTTTACTATTATTATTTTAAATTTTTCACACTTTCTAATAACCAGCTCGCAATCCTATATGCGACTCGTTTTCGCCTGGCCTCTGAGGAATTGTAAAATTCCAAAGAAGACATCAATATTCTTGTATTCTGATTAGAATACACATATTTTATATCACGAATTGTACTGAAAGTCAATGAATTTAGTGCTTTTTAGCTAAAGTTTGTTGAAAATAGACATTTTTTATGATAATATGCTTTTAGTAAAATGAAGATAAGGAGCAGAAAAAGTGAAAATAGGTATTGATATAGATAATTGTATATCTGATTTTGATGATACATTATTAAAAGAATATTTAAAGCATGATAAAGAATTAAGAAACACAGGAATTATAAATGAAAATCCAGAATGCTTAAGAAAAGGAATGTTTGATTGGACAGAGGAAGAAGAAAAAAGTTTTTATAATACAAATATTGAAGAGTTTGCAAAAAAACTAAAACCAATAGAAGATTCATCATACTATATAAAAAAATTAAAAGAAGATGGACACAAAATATATATTATAACTGGAAGAAATAATGGAGAATATACAAATCCTAATGAATTAACAACACAATGGCTAGATAACTACGATATTGTCTATGATAAACTAATATTTACAAATGCTTATGACAAACATGCAAAAACAGAAATATGTTTAGAAAACAATATTGATCTAATGATTGAAGATAGTACAAGAATAAGTTTAGATTTAATAAATAATGGTATTAAAGTTTATACAATGAATACAAGGTATAATCAAAAAGAACCAACATTAGATAGAGTCTCAAAATGGAAAGAAATATATGAAAGAATATCAAAATTAAATAAAAAAGAAGATAATCAAAAAGTAGATGTTATTTTAGACACAGATATATATAACGAATGTGATGACCAATTTGCACTATCTTATTTATTAAAATCACAAGACAAATTCAATATTGAAGCTATTACAGTAGCACCATATCATCATGATAATAATATCTCAATAGAAGAAGGAACAGACAAAAGTTATAATGAAATCATCAAAATATGTAATTGGCTACATTTTGACTGGAATAACAAAGTATTTAAAGGTTCAACAGACTATGTAGTAAATGGCTATAGTGAAGAAAATGATGCAGTAAATAAAATTATTGAAATTGCAAATAAAAATGATAAAACATATATTTTAGCAATAGGAGCAATAACAAATGTAGCATTAGCAATAAGAAAAGAACCTAAAATAGTAGATAAGATTGAAATTGTATGGCTTGGAGGACATAGCTTTTTAAACAAAGATAATAAAGAATTTAATTTTAAGCAAGATGTACAGGCTGTACAAACTGTGTTTGAATCAAAAGTAAAATTAACTATTATTCCTTGTAAAAATGTAGCATCAAATTTAAGAACATCAATATATGAATTAGAGCATTTCTTAAAAGGAAAAAGTGAATTATGCAATTATCTATGTCAAAGATTTTATAATGATGGAGTACATGGTATTCAAGAAAGAAGAGTTATTTGGGATATTAGTGTTATAGCTTATATGATTAATAAAGAATGGTTTGAAACTAATGAAGTTAGTTGCCCAAATATCAACGAGGATACATCTTATGAAATAACAGAAAATAATCATAAAATAACAGTAGTTAATTATTTGAATGTTGATAAAATATACAAAGATTTATTTAATAAATTAGGAGAAAGATAATGTATTATTCAGAAATGAAACAAGCAGTAAAGCTTCTAGCAAATGAATGGAATTTAGGTAAAAAAGAATGTGGTGCGACAGGTAATATTTGTGCTTGGATATATTTATTTACAGTATTAGAAGAAAGCGAAAAAATTGTTACTTGTAAGGACGGAAGAAAATTAATTGGATTTAGTGGATATTCAAAAGATAATTCTAAAAAACATTTATTGAAAAAGAAATTTTACACAATTATGAAAAACAAATTATACAAAAGTAAAGATATTAAAGATTTAGATGCTTTAAAGGTCTATTAAAACAATTATGATTATTTACCTAAAGAATTAGAAAACTATTTTGATGGTGAAGTTTCTATATTGATAGTTGATAAAGATTATAGAGGAAAAAATATTGGAAAGAAATTATTACTTGAAGTATTTAAGCTAGCAAAAAAAGACAATATGAAAAATCTACAAATATTAACAGATGAATCATGTAATTTTAAGTTTTATGAAAATTGTGGGTGCGAAAAAATCTATGAAACTATTGTAAAAAATCAAGAGTATGGTAAATTAGGAAACATATCAAGTGAAAAAGCATTTATATATGAAAAAAGATTGTAGGAGGAAATAAAATGAAGTTATATGTAATTAGACATGGATTAACAAAATGTAATATTGAAAAAAGATATAATGGAAAATTAGATGAAGATATAAATGAAACAGGAATATTACAAGCTAAAAAAGCACAAGAAATTATTAAAAATATAGATATTGATTTAATTATTTGTTCTCCATTATTAAGAACTAGACATACTTGCAATATTATAAATATAAATGATGTTCCAGTAATTTTTGATAACAGAATTGGAGAAAGAGATTGTGGTATATATACAGGCAAAGAACTCGGCGAATTTTACTATACTGATTATTGGAATTATTATTCTAAAATTAAAGTAGAAGGATTAGAAAGTATACAAGATTTATTTAAAAGAGTTAGAAATTTTTTAGATGAAATAAAAGAAAAATATAAAGATAAAAATATTCTTTTAGTAACACATGGTGGAGTGGCAAGAGCAGTGTATTTTTATTTTAATAAATTACCAAAAGATGGAATGTTACAAGAATTTGGATCAAGTAATTGTGGAATTACAGAATATGAAATGTAAGGAGAAATATATGAAATTGACAAAAGAACTAGCGTTACAAATGATAGAAGAATATAGAGGAAAAACAAAAAGTGATAGATGGATAGACCATTGTATTTGTGTAGGAGATACAGCAGGAAAAATTGCTAAAGCTTTAACTGAAAAAGGGTATAATGTAGATATTGATAAAACAATAACATTAGGATATTTGCATGATATTGGAAAATATACTGGAGAATCTCATGGACATGAGATAAGTGGATATAACTATTTAAAAGATAAAGGATATGATGAAGAATATTGCAATATATGTATAACACACTCATATTTGAATAATGATATTATTTGTACAGCTGGAGGAGTTCCAAATCCACAAGATAAACCTTTTATAGCAGAGTTTGTAAAAACACATAAATACACAATAGAAGAAAAATTAATAAACTTATGTGATTTAATGTGTCCACAAGGTGGAAAAGTATTTACAATAGATAAAAGGTTAATTGATATTATGATTAGAAGAGGAGCTTATTCAAATACTCAATATCATATAAAAGAAACATATAAATTAAAAGAATATTTTGATGGTTTGTTGGGTTACAATTTATATGACTTGTTCCCAGAAATAAAAGAAAATTTATAAAATTACATAGAGCAGAGTATAAACAAATCTCTGCTCTACTATATTGATTAACAATAAATTAGTTCTCTATATACTATTTCTTCAACTGAATGTTTATAATTATTCATAAGTCCAGTCCATTTTAAAGGGGCAGTATTTTTCAAATTTTCATCAATAGGATTTTTTTCTAGCATTTGTTTCATAAGTACTTCAAATCTTTCTTTAGCTTGTTTATCAGTTTCTACAATATGATTTCTTAAAGTCTTGTTCATAAACATTATTATATATTCTGCTTTTTTATGATTTTTTAAATATTCTAATCTTAAATGACCATACTTTCCAATAATATAATCATTTTCGTAATCTTCTTTTTCTAAATATAAGTCAGGAATAAAATAATCTCCTTCTTTGTGATAAGTTATCTCTATCATAACTAAAACCTCCTAAAATTTAATTTCACTACTTTTAGAACTATAATTTTATATCTGCTAAAGCTGTCTATAAATACAAATTTTTATAGAGTGTACTTAACTTAAGTCTACTGGGTTAGGACTTATGACAGAGTCAAAGTCCTGTGCTTCGAAGCAAGTTTAAGGAGGTGCTTTTGATGGAACAAGAATTAGCATATTCATTTCACTTAGGTAGTGATAAAAACAAAAGTAAATTAGCCAAAAGAGTATCAAAAGATAATGTATCTGGTACTACATCTCTTTCCAATAATGCAATTCAAAATGCAAATGATTTATCTAGAGTTAATAAGCATAATTTAAGAGATTATGATAAGAACAAAGAATTAATTAGAGTTATTTATGGTACAGATAATATTATAAATGATGTAAAAGATTTGTATTTAAAAGAATTTGAAGAATCTAAGATAGATTATAACAATAAACAAACTCGTGAAAATAGAAAAATCAAAGACTACTTCAAAAAAGTATGTGAATCTCAAAACGATATAGCCTGTGAAATTATAATAGAACTTGGAGATATGGACTTTTGGGATGATAAAAATCAAGATTATAGATTAAAAATGATTGATGTATATAATGAACAAATAAAAGATTTAACTAAAATTGTACCAACTTTTAAAATAGCAAATGCTACAATACATTTTGATGAAACCTCTCCACATATGCACATTGTAGGTGTACCAGTAGTTGAAAATTGTACTAGAGGAATGAAAAAACAAGTTGGAAAAAGCAAGCTATTTACTAAAACATCATTAACTGAAATACAAGAGAAAATGAGAAATGCTTGTATTAAGTCATATAATAAGTTTTATGAGGTTGATACTAAATTAAAAGAAAAACAAAAAGGTAGAAATCAAGATATAAATGTAAATGATATGAAGAATTACAAAAAAATTAAGAAACAGTTGGACAAGAACACAGAAAAACTTGCTAAGGTAAATAATCAAACAGAAAAATTAGACAATAGCAGTAAAGATATAAATTCAATATTAGATAAACTAAAACCATCTAAACTTAATAAAAATAATAATCTTATTTCAAACGAGGATATCGAAAAAATCAAAAAATTTACAAAAGATGTAAAAGATATTACTAAAACAGTTAGAAGTGTAAATGACTTAAATATGGCAATTAAAGATTTTGAACATAGTTCTTTTGAAATAGCACAAGAAAATTCTTCACTAAAATATCAATTAGAGTTAAAAACTGATGAAATTGATAGATTGAAAAAAGATTTGTCTGCAAAGGAAAAGATTGTTAGCAAATTACAAGCTGAAAAAGAAAAAATAAAACAAGAATTACAGAAATTTAAAGACTTCTGGTATAGAATTATGAGACATTTTCATAAGCGAATTTGCTATGACAAAGATAATAACTATAAAATAGTAAGTGATGATCTATACAAAAATGGTATATTTACTGAAGATGAAAATGAAATTGCAATTAGTATAGCTAGAAATGTAAAGCCTACAGATGAGATTAATAAAGATAAAAAAAATAAAAAGAAAAATGATACAAGATTTTAATATGGAGGTAATTTGAATATGGAAAATGAAAAAGTTAAATATTTAATAAATATGATAAATGATATGGATATAAAAGATAAATTAAGATTGTCAATATGTATGAGTAATAGTAACTCTACTAATATAAAGTATAATAAAACTGAAGTATACAAGTACTTTGATAATTTACTAAAAGAAATTGACATCGAATATAGAACTACTTTAGTAAATTTTTCTAAATATCCTCTTATAATGTTTGCAATGGCTAAAATTATGGAAATGACAAAAGAAGAACAAAGCCAAACTGCCTTATATTTATTCAATAATATAAATAAAATATAATATTGTAACGAAAAAAGAGGCTAGATTTCATTACTATTCTCTAGTCTCTTATTTGTTTATTTTACACTAAAACTATAAATAAGCCATTCTTTATTGGAAGTAGTATCTTTATAAACAACACTATCTTGAATGAAAAATCCTTGATTTTGCATAAATAATTCTAAATCTTCTTTTTTCCATTTTCTCCTATACCTTACTACATTGTTGTTGTAATCTTCTTTTTCGAAAAAACCTGCTTCGGTAATTGGATTATTAGTAGTATCTAGAATAAAGTACCCATTGTCTTTTAACCAAAATTTTATTTTATTTAGCAATTTTATTAAGTCATCTTCTGGAAAATTGTGAATAACTGCCATTGCTAAAATAAAATCGAATTGTTTAGGCATAAAGTTAATATCAAGAATATTTCCATTTATAATGACAGAATTACTAGAATTTTCACAAGCTAAAGAAGCCATATTTTCAGATAATTCAACAGCAGTAGTTCTAAAATCTTTTTCTTCAAATATTCTTAATAAAGTTCCAACTCCTGGACCGATTTCTAACATTTTTGAAATACCATTGTTCTTCTTATTTAAAACAAATTCTTGTAATATTTCGTAAAACTTATTAGCACCATCATTATTTTTATATTTCGTCTTGTATTCTTTGGCAACTATATCGTAAGATGCTCTGTTAATTTCAATATAATCTTTTTCATTCATATTTATACCCCCATTTTATTAATTATATCATCACCTATTATTTTTCCAGATATCATTGCTTGCATTAATCCTCTGAAGAATCCACAAGCATCACCACCAATATATAGTCCCTCAATATTAGTTTCAAAACCTTTTGAAAGTTTATACTTATCTCCACCAAGTTCAAAAGAAGGAGAGTAGACAATATTATCTTTATTAGCAAATCCATGTAGAACTTTATCAATATCAATAATCATCTCTTTTATGTATTTTAACGTTTCCTTTGGTAAATATTTATTAGCATTATCAACAACAAAATCTTTCATAGTACAGTATTTTTCATTAAACTTGCAGTTATTCGTATTATTGAGGAATGAACTCATATTTTGAGCAATAGGTTTACCTTCTTTATTTGCTTTTAAAATCATGTCTTTAAACATTTCTATTTCTGCTATATCTTTTTTTCTATGATGAATAGCAATATTTATATTTTGCGTATTATTTTCTTCTGGTCCTAATATGCAACCATCCAAAGAAGACATTTTACCATTTTCTGTATCAAATACACATTTTCTTACTATACCTTTATAGTTCTGACAAAAAGACCTAATCTCATTAAAATCGTCTATTTTTCTTTTTAATTTTATATCATTAAAAACATTATCAATTGAACTAAAAATATTGTACGGCATTTCTATTCTTATTCCTATTTCTCCGACAAAATTATTATTTTCATATTCTATTCCTAATTTTGATGATAATTTATTTAAAAATAATCCCCCATACCTTCCAGTTGCTAAAACTACTTTTTTTGCATTAATTATTTTATTTGTTGAATAAATGATAAAATATTTATCTTTATCAATATAGTGACATTCTTCATTATAAAAGAAATCAACTCCATTCTTAATTAGTTCTTTATACATTTTAATTCCAATAGACTGCATAATGTTTTTGTCTACCTTTTGAGCATTGTAATATTTAACCTCAATATTATGTTTATAGAAATCATTTATTATTTTATTTTTCTTTTCTTCGTTTACTTGTTCTCTTATAGGCTTTCCATATTTCACTAATAAATTTTCTATATAGTTGTAATTTGATATAACTTCTTCTTTAGAGTTAAAATTAAATAAACCAGAGCCTGCTGGGTAAAAACACGCTTTTGTGCCATCAATGAATTGACATCCTCCAAATCCTGTAATTATATTACAAGGATTGCAATTCTCATTGCATTTTTTATTTACATCTAGTGAGCATATTCTTTTCTCAAATTCTCTACCTACTTCCATAATGCATATTTTATATTTTTTACTTAATTGCAATGCTGTAGTTAGACCACATGGTCCAGCACCAATAATGCAAACATCATAAACTTTCATAAAACACCTCAATAAAATTTCATGAAATAATTATACTATATATTATAAAGAAAAGCTATACTTTTTTATCGTATAAATATATCTTTGCTTTATAATGAAAATATGTTTTTATTAATATTATCGTTGCCGACTAACTTCTCAAATAGCCTTGACAATGGAATATTCAGGGCACAAGCAATTTTTCAACACTTTCCAATGTTGCGTTTTTTTCTCCACGCTCCACTTGCCCGATATAGGTCGTGTGACAGCCAGACAGTTCAGCGAGCCTTTCCTGACTCAAATTTTGTTTTGTCCTGTAATTTCTGATTCTTTGCCCAATGTACTTTGCAATTTCGCTCATATTTGTTTGCCAATCCTTTCTTAAATATAGTCTATAAATATTAAAACCAATATTCTGCAGACTATTAATATTGTTAGTGGGCTGTGATATATTATAAATATTATTAACAGAAAATATTGTGCTTATAGTATTTAAGCAGTGAAATTGGTTTAAGAGATCAGGAAAAACTTGATGTTTTTTAGGGAATAGAATTATATCGCCTAGGCAAACAAAAAATTATCTGTCGGCTTGGAGATGTAACAATTAATATAGCGAAATGAGGGTATTTATAGTTA
>ERZ827440.2528-NODE-2528-length-15920-cov-2.942452_pt1 | contig 15920 bp, 14 predicted proteins | sample MGYA00519774_ERZ827440 | MGnify/ENA primary metagenome ERZ827440 (study PRJEB31778, sample SAMEA3449302) | human gut metagenome | biome: human gut; feature: human-associated habitat; material: faeces | place: United Kingdom | collected 2010/2012 ... | reverse complement strand
GGCAGCGGCTCGGCCCCCTGCGCTGCCGCAGCCGCCGCGTGCGACGATCCGGTCAAGATGGGCTTCGTGCAGGCGCTGGGCGTACTGATTGACACGGTGGTCATCTGCAGCTGCACCGCCTTTCTGATGCTGCTGGTGCCGCAGGACCTCACCGCCGGGCTTTCCGGCATGGACCTGCTGCAGACCGCCATGCAGTACCATCTGGGCGGGTTTGGCACCGTGTTCATTGCCGCCACACTGGCATTGTTCAGCTTTTCCACCTTTCTGGGAGTGCTGTACTACGCCCGCGGCAACGTGGCCTATCTGTGCGGCGACAACTGGTGGAGCCAGACCGTGTACAAGCTGATTGCTCTGGTCATGCTGCTCATCGGCGGCCTGCAGGCCTACACCGTGGTGTGGGACCTGGGCGATGTGGGCATCGGCCTGATGACCATCTTCAACATGATCGCCCTCTACCCGCTCTCCGGTGAAGCGATGGACGCCCTCAACGACTACGAAAAACGAAAAAAGCTGCAATAATGCAAATACCCCGCCGCACCCTTCCAGAATGGAAGCGGGTGCGGCGGGGTATTTCGTTCCGTTCAGTCCAGTGCCTGAATGGCGGCCATCGTAATGCGGTACTGCTTTTCTACCTCGGCAAACTGCTCTGCCGTGCCATCCAGCTGGCCGGCACGCAGCGTCTCGGTGAGCGTCACCGCCGGGGCATACAGGTTGGAAAAGCCCAGATTCTGGCACACGCCCTTCAGGGTGTGTGCTGCGCGGAAGGCTTCCTTCACGTTCTGTTCCTTCAGGGCAGCTTCCAGATTGTGGAAGCTGTCATCCTTGGGAAACAGCAGCACAAACTTGCGGATCATTGCTTCGTTGTACAGGCGACGGAATACTTCGTTGTAATCTGCGCCCATCTGTGCATAACATTCTTGGATCGTCATGACATGCTCATACCTTTCTGTCCGGCGGATTGCCTTTTTCTGTTCTCCATAAAAATAATATCATGATGCTGCCGGATTTTCAATGCGTTGTGCATGTTTCAGAAGGAAGCTCGCACTTTTCACAAACTTTTCCAGACTTTTTCGGCATTATGCACTTGAAAAATCGTTCAAAACGTGTATAATAGCATTCTGTGCCCGGTGCGCCCGGCTGGGGCCCGGTACCGATTTTGCATTTTCAGAAAGGAATATACAACTATGAAACAGTTCACCAAGATCGCTGTTGTCTGTGCCCTGGCTGTCAGCCTGGCCGCCTGCGGCAGCGCCGCTTCTTCTACCGCCGCTTCTTCTGCTGCCTCTTCCGAGGCTGCTTCCAGCGTTGCTGCTTCTTCTGAGGCTGCCAGCGAGGCCGCTTCTTCCGAGGCTGCTTCCGTTGCTGAGGGCGAGGGCTACACCGGCACCCAGACCGCTTCTGCCAAGGGCATGAACGGCGACGTGACCGTGACCATCACCTTCGAGAACGGCGTTGCTACCGCCTGCGACGTGGACGCTTCCACCGAGACCGAGAGCCTGGGTCAGGCTGCTGCTCCCACCGTGGCTGATGCCATCGTGGCTGGCAACACCCCCAACGTGGACGCTGTGAGCGGCTCCACCGTGACCTCCAACGCCATCATGGAGGCTGCCAAGGCCTGCTATGACGCAGCCGGCATCGCTTACTGATTTTTCAGAGATCTGTAAGAAAAAAGCATGTGCTTCCAAGCCCCGTCGGGTACCCTTTTTCCGGGCCCCGACGGGGCTTTTTTGTCCGGATCCCGGCTTGGAAAAATGCCTGCAGAAATTTGCAGAAAAGTGTTGACAAATCCATCCTTCCATGCTAAAATAAACAAGTCGTCCGGCAGGACACACAAAAGAATATGGGCGTGTTCCCGAGTGGCCAATGGGGACAGACTGTAAATCTGCTGCTTTCAGCTTCGGTGGTTCGAATCCACCCGCGCCCACCAAAAAAGTTCAACGTATGAAAGTGCGTTGAACTTTTTGTTTTGCACAATTTTCCGGCGGACACAGCGGGTGGATGAGAACAGCTGCGGCGCTGTCGCCAAAGACAGCGCAAAAACAGCCCCATGGAACCGGAATCACCGGAACCGCAGGGCTGTTGTCATGCTGTGCGGCCTTGCGGCCTGCCGCCGGTGGGGACATAGGTGTTGGACAGCTGGGTGCGGGCGTCCACGATCTTCTCGTAAACGGTGGCCTTGGTCAGGGCGGTGGTGTCCACCCCGGCTACCGTCTCGGCGAGATACCGTTTCTTCCACCTGCGCACATTGCGCTCCCGGGCACGCTGCATCTGGTTGACCTCGTACTGGGTGTACAGTTTGCCGTTGTACTCGATGTTCCGGGCGTTCAGCTCCTGCAGGCTCTCCTCCGTCCAGGTGGGCGGGTCGCCCAGCTCAGGGAATACGGCAAAAAAGGTGTGGCGGCAGTTCCAGCCGCAAAGCCCAGCGCCGGTTCCGTAGCCGGTGGCCTGCTCAAAGTCCGGGTAATGCTTGCCCAGGTAGTCCACAGCCCCGCCCCGATGGAAGCGCCGACCCTGCCACTCGGCGTGACTGGGGCGGGCACCACCGTGGGCGCTGGTCTCAACGAACTCCACGTTCATTTCGTCCATGCGGGCTTCCTGCAGCTTGCCTGCGGTCTGGTTGACACCGGTCAGCACCGCCCGGCGGGCCGCAACTTCCAGCGAATCTGTGTGGCCGCTGGGGTAAGTGATCTCCGGCATCTCGTCTGCAAGGCTGTCCACAGCCTGCTTGACGGCGGTTTTGTAGTCAAAGGCACCTGTGGCCACCTTGCCCCAGGCGACATCCAGCGTGCGCTCAAAGGCCCCGGAGACGGTGTTGGCCGTTGTGGCCGTGAGGTTCCGCCATGTGCCGCAGGTCTGCCGGGCACCGGCGTTGAGCAGGTTGTTCAGGGCCGCGCTCTCTTCAAAGGGTGTGGGCTCGAGGTTGTAGTGGTAATAGATGGCATCTTCCCGCTCCATGGCTTCGGTGGCAGCCTCTTTGAGCAGCCTGCGGATGGTGGCTTCGCTCTTGCCGCTGTACTTTGCCAGCAGCTTGACCACGTTCTCCCGCACCGCCTCGGTCTGCTGGTAGCGCCACAACTGCCAGTCGGCCGTTTCGGTGAGGGTACCCATTTTGCCGATGCGCCGGGCGACATCCTGTAAGATCTCATCCTCGACCTGCTGCGCCAGCTGCACAAAGGCATCCGGCATGGCATCGAGGTAGCTCGGCGGCAGCATCAGGCACCTCCGAAGGTGAGCTGCTCATCGGTCTGGCTGTCAGCCTTGGCCTCTGCCGCCCACTGGTGGGCCTCGTCCTCGCTCAGACCATACCGGGCGGACAGATACCGGCAGCGGGGCACAAGCCCTGCCAGAGCGTCCTCCCGCAGCTGTGCGGTGCGCTCCTGCTCGCTGACAATGTAGCTGTCGTCCCAGTTGACCGAGATGCTGGTGTCCGGGTCCACATCTGCACCCAGCAGGTTCTTTGCCGCCCACAGGATGGCCCGCAGAATGCCGATCAGTGCCGTCTCAATGGGGATCTGGTTTTTGTTGGCGTTCTGCACAAGGTCCTGTCGGCTGCCGGTGTACTCGGTGGCGGTGGCCACCTTGCCCAGCTCAAAACTGTAGCGGTGGCAGCCAAGCCCGCACTTGAAGCTCATCATGTCCAGAGCGTCCTGCACGGCCCGGTGGTTGTCCTCGGTGCGCAGGTCGGGGTTGTACTCCCGCCATGCGGCCGGCTGGTCGATGCTGCCTTCCGGTGCGGGCAGCTCGTAGAAGATCTGGCGGTGAACGGCATCCGGCGGCACAGCGTGCTCCACACCGTCCTTGTCCACCCACTTTTTGCACATGGAGCGGTCATAGAAAATTTTCTTGCCGCCCAGGCGGAGGTCCTGCCGGTAGTTGTCAAAGGCGTAATCCGCCATCTGGGCTGCGTCCAGCGCCTCGGAAAAGACGCTCATACCCAGCCCCATGCCGCCGTCGATGTTTTTGGCGACAGCCGGGCTGAACAGGCTGAACCATGCCGGCGCGCCGGTGACCGTGATGTGCTCCACCATGCCCGGCGGGGTCTTGGCCTTGGCAAATTTCGGCGTGCCGGAAACATCGTCCATCACCTCGAACCATTCATTCGTGATGGTCCGTTCGCCGCCCTTGCAGGTGTGGGTCTGCAGATAGACGGCGGGCTTACCGCCCATCACGCACTCGGACACAAAGGCGGCCTCGGTCACCACGCCCCGCTCCACGCTGATGGGCAGGATGCAGCAGGCGGGGTCATAGTCCAGCTGAATGCGCCCCTGCGGCGAGGGCAGGGCGTTCCCGGCGGCATCCACCGTCAGGCCTTCCACACTCAGCACAAAAGCACCGGTGCCGGACCAGTAGGCCTGCTCCACCAGCTGGTTGGCATTCTCCCAGAAATGCAGCTGCCGCAAAAGGCCGCCGGTCTGCTGCTCATCACTGCCCAGCAGGTAGGCGGCACTCTTTGCGTCGCCGATCTGGAAGGTGGTCTTGTCGTTGAGCAGCAGGTTTGCCCAGTCCTCGCAGACGTGCTTCGGCATCCGCAGGGAAGCCAGACGCCGGGAAATGACGCTGCCGTCCGGGGCGTCCTCCTTCTGGTCGTGGATGTCGGGAACATCGCCCTGCCACCACTGCCGCCACGTTTCAATGCGGCTGTAGTAGGACGGATCCAGCTGCAGATTCTTCGTTTTGTTCAGGTATTCGATAAAAGCAGTTACGTTCATCGTGCAGTCAGTCTCCTGTAGTCGCGCTCAATGGTGTATTCAAACGTCGTCCAGACGCTCGTCCACGCCTGGGTGCTTCTGGCTCCACAGAGCGGTGGCCAGTGCATCCCGCAGGGTGGCGGCTTCGGGCATATACCAGAACCGCCCGCCGCCCATAAGGATGGACGTCAGGCGGATGCGGTCGATGATCTGGATCTTGGCGGAGTTGTTCACCCGCCCGGCCAGCCAGCCCAGCGGGCAGGCCCGCAGGCGGGAACGAATGTGGTTGATCAGCGTCTGCTCGGCACTGTCGCAGAAAACATAGTGGATCTCGCCGTACCGTGCGAACACGGCGGTGCAGAATGCAATGAGCTGGTCTGCGAGGAAGTCCGCGTCCTGGTTGCGGGGGTCGATGCGTGCAGACGCCAGCCCCACGACGCCGGAATAGTACGGCAAAATGCCCGTTGCCACAAAGGCGTGCTGTGAACCGTTGCCGCCGAAGTCCACCCCGATGTGCACCCGCCACGGCTTGCAGGGCTTGTTTGCGGGCCAGAGGAAGCGCTTGTCGTCGGCGGCGATGCTGTCCGCAAACGGGCGGTAGATGATGCCGCCTGCCGCTGCCCACTGGCCGAGAATAAACCGGTTGTAGTACACCGTGCCGGCATATTCTTTTTTCAGCTGCGCCACGAACTCCGGCGGCAGGGTGGGGTTGTCGTCGATGGTGTAGGCCTGACAGTAAATGTCAGCATCACTGTCGAGGAACCGCTTGAACCAGTGCTGGGGGTTATCCGGGTTGCAGGTGCCGTCAAAATGGCTGTGCGGGCAGGAAAGGCGGCTCTTGAGCATCTGAAAGACGCCCTCGTCCCAGGTGGTGATCTCGTCGCCGTAGGCATACTCGAAGGCAGCGCCCTGAATGCGGGCAATGTGCTTTTTGTTGTCAGCGCCCAGCACATACACCTTGCGGCCAAACAGCTGCACGACATTGCCGGCAGCCGAGGTGCGCACGACGCCCACCAGCTCAGGCCCCCAAAGGGACCGCATGGGCTCCAGCACGTTGCGTTCCAGCGTGCCCAGGGTGTTGCCCAGCATGACCAGCAGGCCCTCGTCCCGGGCCGCGCAGATGCGCTTCGGGATGGTGACGGCGCAGTCAAGGTAGGTCTTGCCGGAGCGGGTGGCCCCGGTCTTGATGTTCCAGCGGTGGCTGCAGTTGCGCAGGAACTCCTGCTGGAACTCAGTCAATGGCACTGTCCACACCTCCCAGCAGCTCCCGGGCACGTTCCAGCGTGTCGGCGGCGGTATCATCGGGCGGGTTGTCCTCGCCCAGCATCTTCAGCAGCACGTTGGCGGCCTGCGGGTCGCCCTTCTTGGCACGGGCGGTGATGCCCTTGATCACGGCCATCTGGTTGTCGATGTCCTCCGGATCCACAGCATCCCGCAGCAGGGCGTTCACGCTGCGGCGGTCGGTCTCCGGCAGGCTGAGGTAATAGTCGGCGGCTTCCTTCATGCTGCGTTTGCGGCGGCGTGCCTTGCCGGACGCAATGCCGCCCTGCTGGGCGATCTCTCTCTGTTCGCTCTCCGTTCGTTCGTTGAACGGGATGAGATTTTCCTCGTTGGCCACGTCACCACCTCTCATGGTTCAGGTAAAATAAAAGCCGCCCCGGAGGACGGCTGAAATATGCAAAGGGTGCCCGGCTGGTACATTCAGGCTGTTGGGTGAGTAAATGTGTGTTCCCCTGTCGCAGCCGGGCAGCACAAAGCCCGCAGGATTGAAGGGAGTAAACCTTTCCTGCGGGCTCTTGCGATGATACTATTTTATCATGAAATCAAAGACATGTCACTGACGTCGTACTGACGTTTTACTGACATCTGTCACAGTTCCAAAGCATCCACACCTTTACGGTGATGACGGTAAACCTGCCGTACACAGATGCTCATCTTCTGTGCAATCTGCTCCCAGTCCTGAAAGCGGAGATACTTCAGCCGCAGGACCTCGTAATCCTTCGGGTCGTCCACATCCTCCAGTCGGGCCATAAGTTCGGCGTGGAGATCATCACACAGCATGATCTGTGCATTCAAGGCTTTCTCGGCTCGTTCAATACGTTCTACAGTTCGTGCCAGACTCTGCCCATCACCGCTGCCGCCCGGCATTCCGGTCAGTTGCTGCGTGGTACAACCGGTGTCACGTTCTGCTTCATCTAAATCATCTCGCAGGTGCTTGGCCTTTACCATAGCGTCCCCGTACCGACTGAGCCAGCGTCTTTTCTCTTCGTAGGTCATGCCAGCTCCTCCACCCGGACGAACACCCCGCAGGGGTCCGACCAGAACTTCTCCACGATCTCGCTGCACACCTGGGCATCGTCGTCCCAGAAGTGCAGGCGGGTCATCTCATCCTTGAGGGCCTTTTCCAGGTTGTCAGTGTCCGGCTTGCTGGTGCGCCACGCACCGTTCCTGCGCCCCTCGGAGGGGAAGCACCACTTGACCAGCAGGCGCACCGGTCTGCCGGCAGGGATGGGCTTTGCCGGGGCGTGGGGTGCCAGATGGGCATGGAGCTTGGCACGGGTGGCTTTGAGTTCCGGGCTGTCGTGCAGCACGGCGCAGGGCTTGCCGCCCTTCATGTAAGCGTGCAGCTGCTTTGCGTTGTGGGTGGTGGTGGGCGGCTGCATGGGGATAAAGAATTGCGTGTACATGGGGTTCACCTCGTTCTTTCTTTTTGTTCGGCCAACGTGATGGGGAGGGTCTCCGAATGGATGGGGGCTGTGGTCGCCCCATCCTTCGGGAAACCCCATCACAATTGCAGTTGCAGTTTTAGCTATTATATATAGGCTATTTTGCACTGCAAAATCTGCAGTCATAGCGGCTATAACTGCAAAATTGCAGTTTTTCGTGTCGTGCAAAATAGCGGCTATAACTGCATTTTTACAACAAACTGTAATTGCAAAAATTACAAATCGTTTAACCGTTGCTGCCGGGTTCCTTGCGTCCAACTTTCTCACCGTCGATCCAGAACCGCCCGTCATCCTTCAGGCGGGTCTTGACGGTGCGGGGCTTTAGGTCCATGTATTCGGCCAGAGCATAGACGGTCACCTCGCCGTCCATGGTGCAGGCTTCAAAGGCGGTGTCCAGCTCAGCTTTTTTGTCCTTGGTCACCTTGCCTTTGTCGCCCCAGCGCTTGGCGGCACCGCGGTTGCCCAGGGTGCGGAAGTCGCTGTCCGGCTGCAGATCCTCCAGCAGACCGCTGTCCGGCTTGTGCACCGGGTAGTCGAACCAGAGGTTGACCGGGTCGAACCGGGCAAACTCGCGGAGCGTGCCCTCGATGCGCCAGGCAGTCATGCCGTCGGCCTGCTTCTGGGCGGCGGCGACTTCGGCGTCAATGGCCCGCAGGTCGGCCAGGCCCAGGCACTCCTTGGCCACGGCCAGCATCCGGCTCTTGCTGAGGGTATCGTCCGGGCCGTAGGCGTCCGCATGGCCGCGCTTGTCCAGCATGGCCTTGATGACCCGACAAGCTGCCTTGTTGCGCAGCTGCTCCCGGATGGCGTCGGTGGGCGTCAGCTCGGTCATGTCCAGCATGGCGTCCGGGTCACGGGCGAACACGCCGGAACCGGACGCACGGTCCATGCTGCGCTTGCCGCCCTGGGCACCTTTGCTGTGGTGATGGCAGTAGATCACGGCGCAGTCCAGTGCGCGGCACACAAGGTCAAACTGGTTGCAGAACTTGGCCATCTGGTCGGCGCTGTTCTCGTCGCCGGTGATTACCTTATAAATGGGGTCCAGCACCACGGCCATGTAGCCCTTTTTCTGGGCCCGGCGGATGAGCTTGGGGGCCAGCTTGTCCATGGGCACGGACGCGCCGCGCAGGTTCCATACGTCGATGTTGGCAAGGTTCTCCGGCGCAAGGCCGAGGGCGGTGTACACGTCCCGGAAGCGGTGCAGGCAGGACGCCCGGTCCAGCTCCAGATTGATGTACAACACCTTGCCCTGCGCACAATTGAACTGCCCCAGCCACGGTTTGCCCTCGGCAATGGAGATGCACAGCTCGATGAGGGCAAAGCTCTTGCCGGCCTTGCTGGGGCCTGCCAGCAGCATCTTGTGGCCCTTGCGCAGCACGCCGAAGATCAGCGGGTCTGCCAGCGGGGGCAGGTGCTCCCAGTCGGCGGCGAGGTTCTCGGTGTCCGGTAGGTCGTCGGTCTCGGCTTCCAGCCAGTCCACCCACTCGTCCCAGCAGCTCTTGCCGAAATTGGTCTCCAGAAGCACCTGCCGCTTGTCGCCGCGCAGGATGCCGGGCATCCGGCTCAGGCGGCTGGGGTTGCGGTTCTGCTGGTCGAGGGTCAGGCCGTTTTTCTGGCAGGCAGCGTAGAGGTAATCCACCCGCTTGCGGTACTCGGCATAGTCCGGGGCGTCCACCTTGACGATGGCGTGGACGCTCTTGCCGCCGGAGTACACCAGCGCGGCGCAGGGCAGCTCCAGCTGCTTGATGATGGCCTGCTGCTTGCCCAGCTCCATGTTATCGCACTCCACAAGGGCGTAGCGGTAGGCGGTGACGTTGGCGTCCTTGCGGCCTGTGCCGTCCACGGGGTTGAAGCAGATCCAGGCACCCACCTCCGGGTCCCAGTCGCCCAGCACCTTGCCGAGATCCCCGCCGCAGGTGCCCAGTTCGGCAAGGAGCTGCCCGGCGGTGCGGGTCCAGCTGCCCTTGGCCGGGCGGCGTTTGTCGTCGGCCATGAAACTCTCGGTGACATAGGCCACATACTCGTCCTCTTCAAACAGGGCCTGCAGGTAGCGCCTGAGCTGGTCCACGGGGTCCCACTGTTCCGGCAGGGCCAGCTCATGGGCTTCCACCCAGCGCGGGTCCACCACGCGGCCCTCCGGCTGTGCGCCGGGGCCTGCGGCAATGTCGTCGTTCCAGTCTAGTGCATGGCCCGCCGGGCCGCTCCACCCGTGGGAGTAGGCCATCTGGAAGATGCTGCTCACCGTGACGGGGCTGCCCCCGCCGCCGTGGAAGCTCTCCCATTTTTTGACGCACTCGCCCTTGTGGTAGCGGCCGGCGTCCCGCGTGCTCCACTGCTCCCAGACGGTCACCGGCAGGCCGCCGTCCTTGAGGGCCATGCCTACCGCGACCCACTCGTCATAGGTCAGGGCGGACGGGCTGAGAAATTCCAGCGCTTCTTTGAGATCGTTTTCATGTTCCATGTGCGTTACCATCCAAAGTCCGTCGGCACGGCGGGCTGTGCGTCAGGCGTGAAGGTTTTGGGGTCCACACCCTTGGGCACGCCGCGCCAGCCGCCGGCTGCAATGCGGTTAATCATGCGGCTGGCCGCGTCAAAGCTCCAGCTGCCCACATGCCGGAAGCCGTAGCGTTCCAGCAGGCGGATCTGCTTGGGCGTGGTCAGCCCCTCGGTCTGGCGCTTGTGCAGCCGGTCCAGCAGCAGGGCTGCCTTGCCGGCGGATTCCACCGCATCCGGCAGGATGCCCAGCTTTTCCAGCGCAGCGGTCTGCTTGTCGCTGGGCGGCCCGGCTTCCCACCCGAAGGTGGGCACATAGCCAGACAAGTCCTCGGCCTGAATGCTCATCTCGTATTGCAGCGGGTCCACCAGCTTTGCCTTTTTGCGGCGCTGTTCGGCCAGTTGTTTTGCAAGGGCTTCTTCCCGCTGGGCCACCACATCCTCGCTGGCCTGGGCGGCGGCCTGCTCGATGTCCTCCGGGCAGCCGCTTTCGGCCAGCGTCTCGGTCATCTGTCGGGCCACGGCGCGGTCCTCACAGACCAGATCCGCCGGGCGGCACAGCTCATGCCGGTCGGTCATCCACAAAAAGTCGAGCAGCAGCAGGTCGGTCTTGCCCGGGGAAAGGCGGGTGCCGCGCCCCACCATCTGGCTGTACAGGCTGCGCACCTTGGTGGGCCGCAGCACCACCACGCAGTCCACGGAGGGGCAGTCCCAGCCCTCGGTGAGCAGCATGGAGTTGCACAGCACATTGTATTTGCCGGCGTCGAAGTCGGCCAGCACCTGCCTGCGGTCGTCGCTCTGGCCGTTGACCTCGGCAGCCCGGAAGCCGTAGGTGTTCAGCAGGTCCCGGAACTTCTGGCTGGTCTTGATCAGCGGCAGGAACACCACCGTTTTGCGGCTCTTGCAGCGCCGAGCCATTTCGGCGGCGATCTGCTCCAAATACGGATCAAGGGCTGTGCCCAGGTCGCCCACGGCGTAGTCGCCGCCGCTCATGGTCACGGATGTAATATCCAGCTGCAGCGGGATGGTCTGGGCCATGATTTTGCACAGATAGCCCTCCTTGATGGCGTCGGTCAGCTTGTACTCAAAGGCCAGGCTGTCGAACACCTCGCCCAGATTGCGCATGTCGCCGCGGTCCGGCGTGGCGGTGACGCCAAGCACCTTGGCCCCGCTGAAGTAGTCCAGGATGCGGCGGTAACCGTCGGTGATGGCGTGGTGGGCCTCGTCGATGATGATGGTGCCGAAATAATCCTGCGGGAAGCGTTCCAGCCGGGCGGTGCGCTGCAGGGTCTGCACGCTGCCCACCACCACCCGGAACCAGCTGTCCAGGCAGGTGGATTCGGCCTTTTCCACGGCGCTGACAAGGCCGGTGGAACGCTGCAGCTTGTCGGCAGCCTGTTCCAGCAGCTCGCCCCGGTGCGCCAGAATGAGCACCCGGTCGCCGGCACGCACCTGATCGGCAGCCACCGACGCAAACACAATGGTTTTGCCGGTGCCGGTGGGCAGCACCAGCAGGGTGCGGGTGTGGCCGGCGTCCCACTCGGCGTGGATGCGGTCACGGGCCTGCTGCTGGTAGGGTCTCAGTTCCTGCCCCATCAGAATGCCCCCTGCGTCCAGCCCTGCGAGGGTGCCGCCTTGGGTGCCGGGGGCGGCAGGAAGCGCTGCACCTCGTTGCTCTGGCCGGTCTCACCGGCGTGAGGGCCGCTCTGTTTGGTGTACTCCCGGACGCCCAGCTTGCAGATGCCCTTGGCACCTACCACCTCGTTCCAGCGGGGGCGGAAGGTTTCGCCCCGCTTGCACTGGCCGATGCTCTCAAAGAACGCGCCCAGCAGACCCTGGGTCTTGGTATGCAGGTACAGGCGGTGGGTCACGGTGGTGTCGCCCTTGGCCCCGCCATAAATGCGCAGGGTCAGTTTTGCCATGGAGCAGGGCGGCAGCTTGGCCCCGCCCTCATAGCGGGCACGCTCCATCTGGGTCACTTCAAAGGGGTACTCGCCCTCCGGCAGCAGCACGAATTCCTGCTGCTCGTTGGTAAACTCGTCATCCCAACCCAAAGCGAAACCTTCGTTGTTCATCTCGTTCATAATGCTTCTCCTTTATTTAATGTACGTTAAAACGGCAGGTCACGGCTGTCCAGAACCATCTGCAGCACCTGCGGCCATGCGGCGATCAGGCAGCCCTCCACAAAATCCATGGGGTAGTCCTTGATGGGCATATCCTCCGGGAAGTAGCCCCGCTCGCCCACTACATGCTGCAGCTCTTCCGGAGTCACGTTGTTGGCGCTCATGAGCGGAGCCAGTTTTTCCGGCACGCCCAGGGCGACCAGATCCGGCGTGAGCAGGGCCTTAGGAACCTCTTCACGGGGCGGTTCCGGCTGTGCCTGCGGGGTGGGCAGGATGTCGGCATCCGGCTGATGTTTGGGCTGCGGGGCAGGAGTCGGGGCGTGCTGCACCGGCGTCTGGGTAGCTGCCGGTGCGCTGCCCCCGGGCAGGCAGTGGGCAATGCTGGCGTAATCAAAGGGCACCTCCTCCGGCAAGTCAAAGCGGTTCTTGGCGTCCCAGCAGGCGTGGTGGGTGGTGTACAGCACCCGCTTGCTGCCGCTGGCCTTGTTCTTGGCGTTTGGGCCGCTGTCGGCCTTTTCCACCACCGTTTTGTAGTTGGCGAACAGCAGCATATCGCACCACTCCTGCAGCAGTGGGGCCACCTGCTTGCTGGTTTTCATGCCCCAGCGGTCGTAGTTGCCCACGGCGTCCGGCTGCTCAAACTTGGTGATGGCGGCATGGGCCAGCACCACCACATTGTGGCCGGCGTTCAGCACCTCTTCCAGGGCATCCAGCAGCTTGCTGAACTCCTCCTTGACGTAGGTGTAGCCCTTGCCGTAGCCAAAATCTTCGATGCCGTTGACCTTGGCACGGGCGCACACCGCCTGGATGCACAGGCGCTCGGCCCAGTCGGCTGTGTCGATGACCAGCGTGCTGCAGGGCACGTTGCCTTTACGCACCTCGGCCACCTCGTCCAGCAGCATCGCCCAGCTGGTGGGCTGGGGAAGGCGGGCCACATTCAGCCGCTTTGTGCCGCCCTCGGTGTCGATGAACACAGGGCTCGGGAAGTGGGAGGCAAAGGTGCTTTTGCCGATGCCCTCCGGGCCGTACAGCACGGTTTTGACCGGCGCGGTCTGCACGCCGGTGGTCACGGAATACTTGCTCATTTAAAACGCTCCTTTCGTCCAGCTCCTGGGCTGGGGCTTTTCGGTGACAGGCGGCTCGGCATCCTTTACCATGCCGTCCTCAATGATGATCTGGCACTCGCTGCCGGTGGAGACCCGGGTGGCGATGGCCTGCAGGCCCTCGGCTTCCAGCCAGGCGGAAAACTCCTGCAGGGTGGTCATGTCCATCTGCTCCAGCTTGTCCAGCAGAACAAAGCCGCAGTCCGGGTTCAACCGGCGCACGATGGCGGCGGCCACCCGCAGCTGGTCACTGCCGGACATGTCCCGCCAGTGCTTGCCTTTGTAAGTAAGGACGCCGTCCTCCACGCTCAGCCCCGGCAGCGGCAGGTCTGCGCCGTTCAGCAGGGCCATGCGGTCGGCACGCTTCTGCTGGATGGATTCGGTCAGGCGGTCGTACTCGCTGGCGTACTGGGCGGCTTCGTCCTCAGCCCGGGATTTTTCCAGGTTGGCCCGCACCTTGCGGTTGGTCTCCTCAATGTCCCGGATGGAGGCTTCCAGCTCGGCGGTGGATTCGTCTTGCAGCTGGGAGACGGTCTTTCTTGCAGTTTCCCGCTGATTGAACAACTTGGTGTGCTTGGCGTCCAGTTCATCTGCCAGCTGCTGCAGTGTGGCAATGCGTTCCCGGGTGCGCTTCAGCTCGTCCACACACTGCTGCACCTGCTGTTCAAGCTCTGCATACTGGGCCCGCAGGCGCTGGTTCTCGCCATTCCGGGCCAGAATGTCCTGCTGCTGGCGGATGAGCTCGGAGGCGCTCACCAGCTCGTCCGGGGCTTCCGGGTAGGAGATCATTTCCTCGGCAAAGTGCTTTTTCTGGGCGGCCAGCTGACCGGTGAAGGTGCGCTTGTCGTACAGGCCCTTGATCTCCAGATCCCGGGTGTGCAGCTCGGCCCCAATGCCGATGATGCGCAGCAGGATGTCAGCCTTTTCCTTGTCGCTGGCGTCCATGAAGCGGGGCAGGTCGAGGGCCAGCGGCTCCACAAAGGCGTTGAGCAGCTGCTGGCCGCTGCGGCGGCCCGTGGGGTCGGTGACGGTCAGGCTGGCATTTTTGCCCTTGCGCTCCACCACCACGCCGTTGGACAGTGTGACCTTGAGGTGCGCAGGAGCGATAGCACCGTCCCGCTGTGCTGCATCCGGGCGGAAACGCTCCCCGCCCAGCGCCCACGCCAGCGCGTCCAGCACGCTGGTCTTGCCCTGATTGTTGTTGCCGCCCACGAGGGTGAGCCCAGTGGGGGCAGGGGTGAGCGCAACCGCCTTGATGCGCTTGACGTTTTCGGCCTCAAGGGCCGTAATGGTTACAGACATCTGGATACCTCCCCTTGGATCTGTCCGAGTGTGTGAACGAGCATATTGGTCAGCTGCTCCCGCTGTTCGGGCGGAAGCCTGCGGAGGGACGGGACCACCATTTTGCCGATGTTCTGGAAAGAACGGTCGGCCAGCAGCACATTGTCATAGGAGCTGTGGGCATCCTGTTCGGTGCCGGAAGAAGCCTGTTCCAGCTGCGCCCGCAGCTCGGCGGTCATCTCGGCGGCCATCTGGTACGCCTTTTCTCCGGCACGCCTGTCCACCTCTTCTTCGTCCACCACCGCGGTGATGGGCTGGCTTTTCAGCGCATCGTTCTCGGCCTTGAGCTTATCACCCCGGAGCTTGGCGGCCTCGGCCACCTGCCGGGAGCCTGCCAGTTGGTTCTCCGCGTCCTTGGCGCGGGCTTCGGCCCTGTCGCGCTCAGCTTCGGCTTTCTGGCGCTGGAGGTTGGCCGCAATGCGGCTCTCGTCTGCATCGTGGTAGCTCTGCTGGAGCTTGGCGTTCTGCTCGGTCAGGCCCTGCACGTCTGCAAGGGCGGCATCCCGCTGGGCTTCGACATCTTGGATGTGGCTTTCCGCCCAAGCAGCCCGATTCTGGGCACCCAGCAGCTTGTCCCGCTCAGCCTCGGCAGCATCGGCCCGCTCTTTCTCGGCTTTGATCTGGGCCAGCAGGTCCTGATACTCCTTGTTCGTGGAAACCTCACCGTTCTTGACCTTCTCCACCAGCTCTGCCGGAGCGCTGGGCTTTGCCACGGCATACAGCAGGGTCGGCGGCAGGGCTTCCAGAATGGCCCGCTGGCGGGGGCTGCTGCCGTCCATCAGGGCAGAGACCTGCAGCAGGTTGTAGGCGGTTGACTTGGTGATGCCGATAGAGCAGCACCATGCCCGGAACGTATCATCTTTTTTTGCGAACTGGCCGTTGTCCAATTGTTGGACAACGGTGCCACACAGTGCATCATGGGCGGCGGCAATGGCATTGCCCATGTGGACAAGGCCGCGCTCGGCCAGCTTTTTGCCGTGCTGGTACTCCTTTTCTGCAAAGTGCAGGTCATCCACGGTCTGTGCATCCAGCCCGGAATAATCAAACGCCGGGCGCATCTCGTCCGGGATCATGGTCAGGGGCTTGCTTTGCAGAGCGTCCATGCTGTCCATGCTTTCCAGCGCAGCGGCTGCGTCCAGTTTGGAGGGCATCATACCCGCACCTCCGTGTCCTTCAGACGGTCCAGCAGCTCGGCGAGCAGGGCACCGGACAGCGGCTTGATGTCGCCGCCACGCCAGCCATAGCAGAAGATGGTGCCGCACAGGGGCTGGCCGCGCACCACACGGTTGACCGGCTGGCCCGCCGTGCGGAAGAACAGCACCGCCGGGGTGCGCGGGAAGATGTAATGCTCCACCGTGCCGCCAAGCCGGGCCTCCATAGCGGAGAGGGTGTCCGGCAGATTTGCCGGTTCCGGGGCGCGGCCCGGTTCGATCAGAATACCTTTCA